>OGJD01000017.1_pt1 | contig 176424 bp, 179 predicted proteins | sample 1571971 | NCBI WGS metagenome assembly OGJD01 (sample SAMEA2582117, study PRJEB24529) | metagenome | biome: Human gut stool | place: China | collected 2011
GGAATTTCGCTACCTTAGGACCGTTATAGTTACGGCCGCCGTTCACTGGGGCTTCGATTCAATGCTTGCACATCTCCTCTTAACCTTCCAGCACCGGGCAGGCGTCAGCTCGTATACGTCATCTTTCGATTTAGCACAAACCTGTGTTTTTGGTAAACAGTTGCTTGGGCCGATTCTCTGCGGCTCCATCTCTGGAGCACCCCTTCTCCCGAAGTTACGGGGTCAATTTGCCGAGTTCCTTAACAACCCTTCTCCCGTTGGCCTTAGAATCTTCTTCCTACCTACCTGTGTCGGTTTGCGGTACGGGCACCTCAGAAATACACACAGCTTTTCTCGCCATCTTCCATCCCAGACTTCGGTACTAACTTCCCTCGATCTCTACCGGAACCAACACCCGGCTCTGAGACTTCAAATGTGTCCCTGTGCTTAACTCTTTTGGTGGTGACGGAATCTCTACCGTCTGTGCATCGGCTACGCCTTCCGGCCTCACCTTAGCTCCCGACTAACTTGGAGCGGACGAACCTTCCTCCAAAAACCTGAGGCTTTCGGCCATGCAGATTCTCACTGCATTCGCGCTACTCATTCCGGCATTCTCACTTCTATACACTCCACAGCCGCTTACGCTACTGTTTCTCCGCGTATACAACGCTCCCCTACCCAATCCATTACTGGATTGCCTAAGCTTCGGTGTCAGGTTTAGCCCCGTTAAATTCTCCGCGCAAAGACGCTCGACCAGTGAGCTATTACGCACTCTTTGAATGAGTGGCTGCTTCTGAGCCAACATCCTGGTTGTCTGCGTATCTTCACATCGTTTTCCACTTAACCTGACTTTGGGACCTTAGCTGTAGATCTGGGCTGTTTCCCTTTTGACAATGACATTTATCTGACACTGTCTGACTCCCAAGCATCAATACTCTGGCATTCTGAGTTTGATAAGCTTCGCTAACCTCTCGGCCGCTAGGCTATTCAGTGCTTTACCTCCAGGTATCTAACTTGAGGCTAGTCCTAAAACTATTTCGGGGAGAACCAGCTATCTCCGGGTTCGATTGGAATTTCTCCGCTACCCACAGTTCATCCGCCGCCTTTTCAACGGAGGTCGGTTCGGTCCTCCATGGAATTTTACTTCCACTTCAACCTGACCATGGGTAGGTCACCCGGTTTCGGGCCCATTATATGCAACTTAACGCCCTTTTCAAACTCGCTTTCGCTTCGGCTCCAGACCTTAAGTCCTTAACCTTGCTGCATACAATCGCTCGCCGGACCGTTCTACAAAAAGTACCCTATCACACATTGACGTGCTCTAGGTGCTTGTAGGCACAGGGTTTCAGGTTCTTTTTCACTCCCCTCCCGGGGTGCTTTTCACCTTTCCTTCACAGTACTATACGCTATCGGTCACTGGGTAGTATTTAGGGTTGGAGGGTGGTCCCCCCATCTTCCGACCAGGTTTCACGTGTCTGGCCGTACTCTGGAAATCGCTCAGCTCTCGTCATTTTCACCTACGTGGTTCTCACACTCTCTGACCGGCCTTCCCATGCCGTTCGGTTAACAACTTAAGTCTTAAATGCGCTCCGTACCCCGGAAGTATTTCTACTCCCGGTTTGCCCTCTTCCGCGTTCGCTCGCCACTACTTACGGAATCTCGTTTGATGTCTCTTCCTCGCCCTACTTAGATGTTTCAGTTCAGGCGGTTCCCTCGATGTACCTATTTTGAATTTCAGTACAACGTACCTGAGTATGAACCCAGGTGAGTTTCCTCATTCAGAAATCTCCGGATCAATGCTTATTTGCAGCTCCCCGAAGCTTATCGCAGCTTATCACGTCTTTCATCGGCTCCCAGTGCCAAGGCATTCGCCCTGCGCCCTTGTTCGCTTGACCATATCAAACTAATCTCTTTCGAGATCGGCTTGTATCCTCTTGATTCTCTCTTGCCAACGAAGATTATGTTACCCTTCCTTTTGAAATTGCAATATTTCTTAAAAAGAACTTACTATAATCTTTGTTTCGCAGTTATTATTCAGTTTTCAAGGTACGTCTTTGAGTTCCCTTTTCAGGGCCCTCAAAATCGAACAATATCTAATCAACTTGTATCTATCACCTGTTCCGAAAGACTGTCATCTTTTGATGTCACTCTTTCGCCTGACTCCTTAGAAAGGAGGTGATCCAGCCGCAGGTTCTCCTACGGCTACCTTGTTACGACTTCACCCCAATCACCAGTTTTACCTTCGGCGGCGTCCTCCTTACGGTTAGACTACCGACTTCGGGTCCCCCCGGCTCTCATGGTGTGACGGGCGGTGTGTACAAGGCCCGGGAACGTATTCACCGTGGCATGCTGATCCACGATTACTAGCAATTCCGACTTCGTGCAGGCGAGTTGCAGCCTGCAGTCCGAACTGGGACGTTGTTTCTGAGTTTTGCTCCACCTCGCGGTCTTGCTTCTCTTTGTTTAACGCCATTGTAGTACGTGTGTAGCCCAAGTCATAAAGGGCATGATGATTTGACGTCATCCCCACCTTCCTCCGTTTTGTCAACGGCAGTCTGGCCAGAGTCCTCTTGCGTAGTAACTGACCATAAGGGTTGCGCTCGTTGCGGGACTTAACCCAACATCTCACGACACGAGCTGACGACAGCCATGCAGCACCTGTGTCCAAGTTCCCTTACGGGCACTCCCAAATCTCTTCGGGATTCTCGGCATGTCAAGGCTAGGTAAGGTTTTTCGCGTTGCATCGAATTAATCCACATCATCCACCGCTTGTGCGGGTCCCCGTCAATTCCTTTGAGTTTTAATCTTGCGACCGTACTCCCCAGGCGGTCTACTTCACGCGTTAGCTTCGTTACCAAGAATATTAAATTCCCAACAACCAGTAGACATCGTTTAGGGCGTGGACTACCAGGGTATCTAATCCTGTTTGCTCCCCACGCTTTCGTGCATGAGCGTCAGTCGCATCCCAGGGGGCTGCCTTCGCCATTGGTGTTCTTCCAAATATCTACGCATTTCACTGCTACACTTGGAATTCCACCCCCCTCTGATGAACTCTAGTCCTGCAGTCACAAATGCCATTCCCAGGTTGAGCCCGGGGATTTCACATCTGTCTTACAGAACCGCCTGCGCACGCTTTACGCCCAGTAATTCCGATTAACGCTTGCACCCTACGTATTACCGCGGCTGCTGGCACGTAGTTAGCCGGTGCTTATTCTTCAGGTACCGTCAGCAGTCTATGGTATTAACACAGACCTTTTCTTCCCTGACAAAAGCAGTTTACAATCCGAAGACCTTCATCCTGCACGCGGCATGGCTGGATCAGGGTTGCCCCCATTGTCCAAAATTCCCCACTGCTGCCTCCCGTAGGAGTCTGGGCCGTGTCTCAGTCCCAGTGTGGCTGGTCGTCCTCTCAGACCAGCTACCGATCGTCGCCTTGGTGAGCCTTTACCTCACCAACTAGCTAATCGGGCATCGGCCGCTCCAATCGCGTGAGGTCTTGCGATCCCCCACTTTCACCCTCAGGTCTTATGCGGTATTAGCTGATCTTTCGATCAGTTATCCCCCACGATAGGACACGTTCCGATGTATTACTCACCCGTGCGCCACTCGCCACCCAGGAGCAAGCTCCCTGTGCTGCCGTTCGACTTGCATGTGTAAAGCATGCCGCCAGCGTTCAATCTGAGCCAGGATCAAACTCTTGAGTTCAATCTCTGTTTTGTCGCTCTTCGCTGGAATTGAAAGAGGAAAAACAATGTTTTTCGTCTTTCGGCTTTCCTTCAAAGTGCGAACTTCGTAAGTTTTTTGAGACCTCATTGCTGAGTCCCTACTTGCCGATGTTCACACTTATCGGTTCGTTGAATTCAAATTTTTAAAGATCAGTCTTCGCAAAGAAGAGAAAAAACATTTTATAGAAGACTTTTTCATTTGTCAAGGTTTGGAGAAAATATTTTTTAACTTCCATCAAACGCTTGCTGTTCCGAGCGAACAGAAGCAGTATTATGCAGAAGTCTTTTCCATTTGTCAAGGCTGGTTTCTGCCATTCGACAGATTTTTTTCACTCCTCGACCTCATTCGCTAAACTAATCCTTGCCTCTTCATTTATTACGGAAGTCCCACAATGATCAAATACACCATTACGCCAGATGCAGCCCGTCATGCCTACCATGTAGAGCTCGAGCTTTCCGATTTTTGCCCCGAAATCGTTTTTAAGATGGCTAATTGGACGAGCGGCAGTTATATCATTCGTGACTTTGCACAGCATGTATTTGACGTCAAAGTAAAAAATGGTACGGTATCCCAAATAGAGAAAAACATTTGGAAAGTGACTCATCCTAACCCAGAGGAGCCCTTTGTTCTTTCTTGGTCTGTTTTTGCCAACGCCCATCGCGTACATGAACTCTTTATCGATACAGACTACGGCTTCATCAATCCCCCAGCACTCTTGCTCTTTCAAGAAGGAATGCAAGACCTGCCCGCTGAAATCGCTTTTAAGACAGACTACACCGTACATACAAGTCTTGTTCCAGAAACCTTTACACTCTCTGAGTCTTTTAGTGCACCAACACTCGAAGAGCTTCTTGATACGCCATTTTCTCTGACTTCACCCAACGCTTTGGCACAGGTAGTTGATTTCTCTGTAGCTGGAGTACCGCATCGTTTCCTCTTCACTGGAGCCGCCACACTAAATCTTGAGCGCATTGCCAACGATACCAAAGCAATGTGTGAGAAAACGGTAGAACTTTGGCAATTTGCGCCATTTCAGCATTACCTCTTTCATTGCCACGTTGGGCACGGTCTCTATAACGGGTTAGAACACCAAAACTGCAGCATTCTACAGTTTGACAGTGACGATCTTCCTGGGGCTGGCGAAGAAACACCGCCCAAGAAGTATTCCGAATTCTTAGAACTTGTCGCTCATGAGTACTTCCACGCTTGGCTCGTTAAATTCTTGCGCCCTGCAAACTACTTACCGAATTATCCTTTCTGTGGAACGGAGGCTTATACCGAGATGCTCTGGGTTTTTGAAGGCTTTACTTCTTACTATGAGCAACGCATTCCGTATCTCGCAGGAATAATGACTGAAGAGGAGTTCCTTGAAAGTCTGAGTAAGCGTTTTTCTGGTGTCACTGGTAGAGAGGGTTTCAAGAAAGAGGCGCTCACCGATGCCAGTCGCTTGGCATGGATTCATCTCTATAAGCAAAGCGCAAATAGTCCCTATCAGCACACGTCTTACTACGGCAAAGGCGCTATCGTTGCGTTCTTCTTAGATGCTCTCATTCGCCAAAACTCTGACGGAAGTAAATCTTTAGACACTTTGTTAAGAGACTGGTGTGTCAAATCCACTCTCAATCGAGACGATCGCGGGCTCGCTCAAGGAGGATTCAGTGCACTTTGCAGGCGTCTGGGCTATGAAGAAGTGAGCGATCTTGTCGAAAAGTTAACTCGTACTCACGATGAGTTCCTCTGGCAAAATCAGTGGAGAGCGACTTGCGACGCTTTTGGGCTGAAAGTCGAAGAAAAGAAAAAATCAGACCTTCTATCTTATTGGGGGCTCTCAATGAAAGAAGGTACGACAACAGTCGCCTATACCCCCACGCAAGGTGCTACATTCCGAGCAGGACTTTTTGCAGGTGATGAAATAGTCGCTATCGATGGAGTACGCGTGACGGCGGCTCGTTTAGAGCGTCAAGTAATGCAGCGCCTCTTTGCGAAGCAACCAATCGAGGTCACTTTCTTCCGCCGAGATCTTCTACACAGGACTCAGGTCGTGGCGGACGGTATCGCTCGTTTTGAACAGCCTGTTCTCGTTCGCTGTACAGAACTCTCGCCTGCAGAGGGTTGTGAAAATTGGCTTCTCCACTCCTCAGAGAAACGCAAAGGAGCCATACAAAGTTAAATATTCCAATCTATCTCGCCGAGCCCACGCTCGGCGAGCCACGCATTCGTCTGACTAAAGTGACGACATCCTAAAAAGGGTTCTGGGGGACGAAGAGCTGAAAGTGGCGAAGGATGATTTGCTGTGAGCACCAAGTGCTTACGCTCATCGATCAACGGGCGCTTGGACTGCGCATAAGCTCCCCAAAGAAGGAACACGCAGTGCTTTTGCTTTTCTGAGAGCAAATGAATCAGCTTATCTGTGAGCGTTTGCCAACCCCATTTTGCATGAGCCCCTGGCTTATTCATCGTCACCGTGAGAACGCTATTGAGAAGTAATACTCCTTGCTTAGCCCAAGGCACAAGCGAGGTGTTTTTTGTCATAGGGATCCCTTGATCTGCCATCAATTCCTTTTTAATATTCCTGAGCGACGGTGGGATCTTCATCCCTTCAGGCACAGAAAATGCCAGCCCCTCGGCCTGACAAGGATTATGGTAAGGATCTTGCCCTAAAATCACAACGCGAGTCTTCGCAAAAGGGGTCAACTGTAGGGCACGAAAAACAACTGGTGGGTAGACAGGATCACCAGCCGCAATGGTTGCTTCTAAGTGCCCAACGATACCTTTGCCAACCTCAGAATGCATAAAAGAGGACACCGCATTGGCCCATGTGGAGTCCTCTGGCAAACTCAGATCTGGCAATGTGAGGTCGAATGGAAGCTCGGGTGTCATTCTTTCTCTGCACTCAAATAGCGATTTTCTAACATATCCACACGCATGCGATAGAGATTGATTTCGCAAGACAAGTCCTCATTGGACTGATCAAGCTTATCACCAGAATTCATCACCTTCATCACATTGCATTCTCGGTCAACATAGTTCTCAAAAGATTGATTAGCCTTCATATGGGAATCCGTCACGGATTTATTTCCCTTCTTCTTATCAAGCGCCTTAGCAATCAAAAAGACGCGCTCTGTCACGTCCTTGTGCTCTTTTTTCACCATGCTCAATTCTTGCGTCAAGCAGTCATTGAGTCTCGCTGGCAAGTTTTGCGCTTGCTTGTAGCACTGAGCCAACTTTTCTTCAGACATCACTGTGGTTTTCGTTGCAGCGTGTGCAAAAGATACGCTCAACAACAAAACTCCTAAGACACCAACTGTTTTCATCTTCACCATCACGCTTTCGTACTCCACAGTGTTTATCAAAAATTCAACTGAAAGTTCCTTGAACCACCGCGTTGCAGACCGACCTAGCATCTTGATAGCAACGCGTAAACCCTTCTTCTCGAGCCCATTCTTGGATGGAAACGCCCTCGTTATAACCCGTTTCTACGAGCGCTTCTCGAACGCCCGCGGCGCGAGCTGCCAAGGCATCATTACGGCTGTCACCAACCATAATGCTCTCTTCTTTTGTGACCCCTAAATCCCTCATCGCTTTTTCCAGCATATCTGGAGCAGGCTTATTGCGAGGACAATCGTCACCCGCTACAATCACATCAAAGAGTGACAAAATGCCCTGGTGCTCTAAGAATTCCACCGCCAGGTCGTGCCACTTATTAGTAACGAGACCTACTTTAATCCCAGCGGCACGCAATGCTTTAATCCCCTCAATCGCGCCTGGGAAAAATTCAGTATATTCGCCTGCGGTATCTCCCCAATGTTTAATGAGAAGTTGTAAAAGAGCCTCTCGGGACTCAGCATCAGTTGGCAGAGATTGCGAATCCAAAATTCGCTGAACCAAAACTTGAACGCCACGACCAATCATATCTCGCACCTGCTCTTTGCTAGGAGACTGATGCCCGAGATCGATCATGGCACGTCGAACCCCCTCATATAGTTCTGGAAGGGAGTCTACTAATGTGCCATCTAAATCAAAGAGGACCGCTTTAACGTCTCTTCCCATCATTAACCCTCAAGAGCCTCAACCGCAACACGCATTTGTTCAATCACATCTGCGTAACCACAGGCGTTACCTGCGCCAAAAATTGCGGATCCTGCCACAAACGTATCTGCCCCAGCCTTTGCAACTTCAGCTATGTTGTTCACCTTGATGCCCCCATCGACTTCAAGAGAGATATGGCGACCAGTGACGCGTTCATAAGCATCCAATTTTTCACGTACACGAGCGATCTTGTCGAGCGAGGAAGGAATAAAGCTTTGGCCGCCAAACCCAGGGTTGACACTCATAATCAACACCAGATCCAAGCGATCCATTTCGTAATCCAAATAGGAAAGCGGGGTAGCAGGGTTAAAGACCAAACCAGCCTTCATCTTGTGGTTGTGGATGAGTTGTAATGTACGGTCAATGTGGCGCGTAGCTTCGCAGTGGAACGTCACAATATCCGCACCAGCTTCAGCAAACGCAGGAATGATTTCGTCCACAGGTTCCACCATTAGATGCACGTCGATGGGTTTACGAGAGTAAGGACGAATAGCCTTCAAAACTCCTGGACCAATCGTCAAATTGGGGACGTAGTGATTATCCATCACGTCAAAGTGAATCCAGTCAGCTCCCGCGGCGATCACATCTGTCACTTCTTGACCTAAATTGGCAAAGTCCGCAGACAGAATCGACGGGGCAATCGTACATCTAGACATAGCACTGTTCCTTTTGGATGAAGAATAGGAGAGGTTTCCTATTGTATAGGCTAGGAGCAAAACTCTCAGCCCCAAACGGTAAGGATTATCGACGAAGTTAGTGAAATTCTGACACGAAAAAATCTGCTCGCCAAGAGGTTTCTAGCTACTGAGTTCCATCCCAATACACTAAAATGCTTTCACCGAATCGTTTAAAAACAGAAAGGATTTCCTCCATGCTCACTCAACGCAGCCTGATTCGCCTCTCTGCTTTGGTTTTGCCTCTTGTGCTCCTCAACGCTTGTACCACGGTCGATGTCGAGCATCAAGTTCCCTCAACTACAACACCACAAGCACCAGAGAAAAGTAAGGTTCAGTTCTCCCCTGCCTCCTGGCAAAGTGTCCCTACGACAGAAAGTCGGTCTTGGGCTAGCGCCCTTGCGGCACTCAAACGGTCCTGCAGAGCGCTACTTTCTCAGCCCGCTTGGAGCACTGTTTGCCGTCAGGTTGAACTCACTAATGCCATGGGGGCAGAGACCTTTTTCCGTACTGAATTTACCCCTTGGCAAGTCTTAGCCACGACCCCTGGAAATTCCTTTAGTACTGGCTTGATGACGGGCTACTACGAACCCTTGCTTCAAGGCTCTCGCACTCGTCAGGGACAATACAAGTATCCCCTTTATGGCGTGCCTGATGATTTGATCGTAGTAGATCTAGCATCTCTTTACCCACAACTCAAAGGGATGCGGTTACGCGGGAAACTGCAAGGACGTACTTTGATCCCTTATGACTCACGCGAACAAATTGATAAGCGTACCGACTTAAATCGCAAGGCAGTTGCTTGGGTTGATGATGAGATTGCCGCTTTCTTCCTTCAAATTCAAGGATCGGGGCGTATTCGCTTACCCAATGGCTCCATGATGCGGGTGGGCTATGCGGATCAAAACGGTCATCGGTACCGAGGAATTGGCAATGTCCTCATTCGTAATGGCGAATTGAAAGCCAATGAGGCCTCGATGCAGGGCATTCAAGCTTGGGCTCGCCGCAATCCGAGTCGTGTAAAAGCTGTGCTCGCACAAAACCCTAGCTACGTATTCTTCCAAGAGCGTCCAGGTGACCCGAATCTTGGTCCCCAAGGTTCTCAAGGCGTTCCGCTCACCCCAGAAGCAAGTGTAGCGGTCGATCGTCAATTCTGGAAAATGGGCACCGTCTTCTTGGTCTCAGCTTCTCAATCTGTGCCTAAACTCGCATTTACTCGCCCCGTAGTAGCACAAGATACCGGGGGCGCGATTCGTGGTCCAATTCGCTTTGACTACTTCTGGGGCTTTGGTGACAAAGCTGGCAGAAATGCTGGTCGTCAAAAGAGTGAAGCTCGTGCTTGGGTACTAGTGCCTCGTGGCATGAAGCCACAAGACATGCAAAGTACACCGTGATCAGTACGCTGTAAAAACAAAATCGCGAAGCTGATTTGAAAAGCTTCGCGATTTTTGTTTGCTCTCAAGAGTTAGTTGCCTCTCAAATGACGTTCTAAGACGTCTTCAGGAATAGCTCCACGAACCATATTTCCAGACTTGAAGAACATCGTCGGGGCACTGTTAACGCCTAGATCGGCAGCAAGCGCTAAGTTGCGATCCAACACGGAATCATCACACCCCGCGGGTACTGGAGGCAAACTCTTGCGACCCGACATCCACGCGTGCCAGACTTCAGCTGGATTCTTCGCACAAACCACTTCCGACTCGTTTTCCTTGCCTCGCAACATCGGTGTCACAAAGGTATAGATCGTGAGGTTGCTCACCTTTTCAAAAAGACGTTCCATCTGAGCACAATACGTGCAGTTGGAGTCAGAGAAGACCACAATTTCACGGCTACCGTCACCAAAAACCTGCTTAATTGCATCTTGACGGGGGAAAGAGGCCCAGCGCCATTCGCTTTCTTTCTCTTCTGAAAGGTCCTGGCGCGTCTTCGTGTCGACAATAGGACCCGCTATCAAGTGCTGTGCATTTTCATCAACATAAAAAAGACGGCGCTGAACCCACACCTGCCAGAGACCTTTCACTGGAGAGGGTTCGATCTGTTCAACATCCCAATTGAACTGATCTTTGAGGGACGTTTTGATGGCGTCTTCTTCTGGGCTAGCGAAAGCAGAACTGATGCCAGTGGTTGCCAAAACCGCCATCATCAGAAGGGAGAGCGTGTTTTTCTTCATAGAAACAGAAACCTCAGTGTTCATCGGAGAGCGCCATGGGTGGTGCGCTTACAGGCACGATGAAACACAAAAAAGACAAAATGCTTACAGCGACGCACCAAGAAAATCTAAGGGTCAATCTTTCCATCGGGCGTTGCTTTGCGAGTGCTCTCAAAGTGTACACAGATTCTGGGGAAAGGAATGAAAAAATTGCTAAAGCCCATAGAAGAAAAATGTATCTGAAGTGCCAAACAGTACCGTGTAATTGGTATAAACCCCAAAAAATGGCTTTTCTTGACCTGAAACCCTTGCATTATTTTCAATAAGCCCATAAAATCTGTCCTCTATCCCTCGTGGAGGCTAGGTAGCTCAGTTGGTAGAGCAGCGGATTGAAAATCCGCGTGTCGGCGGTTCGATTCCGTCCCTAGCCACCATCACTTCTTACTTCTCTCCCCCTTTTTCTAAAGACAAAAAAAGAGAACACCCTTTTTGTCTCTAAAGAAATGTCCTCTTTTTCTCTATTCGCTTTAGGCTTTTTTTGCCACATACTCCAACCAACCTTCTTCACGGAGTCGGCAAGCTGGGCACTCTCCGCAACCATAACCCCATTCATGCCAATGCGTATGGTCTCCCGCGTAGCAGGTGTGAGAATCATGGCGAATGATTTCAACGAGGGGTTCACCGCCCAATCCATAGGCTAAGTCCCAGGTCTCAGCTTTCGTGAGCCACATAAGCGGCGTTTCAATCACTAAACGCGTATCGAGGCCCAACGAAAGCGATACCTGCAAGCTCTTTAAGGTGTTATCACGGCAATCGGCGTAACCCGAATAATCCGTTTCGCACATGCCTCCTACTAAGACCGTTGCTCCGCGACGATAAGCAAGCGCAGAGGCAAAAGTGAAAAAAAGCAAATTACGTGCAGGAACGAACGTGTTGGGCACGCCGTTTTCTTCAAATTCAATCGCCTTTTCGCTCGTCAAGGCGCAGTCACTAATCTGTCCTAACACAGACATATCTAAACGGTGTTCTTCTCCTAGCTTCTGAGCCCATTCAGGTTTAAGAGCAGCAATTTTGGAGCGTACCTCTAAGCGACATTCCATTTCCACTTCATGGCGTTGCCCGTAATCAAACCCTACTGTCTCAACAGAGCTAAAGTTGGCCAAGGCCCAGGCCAAACATGTACTAGAATCTTGCCCACCTGAAAAGAGCACAATAGCTTTATCGGAACGCATACACACAATCCTTTTCACTCAACAAACTAAAAATCTATCAGCGCGCAACCGCGTTTCGTGACACAGTCTAAGGAAAAACCATAACCCTTGTGTAGTCAACTAAGTCGTTACTGAAACAAATCCTTAAGAAATCCACAACTTTAGGTGCATATAATCCAATCAACATTCCACCATTTATTGTTGTGAGGTGGAGTGACCTGTCATTTTTTACCTGTAAACTGCGATGCAACTGCTTGCTTTAGGCCTCAACCATACTACAGCTCCAGTCTCCGTACGTGAACGCGTAGCGTTTGGCCCCGAGGAGATTGGGGATACTATTGCTCACCTTAAAGAGCGTTTTTCGAGTCCTGCGACTGGCGGAATCTCCGAGGCGGCGATTTTGTCCACCTGCAATCGCACTGAGATCTATTGTGCTGTCGAAAATCCTGATTCGGCAACTGAAAGCATCATGGATTTCATCTGCGAGCGTAAAAAAGTGACCCGTTCTGAGCTCGAACCCCATATCTACCGCTACGAACAAGAAAAAGCGGCTCACCATACGTTCCGTGTTGCCTCTGGCCTGGATTCGATGGTGCTCGGAGAAACTCAAATTGTGGGTCAGATGAAAGACGCAGAGCGTGTAGCCCAAGCCAGTAAAGGCTTAGGCATTATGCTCAACCACTTGTTCCAGTCGACATTTACTGTCGCGAAAGAAGTGCGTACAGCGACAGCTATCGGTGCCAACTCCATTAGTTTGGCCGCCGCTGCTGTCCGTTTAGCTGTACGTTTGTTCGGTGACCTACATAACGAACGTGTCCTGTTCGTCGGTGCTGGTGAAATGATCGAACTTTGTGCTGCTCACTTTGCAGCACAGCACCCCAAATCGATCACCATTGCCAACCGTACACTTGAACGTGGTCAAACACTCGCTCGTACGGTGCACGCTGAAGCGATTCGTCTTGCTGAATTACCCGAACTCATTGCCGACTTTGATATCGTTGTTTCTTGTACAGCCTCTGCCCTGCCGATTATCGGTCTTGGTATGATTGAGCGCGCGATTACCTTGCGAAAACACCGCCCAATGTTCATTGTCGACTTAGCTGTTCCGCGTGACGTGGAAAGCGAAATCGAACGCTTGGACGACGTCTATGTCTACACCGTGGACGATTTAGGTAAAGTCGTCAGTCAAGGGATGGCGAGCCGTCAAGCTGCCATTACTCAGGCTCAGACCATTATTGATTTACGTGTGAGTGACTTCGCAGGTTGGTTACGTCAACGCCAAACGGTACCAGCGATTCAATCTTTGCGAGATCGTGCACACTATCTCTGTGAAGTAGAGTTGCAGCGTGCACTTCGTCACTTGCACCATGGTGACTCACCCGAAGAAGTGTTGGAAATGTTCGCTCGTGGTCTGACAAATAAGTTGATTCACGACCCGACGATCCTCTTACGTAACGCAGATGGCTTGACTCCAGACGACCGAGAAGTGATGGAGCGTATGCTCAATCGTTTCTACCGCCGTCACGATCACTAGTCACCTTATAACGGTCACATTAGAAAAGGGGAGAAATCGACAGATTTCTCCCTTTTTACGCTATCCTTAACAGATCTTTTTTATTTATCTCTTTGCTTGCCATGATTACCGATAGCATCAGAGCAAAATTACGCCAACTCTCGCTTCGTCTTGAAGAAATTGATCAGACACTGGCATCGCCTGAAATTGCCAACGACATGAACCGCTTGCGTGATCTCTCGCAGGAACGCGCGGAAATTGAACCTGCCGTGATCAAAGCCAAAGAAATGAAAAGCGTTGAAGACGATCTTGCGGTAGCTGAAGAAATGCTCAACGACCCTGAGATGAAAGAGTTCGCTCAGGAAGAAATTCGTGCCCAAAACGAAAAGCTGGAAACTCTTGAACACGGTCTCCAACTCTTGCTCCTGCCAAAGGATCCTAACGACGAACGCAATATTTTCTTGGAAATTCGTGCAGGAACGGGTGGTGATGAGTCTGCACTCTTTGCTGGCGATTTACTCCGTATGTATCTGCGCTACGCAGAACGCGCTGGCTGGCAAAATGAAATCGTCTCCTCTAACACCTCTGAATTGGGTGGCTACAAAGAAGTGATCGTTCGTATTATCGGTCGCGGTGCCTATTCTCGTATGAAGTTTGAGTCGGGTGGTCATCGTGTGCAGCGCGTACCGGTCACTGAAAGTCAAGGACGCGTCCACACGTCTGCTTGTACTGTTGCGGTACTCCCAGAAATGGATGAAGTTGAAGAAGTACACTTAGATCCAGCCGATCTTCGTATCGACGTTTTCCGCGCATCGGGGGCGGGCGGTCAGCATATTCAAAAGACCGACTCCGCCGTTCGTATCACTCATTTGCCAACAGGACTTGTGGTTGAGTGTCAGGATGAACGTAGCCAGACCCAAAATAAAGCACGCGCAATGGCAATTTTGGCTTCTCGCATCTATGCAGCCCGCGTTGCAGAGCAACAAGCCAAAGAAGCAAGCGAACGTAAGAGCTTAGTGGGCTCTGGTGACCGCTCCGAGCGAATTCGCACGTATAATTTCCCTCAAGGACGTATCACTGACCACCGAATTAACCTCACACTTTATCGATTAGACGCTGTGCTTGATGGGGATTTGGACGAAATCATTACGGCCTTAATGACGCAATATCAAGCTGAGCTCTTAGCAAAGCTTGCCTAACCTGCACGTGTACGTATGATCGAAACTGAACGCAATACCATTCGACATCTCATCACTGAAGCTACACCGAAAGTCGGTCGCTTCGAGGCGATGATTTTGCTTGCCTTTGTTCTGGGTAAACCCAAAGAATATTTGGTGGCTCACGATGACGAGGCTGTCGATGAAATGTCGCAGATTAAGTTCGATCTCTACCTCTCGATGCGTATTGAGGGAATGCCTATTCCGTACCTTGTCGGTCAACAAGAATTCTTTGGTCGTTACTTTGCCGTCAACCCTAGCGTTCTTATTCCGCGCCCCGACACCGAAGTGCTAATTGAGCAAGCCCTCATTGTGGCAACGCCCAAGCCCAAGGTGCTTGATCTCGGGACTGGGAGTGGCTGTATTGGGCTTACGCTTGCCGCAGAGTGTGGTGCTGAAGTCGTGGCGACAGATTTCTCTGCTGAAGCTTTAGATGTTGCCAAGGAAAATGCCAAGCGTTTAAATCTCAACGTGGAATTTCGCGAAGGTTCCTGGTGGGAGCCGATTGCCTCTACCGAGGTTTTCGACCTGATTGTAAGCAACCCTCCCTATATCCGTCCTGATGACGAGCACCTTCGCAATCTCACGAATGAACCACTGCAAGCACTCACCGATGGTGACGACGGCCTTTCCGCCATTACAGAAATCGTTGCTCATGCAAAAAAACATTTGAAAGCGGGTGGGTGGCTGCTAATTGAGCACGGCTACGATCAAGGTGAGGCCGTTGATTGTCTTTTCCGCGTAGGAGGACTGGCAGGAGTGAGAACCGTGAAGGACTACGGTGGAAATGATCGCGTCACGATGGGACGTCGTGCTGATTAACCGACCAACACAGTTGAATTAAACACACGGAGACTCTCGCAACGATTTTAGTTGCGGGAGTCTTTTTTTGACTGAGCTTTTTGCGGTTCAAAACACTCGCAAAGAGAACTCTGGAAGCAAAAACAAAAAAGGTCGAATTTGTCGACCTTTTCAGCAATATGTGAAGTGGTGCCCCTTAACTGACTCGAACAGTTGACCTACCGCTTACAAGGCGGTTGCTCTACCAACTGAGCTAAAGAGGCAACACAGAATGGCGATTATACACAAAAAATTAGATTTTGTGTTTTCTCCCCTTGAGCGATCCGCTTTGTTACTTCACCCTCGTTGGACGGCGTGGTGCCATGTTTTCAGATGGTTCATCTACCTTCTCTTCTAGAGGCTGCGTCGGCAACACCTTGAAAGTAAAGCCACAGTGTTGATATTCAAGAGGCATCACCATTGAAATGCGATTCACCGGCACATAGACATCAAAAATCACATTGTTTTCGCCAAAACGAGCCTGGAAGGTCATCGCTTCATCATCGATGTTGAACTTATGCACAGCTTCATCGCTCACATCAAAAACGATCTGACCCTCGCGCACGTATTCCGTCGGAACACGGCAATAATCGTCTACCTGAACAACCACATAAGGGGTGGCTCCAGTATCCCGGCAGTACTCCAAGACGGCACGAATCAAATAGGGGCGAATCGGTTTCGGTTCTTCTTGCTGATTTTGAAAATTCTGCACAGTCTTCCATCCTTATTTTGTGCGCCGAGCACAACACTCGGCGCAGCCACAAGAGCAATTAGCGACGCATCACACGTTCCGAAGGCGTCATCGAGTCGATAAATGCCGGACGCGAGAAGAGGCGTTCTGCATAGGTCATGAGTGGCGCAGCCACGGACGGCAATTCAATACCGTAGTGGTCCAAACGCCAAAGCACTGGGGCCAGGGAAACGTCTAAGAGCGAAAAATCATCGCCCATCAAGAATTTGCTATTCGTTAAACGCATACCAATCAAGGTCAACTGGTCGCGCAACTTGTCTCGAGCCTTGAGATGTACTTCTTCGGAATAGGTACGGTTTTCGAGCGCACGCACATGTGGGAACACTTCGCGATTAAAGATGTACGCAAAGAGACGAGCACGGGCACAGCGCATCGGGTCGGTCGGCATTAGCTGCGGATGCGGGAAGCGATCATCAATGTAGGCATTGATCACATCAGCCTGATAAAGAATCAAATCGCGTTCCTGCAAAATGGGAACTTCACCATAGGGGTTCAATGAACTCACATCCATCGGTTGGAACATATCAATGTCATGAACCTCGAACTCACAACCCTTTTCAAACAAAACGAAGCGGCAGCTGTGAGAGAACGGGCAGGTCAAGCCCGAATAAAGCACCATCATAAAAAAGTATTCCTAGACTAAAAAATTAAAAAATCCTGCTGGTGAGAGGTCGATTAGCGCTCTTGACAAAGCGCCTCGCTTGGTCGAGATTCAAACTCTATATGGAGACTGTCGCTCCTTAAATCAACCACTCCCCCAAAGCAAGAGAGCTTTTTTAGTTTATCAAATCACTCAAAAAAACTCAAATTAGAATAATTTAATCACATGCATTTCGCTCTTAGAGTGGGAATAATGTTTTTGTAACTAAATAGGATTATCAATTTCCACGTAACGAATCTCAAGTTCTGGATAGACACTCTTTAAGTGTTCTCCCAATGCTTGAATCCCGTAGCGTTCAGTCGCATGGTGCCCTGCTCCAATATAAGCAATGCCATTCTCAATAGCCTCATGTGTTGTCCGTTCACTCGCCTCACCAGATAGGTAAAGCTGAGCACATTCTTGTGCCGCTAACTGTACCCAGTCCTGCGCAGCACCTGTACACCACGCCAATTTCATAATGTTCTGTGGCAACTCACCCAAGACGGTTGGAGTACGCTGAAGAACACTCTGAACGCGCTTAATGAAAGCTACCCCCGAAATACTGCCTTCAGCAGGCTCTCCGACCCAAACCAAATCACTTTCACCACATTGGTAGAGGGGCTTTAGTCCTAAAAGTTTGGCAAGCTGCGCGTTGTTGCCCAAAGTATTGTGCGCATCGAGTGGTAAGTGGTACGCAACAAGGTTAATATCTGCGCATAACAATGCACGTAAACGATTACGCTTCATCCCGACAACGTTGGCAGATTCTCCTTTCCAAAACCAACCATGATGTACTAAGAGCATATCTGCGCCCCAACGGACAGCCTCGTCCACCAAGGCCTGTGAAGCAGTCACGCCTAAAAGAATGCGTTTTACTTCCTTTCTTCCCTCAACTTGAAGGCCATTCGGTGCATAATCATGAAACGCCTCAACATTTAAGAGTCGATTCAAATATTGAAGAAGTTCTGTGCATTGCATAAAATTTTTTCCTTCGAGTGTTCGTTTTCTCAGGAGCCTTATTCATGGTTCGCCAATTCTGGCTTATTGCTACACAACTTATCACAATCGCGCTTGCTGTGTGTGGTGTCTATTATCTTTGGACAAAGGTCTCCTCTCCAGGCACTTCTGGTGAAACCTCTGCTATTAGTGCGTTTGACATGTCTCATGCTGCTCAAACAGCGTTTCCTTCTGTGGTGACGATTTTGACACGCTCACGCACCAATCATCCGCTCTCTGAAGTTGCGGATGCAACGACTGGGCTCATTAATGAACACTCTTTTGATACCCTTGGCAGTGGCGTGATTGTGAGCGCAGACGGCTACATTCTCACCAACCAGCACGTCGTTAATGGTATTCCTGAGCTCATTGTCCAATTAAGCGATGGGCAACGATTTAATGCTTCGATCCTTAATTCCGATAAAGACACAGACTTAGCTGTACTCAAGGTCTTGGCTTCTAATTTAGCAGCCATTGAGATGGCCCCTACAGAACAGCTCAAAGTGGGGCAGCCCGTTCTTGCTATTGGCAACCCCTTTGCTGTCGGCCAAACCGTCACTGCGGGCATTATTTCAGCTTTAGGACGTCATGGTTTTGGACTCAACAACTACGAAGACTTTATTCAGACCGATGCCGCCATTAACCAAGGAAATTCGGGTGGCGCACTCGTGGATGCTGAAGGGAAACTCGTCGGGATCAATACTGCTATCTTCTCCCCAGATACCTCTGAAAGCTTTATTGGGATTGGTTTTGCAATTCCTGTCTCGATGATTCAGAAGGTGCTTCCTGGACTGATGTCTGGGAACCGTCTTGAACGTGGTTATTTGGGAGTTGTCCCGGTGCAATTAACGCCCGAATACGCACGTGATTTAGGCTTAGAGGTTGCTAGTGGCGTTATGATCAATTCTGTTATTCAGGGAAGCCCTGCTGCTCGAGCAGGTCTACGTGCTTTTGATGTGATTACCCGCATCGGAGAAAATAATGTTTATCAGGTCACAAGTTTCCTCGACTTGATTGCCACCTTGCCGCCCAATACCGACGTGAATGTTACTGTGTTGCGCGGGAAAGAAACCCTCAACTTCGTGATCCGCATTCGTCCGCGTCCAGAAAACCCACTTAAACAAAACGCAGATGAGGCAGTTACGAACGTTGCCTAAGTTCGAAAGCACACATCAGGTGGGGTGCAAAAGTCGGATAATGCGACCCCGCAACACCTTTTTTATTCCCACAGAGGAGGAGCTTACGTCGCCTCACAACATTCCTCATACGGTTCGTCAATTTTTCTAAAAACTGGTGAACCGTATGACATTTTGAAAAAGATAAAGAAAGGGGGCGTTGCAAAAATCTGGAAAACCAGACTTTTGCAACACCCCCTTTGTTATTGAAGGCTAAAGGGAGAATTACTCATCCTCTTCTTCGTCCTTCGGCATATTGTCGATATCGTTCTGTGTTTTCCCGAAGAACTTCACTAACCAAATTCCAGTTTGGAAGAGGATGACTAATGGCAATGCCAAGAGCAATTGCGAAAGCACATCTGGTGGAGTAAAGATAGCTGCCACCACAAAGGCGCCCACAATCACAAACGGACGAGCCTTCACAAGTTTTTCATAAGAAGCAAGACCCACATGATTCAAGACCATCACAACGATTGGTACTTCAAAGGTCAAGCCAAAAGCAAAGAACATCGATAGCACAAAGCTAAAGTACGAATCGATGTCTGGTGCAAAGTTCACGCTAGCTGGAGAGAATCCTGCGATGAACTGAAACACCATACGGAAAACGATGAAGTAGCAATACGCCATACCTAAGGCAAACATCACAATGGATGAAACCAAAATAGGTAATGCTAAACGCTTTTCTCGGCGATAAAGGGCTGGGGCAATATAAGCCCAAGCCTGATAGAGCACATAAGGAAGTGCTATCAAGAAGGCCACAAAGAGCGTAACCTTCAGTGGCACCATAAATGGTGCCACCACACCCGTTGCAAGCAACTTTACCCCTTGAGGCAAGGCCACCATCAACGGTTGACTCAAATAGTCAAAAATGGTTCTCATAAAGGGCGATAACACCGCGAAAACCACAATGACAGCAATTGCGGCACGCACAGTGCGATTGCGCAATTCAACCAGATGAGAAATGAGCGGCTGCTCATTCATCGGATCGTCCGGCATGTCTACGTCAGTTTTGTTATTGTCAGCCATCGTTTATCTCTTTAGCGATAAATACGAGCTCGATTGGAGCGCACACGAGCACCCAGGCGACGATTACTTCCGCCTAATTTCTGCTCACGCATACCCAACTCTCGGCGAAGACGTTCCACTTCGCGCGCTAACTCATCCACTGAAGGACCAGAACGATAGCGCTTGGGGAACACTTTGGGCTCTTTCCACTCATAAGTTGGGGTCGGTGCTTGAGGTTCTGCACCAGTCCACCCATAAAAATCCGCCAATTCCTCTTCACTTTGAGCGGACACCATTGTCACCGTATTTTCAGTGACGGAGTCACCAGTTATCGAGTCGACTTCTTTTTCCATCTCTGAAAGCGATTTTTGAGCGGCGTCGACCGATTCATCAAGACTTGTCTTCGTTTCCGCGACAGTCTTCTCTAATTGGGAAGCGGATTTCTCGATATCGTTTGCAGACTTCTGCACCGTGCTCTTCACCTCATTGGCGAGCGCACGTGCCTGATCTTGGAGCTGTTTGAGCTCCGCAAAATCTGCTTCGCGGTTAATGTCTGACTTGACTTGGGAAACAAAACGCTGCGCCTTACCAATCCACTCGCCGGCTGTTTTAGCAACCGTCGGTAGTTTTTCAGGGCCTAGTACGACCAGCGCGACAACACCGACGACTAGCATTTCGCTAAAACCAAAATCGAACATCTTTCTTTTCCAATACTGAAAAGCCGCGGTCAGTCATCCGACTGCCGCGGCTTGGTGTTGTGCCGCAGACCAACAAAAGCGATCAGCGATCCTTTTTCTTATAGATAATGGGTGCTCGACACATTCACAAAGTACGAAAGGCGTCGGTTAGCCAACCACGCACGGGCAATAAAAATTAACCCTGAACCTTGTCTTTGTTTTCAGGCTCGGCAACCTTTTCGCTTGCTTCGGGCTTCTTGTCCTGAGCGATTTCTTTCTTAGCTTCTGGAGTATCAGCTTCAGCCATACCTTCCTTAAAGCCCTTGATAGCTCCACCCAGGTCTTTGCCCAAGTTCTTGAGTTTGCCAGTACCGAAAACCAAAACCACGATGGCCAAAACGATCAGCCAATGCCATACAGATAGGGATCCCATAATTTACTCTCCGATTATTTCCACGGTTGGGGACCGCCCAACACATGAACATGTAAATGATCGACTTCTTGACCACCATCGTGGCCAGTGTTGATGATGACACGGAAACCATTAAGCGCCCCTTCCTGGATTGCTAATTTACGTGTCAGAGATAGCATTTTACCTAAAAGCGGCGTATCAGCATCTTCAGCGTGAGCCAACGATGTAATGTGCTTCTTTGGAATAATGAGCAAATGCACCGGCGCCTTCGGATGAATGTCTTTAAAGGCAATCACACCGTCGTCTTCATAGACTTTGGTCGCCGGGATTTCGCCACGAGCAATTCTACAGAACAAACAATCTTCAAGTTGCATGTCTACCTCTTTTCTTTTGTTCCAAAGCTAAAAAACTCATCGATCATGAGGTCTTTGTCTTTTGGATATCTCTTAATTTTACCATTAGAGTGCACAGTGCACCACCTTCCAACAGAGGTGTTCCTATGAACTACTTTTTCTTAATCCTTGGGACGAGAGGCTTTTTCGTCTAAACCAGAAAGCCCTTCACGTCGTGCCAATTCATTCAACACGTCCTTTGGACTCAAATCATAATAAGAAAGCATTACGAGAGTATGAAACCAAAGGTCTGCGCACTCATAAATAATCTTTTTGGGGTCAGCGTCTTTCGCTGCCATCACCGTTTCGCATGCCTCTTCCCCCACCTTCTTGAGGAAGCCATCGGGCCCCTTTTTGAAAAGTTTGGCAACATAAGACTTCTCTGAATCCATGCCCTTTCGCGATTCAATTACAGCAGCTAAACGCTCCAACACATCTTCATTTTTATCCACGATACATCTCCCTGGGATCCTTGAGTGGGTCAGAAGTAATTTTCCACGAACGATCTTCACTCTGAAGTGTTCGATAAAAACAACTGGCTCGTCCCGTATGACAAGCAATACCGCCCTTTTGGTGCACTTTGTAAAGCACAGCATCGCCGTCGCAATCTAGCTGCACGCTCACGAGCACCTGTATGTTGCCCGATTCTTCACCTTTGCGCCATAGTTTCTGACGAGAGCGAGAAAAGTAAACCGCTCTTCCCGTCTCTGCTGTTTCTTCTAGGGCTTCTCGATTTGCCCAGGCAAGCATAAGCACTTTCCCAGACTCTGCATCTTGTGTCACAACTGGCACAAGACCGCGATCGTCAAAAGCCACTTCATCGAGCCAATTCATTATCAAATGCCCCCTCTAACTGTTTCAATCAGTTAAGGCGCACAGGGATACCCTGTGCACGCATAAAGGTTTTCGCTTCCTGGATGGAATATTCTCCAAAGTGAAAGATCGAGGCTGCCAGAACCGCATCGGCGCCACCCCTGGTGACGCCCTCGGCCAAGTGCTTTAGATTTCCTACACCACCTGAGGCAATCACGGGAATACTCACTGCGTCCGAAATCGTGCGAGTGAGTTCCAGATCAAAGCCAGCCTTTGTCCCATCGGCATCCATACTCGTGAGAAGAATTTCGCCTGCGCCCAATGATTCTACTTTTTTGGCCCACTCGAGCGCATCGAGCCCAGTATTATCTCGCCCGGAACGCACATAAACGTCCCAACCCTTGCTCGGATCTTGACGGTCGCGACGACGAGCATCGATTGCGCAAACAATGCACTGACTGCCGTATAGGGATGCAGCCTCACCAATCAGATCTGGGTTCTGGATCCCTGCGGTATTGATCGAAATTTTGTCGGCGCCAGCGTTCAGGAGTTGACGAATATTACGCAACTCTCGAACGCCACCGCCCACCGTTAGCGGAATAAAGACTTGTTGTGCTACCTTTTCAATCACATGCAGAATCGTATCGCGTGCATCTAGGCTTGCGGTGATATCCAAAAATGTGATTTCATCGGCTCCCTCTTGATCGTAGCGACGAGCAACCTCAACAGGGTCGCCCGCGTCTCGCAGATTGAGGAAGTTCACCCCTTTTACCACTCGGCCGTTATTAACGTCCAAGCAAGGGATAATTCGTTTTGCCAACATAAGTCCTCCCAGTTGAGGGTCGACTTCAGTAGAGGGCTTCCCACTCTACTTAGTCGTTTTCTTCAACAAGTGCCAGGGCTTCTTTGAAGTCCAAGGTGCCTTCATAGAGGGAACGACCCAAAATGGCACCCATAATCCCCGAAGATTCCACTTCTAAAAGTCGTTTAATGTCGTTGATATCGCGAATGCCACCCGAAGCGATCACAGGCACGCTCACAGCTTCTGCAAGAGCGACCGTGGCTTCAATGTTGCATCCCGTGAGCATACCGTCACGAGCAATATCGGTATAGAGGAAAGCCTCAACGCCGTAGTCCTCAAATTTCTTAGCTAAGTCAATCACGCTATTGCCAGTCACAGACTGCCAACCGTCGGTTGCGACTTTGCCGTCTTTGCCATCTAAGGCCACTATGATTTGACCACCGAAATTAGAGCAAGCGTCATGCAAGAAGCCTGGACGCTTAATGGCTGCCGTACCAATGACCGCATAATCAATCCCAGCATCGATGTAGCATTCGAGCTGTTCAAGGCTACGCAATCCACCGCCCAACTCGATGTCCATCTCATCACGCACCTCCTCAACGATTTCTCGAATAAGAGCTGCGTTCACTGGTTTACCTGTTGCTGCGCCATCTAAGTCCACAATATGCAACGATTCTGCACCCTGATCCGCCCACTGACGGGCGATAGCGACTGGGTCGGAAGAATAGACGGTGATATTGTTTTTCAAATCCCCCTGTTGGAGGCGGACGCATTGTCCGTTTTTGATATCAATCGCTGGAATTAACAACATCGCGATCAGCCTTTATTTGCTTATAACTCCGTTAAACACCCTGAGAAAAAACTAGGGTGTCCAAGTAACAAAATTCCGGAAGAGTTTTAAGCCACATTCGGCACTCTTTTCCGGGTGAAACTGCGTGGCAAAAACATTGTCTCGAGCCACTGCACTGGTGAAATCAAAACCATAGTTTGTGCACGCCGCACAAAGTGTACCCTCTGCGGGCTCAACATAGTAGCTGTGCACAAAATAAAACCACGCATCTTCGGGTATACCCTGCCATAAAGGATGAGGTTGAGATGCTTTTACGCGATTCCAACCCATCTGTGGCACCTTCAGACGCACACCGTTTTCTTGCATATTAGTAGGAAAACGTTTCACTCGTCCCGGATAGATCCCCAAACCAGCAATATTACCCTCTTCCGAGAAGTCAAAGAGCGTTTGCAGCCCAATACAAATCGCTAAAACAGGTTTTGTCTTTAACACTGTGCGCACAGCTCTTTCCAAACCGCTCTCGGACAAATTTTTCATGCAGTCTGGCATTGCTCCTTGACCTGGAAAAATCACTCGGTCTGCCGCTAAAACCGCAACAGGGTCATTGCTAATGGTGATTTCCGCGTTAAGATCACGCGTCGCGTAAGCGGCAGCACGCTTGACACTGTGCAAATTGCCACTACCATAATCAACGATGACGAGTTTCATAGCACACCTTTCGTGGAAGGAATGGCACTGAGTGCGCGTTCATCGTAAGAAACAGCCATACGCAGAGCGCGACCAAAAGCCTTAAAAAGGCTCTCAGCCTGGTGATGTGCATTCAAGCCTTCTAGGTTATCCATATGAAGCGTAATACCTGCCGCGTTGACAAACCCTTGGAAAAATTCACGCACAAGCTCAGTGTCCATTTCACCCAAATAAGGACGCGTGAAATTACAACGGAAAAAAAGTCCAGGGCGCCCGGAGCAGTCAATCACCACACGACTTAATGCCTCATCAAGGGGGACATAACTGTGTCCATAGCGAGTAATGCCTTGTTTATTGCCCAACGCGGCTTTTAGTGCAGTACCGAGTGCAATCCCAGTATCTTCTACCAGATGGTGTGCATCGACGTGAGTGTCGCCTTTGGCTACAATTTTGAGACCGACAAGCCCATGGCGAGCGATCTGCTCAAGCATATGGTCAAAGAAACCGACTCCAGTGCTAATCTCAGAAAAAAAGCTATCCAAATTGAGAGCGAGCGAAATTTGGGTTTCTTTCGTGACACGATTCACTTCAGCCACGCGGTCTTCTCTCGGTTCCATAAGTCTTCCTTTGTATGATGGAGTTTCAGCGCAGGAGCCGATCATTACAGCTCCTTCCGCTTGTTTTTTTGCGTCTCTTTCGGTTATTTCTTTAGGCGATAACGAGCCGATTCAGAGTGGGCAATGAGCGATTCGCCCTGCGCCAAAGTCGAAGCGATACGGCCCAAAACTTCAACCCCCTCTTCCGAAACAAGCAGCATCGAGGTGCGCTTCTGGAAGTCATAAACTCCTAAGGGCGAACTGAATCGCGCCGTACGAGACGTGGGCAACACGTGGTTCGGTCCAGCACAGTAGTCACCCAATGCCTCAGAAGTGAAGCGACCCAAGAAAAGTGCACCAGCGTGGTGAATTTTTGTAGCCCAGTATTCAGGATCATCCACCGATAATTCTAAGTGTTCTGGTGCAATACGATCCGCAACGGCGCAAGCTTCCTCCAAAGCCTTGGTGACAATAATGGCGCCACGATTTTTCAAACTTTTCTCGATGATGCCTTTACGCGGCATCAAAGGGAGTTGACGCTCAATCGAAGTCTGAACTGCGGAGGCAAACTCAGCATCTGGCGTGAGCAAAATGGCCTGCGCCAACTCGTCGTGTTCTGCCTGGCTAAAGAGATCCATCGCAATCCAATCGGGGTTTGTCTTACCGTCGCAAATAATCAAAATTTCAGAGGGACCAGCGATCATGTCAATGCCCACACGCCCAAATACGTAGCGCTTGGCAGCTGCTACATAGGCGTTACCTGGACCCACGATCTTGTCAACACTAGGAATAGTCTTCGTGCCATAAGCAAGAGCAGCTACCGCCTGTGCTCCACCAATCGCCCAAGCACGTGTCACGCCTGAAAGGCTTGCTGCGGCCAACACAAGGGGATTTTTTTCACCACCTGGCGTCGGGACTACCATTTCGATGTGCTTCACACCAGCAACTTTTGCAGGCATAGCATTCATCAACACAGAACTTGGATACGCAGCCTTGCCACCAGGAACATAAAGACCAACTGAGTCAATTGGCGTCACACGGAGGCCTAGCTTGTTACCCAGTTTATCGGTGACTGAGAAGCTCTCAAGTCTTTCATTTTCATGGAATTCACGAATACGATCTGCGGCAGCAATCAGTGCTTCACGCTGGTCAACAGGCAAAGAATCTAGTGCTGCGCGCATTTCTTCTGCCGTAATGAGCAACTCATCCATGGAGTTCACAGACATACGGTCAAAACGATTCGTGTATTCCAACACAGCTTCATCACCACGGGCACGCACGTCTTGGACAATCGCTTCTGCGCGGCGAGTAATTTCCACATCAACGCTAGCGTCCACAGCTACGAGCTCTTCGAATTCTTTAATGAAATCACTATTTGCGGTATTTAACTGGCGTACAAACATAGCACTCTACCTCAATGATTAAAAATCAAAAAACAATAAAAAAGGGGTACGTGTGATAGTGAGCTGCCCTCTAAGAGATTGTCCGTTATTGAGAATCATAGGGCAGTCTTGGGAACTCAGCACAATCGGGTGGGGGATTTTCTTAGCACGCCTCAACGGCGTGTCGAATCGCTCGGACGATGGGGTCAATATCGGCTCGTTTGGTCTTCATCGATGCCTGATTGACAATAAAGCGAGAAGAAATCGGTGAAATGGTCAAAACTTCTTTCATGTTGTTCGCACGAAGCGTCGCACCCGTGCTCACAAGGTCAACAATGGCATCGGCCAGGCCCGCAATCGGGGCCAATTCCATCGAACCATAAAGTTTAATAAGGTCAACGTGCACACCCTGTGCAGCAAAGTAGTTGCGACTCCACTTCAAGTATTTGGTCGCAATGCGCAAACGTGATCCGCGACGCACGCTCTTTTCATAGTCGAACCCTTCGGGTGCAGCAACGCACATACGACAACGAGCAATCTGCAAATCAATAGGCACATAAAGCCCCTCACCTCCGTGCTCGTAGAGTGTGTCCCACCCGACAATACCAAGGTCTGCCGCGCCATACTGTACATAAGTAGGAACGTCGGTCGCGCGGACCACCACAATACGGAGATCCTCGCGATTTGTCCCAATCATCAGCTTGCGAGACTCGGAGGGGTTTTCTAAGGGCACAATACCCGCTGCGGCAAGAAAAGGCAAAGCTTCCTCAAAAATGCGCCCTTTAGATAGTGCTAGAGTGATCAAGAATGAATCCTCACTATATTCGCACCGAGTTGGCGAAGCTTGAGTTCCATCGACTCATAGCCACGATCCAAATGGTAGATGCGATCAACGATACTTTCACCTTCTGCTGCAAGAGCCGCCATCACCAAAGAAGCTGATGCACGAAGATCTGTTGCCATTATAGTAGCACCAGTTAACCGTTCTACGCCTTGGACAATTGCCGTAGGTCCTTCGATCTGGATCTGTGCTCCGAGTCTTAATAGCTCAGAAACATGCATAAAACGGTTTTCAAAAATCGTCTCCGTGATACGAGCCGTTCCGTCTGCCAAACAATTGAGCGTCATAAACTGCGCTTGCATATCAGTGGGAAAGCCCGGATAAGGGTCCGTGCGGACAGAGACCGCCTTCGGGCGTCCCTGCATCTGCACACGAACCCAGTCGTTGCCGATATTGAGCTGTACGCCCGCTTCTTTAAGCTTATCGAGCACCGCGGTCATGTGAGTAGGCTCGCAGTGCGTTACCAACACATCACCTTGCGTGAGTGCTGCGGCCACAAAGAAGCTACCTGCTTCAATACGATCAGCCACAACTGTGTGCTCTGCGCCGTGCAATGTCTTCACCCCTTGAACACGAATTTCCGAAGAGCCCTCGCCTTCAATTTGAGCCCCCATCGCGCGCAAACACTTCGCCAAATCGATAACTTCAGGTTCTCGAGCCGCGTTGTCGATGATGGTTTCACCTTCGGCTAACACCGCTGCCATCAATAAATTTTCTGTCCCCGTCACCGTGACCATGTCCGTAAAAAGGCGAGTCCCCAGCAAGCGAGTGGCAGTTGCGTTGATATAACCGTGTTCAATTTCAACATTAGCGCCCAACTGACGCAAACCTTTGATGTGTTGATCAACTGGGCGAGCACCAATTGCACAGCCTCCTGGTAAACTCACCTCTGCGCTACCAAAACGCGCTACAAGTGGGCAAAGCGTCAGAATCGACGCACGCATCGTCTTCACTAACTCATATGGAGCCTTCGTGCTGGTGATATTGCCAGCGTTCAAACGCACCGTGGTACCTTCACGCTCAACCTTGACGCCCATGCATTCAAGCAACTTGATCATGGTGCGCACATCAGAGAGATCAGGCACGTTATGCAAAACCAAATCTTCTGCCGTTAAAAGTGACGCTGCTAAAATCGGCAAAGCGGCATTTTTGGCACCAGAGACGCGAACTTCACCAACTAGGCGCTGGCCACCAATAATTTTGAGTTGTTCCATAGATTCCTTACTCGCTTGATTGAGAGTTAGTTGACTGGAGCGTTTCGGAGAGAACGTCCTCCAACCCATAAAGCATTACCAGTTCGTCGTAACTCTCTGGCAAGTTTTCACATTTAAGCGTCAAACCTAAAGTTTGTGCTTGACGCTTAGCATAAAGAAGCAGAGCCACGGCTGTGCTATCGACGCGTTCAACTTGGCCGAAATCGAGCACAGTATCCCCTTGACGCAACGCTTCTGCTACGTCACGTTGCACTTCAGGGTACTCTTCAAACGTCAACTGCTTAACGATTAGTCGCATGCGTTGTCCTACTGCTTACTTTCCAGAGTTTTCTACGCGAGCTTTGAGTTCGCGAATGAGACCGTCGATGCCTTCCTGATTGAGCGTGCTACTAAATTGGCTACGGTAGTTTTCAACCATCCAAACGCCTTCCACATTCACGTCGACGATCTTCCAGTCGCCCTGCTTATTGCGATAGATACGGTAATCCATGCCAATCGGATTTTGCGTAGCAGACTTCAACTGCGTGCGAATAACCATTTCATCCTGCACTTTATTGTTACGCGTAGGCAGGAGCTCTGCCGTATGATCACCCACCTTGCTCAAAGCACCAGAGTAAACGCGAATCAACAACTCACGGAAGTTATCCTGTAAGGCCTGACGCTGTTCAGGAGTTGCCTGACGCCACTTCGGACCCACAGTCATACGCGTCATCATCGTGAAGTCGACGTTAGGGAGAATCACCTCATCAACGAGCTTATTAATAGCCTTTAGCTCGCCTTTTTTGAGGGACTCATCGCTCTTGATACGGTCGAGCACTTGATTGCTCATCTGAAGGACCCACTGAAACGGATCTTCATCTTTGGCGTAAGCCCAAGCTGGCAAAGCGACCGTTAACGTCAACGTGCCAACAGCTTTTAAGAGATCTCTACGAGTTGCAATCATCTGTATTTTTCCTTTTATTTCGAGCCCACAAACTGAAGACTCTTATTCATCGTCATCAAGAACGAGCGGGGTTAAGCCCTTCAATTCGTCCTCAGCGGAAATTTTGTCTCCATGAACACCCTGTTCACGTAAGCGTCGATACGCGTCACGCACCGCTACGTATTCATCAATCGTGTTGGCGCGCATTTCATCAAATCCAGAATCAATAAGACTAGAACGAGCGTCAACCACTGTTACAGCCGCCCATCCCAGCTTCGCAGGCCATTCACTGTCACCCACAATGTGTTCATTAGAGAGCACATAGGTCATAGGATTGGTCACATAAGCCACAGGCCAACTCCAAATATCTCGAACGCCCGATGGTCCCAATAGAGGCAACACCAGATAGGGTCCAGGCCCCACACCCCAGGTAGCCAAAGTGCGACCAAAGTCTTCCTTGTGCTTATCCATGCCAATCCAGCTTGCTACGTCAAAAAGACCGCCAATCCCAAAGGTCGAGTTAACTAGGAAACGGAAGGCACTTTCGATCCCTGCATTCACCTTGCCTTGCAAGAGATTATTGACGGCGTTGTTGGGCTCACCAACATTGCTCACAGCATTGGAAACACCCTCTTGAGCAAAATTAGGTGTGATAGCACGGTAGCCTTTTGTCACCGGCAAAATAACCCACTCATCGACCTTCGTGTTGAATGCATAAATCTTACGATTCACGTTCTCATATGGATCGTCTGGGCTAGCCGTCTGCGTCTGCTGAGAAGATGTTGCGCACCCTGCGAGCAGAGAACAACTCACAAGACTAGCCGCCATCCATACCGACAGTTTCCTTGTCATCACTGACTCCTATCGTGATTACTTGCCCGACTTTTCAGCCGTGTTGTACATAAATTGACTAATGAGATTTTCTAAGACCACGGCGCTCTGCGTGCGCTTGATATGATCCCCATTTTTGAGGTTTTCTTCGTCCGCACCCGGATCAATACCCACGTACTGTTCGCCCAAAAGACCAGCAGTCAAGATCTTGGCTGAGCTATCCGTAGGAAAGTTGTAGCGCGAATCCATATCCATCAACACCTGAGCCTGGAAGGTCTGAGAGTCAAAGGAAATAGCCTTCACACGACCAACCACAACGCCAGCCGACTTAATAGCTGCGCGGGGCTTGAGACCACCGATATTATCGAAAGAAGCGGTGACTTCATAGGTCTTATTCCCAAAAGAAAAGCTTCCTAAGTTAGCTGCTTGTAGCGATAAAAAGACTAGTGCCACAGCGCCTAAAACGATAAAAAGGCCTACAAAAAATTCTAACGAGCGATTCTTATCCATTTTATTCGTTATTCCTTAGAACGTCGTAAACATCCCGGCTGTCATCATGAAGTCCAAACCTAGCACTAGCATAGAGGAGAGCACCACTGTCGAGGTGGTTGCTCGCGAGACACCATCTGGGGTCGGACGAGAGACATACCCATTAAAAAGAGAAATCAACACAACAGCGATACCAAAAACTACACTCTTGATAAAGCCATTACCAATATCGGTAAACACGTCAATGGAGCTTTGCATCTGACTCCAGAACGCGCCATTATCTGTACCAATGAGCGCAACACCCACGAGCCAAGCGCCCAAAATGCCGACAGCGGAAAAAATCAAACTCAAGATCGGCATTGAAATGAAGGCGCCCCAGAAGCGCGGAGCCAACACACGAGCCACAGGGTCAACCCCCATCATTTCCATGGCAGCAATCTGCTCGCCCGCGCGCATGAGCCCAATTTCAGCAGTAAGCGCTGTACCAGCTCGCCCAGCGAAAAGAAGCGCCGTCACAACAGGCCCCAGCTCTCGCACCAAAGAAAGCGCAACCAAAACACCCAGTGCTTGTTCACTACCATAGCGCACTAAAGTGTAGTAACCTTGCAGCCCCAACACAAAGCCCACAAAGAGCCCGGAAACCGCAATAATCAAGAGCGAATAGTTCCCGATAAAGTTAATCTGGCGCACAATCTGCGCAAACGAAGCACGGTGCAAGCGCGCGAGCAAATGCACGGAGAAAAAACCAAAGCGACCAACGCGCCGAACAATACGTACTGCGATCCGACCGACCGCCACAAAAAAGTCGGTGATCATGAGCGTACTCCAAAGTCTTCATTGAGCTCTGCGGCAGGATAGTGGAACCGCACCGGTCCATCAGGTTGTCCTTCAATAAACTGTCGAACATAAGGATTCTTCGAGGTCATCAAGTCGGCGGGCGTTCCTTGCGCAATAATCTGTCGCGAATTCAGCATGTAGACATAGTCTGCAATATCAAAAGTTTCCTGCACATCATGGGTCACGATAATGGAGGAGCAATGAAGAGCATCGTTCAAACGACGAATTAAACGCGCCGTCACGCCCATCGAAATGGGGTCCAAACCAGCAAACGGTTCGTCATACATAATGAGAGACGGATCAAGCGCAATCGCGCGAGCCAAGGCAACGCGACGCCCCATACCCCCTGAAATTTCAGAAGGCATCAAATTTGCAGCTCCACGCAAACCCACTGCGTTCAATTTCATGAGAACTAAGTCGCGAATAGCTTCTTCATCGAGTTCGGTTTGTTCACGCAACGGGAAAGCTACATTATCGAACACCGACAAGTCAGTAAAAAGCGCTCCGAATTGGAAAAGCATCCCAATTCGCTTTCTCAATCGATAAAGAGCCTTGTCGTTATCGGGATCGAGAACTTCACCATCAATTGTGACAGTGCCTGATAGCGGCGTTAAAAGCCCACCAATCAGCTTCAAGATCGTAGTCTTACCCATGCCCGATCCACCCATAATGGCTACAACTTGACCACGTCCAAATTTCATGGTCACGTTTTCGAGAATAAGTCGACTCCCGTATCCAAACGTCAGATTCTCTAGAGAGACGTAATTTTCCATAGTTTCTTGTTATTTAGGTGGCACACTGAAAAGTCACACCCACTTAAAGTCCTGCACTAGGCATGAAGCGCACAAGACGTTGAATGCCAAGCTCTGCCAAAAGCGGAGAATCCGAAGGAACGAGCTCGAAAGAATTGACCACGCCTTCGTGAATCGTCACAGGTTTACGCTGTACAAAATCAACGAAAACCCACTCCGTCGCTCCAACCATTAAGACCTCATCACCTCGTTTTAAAGCATAACGGCGCAGCGAGGAAAAACGTTTGAGACTCTGTACCCAAGTGTAAAGAACCAGATTGTCTCCTAACAGGGCTGGGCGAAGGTATTCAATCCAGTGTTGTCTAGCCACCCAAGCAGAGTTAATTTTCTTCAACTCTTCAAAAGGCCATCCATTGTGTGCGGCATGGCAAATCGCCGCCTCTTCCATCCAGCGCAGATATTCTCGATTGTTGACGTGATCGAGCACGTCTATCGACTCGGGTTCCACATGGATATTAAGCTTATAAATCGCTTCCAACATGAGTATTGTTTTGAATTTCGTTTCGATTAACTTTGTTGTTTGTAACCTGACAAAAAAGATGCCCTTTTTTCACCTCAAAGTGAGCATCGCCAGGACAAATATTCACAATTTTTGTGAGGAGGTATTTTTCACCTATCCTCTTGAGATTGTGAACATTTTTTTCTCTTTTTTTCTGAGAAAGTAGAAGAGCTATTGTACCTAAAGAGCATTTGATATTCCTCATTCGGGCGAGTTCTTTTGCGCATCTTCTTGTCATTTGTCTCCCCCTCGACAGGAAAACGAGGAGAGGGCTTTTCCACTCTATTAGGAACTTCACTAGTAATTTGCAATATCTTCATTGCCCTTGCTCTACACAGACAGGAGCTAAGTCGTCTACAATCTGAAGATCTTAGGACTTGTAGCGTCCTTTTTTTGTTTGACTTTCTGCTCCAATACTTCTGTGGCTTCAACCAACAAAAATTCCAACGCATCTCGTCAGAAATCCACTAGATCTGGTATCTGGTTCTTCGTTAAGTGGGGTTTCTTGACCCTGTGCACGCTCGCCATCGCTGTAGCGCTTGTCGGAGTGATTACGTTTTCACTCATCTATCGCCGCCTCCCACCAGTGGATCAGCTTCAGGACTATCGTCCTAGCGTCCCCCTGCGCGTCTGGAGTGCAGACGGCAAATTGATCGGCGAATTTGGCGAAGAGCGTCGAGACTTCGTTCATCTGAAGGATGTGCCTGATTATGTGAAAAAAGCTATCTTAGCTGCTGAAGATGATGGCTTTTACGATCATCCTGGAATTGAAATATCAGGGATTGCACGCGCCGCTATTGCGAACATCATCACAGGGCGTCGCGCCCAAGGGGGCTCGACCATTACGCAGCAAGTCGCTCGTAATTTCTTCCTGTCCTCAGAGCGCACTTACAGCCGTAAGATCTATGAAATTGCGATGTCTTTCAAGATTGAAAAGACGCTCACCAAAGATGAAATCCTCACCATTTACTTGAACCAAATTTATTTAGGTCAGCGAGCTTATGGCTTCCAAAGTGCTGCAAAGACCTATTTTGGTCGTCCTTTGAGTGAAATTTCGATTGGTGAAGCTGCAACACTCGCTGGTCTGCCTGTAGCTCCATCTGCCTATAACCCAATAGTGAACCCAAGCCGCGCTCAGATGCGTAAAAACTATGTGTTGCGCCGCATGTATGAGTTGGGCTATATCGATGAGGTAACCTATCAGGCTGAAAAAGCTGCGCCGATTCTCACTCGCCGCGCACCGACACCCGAAGAATTGCTCACCGATTCAACAATAGAGAATCCGAACCGCGTTCTTGCTGCCTACGCTGCCGAAGTGGCACGTATGCTGGTGTACGATGTGTTTAAAGACGAAACCTACACGCGCGGGATTAATGTATACACAACGATTGATTCTAAAGATCAAACCGCCGCCGTTGACGCTGTCCGTCGCAACTTGATTTCCTACGATCGAAAATACGGCTACCGTGGTCCCGAAGGCTTTGTGGATATCGGCAATTTAGAAACACGCGCTAAGGCTATCAAAACCGCTTTGAGTAAAACAGCGAGCTCTCCGTTTATGGTGCCTGCTGTGGTCATTGAAGCAAGCCCCAACAAACTGCATGTCGCGATTTCTCCAACCAGCGAAGTCACGCTTGATGCTGATAGCTTGAAGTTTGGTCGCCGTTATCTTGGCAAGGGTGCGCAGAAAAACCCACTGGTTCCTGGGTCTATTATCCGTATCATGCGTAACACCAAGACGAATGAATGGACGCTCGCGCAGGTTCCTCAGGTTGAATCCGCTTTTGTCGCCGCCGACTTTAATACAGGCGCTGTCAAAGCGTTGGTTGGAGGCTTTGACTTCAACCTCAACATGTTTAACCATGTCACGCAAGCCTGGCGTCAGCCTGGGTCCTCCTTCAAGCCCTTTGTTTATTCTGCGGCTTTAGAGAAGGGCTTTACACCTGCGACCATCATCAACGATGCACCAATCAGTATCGATCCTAAACTCACTGGGAATAAACTCTGGGAGCCAAAGAACTACGATGGTCGTTACGCTGGTCCTATGACATTGCGTAATGCCTTGGAACGCTCGAAGAACTTGGTCTCTGTTCGTATTCTTCAGGCCATTACGCCTCAGTACGCCCAACAGTACATTCAAAAGTTTGGTTTCATGCCAGAAAAACACCCTGCTGTACTTCCGATGGCTTTAGGGGCTGGTAGCGTGACGCCATGGCAAATGGTCGGTGCTTACTTCGTTTTTGCCAATGGTGGCTACCGCGTTCAACCTTATTTGATTGACCGCGTTACCGATGTGGATGGTCGCACCCTGATGAAAGTCACGAATCGCTCCGCGGGCGATGAATCTATCCGTGTGATTTCGGATCGAAACGCCTACACGATGTACAGCCTCTTGCATAGCGTTGCCGTGCGCGGTACTGCAGCTCGCACAACAGCAATGCTCAAGCGCAAAGACTTAGCTGGGAAAACGGGGACGAGTAACGACGCGCATGATGCTTGGTTCTGCGGCATTGGCGGCAACTTAGTCGGGGTTTCTTGGTTGGGCTACGACACACCTAAGCCTCTCGGCTCTCGTGAAACGGGTGGCGGTTTAGCACTTCCGATTTGGGTGGAATTTATGAATACAGCCCTCAAGAGACAGCCTGACTATGTTCATGTCCGCCCTAATAGCATCACGGAAACCAACGGTGAAGTCTTCTACAAGGAACCTATTGGTGGTGCTCCTCTCGGATTCTACGACGACGGACAACAAACATTTGACCAGTCCACGCACGACCTTATCCGAGACCAGATCTTCTAACCAAGACCCCGTGAAAAAATATCGGTCATTGTTCAAAAAGCGACAATGACCGATTTTTTTGTCTCTACACTTCTACTTAGAAAGCGAGAAGATGCGCAATTTTTTACCAACGTTCTGAAGAGAAACGTTTAAACTTAGCCTTTACACAGACTCTATCTCAACGCCCAATTTGGTCAAAATCTCGACGAGCGTTTCGTCAAGCGTTTTATCCGATCGAGTATCACGCCAAGCACCGCCTTTCTGGTGGAAATGCAATCCGCCAAAGCGGGAAGCAACCCAGATTTCGTGCATCGGTGTTTGAATATTCACGACAACCTGTTGGCCATCATCGAGTTCAATGGTTAGCACGTTGCCACTACGCAATGTGTTGACTTCGTCACAGTTGTCGGAAAGGTATTCATCCAACGCTTCGATCTTGGCATTGGCCTGAGTCAAAAATTCAGTATCGTTATCCATGAGAGGAATCCTTATGTTACGCAAAGTGGTGTTAGTCACCCTTCTTGCTTCGATGTGTTATGGCCTGTCTGGCTGTGGGCTCAAAGGCCCTCTTTATATGCCGCCACAGACATCATTGTCGACACCATTTTAATCCGCTTGAGCACACTTCGGTGAGCATTAGCTCTTTTGAACGTGTGCTCTCGTTTCGTTTTGCCTTTCCGCCTTAAGAGATCACCTCATGACTTCACCCAATTCTTCTACGTTCGGCTTCGTGCGCCGCAATCAAACGCTTTACTGTGAGAATGTCGATTGCGCTCATATTGCTAAAGAATTTGGTACGCCTTGCTATGTCTATTCCCGCGCTGTGATTGAACATAATTTGAATGAGTTTGAAAAGGCGCTCTCTGAGGTGCGTCATGAAATTCGTTACGCTCTCAAGGCAAACTCTGCAGCTGGTATTCTGCAGATCATCGCAAAACGAGGTCTTGGTGTAGACACAGTGAGCGAAGGTGAAATTCGTCGCGCACGTCGAGCAGGTATCCCTGCTGAGAAAATCGTTTTCTCTGGTGTAGGGAAAACCGACGCAGAAATTCGATATGCACTCCAAGAAGGCATTGGCTGTTTCAATGTCGAAAGTGTCGCGGAACTTCACCGCCTAAACGATATTGCGACGCAATTAGATATTGTTGCCCCGTTCTCTATTCGCTGTAACCCTGATGTTGATGCACAAACGCATCCCTATATTTCCACGGGACTCAAAAAAAATAAGTTTGGGGTACCGATCGAATTTGCCGAGAAGCTTTATCTCGACTCGGCCAACCACCCTTACTTAAAGGCCGTCGGAGTTGATGCCCATATTGGGAGTCAGATTCTCGATCCACGCCCTCATACCGAATCCGCCCATAAACTCATTGATCTCATTTTGACCCTAAAGCGAGAGGGAATTGAACTAGAACACATTGATATCGGCGGTGGCTACGGGATCGCTTATGAAGAGCATGAAAAAGCTCCTGCACTCGCGGAGTTCTTCACCCCTATCATCACGCTACTGAAAAAAGCAGGCCTCTCTCAGCTAGCAGTCATGGTTGAACCAGGTCGTTCTATTGTGGCAAACGCGGGCGTTTTGCTTTCGACTGTGCAGTACATGAAAGATACTGGAAGTCGCGTCTTTTGCATCACGGACACTGGGATGAATGACCTCATTCGTCCTGCTCTTTATTCGGCCTGGATGAATATTGAAGCGTTACATCCGAGCGATGTAGAACCTCGCCTCATGGATGTTGTAGGTCCCGTGTGCGAAAGCGCTGATTTTCTCGGAAAAGAGCGCAAACTCGCAGTGGGTGCGGGCGACATTCTCGTCGTTTTTGATGCTGGTGCCTATGGAGCGAGCATGGCTAGCCATTACAACTCGAGAGCTCTGCCTGCAGAAATTCTTGTGGACGCAGGAAAAATCCGTGTTCTGCGTGCGCCAGAGGCCTTTGATGACATCATTTCTGGTGACAATTTGATCTCGCTTTAAATCCCATTTCAGCTTGCGTATTTCGGGTAAGGGCCGTAGAATTAATCAACGTCGATTGAGAAGTAAATTCGTCAATCGGCGTTTTTTTGAGCCCATTGTCTACGGAATTTTTGTGAAGCAAAATTCCTACCTGAGGGCCAAGAAACGCAACTGAATCAGCTGCGTGAGAACTTTTTCTCATTGTCAGATTGTCTATCTAGGGCCTCTTATCTGAAGAGGATATTTAAGCCTATTCAGGATTCCCCACTAGCGCTGTCTGAAGCGGAATCCCTTTCAGGGATATACCATGCATATTGAAAACACTGTCAAACTTGACTTCAAAAACGTCCTTATTCGCCCGAAACGTTCCACACTCTCGAGCCGTAGTGAAGTAGACATTACCCGCGAATTCAAGTTTCTCCACTCTCCTGTTGTCTACCACGACATCCCTATCATCGCTGCCAACATGGACACCACTGGCACCTTTGAAATGGCGCGTGCTTTAGGCAAACACGGCATGTCGGTCGCTTTACACAAGCACTACGATGTAGAAGAGTACACCACCTTTTTCAGTAGCCTTGGCAAGAAGTCGACCGCTTTTTACTCGCTCGGCATCGGCGATGGGGACTGGACTAAGTTCCAGGATGTCATGACCAAAGCCCCTGGTGCCATTCAGTACGTTTGTATTGACGTAGCTAATGGCTACACTGAAAGCTTCGTCGCTTTCATCAAGAAAGTTCGCGCCACTTATCCTGAATTGGTCATCATGGCTGGTAATGTGGTCACGGGCGATATGACGGAAGAATTGATTTTGGCAGGTGCCGACATAGTCAAAGTGGGGATTGGTCCTGGCTCCGTCTGTACGACCCGTAAAATGACTGGAGTGGGCTATCCTCAGCTCTCTGCGATCATTGAATGTGCTGATGCTGCTCATGGTTTAGGTGGTCGCATTTGTGCAGACGGCGGCTGCACGGTTCCTGGCGATATTGCCAAGGCCTTTGGTGCTGGCGCTGACTTCGTGATGTTGGGTGGCATGCTCGCTGGACATGATGAAGCTGGCGGCGAAACGGTTGAACAAGATGGTAAAACATTCAAGAAGTTCTACGGCATGAGCTCTAAATCCGCTATGGATAAGTATGCCGGTGGCGTGGCAAAGTATCGTGCAGCTGAAGGCAAGACCGTCTTAATTCCTGCTCGTGGTCCTGTGGAAGGTACTGTGCAAGACATCTTAGGTGGTGTGCGTAGTGCTTGCACTTACGTAGGCGCCCGTCGCCTCAAGGAACTCACGATGCGTACGACCTTTGTGCGCGTAAGCATGCAGTTAAATGAAGTCTTCGGTAAGGCTCCTTGATACTGCACGTCTTTTTTGTGAGTAAGCACTTAGCCTCTGAGGTTTACGGGATCTCAGAGGCTTTCTTTTTTTGCTGGTATTCTCTGGCCTTTGCTCGACTAAAAGTGAGTGCTCCGCTACAATCTAACCAACATTAATCTTCCTCTTTATCCAGACAGTTAACGAGGTTCTTTTGAGTATTTTCGATACAGCTCGTTTCGTAATTTCCGCTGCCAAACTTTACGGTCTCCCCGAAGAAACCGTTCCTGAAATTGCTTTTGCCGGTCGTTCCAATGCAGGTAAGTCTACTTCAATTAACGTGCTGACGCGCAAAACTCGCTTAGCATTTGCCAGTAAGACTCCTGGTCGCACTCAACTCATCAATTTCTTCGGGATTTCCGCTCGTGACGAAAATCGTCAACCCTATGACGTAGGCTATTTAGTCGACTTGCCTGGTTATGGTTTCGCCAAAGCGAGCGAAGATACTCGTAAGACCTGGTCTCAGTTAGTAGGCGGTTACATCGCGCAGCGCCAAGCTATGACGGGCCTAGTGATCGTGATGGACGCCCGTCGTCCTTTTATGCCTACCGATGAATGGCTCATCAACTTTATGCAAGAGCGCCCTAGCGTGCGAATGCACTGGCTGCTCAATAAAGCAGACCAACTCAAAAATAGCGAACGTCGTACAACGCTCAACTTAGCACAACAGCGTGCTCGCGAAATTGGTCCTCATGTAACAGTGCAGCTTTTCTCTGGCATGAAAAAAGAAGGAGTACCAGAGTTGCAAAAAGTTCTGCTCACGTGGCTTGGTCTTAATGCTGAGGAAAGCGACTTGCGCTAAAGTAAGTCCTAGCTTATTTCGTTCGCCGACCCCGACGGACTCTGTAAAAAACCTCTAAGGAAATCTAAAAAATGCAGACTCTTGGTGCCTATCCTTCCGTTCGCATGCGCCGTATGCGCCATGACGATTTTTCTCGTCGTTTGATGCGAGAAAATGTTCTCACTCCTAACGACTTGATTCTTCCTGTGTTTGTAATGGAAGGAGAAAAGACCCGCGAACCCATTCCTACCATGCCTGGGGTGGATCGTCTCACAATTGACGAGTTGCTGAAAGTCGCTGGTGAATGCGTGGATTTAGGTATCCCCATGATTGCGCTTTTCCCGCACATTGAAGACATCTTGAAAACACCAGATGGACGTGAAGCGGCCAATCCTAACGGCTTGATTCCACGCACTATTAAGGCCCTAAAAGCAGCTTATCCTCAGTTAGGCATCATGACGGACGTCGCCCTTGATCCATATACCACTCACGGTCAAGACGGCTTGATCGATGAAACGGGCTACATTCTCAATGATGAAACCATTGCAATGCTCGTGAAGCAAGCTCTTTCTCATGCTCGCGCTGGTGCTGATGTTGTAGCTCCCTCTGACATGATGGACGGTCGTATTGGTGTGATTCGCCGAGCTTTTGAACAGGAAGGTTTGATTCACACTCGTATCATGGCTTACTCTGCCAAATATGCTTCTTGCTACTATGGTCCGTTCCGTGACGCCGTGGGTTCTTCCTCGAACTTAGGAAAGTCCAATAAAGCCGTTTACCAACAAGATCCAGCTAACGGCGATGAAGCCCTCTGGGAAGTTGGTCTCGACTTAGCAGAAGGTGCTGATATGGTCATGGTAAAGCCTGGCGTGCCATATTTGGATGTGCTCTGGCGTGTAAAGCAAGAATTTAAAGCACCGACCTTTGCTTATCATGTTTCTGGCGAATACGCTATGATCAAGTTTGCGGCAGTTGCTGGGGCCATTGATGAGAAGAAGATCACGTACGAAACGATGATCTGCTTCAAACGTGCTGGTGCCGATGGCATCCTCACTTATTGCGCCCTTGATGTAGCTCGCTGGATTAAGGAAGGCTATTCCTACTGATTGAGGCATTCCCGCCCATAAATAACAAGGTCCTCTAGCATCACGCTAAGGGACTTTGTCGTGTTTACCATCCTTGGTGCTTCCAATCGCGCAACTGGCGTGCATCACGCTTGGTTGGGCGACCTTTATCAATCGCTTTAGCGGGTTCAAAAGCAACTTTGCGTTGCTCTGCAAGGCGTTCACGCTTCTCCTGGCTTTCATCAGTCTCCCGATAAAGCTTTTGTGCTTCAGAGGCAGGACCACGTTTGCCAGAAATCGCTTCAACATACACCACAAAAACGTCTTCTCCACGTTGAATTTCGAGCTTATCACCCACTTTTACTTCTCTAGATGCTTTAAGGCGTTGTCCAGCCAGAAGTACACGTCCTAACTCAATTTGCTCTTGAGCTAGGGAGCGTGTCTTAAAAAAGCGAGCTGCCCACAACCACTTATCAATACGAATACTCTCTTGCATGAATTCATTGTCTTGGATTAGATGTAAAAAACCCGCTACACGATACACATGCAACGGGTTTTAGAGATTGTCGTCAATATCTCTACCAAAGCAGAGCATTGCTAAAGCTCAATTAGGCTTCTTCCTTGACTTCTTCAATCTGCGCGGCCTTTTCGGTCAATTCCATGTAGGCCATCGGGGCATTGTCACCAACGCGGAAACCCATCTTCAAGATGCGGGTGTAACCACCGTTACGGTTAGCGAAACGCGGGCCAAGTTCGTTGAAGAGCTTGACAACGATTTCGCGATCGCGCAAACGATTGAAAGCCAAACGCTTGTTAGCAACCGTGGGATCCTTAGCCAAAGTGATCAGCGGTTCTACGACGCGACGAAGTTCCTTAGCCTTGGGAAGGGTGGTTTTGATAGCTTCGTGTTTGAGAAGGGAAACCATCATATTACGAAGCATAGCGAGACGGTGAGCGCTCGTACGATTGAGCTTACGGAGACCATGACGATGACGCATGATATTCGATTCCTAAAAAAGTCTATTAATAAAACGTCCTCTATTAAGAGGCACCTTGTCTTCCCTCATTTCTTCTATCTCATCAATGTGAGCGGACGAGTGAAAGACAGAAAACAGAGCGCAATCTTAAACGACTGCGCTCATTTGTGCAACAGAGATATGTTCTCTTTTTTTAGAGAACAGTTCTCTCATGCCAAATTAGTTGTTGTGGTCAGATGGCGGCCAGTTTTCCAAACGAGAACCCAAGGTCAAACCGTGAGCAGCCAACACTTCCTTGATTTCGTTCAAGGACTTACGACCAAGGTTCGGCGTCTTAAGCAATTCGTTTTCAGTACGCTGGATCAAGTCACCGATGTAGTAAATGTTTTCAGCCTTCAAGCAGTTTGCAGAACGCACTGTCAATTCGAGATCGTCCACAGGACGCAAGAGAATAGGATCAAGTGGTGGAGGCGTCACTTCTTCCTCTTCAACCTTCTGCTCAATGTCGCCTTCTGGATGGATAGCACCGAACACGGCCAACTGATCCTGGAGAATACGCACAGCTTCACGCATAGCATCTTCAGGTCCAATGGCACCGTTGGTTTCGATGATCATTTCCAACTTATCAAGGTCGGTACGCTGAGCAACACGAGCAGCCTGAACCTGATAAGCAACACGCAAAATTGGAGAGAAGGAGGCATCCATGATGATGCGACCAATCTGAGTCTTCGAGTAGTCCTCACGGAAAGCGCGAACATCACCAGGTTGATAGCCACGACCCTTTTCAACCTTGATCTGCATTTCCAAACGACCACCAGAGAGGTGAGCGATCACGTGATCTGGATTAATCAAAGTCACGTCGTGCGGAAGGGAGAAATCAGCAGCCGTCACAACTCCGTCACCTTCCTTAGAAAGGGTTACGGTGACTTCGTCACGACCTTCAAGCTTGAACACTACACCCTTGAGGTTCAAAAGAATGTCAACCACGTCTTCCAAGACGCCATCGATCTGGGAGTATTCATGTACCACACCAGTGATCGTGGCTTCCGTCGGAGCATAGCCGATCATGGAGCTCAAAAGAATGCGACGAAGGGCGTTGCCCAACGTGTGACCGTAGCCACGTTCAAACGGTTCGAGCGTAATAACGGCACGGTTCGGGTTGTTTTCAGCGACTTCCACTTCAATGGAGGTCGGTTTCAATAACGAAGTATTCGCCATGTTGTTTATCCTAGGTCAACTCTCCCAACGCGTTAAGTTAGGGAAGGAGCTGCTTGTCTAATGGAAAAAGTGTCTGATCAAGAGGCTAAAAGAAGAGCCCTAGAGAGAGGCTCTCCTCAAAATTCTTATCAAACGTGAATGAAACTTATCAGTAGTGATAAGTCCACGGAAACACTAGAAATTTCTCTAACGCTTCAGTGGAATTATCGCCGAAAAAGTATTCGACTGAAAAGCGAGGTGAGGATATTTTCCCCGAGTCTCTTTTCGCGATTTAGTGCCTTGAAAATCTTGCCTTCAGTAAAGATGGTGTGGCGTGAACTACATTGAGCCCACGCCACACCATGAATTCCTGCCGAAGTTCGCGGAAGCCCAGACGCACTACATCTACGCTTCCACCTATCAACATCGATTAACGAGAATAACGTTCGATGATGAGGGCGTCGTTAATTTCGTAAGCCACTTCATCACGAGCAGGTACGTTCTTGAACGTACCTTCGAACTTCTTCACGTCAACTTCTACCCAAGCAGGGATACTGCCGTTCGTTGTAGCGAGTTCAAGCGCTTCAGCGATACGAGCCTGCTTCTGAGCCTTTTCACGGATGGAAATGACATCACCAGCGCGAACGCTATAGGAGGGGATGTTCACCTTCTTACCGTTGACGAGGATAGCGCCATGCGAAACGAGCTGACGAGCTTCAGCACGGGTGCTACCAAAACCCATACGGTAGACAACAGTGTCGAGACGGCTTTCAAGAAGCCCCAAAAGATTGTCACCAGTATTACCAGTACGACGTTCAGCTTCCTTGAAATAACGACGGAACTGACGTTCGAGCACACCGTACAGACGCTTTGCCTTCTGCGCTTCGCGCATCTGGGCGCCAAAGTCGGACATGCGGGCGCCGGAAACTTTACCGTGCTGGCCCGGTTTAGAACCGACGTCCTTGACTTTGGATTCAAACGAACGGCGGGCGCTCTTTAAATTAAGATCAATGCCTTCGCGACGCGAGAGCTTGAGCTTAGGACCGAGATAACGTGCCATTTAAAAATGCCTCTCTTATCCTGTAGGTATCCCTACATTAAGTCCTTCTGCCTCAGTATTGCAGAGGGACACGGGATTCAACAGAAAAAATTGTTTAAATATTAGACGCGACGACGCTTGGAAGGACGAACCCCATTGTGCGGGATCGGCGTCACATCCTGAATGGACGTCACACGAATGCCAAGAGCGTTCAGAGCGCGAACAGAAGATTCGCGACCAGGACCTGGGCCCCAAATACGCACTTCGACATTCTTCATGCCGTATTCAAGAGCGACCTTACCAGCCACGTCAGCGGCCACCTGAGCTGCAAACGGGGTGGACTTACGGGAACCCTTGAAACCCTGAGCGCCAGAGGAGGACGCAGCAATAGCGTTACCCTGACGGTCAGTGATGGTGATAATAGTGTTGTTAAAGGAAGCGTGAACGTGAGCAATGCCTTCCGTCACGACCTTCTTGACTTTCTTACGAGCACGCTGCCCAGCAGCCTGCTTGTTATTATTGCCAGCCATACTTATCCTTCATTACTTCTTGAGCGTCACACCGACCTTACGCGGGCCTTTACGGGTGCGAGCATTCGTACGGGTGCGTTGACCGCGGCAGGGCAAGCCCTTGCGGTGACGCATACCACGATAGGTACCGAGGTCGATCAAACGCTTGATCGACAATTGGATTTCACGACGGAGGTCGCCTTCAACAATGATCTTAGAAATCTGATCACGGATGAGTTCGAGCTCAGCGTCGGTCAAGTCCTTGACCTTTTTGGAAAAATCAATGCCACAATTCGTGAGGATTTCACGAGAACGGGAGCGACCGATGCCATAGATGGCAGTCAAACCGATCTCAGCATGTTGCTGTGGCGGAATATTAATACCGGCGATACGAGCCATTTTGTACCTCTTTAGCCTTGGCGCTGCTTATGGCGCGGATCTTCACAGATCACACGAACAACGCCATTACGCTTAATGATTTTGCACTTGCGGCACATCTTTTTGACCGAAGCGTTAACCTTCATTCTCTTCTCCACGTGCAATACAGCACGGATAACAATGCACAACGGCAGGAAACGTCGAGCATACTACAGCTAACTAATATATGCAAGTGAAAAAGCGGGTGTAGTGCACTCTTTTTTCTCTCAACATACAAGAGACGAAACGAGAGAGTGAAGCTTATTGAAATTCCACTCTCCGTTCGACCCCGTTATTTATCCCTTCTTTAAGAAAACAAGGCAACAAAAACGGCGCTGTAGAGTTAGTAGTCTCTGGCAACTAATTGCTTAGTGCTTTGACTGACCAATGCCGCGGAAGCTAGTCTTCCGGAGCAAACTTTCATACTGATGCGACATCATGTAAGCCTGAACCTGAGTCATGAAGTCCATCGTCACAACGACCACAATCAACAATGACGTACCGCCAAAGTAGAAGGGAACGTTAAAGCGAAGGTTCAAGAACTCTGGCACCAAACAGACAAAGACCAGATAGATCGCACCTCCGAGCGTCAAGCGAACCAACACACGGTCAATATAGCGAGCTGTCTGTTCTCCTGGACGGATACCAGGGATAAACGCACCACCTTTTTTCAGGTTCTCTGCTGTTTCTTTCGGGTTGAAAACCAACGCCGTGTAGAAGTAAGCAAAGAAAATAATGAGCACTGCGTACAATAATGTGTACAGAGGCTGACCTGGCGAAAGAGCTGCTGCCAAATCTCGGATCCAACGTGTCGAGTCACCAGAGGTGAACCAACCAGCCAAAGTGGCTGGGAAGAGGATCAAAGAAGATGCAAAGATCGGCGGGATAACGCCAGACATATTCATCTTCAATGGCAGATAAGAGCTCTGACCGCCAAAGATTTTGTTGCCTACTTGACGCTTAGCATAGTTCACCGTAATACGGCGCTGACCACGCTCCACGAAAACAACAAAAGCAGTAACGGCAAGAATAATCGCAATCACAAAAATCGCGGCAAGGGGGCTAATCGCGCCTGTGGAAACTAACTGGAAGAGTCCAGAAGCACCATTGGGCAAGCCGGCCACAATACCAGAGAAGATGATGATTGAGATGCCATTGCCTAAACCTCGCTCGGTGATCTGCTCACCAAGCCACATCAGGAACATCGTACCGGTCAACAGCGAAATCGTCGTGGTCAAATGGAACATATAGCCCGGATTGATCACTAAGTTCGGCTGCGTCTCGAGTGCTACAGCAATGCCGAGCCCCTGGAAGAGACCCAATGCCAACGTGCCATAGCGCGTGTACTGGGTAATCTTTCGACGACCGGATTCGCCTTCCTTACGCAAGGCTTCAAGCGACGGTAATACGTAGGACAACATCTGCATAATAATCGATGCAGAAATGTACGGCATAATACCGAGCGCAAACACCGAGAAGCGCGATAACGCGCCACCGGAGAACATGTTGAACAGCCCGAGAATGCCCCCCTGCTGCTCATTAAAGAGCTGCTTGAGCATGTCGGGATCGATACCTGGCACCGGCACATGAGCACCGATGCGGTAAACAACTAACGCGAGCGCTAAGAAGATCAGGCGACCTTTGAGGTCGCCATACTTACTGAGGCCCGACTGTTGCTTAGAGCTAGGGCTGGTCGCCACGTCGGTGTCCTCTTTGGTTAAAAGTCTTATTCGTTGTCAACCACAGAGCCACCGGCTACTTCGATAGCAGCGCGGGCACCCTTGGTGACCCCAAGACCGCGCACGGTCACCTTACGGGTCAAAGAACCCGAAAGGATCACGCGAGCATTCTGAGCGAGGATAGAAACCACATTAGCAGCCTTCAAGGTGCCTAAATCGATTTCATCAACGCCCAAACGTTCCAAATCAGACAAACGGACCACTTCAGTGAACTTGCGGGTCAAAGAAGCGAAACCGCGCTTCGGAAGGCGACGATACATCGGCATCTGACCGCCTTCGAAACCAACCTTGTGGAAGCCACCAGCGCGGGACTTCTGGCCTTTGTGACCACGTCCGGCCGTCTTGCCCCAGCCGCTACCAACACCACGACCAACGCGGTGGGCGACGTGCTTAGAACCCTCAGCGGGCTTAATCGTATTTAAACGCATTTCGTTAACCTCTCGATCATTCGGCGCGCACTAAGTACGCAACCTTGTTGATCATGCCACGGACGGCAGGCGTGTCTTCGAGAACGCTGACAGAGTTGAGCTTACGCAAACCCAAACCACGCAACGTAGCACGATGATCAGCCTTGGTACCGATCGGGCTCTTAACAAGAGTAACCTTAACGGTCTTCTTTTCGGACATGTCTTGGTCTCCTGATTAGCCGAGTAACTCTTCCACAGACTTGCCACGCTTGGCTGCAATGTCAGCCGGGCTGTGCAAGTTGGAAAGAGCATTCAGAGTTGCACGAACCAAGTTGTAGGGGTTCGTAGAACCATAGGCCTTAGCTACGACGTTACGAATACCAACGGCATCGCACACCGCGCGCATCGGACCGCCAGCGATCACACCAGTACCTTCAGAGGCTGGCATCATGATCACGCGGGAAGCGCCATGACGACCTTCAACAGCGTGATAAAGCGTGCCATTCTTCAAAGGAACACGAATCATGGAGTGGCGAGCGCGATCCATAGCCTTGGACACAGACTGCGGCACTTCACGAGACTTACCAGTACCCATGCCGATACGGCCATCGCCGTCGCCAACAACGGTAAGAGCTGCAAACGCGAGAATGCGACCACCCTTAACAACCTTAGTGACGCGGTTAACCGCGATCATTTTTTCACGCAGACCGTCGCCCTGTTCGTCGACTGCCTGGTTTTTTGCTTGAACCTTAGCCATTTCGCCCTGCCTTAGAACTTGAGACCGGCTTCACGCGCAGCTTCAGCCAGCGCGGCAACACGGCCATGGTAACGGTAGCCGGAACGGTCGAAAGCGCAGGATTCAATACCAGCGGCCTTCGCCTTTTCAGCCAAACGAGCCCCAACGATCTTGGCAGCAGCAACGTTGCCACCATTCGAGAGCTGGGCACGAACTTCGGGTTCGACCGTAGAGGCCGAGACCAGCGTACGACCGTTGTCGGCCGAGATGATGCTGGCGTAGATGTGCAGATTGGTACGATGAACCGTCAGGCGATCGACCTGCTGCAACAGAATGCGAGCGCGCGTAGCACGAGCACGGCGCAAGCGGCTTTGTTTCTTGTTGATCATTTTTTATCGCCCCGATTACTTCTTCTTCGTTTCTTTAATCACAACGACTTCATCGGCATAACGCACGCCTTTTCCCTTGTATGGTTCAGGCTTACGGTAGGCACGGATAACAGCAGCAGTCTGACCGACTTCCTGCTTGTTCGCACCCTTAATGACGATATCAGTCTGGGTCGGCGTTTCGCACTTTACACCCTTGGGCATCTTGTGGACAACCGGGTGGGAGAAACCCAACGAAAGGTTCAACGTGTCGCCCTGGGCCTGAGCACGGAAACCCACGCCAACAAGGCGGAGCTTCTTTTCAAAACCAACGGAGCAACCTTTAACCATATCAGCAACGAGAGCACGCATCGTACCAACGTTAGCATTGGCTTCGCGGCTGTCATTGAGCTGTTCGAAGTGGAGTGCATCACCTTCTTCCTTGATAGCAACAAAAGGAAGAATGTGCATGGACACTTCACCAATCGGACCCTTCACAGTGATGTTTTCAGCGGTAAGCGTGTAGCTAACGCCCTTAACCACGTGAACGGGAATCTTAGCAATTCGACTCATTTCACACTCCTGGATTAAGCGACGTAGCAAAGAACTTCACCACCGATACCGGCGGCACGAGCAGCACGGTCAGTCATCACACCACGCGGGGTGGACACGATGGCAATACCGAGACCATTCATAACCTGCGGAATGGAACCGTGGTTTTTGTAAATACGGAGGCCAGGACGGGAAACGCGTTCGATGCGTTCAATCACGGGACGGCCAGCGTAATACTTCAAACCAATGTGAAGCTCAGGTTTACCTTCATTGGCATCAACGGAATAACCGTCGATGTACCCTTCATCCTTAAGAACCTTGGCAATAGCCACCTTCAACTTGGAAGACGGCATGACAACTTCGGCCTTATCGACGATCTGACCATTACGGATACGGGTCAGCATGTCGGCGATCGGATCACTCATACTCATTGTCGTAATCTCCTCGCTTACCAGCTAGCCTTGACAAGGCCAGGAATGTCACCGCGCATGGCGGCATCACGAATCATGCCACGGCACAAACCGAACTTGCGGAACGTGCCACGGGGACGGCCGGTGATAGCACAACGGTTACGTTGGCGAACCGGGCTCGCATCACGCGGAAGAGCCTGCAATTTAGCACGGGCTTCCAATCGTTCTTCCATCGAGCGGGTAGCGTCGTTAATAATTTCCTTGAGGGCGGCGCGTTTGGCCGCGTACTTTGCAACCGTAGCAGCGCGCTTGGCTTCACGGTTAATCAATGCAAGTTTTGCCATTTTGCGTCATCCTCAGTTACGGAACGGGAAGTGGAAACCAGCCAAAAGCGCTTTAGCTTCAGCGTCGGTCTTCGCCGTCGTAGTAATAGAAATATTCATCCCGCGAATCGCATCGATCTTGTCGTATTCAATTTCCGGGAAGATGATCTGTTCTTTCAAGCCGATGTTGTAGTTACCACGACCGTCGAAAGCACGACCAGACACACCGCGGAAGTCACGAACACGGGGAAAAGCCACCGTCACGAGACGATCGAGGAAGTCATACATGCGTTCGCCGCGAAGCGTCACCATACAACCGATGGGCATGTTTTCACGGATCTTAAAGTTAGCAATAGCCTTACGAGTGTGGGTAACCACCGGCTTCTGGCCTGCAATCTTGGTCATGTCGGCCAAGGCGTTATCCACCAACTTCTTATCATTAACGGCGTCACCGACACCCATGTTCAACGTGATCTTGGTGATACGCGGAACTTGCATCGTCGTCTTGTAGCCGAACTGCTTCATCAGTTCGGGGACAATGGTGTCGTGATACATAGAACTAAAACGAGACATTGTCACCCTCTTTAGGCTTTAGCGCCAACCACGGCGCCGTTGCTCTTAAATACACGAACCTTCTTACCGTCGACTTCTTTGAAGGCAACGCGATCGCCCTTGCCAGTGGCAGGATTGACCAACATCAAGTTGGACTGATCGATCGGTTTGGTCTTGTCAACGATCCCACCAGTAATCCCAAGCTGGGGATTCGGTCGGGTGTGCTTCTTGACCACATTCACGCCTTCAACGACCACATGGCGGTCATCGACGCGGGAGAGGACGGTGCCCTTGGTGCCTTTATCACGGCCGGCAATGACGATAACTTCGTCACCCTTACGGATACGCTGCATCGTTTCTCCTTTATTAAAGAACTTCAGGGGCCAAGGACACGATCTTCATGAACTGTTCGGTACGCAATTCGCGCGTAACCGGCCCGAAGATACGGGTGCCAATTGGCTCCAATTTGCTATTGAGAAGAACGGCTGCATTGCCATCAAAATTGATGGAGGAGCCGTCCGGGCGACGAACACCATGAGCCGTACGAACGACCACAGCGTTATAAACTTCGCCCTTCTTAACACGGCCACGCGGGGCCGCTTCTTTGACAGTCACCTTGATGACGTCACCGATGTTGGCATAACGGCGCTTAGAGCCGCCCAACACCTTGATACACATCACTGAACGAGCACCGGTGTTATCGGCGACGTCCAGTCGGCTTTGCATCTGAATCATGGTTTATAAATCCCAACTTATTCCACTATAGCGGATAGTATTGGTCCCGTTATCGGGAGGAAGAATAGCTAATGCCCGTCTCGGAAGCCCTGTAGCACACAGGGAGAGGCGGATCTCAACTATCCCGAGAAATTATCGCCCAGCATACCGCTAGGGGGCATCCCAGGCGATAGACTACGCACTATAAACGAATCGTTTATGTCATGCAAGTCGAATTTAGCTATTTTTTGTTTTTCGGAAAAATCTCCAAAAAACACATCCCCCAGAGTTTCCTCTGAGGGATGGTTCGTTGCCTATGCGAGACTAAACTGTTCGCTTAGATGATCACGGCCTTCTGAAGGATCTTCGTCACCTTCCAAGACACCGTCTTGGAATAAGGACGAGATTCAGAAATTTCAACCTTGTCACCTTCGCCACAGCCGAGTTCATCATGAGCAGCATATTTCTTGCTCTTGACGACATACTTGCCATACAACGGATGCTGAACTTTACGTTCCACGAGGACCGTAACAGTCTTCTGCATCTTGTTGCTGACAACGATACCCTGAAGGGTATGAGTCAAAGACTGGTTTTGTTCCGTCATTTCGTGGCCGCCTTTTCAGTAAGGATCGTGCGGACGCGGGCGATATCGCGACGCGTGGTACGCAACGAATTCGTGTTGGTAAGTTGCTGAGTAGCCTTCTGCATGCGGAGTTTGAATTCCGTATCCAAGAGAGCGTTCAGTTCCTGCTTAAGCGCAGCTTCATCTTTTGCGCGTAAATCTTTTGCGTTCATGTCCGTCTCCTTACATGCCGATCTGGCGGACAACAAACGTGGTCTTGACTGGCAACTTAGCGGCCGCGAGAGCAAAAGCTTCGCGAGCTAACTGTTCGTCAACCCCGTCCATTTCATAAAGTACGCGGCCCGGCTGAACGAGAGCGACCCAGTATTCCGGGTTACCCTTACCGTTACCCATACGAACTTCAGCAGGCTTGCTGGAGATGGGCTTGTCCGGGAAGATACGAATCCACACGCGGCCACCACGTTTGATGTGACGAGTAATGGCACGACGAGCAGCTTCGATCTGGCGAGCCGTAATACGGCCGCGTTCCAAAGACTTCAGGCCAAAAGCGCCGAAGGAAACATTGGCACCGCGAGTAGCGAGACCATAGTTACGGCCTTTCTGGTCCTTACGATATTTGCGACGATTCGGTTGCAGCATCGTTATTCTCCGTCATTAGCGGCCTTGCGGGGCTGCTTGGTTTCATTACGACGGCCGTTGCGGCGTGCGCCCGGTTTACCGGCACGGTCGCCAGGGCGACGAGCACGACGATCTTCACGAGGAGCTTCGGCGGATTCCTCCTGACCGAAATCATCTCCCTTGTAAACCCAAACCTTCACACCGACCACACCGTAGGTGGTGTTGGCTTCAGAGAAGCCATAGTCGATGTTGGCACGAAGTGTGTGAAGAGGCACGCGACCTTCACGGTACCATTCGGAACGGGCAATATCAGCACCGTTCAAACGGCCAGACGACATGATCTTGATGCCTAAGGCACCAATGCGCATGGCGTTCTGCATGGCACGTTTCATCGCACGGCGGAACATGACGCGCTTTTCCAACTGCTGCGTGATACCGTCAGCAATCAATTGAGCGTCGAGTTCCGGACGACGGACTTCTTCAATATTAATATGAACAGCCACGCCCATCATCTTCTGCACTTCAGCCTTGATGGCCTCAATGTCAGCACCTTGCTTGCCGATTACGATACCCGGACGAGCCGTGAAAATCGTAATACGAGCAGTCTTAGCAGGACGTTCGATCAAGATGCGGCTAACACTGGCGTTGCGAAGCTTCTGAGTAAGGAACTTGCGAACAGCCAGGTCTTCACCGAGCGTGCGGGAAAAATCACGGCCAACCGCATACCAGCGCGACGTCCAATTGCGCGTCACGGGAAGACGGAAGCCGGTGGGATTAATTTTCTGACCCATGGTACACCTTTATTTAGCTTTCGCGTCGCCAACAGAAATATAGATATGGCTGGTCTGCTTGTTGATGCGAGTACCGCGACCCTTAGCACGGGCAGCGAAACGGCGCAACGTAGCAGCCTTTTCCACATGAATCTTGGTCACAACCAATTCATCAATATCAGCACCGTCATTGTGTTCCGCGTTAGCGATAGCACTTTCGAGCGCCTTCTTGATGATACCGGCGGCACGCTTCTGCGTGAAGGTAAGGATGTCGAGGGCCTTGCTCACGGGCTTACCGCGAACGAGGTCAGCAACCAAACGACCCTTTTGGGCCGAGAGGCGGACACCACGAACGATAGCAGTAGTTTCCATTTACTTACCCACCTTCTTATCACCGGCGGCATGGCCCTTGAACGTACGAGTCAACGCAAATTCACCGAGCTTATGACCAACCATATTTTCGTTAATGTACACCGGCACATGTTGACGGCCGTTATGAACGGCAATCGTCAAACCGATGAATTCAGGAAGAATCGTCGAGCGACGAGACCAGGTCTTAAGCGGACGCTTGTCACGGCTAGCCTGGGCGGCTTCGACTTTCTTCATCAAGTGCCCGTCAACAAACGGGCCTTTCTTCAAAGAACGAGACATTTAGGCCCCCTTATTTACGGTTACGACGCGTAACGATCATGGAATCAGTACGCTTGCTGTTACGAGTACGGTAACCCTTGGTAAGCTGACCCCACGGCGTGACAGGAGCACGACCCGTACCAGTCTTACCTTCACCACCACCGTGCGGGTGGTCAACCGGGTTCATCGCCACACCGCGAACGGTCGGGCGAACACCGCGCCAACGCTTTGCACCGGCCTTGCCAAGCTCGCGAAGGCTGTTTTCTTCGTTACCAACGGTACCAACCGTTGCGCGACATTCAATAAGAACGCGGCGAACTTCGCCAGAGCGTAAACGCACCTGAGCGTAGTCACCTTCGCGAGCAACCAACTGCGCGAAAGCACCAGCAGCACGCACCAACTGGGCGCCTTTACCTGGCAACAATTCGATGCAGTGAATCGTCGTACCAACAGGGATATTACGGAGCGGCAACGTGTTACCAACTTTGATTGGGGATTCAGGACCATTCATGATTTCCTGACCCACTTCAAGACCCTTCGGAGCGATGATATAGCTACGTTCGCCGTCCTTATAGAGGACCAGAGCGATGTTAGCGGAACGGTTCGGGTCGTATTCAATACGTTCGACACGAGCCGGAACACCATCCTTCAAACGCTTGAAGTCGATAATACGATAAGCGCGCTTGTGACCACCACCCTTATGACGGCAGGTGATGTGACCATTATTATTGCGACCAGATCCGCGGTTCTTCTTTTCCGTTAACGAGGCCCAGGGCTTGCCCTTGTGCAATTCCTTGTTAACAACCTTAACCGCATGACGGCGACCGGCGGACGTCGGCTTGAGTTTGACGAGAGCCATTACTTCACCTCTTGCGCGAAGTTAATTTCTTGACCTTCAGCAAGGGTCACATAGGCCTTACGCACATCGTTGCGCTTGCCCATGAAGCGACCAAAGCGCTTCTGCTTACCTTTGAGGTTAAGAATTTGAACAGACTTGACCTGCACTTTGAAGAGCAGTTCAACAGCAGCTTTCACTTCCACCTTGTTGGCGTCCGGAAGGACTTCGAACAAAGCTTGGTTAAGCTTCTCAGCAACCATCGTGCTCTTTTCGGAGATAACCGGAGCAACGAGGACCTTTAAAAGACGTTCCTGGTTCATGCCAACATCTCCTCAATCTGAGCCACGGCAGCCTTCGTCGCAACAACCTTGTCATAGAAGAGCAAGGAGAGCGGATCAGCATAACGCGGGGTAACAACCAACACGTTCTTCAAGTTGCGGGAAGCAAGGAAGAGGTTGTCGGTGTCTTCTTCTTTACCGATGAGAACAAGAACCTTACCGGTCAAACCGAGAGTCTTCAACTGTTCGGCAAAAGCTTTCGTCTTCGGAAGATCAACCTTGATGGTTTCAATCACAGAGAAACGATCGTCAGCCACGAGCTTCGAGTAAATCGAGGCCATAGCAGCACGGAACATCTTCTTGTTAACCTTCTGGCTGAAATTTTCATCCGGGGAGTTCGGGAAAGCACGACCACCACTACGCCACACTGGGGAAGAGGTCATACCAGAACGAGCACGACCGGTACCCTTCTGACGCCAGGGCTTCTTGGTGGAATGATGCACTTCAGCACGCGTCAACTGAGCGCGCGTGCCGAGACGAGCATTGGCCTGGAAAGCAACCACAATCTGGTGCACCAGGGCTTCGTTGTATTCACGACCGAACACAGCGTCAGTCGCCGAGACTTTACTTTGTTCGTTCAGGACATTGAGTTCCATTATTTCGCTCCTTACGCCTTAACAGCCGGACGCACGATAACTTCGCCGCCCTTAGCGCCAGGAACGGCACCACGGACCAACAAAAGCTGACGTTCAACGTCAACGCGTGCGATCACGAGATTCTGAGTCGTACGCTGCACATCGCCCAAATGACCGGCCATACGCTTACCAGGGAACACGCGACCCGGATCCTGACGGTTACCGATGGAACCAGGAGCACGAGTCGTGACAGAGTTACCGTGGGATGCACGGTTGGACGAGAAGTGGTGGCGTTTGATAGCACCAGCGAAACCCTTACCGATGGTCGTGCCCGTCACGTCAACCTTCTGGCCAACCGTGAACATGTCAGCAGACAAAGCCTGGCCGACTTTAAAGTCGCCAACCTTTTCAGCATCGATATGGAACTCTTTGAGCAGGCTGCCAGCTTCAACGCCAGCCTTGCCATAGTGCCCTGCGAGGGGCTTGCTCACGCGCGAGGGCTTCTTAGAGCCGAACGCGACTTGAATTGCATTATAGCCGTCGGTTTCTTCCGTCTTCACCATCGTGACACGGTTGTTCGACACATCAACGACAGTCACGGGAACGGACACGCCGTCTTCCGTGAAAATACGCGTCATGCCGATCTTACGACCGACGAGGCCGAGCTTATCACTCATTGTTTTCTCCACCCCGGCTACGATTGGCCGGGACCGTTTTATGAAAAGACCACAAAGAAATCGAGTAAAAGATTCGATCTCGGTGGGCAGAAAAGGGCAATTTTAACTGCGACAATGATCCTTTGCAACCGAAGTTGCTAGGTTTTTCATTGTGTTAGTGCAATTGGAAATTACTGAACCTTGATCTTGACATCAACACCAGCAGGAAGGTCGAGCTTCATGAGAGCATCAACCGTCTTATCGGTCGGATCAACGATGTCCATAAGACGCTGGTGAGTACGAATTTCAAGCTGATCACGGCTGGTCTTGTTCACGTGAGGGGAACGAAGAATATCGAAGCGCTGAATACGGTTCGGAAGAGGAACCGGACCGCGAACAACAGCACCAGTGCGCTTGGCGGTTTCAACGATTTCCAAAGCGGACTGATCGATCAACTTGTAGTCGAAAGACTTGAGACGAATGCGAATGCGCTGAGATTGCATTTGCTTAATCCTTTAAAAAGAACAAAAAAAAGAACATAGGGGGCGGAGTATACAACCCCGCCCCCTAGCTTATCAAGTCAAAACTCGATATTTTTTATTATTCGATGATGGAAGCAACAACGCCAGCACCAACGGTGTGGCCACCTTCACGAATAGCGAAGCGAAGACCCTGTTCCATAGCGATCGGGCAAATCAACTTCACGGTCATCTGGATGTTGTCGCCAGGCATAACCATGTCGACACCTTCCGGCAATTCGATCGTGCCAGTCACGTCCGTCGTACGGAAGTAGAACTGCGGACGATAGCCCTTGAAGAACGGGGTATGACGGCCGCCTTCTTCCTTCGTCAAAACATAAACTTCGCCCTTGAAGTGGGTATGCGGGGTGATCGTGCCCGGCTTAGCGAGAACCTGACCACGTTCCACATCTTCACGCTTCGTGCCGCGCAAGAGAATACCGACGTTATCGCCAGCTTCACCCTGATCGAGCAACTTACGGAACATTTCAACGCCAGTGCAAGTCGTCTTCGTCGTCGGCTTGATACCAACGATTTCGATTTCTTCACCAACTTTGATCACGCCACGTTCGACACGCCCCGTCACCACGGTACCACGACCAGAGATGGAGAACACGTCTTCAATCGGCATCAAGAACGGCTGGTCAACAGCACGTTCTGGAGTCGGGATGTAGGAGTCGAGCGTTTCAGCCAACTTCAAGATGGCCGGTTCGCCCAACGGGCTCTGGTCGCCTTCGAGAGCGAGCTTGGCGGAACCCTTAACGATCGGAAGATCATCACCTGGGAAGTCGTAGTTGGAGAGCAATTCACGCACTTCCATTTCCACGAGTTCGAGCAATTCTTCATCGTCAACCATATCGCACTTGTTCAAGAACACGATGATGTAGGGAACACCCACCTGACGAGCAAGAAGAATGTGTTCGCGAGTCTGAGGCATAGGACCGTCAGCTGCGGAAACCACAAGAATGGCACCGTCCATCTGGGCAGCACCCGTAATCATGTTCTTCACATAGTCGGCGTGACCCGGACAGTCAACGTGGGCGTAGTGGCGAGTAGCCGTTTCGTATTCCACGTGAGCCGTGTTAATGGTAATACCACGAGCCTTTTCTTCAGGAGCCGCGTCGATCTGATCATAGCCCTTAGCTTCACCGCCGAAGTGCTTCGACAAAATCGTCGTAATAGCAGCCGTCAACGTGGTCTTACCATGGTCCACGTGACCAATCGTGCCCACGTTAACGTGGGGCTTTGTACGTTCAAACTTACCCTTGGCCATTTTAGGTCCTTGTAGTGTAAATTGTTAAAGAAATACGTTAGTGCAAAATTACTTTGCCTTGTCAGCAATCACGGCTTCAGCGACGTTACGCGGAGCTTCAGCGTAGTGCTTGAACTCCATCGTATACGTTGCGCGACCCTGAGTCAACGAGCGAAGCTGCGTGGCGTAACCGAACATTTCGGCCAACGGCACTTCAGCCTTGATGCTCTTGCCACCACCAGCAGGCAAATCATCCATACCCTGGATCATGCCGCGGCGGGAAGACAAGTCACCCATAACGTCGCCCATCTTTTCTTCAGGCGTTTCAACTTCAACAGCCATGATCGGCTCGAGCAACACTGGGTTGGCCTGACGCATACCGTCCTTGAAAGCCATAGAAGCGGCCATCTTAAACGCGTTTTCGTTAGAGTCAACTTCGTGGTACGAACCAAAGTGCAACGTCACCTTCACATCAACGACGGGGTAACCAGCGAGCACACCAGCCTTGAGCGTGTCTTCCACACCCTTCTGAACAGCCGGAATGTATTCACGGGGCACTACACCGCCCTTAATGGCGTCAACGAATTCGAAGCCCTTGCCAGGAGGCAGAGGTTCGAGCTTCAAGACAACGTGACCGTACTGACCGCGACCACCAGACTGCTTAGCAAACTTGCATTCGGCATTTTCGACCACGGAACGAATCGTTTCGCGATAAGCAACCTGAGGCTTACCCACGGTAGCTTCCACGTTGAATTCACGCTTCATACGATCAACGAGAATTTCAAGGTGCAATTCGCCCATACCCGAAATAATGGTCTGACCAGATTCTTCGTCCGTGCGAACGCGGAAGGACGGATCTTCCTGAGCCAAACGGTTCAAGGCGAGAGCCATCTTTTCCTGGTCGGCCTTGGTTTTCGGTTCCACAGCCTGCGAAATCACTGGTTCTGGGAATTCCATGCGTTCAAGGATGATAGGAGCATCCACGGCGCAAAGCGTATCACCAGTACCGACTTCCTTCAAGCCTACAGCAGCGGCAATGTCACCAGCTTCCACGAACTTGATTTCTTTACGTTCGTTAGCGTGCATCTGCAACAAACGACCGATACGTTCCTTGCGGTTCTTCACCGAGTTCAACACGGTGTCGCCAGAGTTCAACAAACCAGAGTACACGCGCAAGAAGGTCAACTGACCAACGTACGGGTCCGTCATGATCTTGAACGCCAGAGCGGAGAACGGAGCATCATCAGAGGCTTCACGAGTGACTTCCTTTTCGTCCATGTCAAAGCCTTGGACAGGGGGAATGTCAACCGGAGACGGCAAAAACTGAACGACGGCATCCAACATACGCTGCACACCCTTGTTCTTAAAGGCGGTACCGCAAAGCATCGGCTGAATTTCGCAAGCAATGGTACGAGCACGCAAGCCAGCAACGATGTCTTCTTCAGAGAGTTCACCGTTTTCGAGGTACTTGTTCATCAACTCTTCATTAGCTTCAGCGGCGGACTCAACCATGTGTTCACGCCATTCATTAGCTGTGTCAACTAATTCAGCAGGGATATCGCGGTATTCAAACTTCATACCCTGGCTAGCATCGTCCCAAATGATGGCCTTCATCTTGATGAGGTCCACCACACCCTGGAAGGTGTCTTCAGCACCGATAGGCACAACGACTGGGACTGGGTTAGCCTGGAGGCGCTTCTTCATCTGGTCATAAACCTTGAAGAAGTTAGCCCCCGTACGGTCCATCTTGTTCACAAATGCCAAACGAGGCACTTTGTACTTGTTAGCCTGACGCCACACGGTTTCAGACTGCGGCTGAACACCACCCACAGCACAGTAAACCATGCAAGCACCGTCCAACACACGCATGGAGCGTTCCACTTCAACAGTGAAGTCAACGTGACCCGGGGTGTCGATAATGTTGAAACGATACGGTTCATACTGCATTTCCATACCACGCCAGAAGGCAGTGGTAGCAGCAGACGTAATCGTAATACCACGTTCCTGTTCCTGCTCCATCCAATCCATGGTGGCTGCACCATCGTGCACTTCACCAATCTTATGGTTCACACCGGTGTAGAACAAAATACGTTCGGTTGTCGTGGTCTTACCCGCGTCAATATGCGCGGAGATACCGATGTTGCGATAACGCGAAATCGGAGTTTGACGAGCCATTTAAGGTTCCTCACAATCTTTGTTGCACGAAGTGTCAATTCTCCGTGCAACGAGTTTTCAATATTAGAAACGGAAGTGGGAGAAGGCCTTGTTGGCTTCAGCCATACGATGGACTTCATCACGCTTCTTCATAGCGCCACCACGACCTTCAGCGGCTTCAATCAATTCGCCAGCGAGACGCTGCGGCATCGACTTTTCAGAACGCTTCTTGGCGGATTCACGCAACCAGCGCATTGCCAAGGCCATACGACGAACGGGGCGCACTTCGACCGGGACCTGATAGTTCGCACCGCCAACGCGGCGGGATTTCACTTCCACCAACGGACGGACGTTGTTGAGTGCGGTGGTGAACACTTCAAGAGCATTCTTACCGGTCTTTTCTTCGATCTGTTCGAGGGCGCCATAAACGATGCGTTCTGCCACAGCCTTTTTGCCATCGAGCATGATCACGTTAACAAATTTGGTAATTTCGACGCTGCCGAACTTCGGATCAGGCAGCACTTCGCGTTTTGGTACTTCGCGACGACGGGGCATTTTAAATTTCCTTTCGTGTCTTCAGTCAATCTCAATCTTTAAAAAGAGAATTGAGCAGATTGAGATGTATTAAAAATGTGATCGCATAGATCACGACTTACTCGGTCAAATAAATTGACCGTTTGTCCACGGCGCAACGCCGCGAAATTAGCCGTTCTTCGGGCGCTTAGCACCGTACTTCGAACGAGCCTGTTTACGATCCTTGACGCCCTGCGTATCGAGGGAGCCACGAACAATGTGGTAACGCACACCAGGCAAGTCCTTCACACGGCCGCCACGGATAAGCACGACCGAGTGTTCCTGCAAGTTGTGGCCTTCACCACCAATATAAGAAATGACCTCAAAGCCGTTGGTCAAACGCACCTTGGCAACCTTACGAAGAGCAGAGTTCGGCTTCTTCGGGGTCGTCGTGTACACACGCGTACAAACACCACGCTTCTGCGGGCAGTTCTTCAACGCGGGGCTCTTACTTTTATCGTGAGTAAGCTCACGTGGCTTGCGAACAAGCTGATTAATAGTAGGCATAAACGTCCGTCTAAATTGTTAATAAGTTAAGCACTTTGGTACTTAACTCGATAAGGTTGAATCGTCAAGAAAGAACAATTCCTTTCAAGACTTCGCATGCTTTCGCTTATCTTCAACGCAAGAAATAAAAGCATCAAGGCTGATTCCTACAGAGTTTTCGCCGATAAAAAAACTTTCCTGTAGCGAAAGCGCTGAATAGCTTTTTATGGAAAATTCCACAATTAGCACATCATGCACGGTCTTTCTGAGACCGTTTCGGCTTTTATTCGTCACCCCTCTCTGCCCGAGAGACAGAGAAAAGCACGAGTCGGGGGTCAGCGTTTTTTGGGTGGGGTATTCCACCCGAAGAGCCTAGTCTCATAGTGGATTTGGCGATTCGTTAGAGACCCTGATCCCCAGAAAACAACAGATTTTCAATCAAATCAAGGGCATTGTCAAGTAGTTCATGAACTTTTCTTTATCTATGTATGTCCATGAATCTTTACTAGTAGTGCTCATTAATTGTGCGAGAAGGATTTACCCCACGTTAGTAATGAAAATGGGCCAACCACCCAAAAGGAACAGTTGACCCACTTTTTTACGATCGTTACCTTACATTAACTACGTTTTTTATCCGAATCGGGTTCAAGCGTATCTAACGAGGTCGTCAAAGGCTGGCTCAAAGCAGCAAACGGATCGACAGAGCTTGCTTCATCGTTGTAGAACGGATCCGCGGCTTGAGCTTCGAGGCGTGCAGCCTGTTCTTCTTCAAGACGTTTTTCCATTTCACGGGCTTTGTGAGCCTGGTGATAAGCTAAACCAGTACCAGCGGGGATCAAACGACCCACAATCACATTTTCCTTCAAGCCACGAAGTTCATCGCGTTTACCCATAATGGCCGCTTCGGTCAACACACGCGTAGTCTCCTGGAAAGAAGCTGCGGAGATGAAGCTGTCCGTGGATAAGGAGGCCTTCGTAATACCCAAAAGAACGTTGTCATAGCTAGCAGGGCGCTGACCCAAGGCAACCACGCGATCGTTTTCGTCGAGCATTTCAGAGCGTTCAACCTGTTCCCCCTGAATGAAGTGGGTATCACCAGGATCGGTGATGGAGACACGGCGCAACATCTGGCGAATGATCACTTCGATGTGCTTGTCGTTAATCTTCACACCCTGCAGGCGATACACGTCTTGCACTTCATCAACGATGTAACGAGCGAGTTCTTCGATACCTAAGAGACGAAGAATATCATGTGGATCCACTGGACCGTCCACAATTTCTTCACCCTTCTGGACAACTTGACCATCATGCACGAGCACGGTCTTGTCCTTGCTCACCAAGGTTTCGTGAGCGACACCATCACTGCTCGTGATGATCAAACGCTGCTTACCCTTGGTTTCCTTACCGAAGGTAACCGTACCGGTCACCTCAGCGAGCATACCTGCATCCTTCGGACTACGGGCTTCAAAGAGTTCAGCCACACGCGGCAGACCACCGGTAATGTCTCGAGTCTTCTGAGATTCGGTCGGAATACGAGCCAAAACTTCACCCATGCCAATCTCTTGACCGTCACGCACCACAATGAGAGCGCCAACAGGCAATTGAATCGTCACTGCGTGGTCCGTTCCAGGGATCTTCACTTCGTTGCCGTCAGCATCTAAGAGGTGAACCATCGGACGCATAACGTTAGTTGAGGAACCCTTACCCTTACCAATCTTGGTCGAGCGTTTCGGGTCGATAACCACCAAGCTAGACAGACCCGTCACTTCGTCCACCTGATTCATCACGGTGACGTTGTCGACAATGTTTTCAAACTTGATAGTACCAGCGTATTCCGTGATAATTGGGCGCGTCATCGGATCCCAGTTGGCCAACATCTGACCAGCCTTGATTTCCTGATCTGGACGAACGAGCAACGTAGCGCCGTATGGAACCTTATGGCGTTCACGTTCACGACCGTTGTCGGTAATGATGATTTCGCCAGAGCGAGAAATCACCACTAAGTCACCCTTAGCGGACTTCACATAACGCATTGCGGAAGAGTAGCCGACCATACCAGCTGACTTCGCTTCAACGCTAGAAGCCACAGCAGCACGAGAGGCAGCACCCCCAATGTGGAACGTACGCATCGTCAACTGAGTACCTGGCTCACCGATAGACTGCGCGGCGATCACGCCAACAGATTCACCAGAATTCACCAAGGTACCACGCCCTAAGTCACGACCGTAGCACTTAGCGCACAAACCATAACGAGTTTCACAAGTGAGCGGAGTGCGAACCTTGATCATGTCGATACCGATTTCATCAATCAAATCGCAGTAATCTTCGTCGATCAAAGTACCTGCAGGAATGACCAATTCATGCGTATCTGGGTGTTCGACGTCAACAGCCGTCACACGGCCCAAGACGCGATCACGCAAGGCCTGAATCACTTCACCACCTTCGACGAGGGCGCGCATTTCAACGCCGTGTTCCGTACCACAATCGGTATCCGTCACGACCAAGTCCTGCGTCACGTCAACGAGACGACGAGTCAAGTAACCTGAGTTAGCCGTCTTCAAGGCCGTGTCAGCCAAACCCTTACGAGCACCGTGGGTCGAAATAAAGTACTGAAGCACGTTCAAACCTTCACGGAAGTTTGCAGTGATCGGGGTTTCAATAATGGAGCCGTCTGGCTTAGCCATCAAACCACGCATACCAGCCAACTGACGAATCTGAGCGGCGGAACCACGAGCACCAGAGTCAGCCATCATATAGACGCTGTTAAACGATTCCTGACGAACCTTCTTACCGTGACGATCGATCGTGGGTTCGGTAGAGAGCTCTTGCATCATCACCTTACCCACCTGATCAGCAGTACGACCCCAGATGTCTACCACCTTGTTGTAGCGTTCACCCTGAGTCACAAGACCAGAGGTGTACTGGGCTTCGATTTCTTTCACTTCTTGCTCAGCAGCCCGAACCAACTGTTCCTTCTGAGCTGGTACCGTCATGTCGCCCACACAGATGGAAATACCAGCGCGAGTAGAGAGACGATAACCGTTGTTCTTCAAGTTGTCAGCGAAAAGAACAGTCGCACGCAAACCGCACTTACGGAAGCAGCGGTTGATCAAGCGAGCGATTTCCTTCTTTTTCATCGTGACGTTCAACTCAGCAAAGCTCATCCCTTCAGGGAGAATTTCGGAGAGGAGCGCACGACCGACCGTGGTTTCATAGCGCACGATCTTCGGAGTCTTTTCACTTGTCTTCTTGTCGATTTCGTATTCTTTAATACGAACCGTACAACGCGTCTGGAGTTCAACAACCTTGTTGTCCCAAGCACGTTGCACTTCGGCAATGTCGGCAAAGAACATCCCTTCGCCCTTGCCGTTAATCTTTTCGCGCGTAGCGTAATAAAGACCCAACACCATGTCTTGAGACGGAACGATGGAAGGATCGCCGTTAGCTGGGAAAAGAACGTTGTTCGAGGCGAGCATCAAGCTACGTGCTTCGAGCTGTGCTTCTAGCGAAAGAGGCACGTGAACAGCCATTTGGTCACCGTCAAAGTCGGCGTTAAATGCCGCACAGACGAGCGGATGCAACTGAAGAGCCTTTCCTTCAATCAACTTCGGTTCGAAAGCCTGAATACCCAAGCGGTGCAGAGTAGGAGCACGGTTCAACATCACTGGATGTTCGTAAATGACTTCTTCGAGGATGTCCCAAACGACTGGATCCTGGTTGTCAACCATCTTCTTAGCGGCCTTAGGCGTATTTGCCAAGCCACGGAGTACGAGCTTATTGAAGATAAAAGGCTTAAAGAGTTCCAAAGCCATCAACTTCGGCAAACCGCACTGGTGCATGCGCAATTCTGGACCAACTGTAATCACAGAACGACCAGAGTAGTCCACACGCTTACCTAGCAAGTTCTGACGGAAGCGACCGCTCTTACCTTTTATCATGTCTGCTAAGGACTTCAACGGACGTTTGCTAGCGCCAGTCATAGCCTTACCACGGCGACCGTTATCAAGCAAGGAGTCCACGGCTTCCTGCAACATACGTTTTTCGTTGCGAATGATGATGTCCGGAGCCTTGATTTCCAACAAGCGCTTCAAGCGATTGTTACGGTTGATCACGCGACGATAAAGATCGTTCAAATCAGAGGTCGCAAAACGACCACCGTCCAATGCCACCAATGGACGCAAATCCGGTGGCAAAACGGGCAAGACCGTCATGATCATCCATTCGGGCTTAATACCAGAACGCTGAAATCCTTCCAATACCTTGAGACGCTTGGCGTACTTCTTGATTTTGGCTTCGGAATTCGTGCCATGAAGCTCTTTGCGCAAACGTTCCACTTCGCTGTCTATGTCGATCGTGCTTAAAAGAGCAGCAATAGCTTCTGCGCCCATCTTTGCTTCGAATTCGTCACCATACTCAGCTGTCTTCGCTACGAAGTCTTCTTCGGTGAGCAACTGACCTCGTTCAAGAGTCGTAAGACCAGGGTCAACCACGATATAGGCTTCGAAGTAGAGCACGCGTTCGATATCACGCAAAGGGATATCCAACACCATGCCCATACGGCTCGGCAAACTCTTCAAGAACCAGATGTGCGCAACTGGGCTAGCCAAATCAATGTGACCCATGCGTTCACGGCGCACTTTGGACTGGGTGACTTCAACGCCACACTTTTCACAAATCACACCACGGTTCTTCAAACGCTTGTACTTACCGCACAAGCATTCGTAATCCTTCACTGGACCAAAGATCTTGGCACAGAAAAGACCATCACGTTCTGGCTTTTGTGTACGGTAGTTAATCGTTTCAGGTTTCTTGACTTCCCCGAAAGACCAAGAATGAATCTTTTCTGGGCTAGCCAAGCCGATGCGAATAGCATCGAAATGGTCTTCCGACTGAACCTGATTGAAAATATCGTTAAGCGGCATTCTCATCGCTTAATTCCTCTTAGTTCTTAACGAGGTCGATGTCGATACCCAACGACCGGATTTCTTTGACCAACACATTGAAGGACTCGGGCATGCCGGCTTCAATCTTGTGTTCACCCTTAACAATGTTTTCGTAGACCTTCGTACGACCATTCACGTCGTCAGACTTCACAGTCAACATTTCCTGAAGGACATACGAAGCACCGTAAGCTTCAAGAGCCCAAACTTCCATTTCACCGAAACGCTGACCACCGAACTGAGCCTTACCACCCAACGGTTGTTGCGTCACTAAAGAATATGGCCCCGTGGAACGAGCATGCATCTTGTCATCGACTAAATGATGCAACTTCAAGTAGTGCATGTACCCTACAGTGACAGGGCGTTCAAAGGCTTCACCAGTACGACCATCATACAAACGAGCCTGCGTCTTAGCCGGTGTCAATTCGAGTCGCTTGGCTTCTTCGTCCGGGAAGGCCAAATCAAGCATCATGCGAATCTGGTCTTCGGAAGCACCGTCAAACACTGGAGTAGCGAACGGTACACCGTTCTGAAGATTGCGAGCCATTGCCATCAATTCTTCATCAGTGAGGCGGTCCAAGTCTTCTTTCTTACCTGTACGGTTATAAACTTCGTTCAAGAAGGCGCGAATCTGGCGGGCTTTTTCTACCTTGAGCATTTCGGCAATACGCCAACCGATCCCCTTAGCTGCCCAACCCAAGTGTACTTCCAGCACCTGACCGATGTTCATACGAGACGGCACACCTAACGGGTTCAACACGATGTCAGCGGGACGACCATCGGCCATGTATGGCATATCTTCAATCGGACAAATCTTGGAAACCACGCCCTTGTTACCGTGACGTCCGGCCATCTTGTCGCCTGGCTGCAAACGGCGACGTTCAGCAATATAAACCTTCACCATCTTCAAGACACCCGGGGGCAATTCATCGCCACGGGTCATCTTTTCAACCTTGGTTGTGTACTTGTGACGGTTGTCTTCGCGGGTTTCATTAATTGCCTTCTTGGTCAATGTAATGAAGTCCTGAGCCTTTTCGTCTTCCATACGGAGATCAAAGAGGCTGTAACCTTGCAATCCATCCAGTACTTCAGCCGTCAACGTCGTGCCCGCCTTGATGCCTTCAGGACCACCCAAGACTTTGTAGCCAACCAACTGGCGACGCAAACGGTCAAAGGAGTCGCGTTCCACAATACGCAATTGGTCATCCAAGTCGCGCTTGTAACGAGCAAGAGCCGTATCAATAATGCTCTGAGCACGCTTGTCACGGGTCACGCCATCACGAGTAAAGATCTGAACGTCAATAACGGTACCCGTCATACCAGAAGGAACACGCAAAGACGTATCCTTCACGTCGCTAGCCTTTTCACCGAAGATCACTCGCAATAATTTTTCTTCAGGCGTCAATTGGGTTTCACCCTTCGGCGTCACCTTACCGACGAGCACATCGCCAGCCTTCACTTCAGCACCAATCTGAACAATGCCAGATTCGTCCAAACGGCTCAACTGATTTTCGCTCAAGTTGGAAATGTCGCGCGTAATTTCTTCAGCGCCCAACTTGGTATCGCGAGCAACCACAGAGAGTTCTTCAATGTGGATAGAAGTGTAACGGTCGTCGGCAACAACACGTTCGCTGATCAACACCGAATCTTCGTAGTTATAACCATTCCACGGCATGAAGGCGATCAACATGTTCTGGCCGAGGGCCAATTCACCGATATCAGTAGAAGCGCCGTCAGCAAGCACATCACCCTTAGCCACGTGGTCACCCTTCACGACAATAGGACGCTGGTTAATGTTCGTCGATTGGTTAGAGCGCGTGAACTTCTGAAGCGTGTAAATATCAACACCAGTTTCGCCAGCAATGCTTTCTTCGTCGTTCACACGAACCACAACACGATTGGCGTCAACATAGTCAACAACGCCGCCACGACGAGCCTGAACGGTCGTCTTCGAGTCCACTGCCACCGTACGTTCAACGCCTGTACCCACAACCGGTTTTTCTGGACGCAAGCAAGGCACGCCCTGACGCTGCATGTTAGAACCCATCAAAGCACGGTTCGCGTCATCGTGTTCCAAGAACGGAATCAAAGCGGCAGCGCAAGAAACGATCTGAGCTGGCGCCACGTCCATGTACTGGATGCGATCGGGGCTAGCCAAAACGGTTTCCCCATTGTCACGAGCAGAGACCAATTCCTGAGTCAAACGCCCGTTTTCATCCATTTCAGCGTTAGCCTGAGCGATGAGGTAACGACCTTCTTCAATAGCGGACAAATACACAATTTCTTGCGTAGCGACGCCATCGATCACCTTACGGTATGGGGTTTCCAAGAAACCGTATTCGTTAAGGCGAGCATAAAGAGCCAGAGAGTTGATCAAACCAATGTTCGGACCTTCAGGCGTTTCAATCGGGCACACACGACCATAGTGAGTCGGATGCACGTCACGCACTTCAAAGCCCGCGCGTTCACGAGTCAAACCACCTGGACCCAAAGCAGAAATACGACGCTTGTGCGTAATTTCCGAAAGCGGGTTGGTCTGGTCCATAAACTGAGACAGCTGGCTTGAACCGAAAAACTCACGAATAGCAGCACTAATCGGCTTGGAATTAATCAAGTCTTGCGGGGTCAAGCCATCGCTTTCAGCCTGATTCAAGCGCTCTTTGACCGCACGCTCAACGCGCACAAGGCCGGAGCGGAATTGATTTTCCGTCAATTCGCCAACACAGCGAACACGACGGTTACCCAAGTGGTCAATATCGTCAACGCCATTCACCACGCAATCGCGGGAAACTCCGCTTTCATCGATCAACTCAACATTGTCTTGGCCATTACGCAAGGCCACCAACACAGCCATCGTGTCAATGATGTCTTCACGGGTAAGCGTCATCGCCCCCGTAGCACCATCACGACCGAAGCGAGCATTGACCTTCATACGACCAACACGAGACAAATCGTAGGTATCGCTGTCAAAGAAGAGACGATTAAAGAGTCCTTCCACTGCTTCTTCCGTTGGCGGTTCGCCCGGGCGCATCATACGATAAATCGCCACACGAGCAGCCAACTGATCTGGCGTGTCGTCTAAGCGTAAAGTCGAAGAAATGTAAGCACCATGATCAAGTTCATTGGTAAACAACGTTTCGATTTGCGTAATGCCAGCTTCACGGAACTTCGTCAAAAGATCAGCCGTGATTTCATCGTTGGCGTTAGCAATGATTTCGCCAGTTTCCTGATCGAAGACGTTACGGGCCAACACACGACCCAAAACGAAATCGTCAGGAATGCTAATCTGCTCAACACCAGCCTTCTTCAAGTCACGAATATGCTTGGCGGTGATACGCTTGTCAGCAGGCACAATTTCCTTACCATCTTTATCGCAGATGGGGAAACTAGCTGTCTGACCCTTCAGGCGTTCTTCAACAAACGGAAGCAACGCACCAGTCGGAGTAAGCGTAATGGTGTCAAAACTAAAGAAACGGGCAAGAATATCTTCCGGCGTCATCCCGATAGCCTTCAACAGAATCGTGCCAGGCATCTTGCGGCGACGGTCCACACGGAAGTAAAGAATATCCTTGGCGTCAAATTCAAAGTCCAACCACGAACCGCGGTAAGGAATCACACGAGCAGAGAAGAGCAACTTCCCGGAGGAGTGCGTCTTACCTTTGTCATGTTCAAAGAAGATGCCAGGAGAACGATGCAACTGACTCACAATCACGCGTTCAGTGCCGTTCACGATGAAAGAACCCTTCTCAGTCATGAGAGGGATTTCACCCATGTAGACATCATTTTCACGAATTTCTTTGACGGTACCAGGGGTAGCGGCTTCACGATCAAAAATTTCCAACTGGATCTTCGCACGAAGACGGCTGGAGTAGGTCAAACCACGGAGCTGGCATTCAGCAACGTCAAATTCCGGCTCTTCAAGTCGGTATTCGAGGAAGGTGAGGCGAGCATAACCATTGTGGCTAACGATCGGGAAGATGGAGGTAAAGGCCGCTTGTAGACCCACTTCTTTATTACGACTTTTCGCAGGGATATCTGCCTGCAAAAACTCTTCGTAAGAACGAAGTTGAGTTTCAAGCAAGGAAGGCACTTCAAGGACGCTCGGACGGGAGGCAAAGCTCTTCCGAATACGCTTCTTTTCAGTGAACGAGTACGACATGGACACTCCGTTCGACGGTAGGAAAAAACCAATAATGAATCGATATTGACGCCAAAAGCCGCTCAAAGCGGACGAGATGAGGTCGTCAGCCTGCGCGGCAAGTAAAGGAGAATATTAGATCAATCGATCCATCAAGAAGAAAGACTCTGAACTATGTTCACTCTCAAGAGTAAACAGGGTTCAAAGTCCCTCTGCCCTAGGGGCTTCGGGACTCTGGAGAGAAGACGTCATCTTATATTATGACGCCCCCTTTGTGCAGTGCAAGTAAAAATTACTTGAGAGCAACCTTAGCGCCAGCTTCTTCGAGCTTCTTAGCAGCAGCTTCAGCGTCAGCCTTCGGCAAGCCTTCCTTGACAGCCTTAGGAGCTCCTTCAACGAGGTCCTTGGCTTCCTTGAGGCCGAGACCAGTCATTTCACGAACGACCTTAATCACAGCGATCTTGTTAGAACCAGCTTCTTCGAGAACGACGTCAAATTCGCTCTTTTCTTCAGCAGGAGCAGCACCAGCGGCAGCGCCAGGAGCGGCGACAGCAACAGCAGCGGCAGCAGCGGACACACCGAACTTTTCTTCCATCATCTTGATGAGTTCGGAGATTTCGAGAACAGTCTTGGAAGCAATCGCTTCGAGGATTTCTTCATTGGTAAGGGCCATTTTATAGCTCCAAATTACGTGTGTTTAAAAGTTAAAAAAGATTGATTAGGCAGCAGCCTTTTCCTTGGCATCGCGCACGGCAGCCACGGTACGCACAAAGCGAGCCGGGACTTCGTTGACGGTGCGGACGAACTTCGCGATAGGTTCGTTCATCGTAGCCATCAACTTGGCAAGGAGTTCTTCGCGGCTCGGCATCGAGGCGAGGTTCTTAACAGCTTCCACGTCCATGACGTAGTTAGCCATTGCACCGCCCTTCAAAACGAGCTGTTCATTGTCCTTGGCGAAATTGACGAGAACCTTGGCGGCAGCGACAGGGTCGGCAGAGAAGCCGTAGATCAACGGACCAACGCATTGGTCAGCTAAACCGGCGAAACCCGTACCTTCAATAGCACGACGCACCAACGTGTTCTTGACAACACGCAACGTCACATTATTTTTGCGAGCATTTGCACGCAACTTTGTGACGGCCTCAACGCTCAGCCCACGGTATTCGGCGATGATAATTGCAGAAGAGTTAGCAACGAAGCTACCCACTTCTTCAATAACAGCAGCCTTGTCTTGACGATTAAGACCCATGGTCTGGCTCCACTCAGAGGTGTTCCCCATAAAGAGAAACACCGGTTTCTAAATAACCGGCATACTTCTGAGAGTTTTGGCGGATTTATAACCATCTAAAAAAGACAGATGATTATGAAAACACAACGCAACTTCTCTCTTCGGTTTACCGTCTACGCTGGACGTCTTAGAAATCTCTACCTTTTAAAAGGACAAAACCTCAAGACATTTAAGAATTTGGTCCATACTCGATGGTACAAATCCAACTCTCCAGCGGTCTTTGACAGCGGTGCAATGTGTCTTTTAGACAACAAGTACACCACCCAAAGCCCTCGAGACCTCACGGTCTCTAAAATCTAGGGTATTTTTGTCGAAGTCTTACCAAGGTAAGGCTTTCGACCTACAGGGAGTACCCATCCCTGTAGAACGGAATTAGCCGTTCAAGCTACTCAGATCCAAACGGACACCGATACCCATCGTGGAAGACACAGAGATCTTACGGAGGTACTGACCCTTGGCAGAAGCTGGCTTCAACTTGTTGACCTGATCAACCAAAGCAGCCAAATTCTTCTGGAGACGTTCGGCTTCGAAAGAAGCACGGCCGATCGGAGCATGAATAATGCCAGCCTTGTCAACACGGAACTGAACCTGACCAGCCTTAGCGTTTTTAACAGCCTCAGCAACGTTCGGGGTAACCGTGCCAACCTTCGGGTTCGGCATTAAGCCACGCGGACCAAGAATCTGACCCAATTGGCCAACCACGCGCATAGCGTCTGGGGAAGCGATCACAACGTCAAAGTTGATTTCGCCAGCCTTAACTTGAGCTGCGAGGTCGTCGAAACCGACGATATCAGCGCCAGCAGCACGAGCTTCATCAGCCTTAGCACCCTGGGTAAACACAGCCACACGGACCGTCTTACCAGTGCCTTCTGGCATCACGACAGCACCACGAACGGCCTGGTCGGATTTACGAGGATCGATACCGAGCTGAATAGCCACGTCGACCGATTCGTCGAACTTAGCAACAGCAGTTTCCTTGATCAACTGAAAAGCTTCAAGGGCGGGATAAAGCTTGTTGGCTTCAACCTTTTCGGAGATAGCCTTCATGCGCTTAGTAAGCTTAGCCATTACAGACCCTCCACAATAATGCCCATGGAGCGAGCAGAACCAGCGATAGTACGAACAGCGGCGTCCAAATCGGCAGCCGTCAAATCGGGTTCCTTCATCTTGGCGATTTCTTCGGCCTGAGCACGAGTAATCTTACCTACCTTATCGGTATGAGGACGGGCAGAACCCTTCTGCAACTTAGCAGCCTTCTTGATCAAAACGGTGGCCGGAGGAGTCTTCATCACAAAGGTGAAGCTCTTATCAGCGTAAGCAGTGATCACAACCGGAATTGGGAGACCAGCTTCCATGCCTTGAGTCTTAGCATTGAAAGCCTTGCAGAATTCCATAATATTCAGACCGCGCTGACCGAGAGCCGGGCCGATAGGTGGCGATGGGTTAGCTTTACCAGCAGGAACCTGCAATTTGATAAAGCCAATGATTTTCTTAGCCATTTCAAATATTCCTTCTTGGGTGCAAATGCAGGACACAAGAGTGCCTTGCTCCCCAGTAAGTTAAGTGGAAAGTCGAGTAATATAACACGCTTTTTTAGAGCATGCAACTCGTTTTTTAGATTTTTTCGACTTCGTTAAAGTCGAGATTGACAGAGGTCTCACGACTGAAGATAGAGACCAAGACCTGCAAACGGCTCTTGTCATACTGAACTTCTTCGATACGTCCATTGAAATCTTTGAACGGACCTGATTTGATTCGGATTTCTTCACCGACCTCAAATTCAACCTTGGGTTTCGGTTTTTCAGCACCCGTTTCAACGATTTGTCGGATAGCAGCAACTTCCGAATCAGACAAAACAACTGGGTTGTTGTTCCCCAAGAATTCAATCACGCGAGGCGTGGAGTTCACGAGATGCCATGTGGCGTCATTCATTTCCATTTCAATGAATACATAGCCAGGGTAAAGACGACGTTCCGTCGTCATCTTACGACCATTGCGGATTTCACGCACTTTTTCGATAGGAAGTAATACCTCACCAAAGCTATCACGTAATTCACTGCGAGCGATGCGTTCTTCTAAAGCTTTCTTGACACTTTTTTCCATCGAGGAATACACGTGCACTGTGTACCACTTCTTTGCACTTTCCGTCATAACAATCCTTCCTCAATATCAAGCCAGACGTAACAATACGTCATAGAGGCCCCATTCAATGATCTTGTCACAAATGAACAGGAATAACGCGATGATAAAGACGAAAGCCATGACAAGGCCAGTCGTATTCAAAGTTTCTTTCTTAGTTGGCCATACTACACGACGAAGTTCGTCCCAAGACTGGCGACCATAAGAAAGAAGACGCTTACCAGAGGGGCTCAACCATGCCAAGCCAATGCCAAGTAGCAAGCCACCGAACAAAACACCAAGGCGCACACCTAGGGCTTCTTCGGACAAAAGCGCAAAAGCAATCACGCCGGCCAACGCAGCCAAAATAGCAAGCGTAACCAAGGCAATGTCTGACTTGCTCGTTACTGTTTCAACGTTTTGGTTATTCATAACTAATCCAGATTGAAGCGGCTTCGCGGTGAGCACGCTCTACAACCAAACAAAAGACTGATTATTGTAGCCATATAGATCACTCTTGAGTGAAAAAAGGCTCAACTTTCTCATCCAATGTTCTAAAAGCATATCAAAAAGCCAAGTTGCAAACGCATCGCAACTTGGCTTTAGAAATTTTGGCAGGGGCAGAAGGAATCGAACCCTCAACCTACGGTTTTGGAGACCGTCGCTCTGCCAATTGAGCTATACCCCTGTTAGGTCTGGCGAATTATATACGATCGCCAGACTTTTCGCAAAATTATTCGATGATGCTAGCAACGACGCCAGCACCAACGGTGTGACCACCTTCACGGATAGCGAAGCGAAGACCCTGTTCCATAGCGATCGGGCAAATCAACTTCACGGTCATCTGGATGTTGTCGCCAGGCATAACCATGTCGACACCTTCCGGCAATTCGATCGTGCCAGTCACGTCCGTCGTACGGAAGTAGAACTGCGGACGATAGCCCTTGAAGAACGGGGTATGACGGCCGCCTTCTTCCTTCGTCAAAACATAAACTTCGCCCTTGAAGTGGGTATGCGGGGTGATCGTGCCCGGCTTAGCGAGAACCTGACCACGTTCCACATCTTCACGCTTCGTGCCGCGCAAGAGAATACCGACGTTATCGCCAGCTTCACCCTGATCGAGCAACTTACGGAACATTTCAACGCCAGTGCAAGTCGTCTTCGTCGTCGGCTTGATACCAACGATTTCGATTTCTTCACCAACTTTGATCACGCCACGTTCGACACGCCCCGTCACCACGGTACCACGACCAGAGATGGAGAACACGTCTTCAATCGGCATCAAGAACGGCTGGTCAACAGCACGTTCTGGAGTCGGGATGTAGGAGTCGAGCGTTTCAGCCAACTTCAAGATGGCCGGTTCGCCCAACGGGCTCTGGTCGCCTTCGAGAGCGAGCTTGGCGGAACCCTTAACGATCGGAAGATCATCACCTGGGAAGTCGTAGTTGGAGAGCAATTCACGCACTTCCATTTCCACGAGTTCGAGCAATTCTTCATCGTCAACCATATCGCACTTGTTCAAGAACACGATGATGTAGGGAACACCCACCTGACGAGCAAGAAGAATGTGTTCGCGAGTCTGAGGCATAGGACCGTCAGCTGCGGAAACCACAAGAATGGCACCGTCCATCTGGGCAGCACCCGTAATCATGTTCTTCACATAGTCGGCGTGACCCGGACAGTCAACGTGGGCGTAGTGGCGAGTAGCCGTTTCGTATTCCACGTGAGCCGTGTTAATGGTAATACCACGAGCCTTTTCTTCAGGAGCCGCGTCGATCTGATCATAGCCCTTAGCTTCACCGCCGAAGTGCTTCGACAAAATCGTCGTAATAGCAGCCGTCAACGTGGTCTTACCATGGTCCACGTGACCAATCGTGCCCACGTTAACGTGGGGCTTTGTACGTTCAAACTTACCCTTGGCCATCTTTGGCTCCTGAACAAGTGAATTCCAGCCCCAGTGCAACTACGACAAGAAACTGGAAGTGTGATTAATAGAAAGGAAAAATTTGTGGTGCCCATGATGCGGATTGAACGCATGACCTCTCCCTTACCAAGGGAGTGCTCTACCACTGAGCCACATGGGCGCGCTTCATGAGCGGGTGACGCGAGTTGTCTTTCAAGATAGCTTGCTGGACAACCGGATGTCCTTCCGCTCTGCAATGTTCGCGTAAGCGAAAGTTTCGCTGGTGGAGAGGGATGGATTCGAACCATCGTAGGCGTAAGCCAACAGATTTACAGTCTGCCCCCTTTAGCCACTCGGGCACCTCTCCGTCGCGAGAGAGACTGAATTATGCACTGTCCAAGCCATATCGTCAAGGTTATGAATCGAAAAAAATACAAAATACGTGTAAATACTTATATTTATTCTTCGACCCTTCTATTATTTGACTTTTCCGCTCTGTTCCATTGTCTAGAATGAAGTTTGTTGTCTGGTACTCCCTTTTTCAGCCGAATTGAAGTACCTCTTTATTGTTTTTATCATTCTCGTTGAGAGTTTTCATGCTAGAGTCCGACACCTTTCATGCGCTAACGCTATGGAGTCTGATCGCCATGATGATTCAATTTGGGATCATCACTGGTGTGACACTCCGTGTGATGCTAACTCGTCATCCTCCTGGAAGTGCCTTTGCGTGGATCATCATTACTTCAGTCATTCCTTATGTCGGATTCGTTCTCTATCTCATGTTCGGAGAACGTCCTCTCGGTCGACATCGCGAACAACTGTACCGAAGCCTTCACGAAAAAGAGGTGGAACACCCTGACTTGCCTTTAATTCCAGTTGGACCTCTTCCATTACCCCTTTACCCACGAGCGGATCTATTAGCTCTTGCAACTTCGGTATCTGGCTTTCCTGTCACTTTTGGTTCTTCGCTCAAACTTTTCAGCGACACGAACAGTATTTTTAATGCCATTGTGGCTGATATCAATACTGCACAAAAAAGTATTGATATGGAGTTCTATATCTGGCTCGACAAGGGCCGTGTAGATGAAGTTTCTCAAGCACTGTTTGCTGCACTTGCCCGAGGCTGCCGTGTACGTATTTTGCTTGATGATTTTGGTTCTCGCGCTTTTCTCAACAGTACCCGTCGTAAAGAGCTGGTAAGCGCAGGGGCAGAAATATGCCCAGCTATGCCAATGAAACTTTGGCAGATTTTTGGGCTTCAGCGTGCTGACTTACGCCTACACCGTAAAAGCATCATTATCGATGAGCGCATTGCCTATACAGGTAGCCTCAATATGATTGACCCTAGCGCTTACGCCGATGCAAAGATCGTAGGCGATTGGATTGACGCGATGGTACGAATGGAAGGCCCTGCTGTGGACAGTCAGTGTCGAGTATTCGAGACCGATTGGTTGTTACAACCTTCACAAAAACCAATGCACCCACAAAAACCTGTCACTCGCGTAGAAAAACAATGCGGTAATGCAACTCTGGTCACTGTGCCTTCTGGCCCCTACAGCATTCACGATCCAAATCTTTATTTGTTACTCGAAGCCATTGGTGCTGCCAAGCGTTCTATCACAATTACAACGCCGTACTTCGTACCTAATGAAGCATTATTAACAGCACTTCAAACGGCGGCCTTCCGCGGTGTCAAGATTACGTTAATAGTGCCTAAGAAGGGAAACAACAAAATGGTGACCTGGGCAGGCCGCCTCCCCTTTGATACGCTCTTAAACGTTGGAGTAGAAATTCAACTGCATCGTATAGGTCTTCTCCACACCAAATCCGTCGCGGTAGATGGAGAATTTGCCGTCTTTGGCACCGTCAATCTCGACAACCGTAGCTTGCACCTTAACTTTGAAACGGCACTCCTTATTTTCGACAAAGACTTCATGCTAGAACTTGATGCCTTGCATCAAAGCTATTTTAAGGAAAGTGATCCTGTAAACCCTAAGCTTTGGGCGAAACGCCCCCTATTAGATCGCTTAAAAGAAGGAATTGGTTCCTTAGTTGCCCCTCTGCTTTAGATAAGGCAACAAATAGACGTACCGTATAAGCATTTTGAGGTAATGATTGATCAAAAAAAGGGGTGTTACGAAAATCTAGGATTCTAGACTTTAGCAACACCCCCTTTGTTCTGGCTCGTAAGTCAGGATTTATTCCTTTGGCTTCTCTTGTGGTCCATCAATCACTTCAATATCTTCGATATCATCACGGCTACCACGGACTTGATGGGGATTATTGGCTGCACGAGCTTCTGCCTCTGCTTCTTCAGGCGAAACAATACGAATCTCACGGAATACAAAGTTGCCGTCATTAGATGTAGCATCAGCTTCAACATCCGTAAAGCCGTATTTATCTTTCAAATTTTTAGTCTTATACCAGTACCAAGCCCAAAGACCAGCAATTAAGGCAAAGACAACCAAAGCAAAGCCCAAGATAAAGGGCAAGAGAAGAGCAAAAATAGCAATAGAAACGCCCACCACAATTAAGCCCACGACAAAGCGGACTATCGGATGCGCACTTGAATAGTCAAAAACATATCGGGACATAGTAAATTTTTTTATCCTCAGGGTTGTAGCAATCAGACTTCTTCTTTAAGTTCTTGATTTTTATATAGTCAAAATACACCAATTTTTTTTAAAACTATTATGATCTTACCCTCTCTAGTGGGCTGTAAACGTTGTCTTTCTGAGTACTATCACACTAAATTGTAACGATGCCCTTTGGGATTTTCGATCCGTAACAGCCTTTTTTCACATAAAGTGCTCAGCTTTTTGTAAGATATTGCGCACACACTGGGAATTCTTAGTTTCTAAGTAGGCTTTTTTATATCAGCCCTTTGGCTGGGGCCTCCTAGATATCGCTGGAGTTCTCTTTTTCTTACTGTATTATCGCCTTACTCCACTAGTCGTCTCTGTAGGAACTCCACTACGGTACAAGGTGCACAATAATAGCTATGCAGAACAATTTGAAAACTTCTCTTCCTGATGTTCAGTCCTCGCACGACACCCGTAATATTGCTATTACCCGCGTCGGCGTTCGTAACATCACCTTACCGATCGTCGTTGATTCCCCCAATGGTCCACAGCACACCGTTGCGACGGTAACGATGACCGTTTCTTTGCCCGCTGATCAGAAAGGGACGCATATGTCTCGTTTCATCGCTTTGATTGAAGAGCATACTGAACCGCTCTCTCGCGATCGTATTGCCACGATGATGGACGAAATGCTCGAACAGTTGGATGCCAAGAGTGGCTCTATCGAGGTTCGCTTCCCGTTCTTCGTAAAGAAAACGGCCCCTGTGAGTAAACTCACTAGCTTATTGAACTATGAAGCTGCCTGGATCGCCAATTCTGAAAATGGCGTCACTGAAGTGCGTCAAGAAACCTTGACGCCAGTAACGAGTCTCTGCCCTTGCTCCAAAGAAATTTCAAAGTATGGCGCGCATAACCAGCGCTCTCACTTGACCTCTTCTTTGGTGCTTAGTTCCAACATGTCATTGGAAGATCAGATCTCCATCAGTGAAAACTCTGCTTCTTGCCAACTTTGGGCTCGTTTAAAGCGTGCAGACGAAAAATTTGTGACGGAATATGCTTACGAACATCCCAAATTTGTTGAAGATATCGTGCGTGATATGGCTCGTTTCTTAAACAATGATGACCGTGTCTTGGCCTACCGCGTTCAGGCTGAAAACTTCGAATCGATTCATAATCATTCGGCTTTCGGTTGGATTGAACACGACAAGCGCCAAAAATAATTTCTGCTACTGACAGAAATTCCTTCGACCCGTTTCCTTTTCTAGGGCAACGGGTCGAAACATTTGCTAATCCAATTTTTCCACTGCGCTGTTAACCCCTCATTGCAGGGAAAATGTAAACTGTTTCTATTTCAGCCTGAAACACCCAAGCGACTAAAAATCTATGCTAGTTCAACAACAAGAGACTGTTGCCTCCATCATCAAAGAGGCTTTAGCTACCCTCGATGTCACCGATATCAATATCATTCTCGATCGCCCAAAAAGCGCTGAGCATGGTGATATTGCATGCAATATTGCAATGCAGTTAGCTCGTGTACTCAAACAAAAGCCACGTGATATCGCCGATAAGCTGGTTGGTCTGATCAAGGCGAATCCAAAGTCGCAAACTCTTTTCAAGAACATCGAGATCGCTGGTCCTGGTTTCATCAATTTCTTCTTAGCTGATGACGCTCGTTTTGAGACGATTCGTAAGATTCTCACCGATAAAGAGGCCTATGGTTTCAACCATGATCACGATGGTGAGTCCGTTCTCCTCGAATTCGTTTCTGCAAACCCCACAGGTCCCTTGCACTTAGGTCATGCACGTCAGGGTGCCTTGGGCGACACTCTCGCCAACTTATTGCAGACGCAAGGCTGGAAAGTTACGCGCGAGTTCTACTACAACGACGCTGGTGTTCAGATTAATAACCTCGCTGAATCTATTCGTCTTCGCGCTCTCGAACTTCTGGGTGAAAATATTACACTCCCTGAAAGCGCCTATCACGGTGAATACATCATCTCTATCGCGAAAGAGTACCTTGCGAAGAAGCCTGTGCATACTCATAACGGTGATGTGATCGCCTCCGAGGGAGATCTCAATGACATTAATGCTATTCGCCGCTACGGTGTTGCTTATTTGCGTAATGAGCAGGACGACGATTTGAACGCTTTAGGTGTGCACTTTGACAATTTTTACTTGGAATCTTCACTCTACAGCTCTGGTCGTGTACAGGCCGCTGTCGAGAACATGATCAAGTCTGGCTACACCTATGAGCAGGATGGGGCACTCTGGTTGCGTACCACCGCCTGTGAAAAATTAGGTATCCATGACGACAAAGATCGTGTGATGAAAAAAGCAGACGGCACCTACACATACTTCGTCCCAGATGTGGCTTACCATTTAGCAAAGTTTGAACGCGGTTTTACCAAGGCTGTGAACATTCAGGGCTCTGATCATCACGGTACGATTGCCCGTGTGCGCTGTGGTTTGCAGTGTGTGAGCAAAGTGCTTGACTGGAACATTCCAAAAGCCTTCCCTGACTACATCCTTCATAAGATGCTTTCTGTCGTGAAGGATGGCGAGCCCGTCAAGATGAGCAAGCGCTCTGGCAACTACGTGACTTTGCGTGACTTGGTGGATATGGCAGGTCGCGATGCTGCTCGCTTCTTCTTAGTGAATCGGAAAGCGGACGCTGAATTTGTTTTTGATATCAATTTGGCACAAGAAAAAAGCGATGAAAATCCAGTCTACTATCTCCAGTACGCTCATGCTCGCATTTGCTCGGTCTTTACAAACGCTGAAGAAAAAGGCTACGTGGTGCCGAGTACCGAAGAACTTCTTAAGGGTGATTTGTCTTCGCTCACTGGCGAAACCGCAGCTCTCTTAATGAATAAACTCGCCGAATACCCGAGCTTGCTCACGCAAGCCGCAAACGACCATGCTCCGCATGCTCTTTGCTACTATTTAAAGGACTTAGCGGCTCACTTCCACTCGTTTTATAACGCTGAACGTGTGGTAACTGACAATGATGTCGAACGCAATGCTCGATTGGCCTTACTAGCAGCTACCCGGCAAGTTCTCGCAAACGGTCTTGGCTTATTGGGAGTGTCTGCCCTCACTTATATGGCCAAACGTGAAGAAGTTTAATTTCGAGCCTCAATTCTTTAGGAGTTAGTAGTGTCTCAATCTCGTTTTTCGTTAGGTTTTGGTGGCTTCCTTTTTGGGATTGTTTTCGGTTTGGCTGTTGCGGCGGCTGTAGCCGTTTATACCCTAAATGCCCCCGTGCCTTTTGTCGATAAAGTTCAAAAGGTCACGACGGAGATCGATCCTGCTAAATTACAAGCAGAAAATATCGATCCCAATAAGGCACTCAACGCGGCCTCTACCCCCGAGACAACGTCAGAAACGGCACCAGGCACTGTTGCAACGGTCATCGCCCCTGCCTCTACGGCACCCGCGCCCACACAGCAAGCTTCTCCAGAGATGCAGCCTCAACGTGATGAACAAGGTAAAGCCGCTCAGCCTGGTACTGTAACCCCAGTTTCTTATTGGGTTCAAGCGGGTGCCTTTAAATCTACCAAGCCAGCTCAAGAACGCCAAGCGCAGTTAGCGATGATGGCGGTCGAAGCTCAAGTACAACAAGCTGGAAGTATTTGGCGCGTACGTATCGGTCCATTCGATGATCGAAATAGCGCAAATGAAATCCAGAATATGCTGACGGATCAAGGTATTCAAGCTACGATCATTAAGCAACAACAAAATTAATTTTCTCTTTGGCATCAACCATCTATTTTCACAAAGGAAATTACATGATTTCTCGTCGTGCATTGCTCGGTGCTTCCGCCTTGATGGCCTGCACCTCCCCGTCTTTTGGGAACCAGACCTACAGTGCTGGTAAGGAATATTTGGTGCTTCAACCTCCCGTCCAATCGGATGCCAATAAAATTGAAGTGATCGCTTTCTTCGCCTATACTTGTCCACACTGCTTACAGTTCGAGCCCGTTTTGGATGAATGGGCCAAAAACTTGCCAGCAGACGTTGTTTTACGTCGTTGCCCAGTGGCTTGGCAGCCCAAGTATTTCCCATTCACGGAAACGTATTTCGCTCTTGAAGCACTTGGCTTGCTCGATAAACTCAGCATGCCCTTCTTTGAGAGCGTGATCTACCAGACCCACACTTATGACTTCAACAATGCCGAGGCTGACATTCTTGATTTCATGACTAAGAACGGTGTGGCCGCTGAAAAGTGGAAGTCTGCTATCCGTTCCTTCGGTGTGAAGAACAAGAACCGCGTGGCCTTCCAGACATGGCAGACCTATCAGATCGACTCTACACCGATGGTCGGCATTGGTGGTCGCTTCATCACAGGACCGCACATGGTTGGCTCTCGTAATGCTATGCCTGCTGCTTTAAACTGGATGATTGATCAGATCCGCCAGGAACGTAAGAAAGCCTAATTTTTAAAATCTCGAGGTGGGCTCCTCTTCAGATCCCACCTCTTTTTTTATAGTCAATACGTATGAACGTCTTTATTACTGGTGCCTCTAGCGGGATTGGGTTAGCCATGGCAAAAGAATTTGCCAAACGCGGAGCGACTTTGGGTCTTGTTGCTCGCAATGCAAGTAAGCTCGAAAGCGCTCTTCCTGAAATCCCAGCGCCCCGTGAACAGATTCATCTCTTCTCGGTCGATGTGACCGATAAAGAAGCTATGGTACGTGTTGCTAAAGAATTTGAAGATCTGACTGGCGGCGCAGATATTGTCATAGCGAACGCGGGAATTTCTCACGGTGTGAAAACGGAGTATTTCGAAGACTTAGCAATGCTCGAACAGATCTATAAGACAAACGTTTTTGCGATGGCCTACACCTTCCACCCCTTCATTGCGCCAATGAAAACGCGCGGTCGTGGTCAGTTGGTTGGGATTGGTTCAGTTGCTGGCATTCGCGGTCTTCCAGGTTCTGAAGCCTATTGTGCTAGTAAGTCTGCCGTCATTACTTATTGTGAAAGCCTTCGCGTCGAAATGGGGAAAGTCGGGATTTTGGTCCAAACCATTTGCCCTGGGTTCGTCAAAACTGAGCTCACTGCTAAGAATCCCTACAAGATGCCTTTCTTGCAGACGCCTGAAGAGTTTGCTCGCGAGGCTGTACCTGCCATCTTGAATCGAACGACCTACCGGGTGATCCCTTGGCAAATGGGGGTTTTAGCCAAAATTTTGCGCCTTGCTCCTAATTGGCTCTTTGACAAAGTCACCTCGAAGCGCAAACAAAAACCTCGTATAGCCCCAGCCAACGGGAGCGACTCTACGCCTCAACCCTAACCTTAACAGGTTGAGATGACGTTTTTGACGATTTCAAGAACGTCATCTCCATAGTGTTCCAACTTTCTTTCACCCACGCCGGACACGTTTAATAGAGCCTCTTTCGTTTGTGGGTGATCGTGAGCAATCTGCAGAAGTGTAGCGTCTGGGAAAATCACATAGGGTGGTTTGCCCATATCGCGCGAAAGAGTGCGTCTCCACTCCTTGAGAGCGTCAAAAAGTACCTTATCTTCAAAGCACAACGCTTCATAAGTCTGCTTCCGACTATTAGCCAATCTTGTTGCGTAGCCACGAGGCACGCGCTGAGCTCGCCGAACCCGAACACTCATTTTGCCTCGTAATAACTCGTTGGCCTTCTCTCCAATACGCAAAACGTTATGACATGTTGCATCCACCCAAAGTACGTGAGAAGCAATGAGTTGGCGCAAAACCATACGCCATTCTTCTTCAGAAAGGTCTGCCCCAATCGCCCAAGTCGAGAGTTCTGTATGTGACTTTTCCAAAACGCGGTCTGTTTCTTTGCCGCGCAAAATATCGATGATGTGCTGAGCGCCAAAACTGCTCTGGCTCGCTTGCTGTACACGATAAATGCAAGAAACAAGCTTAATCGCGTCATTGGTGCGGTCGATAGTTTCTGGAGGACTCACGCAGTTATCACACTTCCCGCAGGGCTCGCTCTTTTCCCCAAAATAGGCAAGGAGTCGCACACGGCGGCAATCAGTACATTCTGCCAGCCCCAACATGGCATCCAACTTTTGCGTTGAGAGCTCTTTATAAAACTCATCGGCTTCGCTCGCATCAATGAAGTAGCGCAGTCGCACCACATCGCGCAACCCATAAGCCATCCACGCATCTGCGGGCTGATCGTCTCGACCTGCGCGCCCAGTCTCTTGGAAGTAGCTCTCTATCGAGCGCGGCATATCCACATGTGCAATAAAACGCACATTTGGTTTATCAATCCCCATTCCAAAGGCAATCGTCGCCACCATCACAACGCCATCTTCACGCAAAAACTTAGCTTGCCTCAAAGCGCGGTCTTCTGCTGGCATTCCTGCGTGGTACGACATGGCTACGATACCATTTTCCGTCAAGAATTCGGCGACTTCTTCTGTCGTTTGGCGAGTTGCGCAATACACAATGCCCGACTCTCCGATATGCTCCTCCCGAATAAAGGAAAGGAGTTGGTCCTTAACGTTTTTCGTCTTCTCTACCACCCGATAAAAAATATTGGGCCGGTCAAAGCTCGCCACAAATTTTTCTGGTTTTTCTAAAAGCAATTCGACAATTTCTGCACGAGTTTTCTCATCAGCCGTTGCGGTAAGTGCAATTCTTGGTACGTTCGGGTACTCATTTCGCAAAAAGGCCAACTCTCGGTATTCTGGACGAAAATCATGTCCCCACACACTCACGCAATGTGCCTCATCAATTGCAAAAAGGGCGACCTTGAGTTGAGAGAGCATTTGTCGAAATCCAGCGTTCGCAAGACGTTCCGGAGAAACATAAAGGAGGTCGAGCTCTCCAGCGAAAAGACGTTGCCTCACAGCAGAGGCTTCCTCAGGGTTAAGGCTCGAATTGAGAAATGCCGCCTGCACTCCTACTTCCTCGAGAGCGTCTACCTGATCTTGCATAAGGGCAATGAGGGGAGAGACAACGACAGCAACCCCATCGCGTAAAAGAGCGGGGATTTGGTAACACAGACTTTTCCCGCCCCCCGTAGGCATCAGTACGAGGGCATCTTTCCCCTCAACGACAGTGTTTATGGCAGGTTCCTGAAGCCCTTTGAAGTCATCGTAGCCAAACACTGTTTTTAAAGCGTCTTTTGCTGTAGGGAAACGTCGCATATCTGTAAAAGGAAAAGTTTTACCAAGGGAAACGACTATATTACTCGAAATCTCATGCCCTTTAGAGATTACGCTCTCTAGCGCGTTTGATCCCAACAAAAAACCTCCTCCACACAAGTAGAGAAGGTTATATATGAAGGTTTCCGAGGGATGGCCCCCTCGGAAGGTTTCTAAAGAATCTGCAGACTAGGATTTCTTCGCCAAGCGTTCAGCACGACGGCAAGCAGCGATAGTGAACAGCGCGTCACTAGAAGAGTTCAAAGCTGTTTCGGCGGAGTCCTGAAGTACACCGATAATGAACCCAACAGCAACCACCTGCATTGCCAAGTCTTGGTCAATACCGAAGAGACCACAAGCAAGTGGAATCAACATCAAAGAACCACCTGGCACACCAGAGGCGCCGCAAGCACAAAGGGCTGCAACAAAAGAGAGGAAAATAGCGGTCGGAATATCCACGGGAACACCCAAAGTCTGAGCAGCCGACAGGGTCAAGACCGTAATCGTAATAGCAGCACCTGCCATGTTGATAGTGGCGCCAATTGGAATCGAGATAGAGTAGGTCGATTCTGGTAAATTCAAACGACGGCAAATCGTCAAATTCACAGGAATATTGGCGGCAGACGAACGGGTGAAGAAAGCAGGGATACCTGATTCACGCAACGTCATAAACGTCACAGGGAATGGATTTTCTCGAGTTACAATCCAGACCATCAGCGGATTGATAATGAGAGCGACGAAAGCCATCGTACCCAACAGAACCGCAAGCAACTGGACATAGCCCACAAAGACGCTCGATCCCGTCGTAGCAAACGTTTCTGCCACCAAGCCAAAAATGCCCACTGAAGCAAAACGAATGACGAGGCGCACCACAAATTCCACACCCTTAGAAGCATCATTCAACACTTCACGGGTAGCGTCCGTACCGTGGCGCAACACGATACCCATGGCGATAGCCCAAGCCAAAATGCCGATGTAATTACCATTAGCAATAGCACGAACTGGGTTATCCACCACATTCAAAATTAAATTGCCTAAAACCTCAGAAATGGCTCCTGGAGCGGAAACGGCTTCGGTTGTAGCAAGGATGAGCTTCGTGGGGAACATGAAGCTAGCAATCACAGCTACAACAGCGGCAGCAAACGTGCCAATCAAGTAGAGCACGATAATCGGTTTGATATGTGCATTCTCGCCTTCTTCAAGGTTCTGGTTCGCAATAGAACTCATCACCAAAACAAAAACGAGGATCGGTGCAACGGCCTTCAAAGCCGTCACAAACACTTTACCGAGGAAGCCTAAGCTAACCGCCGCCGACGGAGCAGCATAGGCCACAATAATGCCCAAAATAAGGCCAACTAAAATCTGCTTAACTAACGATGCCTGCAAAAATGGCATCGCGAATTTAAAGACATTCTTCATGGGGGACTCCTGAATGAACATTCTCCGAATGTACAATCTGTTACGGGTTGTAGCGATACCATAGCAAAAAATGGCCTCTAATTGTTGAAAAGCCTTTGTATTAAACAGAGGGGTTAATTGGATTACTATCAAGTCCTTCACTACTTATTGATATACCTCAATTCCTCTAGTAGAGCCACCATGGGGGTTTTCTCACCCTCCTTGTGGTTTTTCCTTCTCTTTCCTTTTAGAGTTTTAAGCATGCCTGCATTTTGCTAAGATTTAGGAAGTTCTCATTTTTGACAGTATTTTTTGTTCGTCCATCGAGTTTATGAAACGCAATCCCGCAATTGGTTTTGTTCTCGCCTGCGTGTTCCTTGACGCATTGGGCATCGGATTGATTATTCCAGTGCTCCCGCGGCTTGTCGGCAGTTTGGCGGGTAGTGCTGATGCGCAGACTCTTTGGTACGGCGCCATCATGATTAGCTACGGTCTCATGCAATTCTTCTTTGCGCCTGTCCTTGGCGCATTGTCAGATCGCATTGGTCGACGCCCAGTGCTTCTCACTGGCATTTTGGGACTTTCACTCATGATGATCATCCCAGCCGTAGCCTCTTCGCTCTGGGCCATTTTGATTTCACGTCTGCTTGGTGGCATGATGAGCTCTAACATCGTGGTTGCTCAGGCCTATATTGCCGACGTCACCACCGAAAACTCTCGTATTTCTTCCTTTGGGAAGATTGGCGCTATCTTTGGCATCGCTTTTGTATTAGGGCCAGCCTTGGGTGGTGTTTTGGGGCAGTACGATCCTCGTATTCCTTTTATGGTGGCAGGTAGTATTTGTGCGCTCAACTTCCTTTATGGTATTTTCATCTTGCCTGAAAGTTTGAAAGAGAGAAATACAAGCCCTCTTCGCATACGAGAGCTCAACCCCTTCACAGCTATTTTCAATCTCACCAAACTTGAAGGTATTCGCCCCTTTGTTCTCATCATTACTCTCTTTACACTTGCACAGAGTTTGATGCAGTGCACCTGGGCACTTTATGTGGAATATCGCTATGGCTGGACGCCCCTGATGATCGGGCTCAGTATCTTTGCGCTTGGGATTTCCATTAGCCTCACTCAAGGTTTTTTCTTGCCGTTCCTCACTAAGCGTTTACCTTCCTACAAAATCGTGCGATTAGGCCTAACAATTGGGGTCGTGGCCATGTTAGCGATTGGCTTCTCTCCATGGGGCTATTTGAGCCTTGTGCTAATTTGTCTTTTTGCCTTGATGGGAGTTGTTGGACCCACCATTCAAGGGGAAATCAGTCGTCGTTGTACAATGACGCAACAAGGCGTCAATATGGGCGCCGTGAGCTCGCTCAATAGCTTTACTGGAGCTATTTCCCCGACGATCGGGACGCCTCTTTTAATGGTGACCTCTCGGCACTCAGACAGCCTTTTCTTGGCTGGCACACCATACTTTACTTGTACCATGCTCCTCATCGTAACGCTTGGCATCGCGCTCTTTTATCGCGCTGAAGAGTAAAAAAATCGTCCCTGAAGTTTTAGTTCCTCCACGGACGATTTTCTGTATACGTTTTAGACGCTGGCTTAAATCTTTTCCGAAACCATATCAATGGCGCCGCACGGGCATTCCTGGGCACAAATTCCACAGCCCTTACAGTACTCATAATTGATCTCAAACTTCAGCCCTGGACCCAATTTGATAATCGCGTTATCTGGGCAAACCCCATAGCAGTTATCGCATTCGAAGCAGTTACCGCAGGACATACAACGGCGAGCCTCAAACAAAGCGCTTTCTTCAGTGAGACCTTGCTGCACTTCATCAAAAGTCGTCTGACGGCGAATCATATCGAGCTGAGGACGGATAGTCTTTGGAGCATCTGCGTAGTACCAAGTGTGAAGACGATCGTAACCTGCAGCACCATCATACTTCTCAACTGGCACAGCTTCATTCATCATGTACTGATGAATGGCACGCGCAGCCTTTTTACCATGACCAATAGCGACCGTCACATTGCGTTCGCTCTTAACCATATCTCCACCAGCAAAGACTCCAGGCACCTTCGTCATCATATTGTCGTCAACATCAACTACACCATCTTCCGAGGTGAGATCTTTGAGTTTAGAGAGAAAGGAGAGGTTCGTTTCCTGCCCTAAAGCCAAAACCACACTATCTGCGCCAACGGTTTCGTACTGTCCAGTGGGCTTTAACTGACCATTCTCATCGAGTTCCATCTTTTCGATGCGAACTTCACCCTGCTCAGCTTCTTTAATTGTCGAAAGCCATTTCATCGACACGCCTTCTTCAATGGCTTCTTCAATTTCAAACTGGTGAGCTGGAGCTTTTTCTCTCGTACGACGATAAACGAGCAGGGGTTCTGCCCCCATACGCTTCATCGAACGAGCAACGTCAATAGCCGTATTACCGCCACCGTAAACCACAACACGGCGACCCAACATCGGTTTGTCTTCGCCTTCCATGGAGCGCAAAACGGAAACAGCGTCCACGACGTGCGCTGCATCTCCTGCAGGGATATAAGCACGACGAGCCATGCTCGCGCCAACACCTAAGAACACTGCATCGTACTTACCTTGCTCGATTTCTTCTTGCAAATCGGTGATTTCGCGATTCAACTCAATTTCGACGCCTAAGTCCTTAATACGAGCAATTTCAGCGTCCAAAATGTCACGAGGCAAGCGATATTTTGGAATCCCGTAACGCATCATGCCGCCAGCTTTTTCAGAACTATCGACTACGCGAACAGCATGACCCAAACGAGCTAAGTGGTAGGCGGCAGAAAGCCCTGCTGGACCCGCGCCAACCACTAAAACGCGCCTCCCACTGAGCTTTTCTGGTTTTGGAAAGACCCACCCCTTTTCAAGAGCGTTGTCCCCCAAAAAACGTTCAACGGCGTTAATACCCACTGGTGCGTCAAGAGCGCCACGGTTGCAGGCCACTTCACAGGTGTGGTAGCAAACGCGCCCCATGATAGCTGGGAAGGGATTATCTTCAATAATGGTTTCCCATGCTCGACGATAGTCGCCACTTTCTGCATGGAAGAGCCAAGCCTGACATTTTTCTCCAGCTGGGCACTTCGCATTACAAGGGGGCAAACGATTGACATACACAGGGCGCAACGTACGCCACGTCCCCGTGCGGTTAGCCAATGAAGACCCGACGTCCAAGGTTATCGCAAAAGGTTTTGTCATTTTTTTATCCTCGTGCTTAGATAATGGCTGCACGTTCAAGTGCCTGACTCGAGAGAGGGGTTACCTCTCCATCATACTCATCTTCATCCTCATCCAATTCATACTGTGCAACGTTCGCGTCACACAGGCGTTGCAGGCGCTGCAGTGCTGCTTCATCTGCGTTCTTGCCAAACAAATGGGCAAAGCGCTTCTGAGGTTTCAAATATTCATCAACAGGGGCACGGTGGCGAATCTTCTTCACACCAGTGACCTTGCCGTATTCCGCTTCAAAAACTGGGAAGAGTCCGGTTTGATAAGCCAAGCGAGCTAAGGTCACCGTCAAACCAGACGCAGCACCCCAACCAAGCGGACAAGGCACCAAAATATGTATATAACGAGCGCCTTTAAAGGACATGGCTCGCGCCACTTTTCTTTCCAAATCGTGCAAGTCAGCGACTGTTGCCGTTGCAACGTAAGGAATACCATGGGCCATCGCTATCAAAGGCACGTTCTTCCCTTGAGACCAAACGTTGCCTTTTTCTTCGCCTACTGGCATCGTCGTTGCCGTACGAGCAGTTGGTGGTGTAGCAGAAGAGCGCTGAACGCCTGTGTTCATGTAGGCTTCGTTGTCGTAGCAGATGTAAAGGACATCATCGTTACGTTCAAACATCCCAGACAAGCAGCCAAAACCAATATCGGTCGTTCCACCGTCACCCCCCATGGCAATCACGCGAGTAGCCTCAGATAGACCAGCTTTTTTCGCACGAGTGCGGAAAGCTGCTGCCATCCCCGTTGCTACAGCAGCAGTGTTGCCAAAAAGTGAATGAAACCATGGCAACTGCCAGCTAGTCTCAGGATAAGGTGTCGAAAACACTTCCAAGCACCCTGTCGCATTGGCTGCAGCCAAATTGCCGTTGACGGCTTTAATTGCCGCATCTACAGCATAACGAGCACCCAAAGCTTCGCCACAACCCTGACAGGCGCGGTGACCAGAGGTAAGCGAATTAGAACGATTCATGCTCGCCTGAATGGTACGCTCGGTGGTATCCAACAAGCGGTTCCCAGCAGTAAACGTTCCTGTTTGATAGAAATGGACGATATCGGTCATTCCAATTCCTCCCCAGCTGCGAGTTTGCGCATATGTACGTCACGGTTGAGTGCTTCAGCAACAGGGCCAATGTGACGAGCAACGGCTTCACGAGCAAGCTGCTGATCAACGAGAGAGTGATCCAGATCTAAGAAGTAAGGTTCTTCTGGAAGTCCTTTTTCTTTTGCCAAGCAAAGTGCTTCAGCGAGAGACTGGCGCGTTACTGCTCGTCCGCCCAAACCAGCAATCAAGGAATACTGCTCAATAGGAAAGCTACGCAATGCTTTCATCACGTCAAGTGCAACAGCGCCACCATCGCCTGCGCCAATCATGCGGTCTATAATTACCACTTTCTTGACATGTTTTAAGGCGTCACGAACTGCTTCAAATGGGAAAGGGCGATAGCAGGTCAACCCAATCACGCCGATTTTGTGACCTTCTTCCCGCAAACCATCCACAGTGTCTTTTACTGTACCTAAAAGCGAACCCATTGCGAAGACGCAAAGTTCAGCGTCTTCCATACGATAGGAGCGCAACAGACCACCCGCTTCTCGTCCGAAGCGCTCTTTGTATTCTCGACTCACACGTTCTATCACAGGAATGGATTGGACAAGCTTTTGATGAGCAAGATAACGTACTTCTGTAAAGGCTTCTGGCCCAACCATGGCCCCTATCGAGTACGGATTCTTTGGATCCATTAGTTGGCGTGGTTCATAGGGGGGCAAGAAGGCATCGACATCTTCCTGGCTAGGAACGTCCATACGCTCAAAGGCATGCGTGAGCACAAAGCCATCCATACAAACCATCACAGGAATCGACATCTCTTCTGCAATCTTAAAAGCCTGGATATGCAAATCCAGTGCTTCCTGATTCGTTTCCGCAAAAAGCTGGATCCAACCTGCATCTCGCTGACTCATCGAGTCAGAATGGTCATTCCAAATATTAATAGGCGCGCCAATAGCACGGTTAGCTACCGTCATAACCACAGGCAATCCCAAACCTCCTGCGTTATAGACGGCTTCCACCATGTAGAGAAGCCCCTGCGAAGCCGTGGCAGTATAAGCACGACCACCTGCAACGGAAGCCCCGATTGCCACGGACATCGCAGCAAATTCGCTTTCTACGTTGATATATTCGCAATTCTGTAATTTACCTTGGCGACACATTACGCCAAGGGCTTCCACGATGTGAGTTTGCGGCGAAATAGGATAAGCACAAACCACATCAGGACGGCAAAGGGCAACCGCCTGGGCAACCCCTTGACTCCCTTCGAGCTGCTTTAGCATGAGCTATCTCCTTGATGTTCGGCGATATAGTCAAAGGCCAGTTTGGCCACTTCTGCGTTGGCCAAAGCAATACGCCCTGAAAATTTTTCGTTATATGCGGCGATCACGCTGTCTAATTTCATCATTCCTGTCATCGCAGCCATGCCAGCAAGCATGCCTGCTCCAGGCAACGGACGACCGATTTTTTCTAGGGCAAATCGAGTGGCGGGCACTGTCATACAATGCCCCTTCGGTAAGCGAGCAGCTAACTCACTAAGACCAAGCCCTTCAATGGTCTTATCTGTATTAATTAGGACGTAGCCGTCTGGCTGCAAACCTTCAAAAACGTTCACGCTATCGAGCAAGGTTCTATCTTGCACGAGCACAACATTAGGCTCGAGCACGGGCTCTCGCACACGAATCTCATGTGACGCTAAGCGAGCAAATGCAACGACTGGGGCTCCAGTACGTTCCGAGCCAAAACTGGGAAAAGCTTGAGCGTGGTGCTTTTCCATAAATCCCGCGAGAGCCAACATTTCAGCAGCCGTTACGACGCCTTGGCCACCGCGGCCATGGATTCTTATCTGTAGCACGCGTGTCTCCTATATAGTCCGTCACCTTGTATAGTGGGGAGGCTGTATACAAGGGTTACATCTATTCCCTCTAGATGAGGGTAGTATTTAGATATGTTTTGTTAGTGTCTATAGTGTATCGAGAATCCAAGTATTTTTCTGCACTCTTTTATAGGGCTTTCGTATGGTATGAACGCACTACCTTGTAACCAAGTCTTAGCTGACAAATTACACAGCCTCAGGAGAACACTCGATAGCACTACTCGTTCGGGAGCGATTCATGAAAGCTTGTCGTTGTTTTTTTTGTAGCGTTTTTCTTCTGTCTACGGCATCTTTACTTGTCGCGTGTTCCTCTATTCCTACAGGAGAGAACAAAGAAGTCACTCCCATCCCTGATGGCAAAACCCCAGAACTCAACGGAAAAACTGTCATCCATCAATGGCGTTTGCAGGGACTTAATGTCTTTTCCTGTTCGCGAGACCAGAGGGGTTACTATTGGCGTTTTCTCAATACCTCAGGAACATTCACTAACGAAAAAGGGAAAAAAATTGCTGAGCTTAAACCGAATAATCGCATCGTGACACTCTCTGGCACTAGCATTGATTTACGTTCCCCACGACTCGTCGAGCGTCACGGCAGTAAAGATCTCCCTGACATCCTCTTTGAAGCGCAGACATATTCTACAGAAGCTAACTACAAAGATACACTCTATGTTTTGCGTCATCGCTCCCAAGGAGGATTACCTCTTGATACTTGTTCTCCTGGTCAGTATCAACATCTGCTAAAGGTAAATTACTTGGCAACTTTCGCGCTCTGGCGTTGATGTAACGAGAAAAAACTTCCGAGAGACTAGGCCAGAAAATAGAGACTTTTCTCATCTTATTTGCCCTTTTTACTAGGAAAAAGGTGCATTTTTTGATAAAATAGAAGGTCTACATTTCGTCTTTACGGAGAAGCTACACATGGTACCTGCCGCTACGACGGTCGGGGGCTACCTTCAGAGCCTTCCAAACGATCGACGCGTCGCGATGGCGCGAGTTTGCAGTATGATCAGACGCTCTGCCCGTGGTGTACGCGAAAGCATGCGCTTTGGGCTCGCCTTCTATGAATTAGATGGTCCTTTATTTGCTGTTGAATCCCAAGAAAAGGCATTAACGCTTTTTGTTGCTGAGAAGAATGTCATTGACGAGTTTAAGGATAAGTATGATGTGATCGATCCTTCTCGTTGCGCTATTGAATTTACAGATTTGAATTGCTTGCCGCTGGAAGTTGTTGAAAAAGTGGTACGTGCATCTCTTGTGAGCCGCCGTGCCCGCAAAGCTGATGAAATTCCTTCTCAAACGGATCTTTTGCATTTATGGGGGCTATCTGAAGAAGACGCTGCTGTGGCGCCTCCCATTGTGCGTATTGTCCTGAATCGAGAAGAGGAAGAACAAGCCGCTTCGGAAGAAGCGCCCAAGCAGGAATGATTTGAAGATCGTTTTACCAAAAAAAGACCAGAGCCTTGCGCTTCTGGTCTTTTTTCTTGTTTGATCTTTTTATAGCTTTTTAAGCCACGTCTCTACCACTTCGCTAATTTTCTCAGGGCACTCTGTAAAAGGCCAATGGACACAAGGAACAGTTTCCATCGTGCCATTAGGTAACACAGCCGCCCATTGCCTGACCTTTTCAGGGGAGGTCACCCGGCCAGCTGTAGATGCCACTACGAGCACAGGATGTGCTAACCCTTGAATATCTGGCGAAATACGAGAAATTTCTAATAAATCTCGTGTGTAGTCTGCTACATGGATATGTCCCAAATCTTTGAGAGGAGAAGAATATTCTTTAATAAATTCTTCTAGCGCCTCTCCCCCTTTAGCCAACATTTCGCGCGCTTCTTGATCATGCGCTCTCAAGCTGTAATATGGCAACGTACGACGAATTCCCACCGTGTTGAGTGTGCGGGCAATCGCTTCTGTTGTGCGCAAGAAGGGACGCCAAGAACGCTTCCTAGCTGTAGCGGGCGTTAATGCCTCGTTAATCAAAGGATCGACAAGAACCAATGCCTCCAAGCGGCCCGAATAGTCTTGAGCAAACTTCAATGCTACATGCGCCCCGAGACTATGCCCCACCAAAACAGCTTTCTCAACGGTCAAGCTATCCAGAATCGCAACGATATCTTTAGCGTGTTCTTCAAGCGTACCCTTCGCACGGCTGTCACTCGCTGCGTGTCCACGTAAATCCAAACGAACCACATTCCACGAAATAGTGAGATCTGTACGTTCTACAAATTCTTCCCAACGACTAGAATTCGATCCAACACCGTGCAACAGCATGATCGTACCCTTTGCAGGAGTTGTTTTTGCTGGGTAGCGAGCAAATACAATCTTGCTTTCCAAGCGTTCAACATAGCCACGCTCTTCAGCAGGCAATAAACGGCACTTCAAACGATCTTGTTCAGCGCCGATTTCAAAATCTTTACTCATCTGGCGTTAGCCCTAATTTGCGAATTTGGCGATAGAGTGTTCTGACACTAATCCCTAGCTCTTTAGCTAAGTCTTGGCGCGATCCTTGCCAGTGTTGCAGAACTTCTCGGAAGTAGGATTCATCGTTAAGTCGTTCCGAACGAATCTCTTCTGGAGTGCCTTTACGCGTCGTCACATAGCCAATTTCACTCAGCACATCCATGACATCTATTTCTTGAGACTTAGAGAAAATCAAAACGCGGTTTAGTACTGCCTGCAATTCTGCCACATTTCCTGGCCAATCTCGACTCATAAGCTCTTCGAGTGCGGTATCTGTCAATTGACGATCCTGGCCTGAAGGAGAGTCCTTCATAATCAAATCGCACAATTCAGGAATATCTTCCTTACGATCTCGGAGACGTGGAACATCTAAGCGCCCCACCATCAATCGATAAAAAAGCTCTTCATTAAAACGAGAGCGTTCCACAAGGGCTTTAAGATCGTGTCTAGTACCAAAAATTAAACGGATATCTGCCTTTTCTCCGCTTTCCGAACCAGGGATAAAGTATCTCCCTGTTTTAAGTAAATAGAGGATACTCGATTGCATCTCTAGCGAAAGATCTGCCACATCGCTCAGATAGACCGTACCTCCCGACAGCCCTTCACCGAAAGCGCGATTGATTTCTCGACCAAGTTTTTCTTCCGTTAACGTCAGACACTCTAAATGCACAAAAGCCTGCGATGCTCGGCGAGAGTTTTCATGCAGCACTTTGGCAAAAATTTCTTTACCTGTACCTGTTTCGCCTGTAAATAGAACGGGAATGTCTAGTGGTACCAATTGGGCAATTTTGGGAAGCATGCGACGAACAGCGACAGACTTCGTCACTAAGCCTGCACGTCTTAACTGGCTACCAGACCCTTCACGGTCCCGAATCGTCTCCATGAAGTATATTGGAGCCCCGTCAGCCTTCACAATAGGAGTCACACTTAATTCCACAAAGCGCGAACCCGACATCGTCATCTGACGTCGAAAGGTTTCCTCTGTCTCCTTAGAGACCAGGCTTTGCTCTAAAGGGCAAACATCGCCACAAGAGGAACAGCGCTTTCCTTGATGGAAAACGACTTCATAGCAAGGGCGGCCTTCATAATCTCGTTGACCATAACGATAAACAAACGCTCGATTTACGTATGCCACCGAAAAATCCTCGCGAATCAGAATGCGGGGTTCGTTGAGTGAGTCCATGAGGGTTTTTATTTCGGATTGAACTGCCATGTATGCCACCTAGCTGTCATGTTGTCACATATAGTGGCATAAAAAGACGAAAAAAGTCAAATGTAAGTGTGGTTACATCTTGAATTACTAAGGCAACGTTAAGAATTTCTCTTACTATGGAGATGTGTTGAAATTGTCGACTACTGTCTGTAACGAAAAAATGAATCCAAACCTCAGGAAATATCGAAACTCCAAGCTCCTTCTTGAAATTGTGGTTGTTATTGCCTGCAAGTTGGTGTTCATCTTCGGTCTTTGGTACTTCTTCTTTAGTCCCGAATACCGTCCTTCGGTCACGCCAGCCACGATAAGTGACTCGTTCCTTGGGCATGAGACACTGGCCGACCATTCTTCCAAGTAACCACTTTTAACTACATCTGGAGTCCTCAATGATCCCATCTGATCTTGTTGACCTGTCACGCCTGCAATTTGCAGCCACCGCGATGTACCACTTCCTGTTTGTTCCACTTACGTTGGGACTTTCGTTCATGCTTATTGCAATGGAATTGGTCTATGTCGTGACTGGTAAAGAAGTTTACAAAGACATGACCCGCTTCTGGGGCAAACTCTTTGGTATTAACTTCGCGCTCGGGGTTGCCACGGGTATTACCATGGAATTCCAGTTCGGTACGAACTGGGCCTATTATTCTCACTACGTGGGCGACATTTTCGGCGCTCCGTTGGCTATTGAAGGCTTAATGGCCTTCTTCTTAGAATCCACCTTTATTGGTTTGTTCTTCTTCGGTTGGGACCGTCTCAGCAAAGGTAAGCACTTCTTTGCTACAGTTATGATGGCCGTTGGTACGAACCTCTCCGCTATGTGGATTTTGATCGCTAACGCTTGGATGATGAATCCTGTCGGTTCTGAATTCAACTTCACCACAATGCGTATGGAAATGACGAACTTCTGGGCAGTGCTCACCAACGAATGGGCACAGGCTAAGTTCGTTCACACCGTTGCCGCTGGTTACATGACTGGCGCCGTGTTTGTGATGGCTATTTCCGCCTTCTACCTCTTGCGTCGTCGCGACATTCTGTTCGCTAAGTCTTCCTTCCGTATGGCTACCGCTTTCGGTATTGTGGCCGCCTTCATGACGTTGCACATGGGCGACGAATCCGCCTACCTCGTCACGCGCGACCAGCCGGCTAAGATCGCTGCTATGGAAGCCATTTGGGATACGCATCCCGCTCCCGCTCCTTTGACGCTCTTCGCCATTCCTAACGAAGAAACTCAAACGAACGAAATGGAAATCACGTTCCCTGCCCTCTTTGGTCTCTTGGGTACGCGCTCCCTTTCTATTGAAATTCCTGGTGTCAAGCAAATCGTTGCTGAATCGGAAGCTCGCATCGTTAACGGTCAAAAGGCTGTTGCTTTGCTGACTCAATTGCGCAAGGATCCGAAAAACACCCAGTTACAAGACGAATTCAAGACTGTTCAGAAAGACTTGGGCTTTGGTTTGCTCTTGAAGAAATACACCGATGACATCTCCACGGCCACGCCAGAAATGATCAAGCAAGCTGCTAAGGACACCGTGCCCTCCGTAGCTCCGATGTTCTGGGCCTTCCGCGGTATGGTCACCTGTGGTGCCATCTTGACCCTGGTTTTCCTCTTGGGCTTGGTTTTCTCTATGAAGGATACGTTGATCGACAAGCGCTGGTTCTTGCGTATTGCTTTCCTCGTTCTTCCATTGCCCTGGCTCGCTAACGAGTTTGGTTGGTTTGTAGCCGAATTCGGTCGTCAACCATGGACAATCTTTAACGTCTTGCCGACCCACCTTTCTGTCTCTTCGCTCTCTGCTGGTGAAGTCGCTGGTTCCCTCTTAGGATTCTGCGTGCTCTACACCGCTTTGATCATCGTCGAAATGTGGTTAATGATCCGCTTTGGCTCTAAAGGTCCTAGCACCCTCGGCACCGGTCGCTATCATTTTGAACGCAACTAACGCCGTGGAGGATAGACATGATTGATTATGAAATTCTCAAGGTAATCTGGTTCCTCTTCATTGGCGTTCTGCTTGTCGGTTTCGCCATCATGGATGGGCAGGATATGGGTGTTGGCACGTTGTTGCCTTTCTTGGGTAAGAACGATAATGAACGCCGTATCATGATTAACTCTGTGGCTCCGCACTGGGACGGCAACCAAGTCTGGTTGATCACTGGTGGTGGTGCTATGTTCGCAGCTTGGCCGATCGTCTACGCTGTCGCTTTCTCTGGCTTCTATTGGGCTATGTTGATTGTATTGATGGCGTTGATCTTCCGCCCAGTTGCTTTTGACTATCGCTCCAAGATGCCTGCCGAAAGATGGCGTAATTCTTGGGACTGGGCCCTCTTCATCGGTTCCGCAGTTCCGCCCATCATCTTCGGTGTGGCTTTCGGCAACATGCTCCAAGGCGTTCCTTTCCATATCGTTGAAGAAACGATGCGTCCAGTTTACACGGGGCACTTCTTCCAACTCTTGAACCCGCTCGGTCTTCTCTGCGGTGTGGTTTCTTTGGCTATGATCGTCTTCCATGGTGCTAACTATCTGGTGCTCCGTACGGAAGGTGAACTCCAGAACCGCGCTCGTGCGATTTCGACAATTGCGGGTTTAGCTACGGCTGTGCTCTTCATCTTGGGTGGCATTTGGGTTTACCTCGGTGTGGATGGCTACGTCGCAACGGCTGGTCTCAACCCCGCTGGTGAAGCTACTCCACTCGCCAAAACGGTTGAAATGCAGGCTGGGGCCTGGTTCGGTAACTTTGCTGCTCTTCCTGTGCTCTGGTTAGTTCCAGCCATCGCCGTGTTAGGTTGCTTGATTGGTGTCGTTTTTGCTCGTGCTTATAAGGGTGGATTTGCCATCATCGGTTCTTCCCTTACCCTCTTAGGTATCGTGTTGACACCGTTGCTCGGTATGTTCCCATTCATTCTCCCGAGTTCTAGCAGCCCCAATAGTAGCTTGACCATTTGGGACGCAACTAGCTCTCACCTCACGTTGGAGATCATGCTCTTCGTGACGTTGATCTTCTTGCCGATCGTGTTGGTCTACACGGGCTGGGCCTATAAGGTCATGAGTGGTAAGTTGACTGGAAAGTACATCGAAAAAAACACTCACAGCCTCTACTAATCCCATGGATACAGGTGAGTTACGGAGCCTCGACTTTGTGACTCACCATGCTAAAAGCAAGGAATAACTATGTCTTACTTTTACTGGGCAGCTTGCTCCGCTTTCGCTTTGTTCTTGGCTGCTACTTTAGAAGTCATTGCAAATCGCAAAGATGAATAATAAAGAGCAATCCGCCCCAAAAGGGGCTGGTCAAGGCTTCTTCCGGCTGCTTTCTTTCTTGGCAGCCACTGCGGTCATGATTTTGATTGTGATCTATCCCCGGGCAATTGCTCCGGATAGCGAATCAGTGCCGCATGGTTGGCTGGAATTGATGCTGTTTGGCATGAGCCTTTGCTGGCTTTACGGTTTTGGCTTTACTCCAAAACGCCGAATCTTTCGTATTCTGCTCCACCCCATACTTGGATGGATCTGCTTAGGAATCGGCGTTTGGAAAGTTTTTATCTAAGGTTACGTTAGCGTGTCTGAGTCTTTGTACGAACGTATCGGGGGAGAAGTGGGACTCAAAAAGCTTGTGAAAGCTTATATCACCACCCTTGATACTCGCCCCGAGGCCAAGCACCTAAGATCGCTCTATCCTGCGAGTTTGGACCACTACGAGCAGCGCATGATTGAATTTCTTTCAGGCTGGTTAGGTGGGCCGGCGCTTTACTTAGAACGTCATGGCATGCCCATGTTGCGTGAAAAGCATCGAACACTACTGATCACCGAGCAAACTCGGGATGAGTGGATGTACTGCATGCGTGTCGCACTATTGGATGCCGTTCACGATGAGTCGCTGCGTCTTACTTTGGAAGGTGCCTTCTGGCGTATGGCCGATAGCCTACACCATTGATGTTTGACCTGGACAAAATAAAGTGCCCTCTAGTTTTGAGTTACTTCCTGCTAGAGGGCATTTCTTATTCTTCGCCTGTTGTCAACGCATACTGTTGGCGGTCTTCTTGAAGTAAAGTAAATTCCACTTCAACCGACCGTTTATCATCGCTAATCCATGCCACGCCATCCTGAATCGTGACAGCGAGCTTCATGTTTTTATTCGCTATAGTTGCCAGTGGAGCAATATATTTATCTTTAATCGCAATCACGGTGAGCTTATCGAGTTTGCCAAAGTCCCCCATAAAGCGCTCCCACCATGGCACATATCGAGCTTCATCATAAGTCAAGATAACCACTTTTTCACTGCGTCCCACAGCCTTACGGACTTGTTTTACTTCAGGCCAGCCCACATCAATCCAGTCGACGATAGCACCTGTATCATCAATCTGCCAAAGAGCGGGCTCTCCTTCCGTGGAAAGCCCTCGGCCGAACTCTGTGCGTTCATCAGCGTAGCGACAAAACGCGAGCACACGCAACATCAGCCGCTCTTCTGTTTCTGATGGGTGACGTGCTACCGTAAGCACATGCTTCCCATAGTAAGAGCGATCTAAATCAGAAATATCTACCGTGACCTTGTACACGGATGCACCTAACGCCATTTTTTCTCGAAAACCTTTTTAGAGCTCTAACGGAACCCGATTATTCAATTTCATCCAACCGTAAATGATGCGGTATGCCACCCAGATCCCGAGGATAAAAAAACCAACCCAATAAATCACAAAACCGATACCCAAGAAAAGCAAAATCCCACCAATCAAAAGAACGAGCACGACAAAGAGGAAGGCGAACCAGAAGGTACGAATTTGCCATGCAAAGTGGGAGTACACATAGGTTTCCTGAGCGTCAGAACGGAAGATGTAATTCAGGATGACGGCAATAATCGATGGCCAAGAAAAAATGAAGGCTCCAACTACTGTCGCTCCTGTAAAAACCCCTAACAGAATCGAGCACAAATGCAGTGCATAAACCGCGTGCGCAACGAAAAGAGTCCCACTAGAGGGGCTATATAATTGAGGTTGATTCGACATAATCCGCTTTCCTCGTCTGTAAAGTTTGTTGGAGAAACGCTTGATAGATCTTATTTCCACATGGTGGCCCTTATGCCTCCTACTTATCGCATTTCTCGATAAAGAGGCCGCATTACTCACGAGCATTGTACTCGCAACAAGCGCCATGACTGGTTGGTTGGAAGCAAGTTGTGTTGCTAGTTTAGGGGCACTTGCTTTTGAATGGTTCTTTATTTGGCGAGGAAAACAAAATTTATTAGTAAATTCGTCAAGTATCTGTCCAAATAGTTCCAACCCTTATACAATAACTACACTGGGATCTAAACTGCGAGACCATATAAAAACGTGGCTCCTATTGCAAGTCCCCGTGGATTATCCTAGCCGACAGTTCCGTCACCTCGGAGCTATTTTAAAACCTGAGCCGGTTCATATCATTGTATCGATTTGCATCGTTTTCCTCTGGTTTGCTATTTGGGTGGGTGGTTTAAGTACAGCGCTCAGTTGGATAGTGACGCAAAATAATTGGCTCATTTCCATGCGCATGAACTTACTTGGCTATTGCTTTTTGGCCATAATTAGTGGAACTGTCCTCAGAATGCTGGTCGTTCGGTGCCGCATTCGCTGGAAGAGCTGTCGCGAATAAGTCAGCTCTTTCGGACAACAACAATTCATCTGGAGTATTGCCTTATGATGAGAATCTTAGTCGTAGAAGACGATGAAATGATCGGCGATGGGGTTGTGCACTTCCTTGAACTCGAAGGTTATGCCGTTGATTGGGTTACCGATGGCAACTCGGCCTTACTTGCTTTGAAGACCACACCTTTTAATTTGGTCGTTTTAGACCTTGGTCTTCCTGGCAAAGACGGAATTCAGGTTCTTAAAGAAATGCGTGCTGAGCACATTTCTACCCCCGTGCTCGTCACGACTGCTCGTGATACCGTTGATGATCGTATCAAAGGACTCGATAGTGGTGCCGATGACTACCTCGTCAAACCTTATGACTTAGATGAATTGGTCGCTCGTGTCCGCGCCTTGGGTCGTCGTTCCGCAGGTCGTTCCGACCCCGTGATTGAACGTGGCGCCTTGCGTATTGCTCCAGCTACCCGCGAAGTCACTTATAACGGGGAATCCGTACTCCTTTCTTCCAAAGAATACGCTCTGCTCGTTGCACTTGCTGAACGTGAAGGCGTTGTGTGGAGTCGCTCTCAACTCGAAGATCGTCTCTACAACTGGGACGCTTCCGTGGGCTCTAATGCTATTGAAGTGCATATTCACCATTTGCGCAAAAAACTCTCTGAGTCGGCCATTAAAACCGTCCGCGGCGTAGGCTACGTTCTCGAAACCTAGGACCAGAGGATTTCATGCGTTCTATTCGCAAAAAGGTCCTGTTTGCCCTCATTGGAGCCCTGCTAATTGCAGGCTTCATGACGGTAGCCGCGACCTTTTTCTCTGCTCAGGCAGAGTTTACTCAGTTCCTAGATACCCACCTCAAAGACACGGCCGAATCGCTTAAAGAATCGGTAACTACAGTTGTCAAAGGTGGCCCTATCCACCGCGACCATTTGACCATTATCGGTGATGCTCAGTCCTATCACATCATTGTACAGGTCTACGACTCGACCTCTAACACTGTCTGGGTACGCGAAGGGAGTCAACATCTGCCAGTGCCAGATAGTCCTGGCTTTTCCACTGATAACTTAGACGGAACCACCTGGCGTTCTTATACAGTAGCCGCGGGGCCTCTTATTATCACGGTTGGTCAGGATATCGCCGTTCGTACGCAGCTCGCAGTCGCTTCGGCTTTCCGCATTTTGCAACCTCTCTGCTTCTTGCTCCCTTTCATTTGTATTGCTGTTTGGGTTGTGGTTGGCGATGGGCTCACTCCACTCGAAAAAACTGCCCGTTCTGTAGCGCGCCGCTCACCAACATCCTTGGAACCGATTTCAACAAAAGGACTTCCACTTGAATTAGCGGGACTGGTGAAGGCTATTAATGATTTGCTCGAACGCCTTAAAGAAAGTCTTTCTGCTCAACAGCGCTTTGCCTCTGACGCAGCACATGAATTGCGTACGCCTCTCACGGGGATCAAACTGCAAGTGCAGCTCGCACAACGCGCCAAGACGCCTGAAGACCAAGCTAAGTATTTTGCTCGCGTAAATGAAGGCATTAACCGCGCCACGCGCTTAGTTCAACAACTCTTGATTTTGGCTCGTCTTGATCCAGAATCAAGTGCAAAGTCCATTACGACGATTCGACTCGATACCATGGCACAAAGTATTGCGGAAGACATGACACCTATTGCAGAGCAAAAAAATATTTCGGTTTCTGCCGTAGCTGAAGCTTGTTCGACCGATGGCATGGAAGATGCGATTCGTTTGATGGTGACCAACCTCACGGATAACGCCATCCGCTATACGCCTGAAGGTGGCCGTATTGAAATCCATACTTATACGAACGAGAAGTCTGAAGCCATTATCGATATTGCGGACAATGGCCCTGGCATTGCCGAAGAAGAGCGTCAACGTGTCTTTGACCGTTTCTACCGAGCGCTTGGCACAAAGACTTCAGGTACCGGGCTGGGACTTGCTATCGTCAAGCGCATCGTAGATATTCACCATGGCACTATCGCCATCACAGATGGGCTAGATGGTCGCGGAACAACGTTCAGGATCACATTACCTAAACTTGGAGTCGCATCCGCATAATCAGTACAGACTTTGCTAGACGTAAGGGGAGAGAAAGGCCATAAGTCCAGCTATTAGATCACTAAAACGCGGTAGGGTAACCTATTTTGTTACAAACTTAACCTTATTAAGCCAAGGGTTACTTCCCTGTTTTACCTATACCTTTCGAGATGTACTAGAGTTAAAGGCAACCCAAACTCTAGTGTAACTAGCTCAGTGAATTTTTCCCTAGGTGGAGTTCAATAATGTTGTCTAAATCTGCTGTTCGCTCTTCGCTGACCTTGGCTGTTTTAGCCGTCCTTGGTGCCTCTACAATCGGTACTGCGCCGTTTCAGCCGAACTTTTTTGTCAGCTCTGCCAAAGCGGCCGAAGCCCCTACTCAGGGACAGTTGCCTGACTTTGTGAGCCTCGTTGAACAAAATGGCCCTGCTGTGGTCAATATTCAAACCGTTCGTAAAGCTCGCAAAATTCAGGAACATGGTATGCCTCCGGGACTCGATGAACGTGGTGCGGAAATTTTCCGTCACTTCGGTATCCCGTTTGATTTCGGTGGTTTCGGTGGTCCACAAACCATTCCTGAACAGCGCGGTACGGGCTCAGGATTCATCATTTCGTCTGATGGCATCATCATGACGAACGCCCATGTGGTTGAAGATTCTGATGAACTTATTGTTCACTTGACTAATAAGCGTGAATTCTCTGGCAAGGTGTTGGGCTCTGATAAAAAAACCGACATTGCCATCGTGAAGATTGATGCAAAGGATCTCCCTGTTCTGCGTATCGGCGACTCCAACCAGTTAAAGGTTGGTGAATGGGTTGCTGCCATTGGTAGCCCCTTTGGTTTGGATAACACTGTCACTGCAGGCATTGTTTCCGCTCTTTCGCGCGATTTGCCTAGCGATCAGTACGTTCCCTTCATCCAGACGGACGTTGCGGTGAACCCTGGTAACTCTGGTGGTCCGCTCTTTAACATGAAGGGCGAAGTAGTGGGGATTAACTCCCAAATCTTCTCCACCTCTGGTGGTTTTATGGGACTCTCCTTTGCTATTCCTATTGATCTCGCCATGCAGATCAAAGATCAACTTATCAAGGATGGCAAAGTCACGCGTGGTTATATTGGCGTCTACATTCAGGAAATGAACCAGGACCTTGCCAAGAGCTTTGGTCTTGATAAACCTGAAGGCGCTCTTGTGACTAAAGTTGAGAAAGGTAGTCCTGCTGAAAAAGCAGGTCTGAAGTCTGGCGACATCATTGTGGCTGTAAACGGTAAGCCCGTTAACTCCTCGATTGTCCTCCCCCGCATTGTGAGTGTCCTTGCCCCTGGTAAGAAAGTTCAGATGACGATTATCCGTGATCAGAAAAAGCAAGATGTGGATGTCACGATCGGTGTGAACAAGGATAGCCAAGCTAAGGCTACCGGTCCCGAAAACGAAGTGAAATTAGGCGTGACCGCTCGTGCTTTGTCCTCTGAAGAGGCAGACAAGTTTGAAACGAATGGGCTGTTAGTGACGAAGGTTGAGGGTCTCGCGGCTTCCGCTGGTATCCGTCCAGGCGACATCTTGGTGTCGGCCAATGGTAAGAACCTTAAGGATGTTGACGACCTGAAGGCTGAACTCAAAGGTTCTAAGGTTCTCCTCCTTGTTCAGCGCGACGGTGGTCGCATCTTCTTGTCGGTAAAGTTCCCGAAAGAAGAGGCAAAGAAATAATAACTAATTAGTCGCTCTAGGCGCTATCACAATCGTGATAGCGCTTCTTTTTTTGGAAGAAAAAAGGCACTACTCTCGATTGGGACAAAGTAGTGCCTAAGACTCTCTCGACCCGTGTTACCCAATAATCTTCATTGGGCGTCGCTGCGAGTAGAGCGTCTCTCAGAAGACCAAAAGAGACTTCTCTATGGAGTCGAACATATCCTGAGGAGCGATCCCCAACGAGGACTGTTGCGTCGGGGAGTCACTCATCATTGCTCTGCTATTACTTCAGCAGGTACTTCGCACCGACGTAAACGGCGAAGAAGTTGTAGTTCGGGCTATTGATAATGTCAACACCCGTATCACCATCGTAGTAGTCGTTACCACTACGATGGAGATCATATGAACCGCCATGACCATAGGCCGTAGCCCCCATCAAAGACCATCGATCACTCAACTTGTAAATCACTCCACTCTCGGGCAACGTATTATCATCGCGTTTGCAGTCATTATAACTTCGGTTACTCTGTTCTATTCCAGTGCGCTTTATTACAACTTTAAATGGGTAGAACTAAAGCTATCTGGGGAGCATATGGCCGACCAGTTACATGCTAAAGAACAAGCGTGGGCTAACGGTGTAACCCCTCAGGTCAACCCTGGAGTCTATCTTTTTAGCTCCAACCCTAACGCTAAGCCTATTCCTGAAAAATTTTCTTCTGCTCCTCTAGGCTTCTCTGAGATAAATATCGACAACCGTTCTTATTTTCTTTATCGAGAAAATGCGTACGGTTACGACTATTTGCTTGCCAAAGACAAAACGGAATTTGAAGACTTAGAGCAAATTTTTTATCGTGTTGTTTTGGTTATTGCACTCATCTTCTCCATTGCTGGTTTGATTTGGGGCTTGCTCTTTTATCGAATCGTGATGGATCCTCTAAAAAAACTTGCAAAAGAGGTGACTGAAGCTAGTCATGCAGAGCATTATCGCCCTCTGAAAAAATTTCCCCTGCGCGACGAAATTACGACGTTAGCAGAGTGCTGTGATGTACCTTCATGAGGCACTGGAGCGAGAACAGAATTTTAGTGGAGATGTTAGCCATGAGATCCGTAATCCATTGAATGTAATCGAAGGTAGTTTGGAGCTCCTTGAAGAGTCGGAACTCTCTGATCGCCAACGTCGCCAAGTCCTTCGTGCCCAGAAGGCCGCTCACGACATTCACCTGTTAGTTGATGACTTCTTGAATTTTGCTCGAGACGTTCGTAGTTTCGGCGCCTCTGCCTCCGACACAATTCCTGCCATTTTCAACCGCATGCGAGATATGTGGATACCAGAAGCCGCAAAACGGCGTATCGGTTTTGAAGTAATTCATTCTGTCCACTGCAAGGGTGTGTTTTCTATGGTGCTGTTAGGTAGTGTGATGAATAACCTCATCCGCAACGCCATTCATTACACGACTCAAGGCGCCGTAGTGCTAGAGGAAACCGACACTGGCTTCTCGGTGACAGATAGCGCTGGTGGGATTGATCCAGCAGAAATTGAGGCTATCTTCCAACCGTTTTATCGTAGTCGAACAGCCGCTGGACTAGATGGGGCTGGCTATGGAATCGGCCTCTCTCTCGTTATCCGTATCTGTAACCGTTGCCACTGGCAAATAGAGCATCAAAATGTCCCTGAAGGCTCCCGGTTCGTGGTCACTCTTAAAACGCCAACAGCAATACAAGCTGACTCTCAAACCTAATTGTTTGTTATCCAGAGTAAAAAATACCGCTAGTCAGGCTAGCGGTATTTTCTAAATAGGGATGGAACGCAATATTTCATCCCTCACATTTTTGGTTATTTCTTTTTGTCTTTCGGGTGGCTTTGAAGCACTTCGTGTAGTTTTTCGTTATCAACTTCTTTACACCAATGACCCACCACCACGCAGGCGATACCGTTACCGATCATATTCGTCAAGGCACGGGCTTCACTCATGAAGCGATCAATACCGAGAATTAAAGCCAAACCCGCGACAGGTACATGACCCACGGCAGAAAGCGTCGCGGCAAGCACGATAAAGCCAGAACCTGTTACCCCTGCAGCCCCCTTCGAGGTAAGAAGAAGCACGGCCAAGAGCGTAAGTTGCTGAGTGAGAGTCATATCCACATCACATGCCTGAGCGATAAACACGGCCGCCATCGTGAGGTAAATCGCTGTACCGTCCAAATTAAACGAGTAACCAGTAGGAACCACCAATCCCACCACAGAGCGAGACACCCCTGCAAGTTCCATCTTTGACATCATGCGCGGGAGTACGGATTCGGAAGAAGAAGTCCCCAACACAATCAAAAGCTCTTCTTTGATGTAAGAAATGTACTTTAGCAAAGAGAAACCATGAACACGACAGATCGAGCCCAACACCACAAAAATAAAGAGTAAGCAGGTGAGGTAGAACGTCCCCATCAACTTAGCTAGTGGCAGGAGCGAGGCAAGACCGTATTTGCCAATGGTGAAGGCCATAGCGCCAAAAGCACCGATCGGCGCCAAACGCATAATCATGCCTACAATTTGAAAAAGAACATGGGAAGTTTTTTCGATCATATCGAAAATTAACGTACCACGTCCACCAAACTTATGAAGGGCAAAACCAAAGAGGACGGAGAAAAAGAGAACCTGAAGAATTTCACCTTCTGCGAAAGCGCCCACAATCGTGTGCGGAATCACGTTCATGATGAATTCAACTGTAGTGTGCATCTTACCTGAACCAGAGTAGGCCTCTACCGCTTTCGTGTCCAGTGTTGCTGGATCCACGTGCATTCCAACGCCAGGTTGCAGTGTGTTCACCACAATCAAGCCAATGATAAGTGCAATAGTGGAGACTACTTCAAAGTAAAGAAGAGCAAGGCCGCCTGTCTTGCCCACCTTTTTCATATCTTCCATCCCTGCGATACCAGTTACCACAGTACAGAAAATCACGGGGGCGATCACCATTTTAATGAGTCGAATAAAACCATCGCCAAATGGCTTCATCTGTTCACCGATGTCAGGGAAGAAATTCCCTAATAACACGCCAATAATGATTGCGCAAATCACTTGGAAATATAACACCTTGTAGATCGGTGTTTTCTGATTTGCTTTTCCCGACATGTTTACTCCTTGTTTTAAGAGTCAAATCTAAAGTACGCAAGATGGAGGTGTTTATTATGGTCACCCTTTTGTACGCTTCATTGCCGAAACGCGGGGACTATAAATCATACTGTGTTTTCCTTCATCTGGGAAACCGTTTTTCAAAAAAAGCGGGGACTTCCCGGTCAATCTGTCGATTGCTGTAAATCCCCGCCTTTCAACGACTTCACGCTAGCGTGATGAGAAAAATGAAGCCTTTTTTGTAAAGAACTTTACTTTTTAGAAGCCACCGCTTTATTCATCTTCCCCTGAGACTTTTCAGGCTCTAGCTGACGAGGTTGTTCGATGTCATGGCGAATTATGAGCATCAAGCAGTCTACAACCACATCTGTCACTACCTTTTTGCTCAAGTTTGGATGAAATTGCATCACAAAACGCAAACCTTGGAAGACAGATAGCATGAAGACCACTTGCGCTTCCATTTCCTCGCGAGAAAACGGTCTTTCAGACTTGCAAATGTCTAAGACTTGCTCACGGAAGTTTTTCATCAAAGTCACAGCTAAGTTGTGCAGACGCTCATTGGTGAAGGCCTCGTTCATAAAGGAGACCACCAAATAAGCCGACTCTGGGTCGAACATAGCTTTAACCACACGTCGGAAATGTTCTTCTACACCTTTGAGATCATCAGGCTCACATTCATCTTCAAGAAGCATTTGGCTAAATTCTTCAGTTTGCTGAATCACCATTGCTTCAACGATTTCTTCTTTGCTAGCAAACGAATTGTAGATATGACCAACACTGATTCCAGCAGCCTTGGCAATATCACGCATCGTTGTTTGATGAAAACCAATGGTGCAGAAGCACTTCTTTGCGGCTTCTAACAGCGCCTTGCGCCGATTCTGAGCATTTTCGACATCGTCACTGCGACCATGCTTTTTCAAATCAACGCTAACGCTTTTACCAACTTTTCGTCCTACCACTTACTTCGTCTCCGCTTGGATAACTTCTAGCTCGGAGCCTCCGCCCAATGCTTGATACAAGGTAACCAGACCAGAAACTTTAGAGAGTTTTGCGTTGATGAGCGCTTGATGGGCGGCCACCATGGCACGTTGAGACACCAACACATCAGAGTAAGAGGCAGCACCTGCCTTATAGCTCATATCGCTCAACTGATAAATTTGATCTGCAGCATCACTATAAGCCTGACGAGCAGTCAACTCTTTATCAATCGTTCCGACAAGCGCCAAGGAGTCAGAGACTTCTTTAAAAGCTGTTTGAATAGCCTTTTCATAAGCTGTCACAGCCAATTTTTGTTGAACCTCAGCAACTTCCAAGCTGGATTTATTCAATCCACCAGTGAAGATTGGCAACGAGATGCTTGGTGTGAAACTCCACATACCAGAGTGCGGATCAAAGAGATCACTTAACTGCAAGCCGGCGGTACCAGCACCTGCCATCAACGTCACCCGCGGGAAGAACGCGGCACGAGCAACACCAATATTGGCATCAGCACTACGCAACGAACGTTCTGCCGACATGATATCTGGGCGCCTCAAGAGCACTTCCCCTGGCAAACCAACGGGGACCGTATTAGATATAGCTTTCTGAGGAAGGGCTTGCGGAAGCACGCTTTCATCCACCGTAGAGCCACAAAGCAAGTCCAAGGCATTTTTGTCCTGCGCAACAGCGCGTACATAACTCACAATCGTAGCCTTAGCTGCTTCGAGCGTAGTGCGGGCTTGTTCGAGTTCTAGGCGACTGGCTGCGCCAAGCTTATAACTTTCTTCGATCAAGCGGAAACTTTCTTCCTGACTCTTCAAAATAGAGCGTTGGAGAGCAAGCTGTTCACGGTCTGCTCCTAATTGATACCAAGCCATCACCGTCTGAGCAATAACGGAACTCTGCGCAGAGCGCTGAGCATCCTCTGTCATCAAATAGCTCTGAAGAGCCTGCTCGGTCAAATTCTTCACCCGACTAAAGAAGTCCAGCTCATAGCTAGCCATCGCCAACTGGACGTTGTAGGTATGAGCTGTACTGCCTTCCCCTGTGGTTGTTAAGGTGCCTGCTGTATGAGCTGCCGCATTACTCGCTGCAGCACTAATCGTGGGAAACTGAGCAGCGCGCGTTACACCATAGGATGCACGAGCCTTTTCGACGTTCAATGCAGCAGTACGCAAATCACGATTATTAGCAAGTGCTTGTTCAATCACCGCCTGAAGTTTGGAATCAGTGAAAACCTGACGCCATACCGGCAAGAGATCTGCTTCAGCAGGCAAAGACGAATAAGCTTCACCCTCTGGCCACTGCTGTGGGGTTGGCATATCTGGCGTACCGTTATTCGGCGCCAAGTTCACGCAGCCCGAGAGCCCCAGTACCAACAGCGTGGGCACTAACAAAAACTCTTTTTCCATATCAATTGTCCTTTTCGGAAGCTTTTGACCCCTAGCTACATCACCCTATTCAAAGAAAGAAGTGATGTAGCCATGGATTCGCTTTAATTAGTTTGCACGTTGTTTGTTGCGACCAAACACTCGACTGATGATGATGTAGAAAACTGGCACAAAGACCACACACAAAATCGTGCCACCTAAGATACCACCCAACACACCAACGCCAATCGCGTTCTGAGCGCCGGAACCAGGACCGTAAGCGATTGCCAGTGGCAACACACCCAGCCCAAATGCCAAAGAAGTCATCACAATCGGACGCAAACGAACTCGCACAGCTTCTTCAGCAGCGTGAACCGCGTCAAAGCCACGTTCCATATACTCTTTAGCAAATTCCACGATCAAAATGGCGTTCTTACTCACCAAACCAATCGTTGTTAAGAGACCAACTTGGAAGTAAATATCATTGGTCATGCCTAATGCCCAAGTCAAACCGAGCGCACCGACCACACCACAAGGCACGATCAAGATGACAGCCACCGGAATACTCCAACTTTCATACAAAGCAGCCAAGCAGAGGAACACCACCAAAAGCGAAATAGCGTAGAGAGCAGGGCCTTGGGCGCCTGCAGCGCGTTCCTGATAAGACACGCCATTCCAGGCAATTTCATACCCCGTAGGGAACACTTCCTTAAAGATTTGTTCCACAGCATCCATAGCGTCGCCAGAAGAAACATTCGCAGCGGGGCTACCCTGAATATTCAAGGCGGCCAAACCGTTGAAGCGCTCAAGACTCGGGCTACCGTAGGACCACTCGAAGCGAGCAAAACTCGAGAGCTTCACCATCTTTCCCTCGGAATTACGCACTTCCCACTTGAGCACTTCTTCAGGTTGCATACGAGAGTTAATATCCCCTTGCACCCAAACTTGCTTAATTCGGCCACGATCAAGGTAGTCATTCACGTAGGACCCAGACATCGCCGTAGCCAATGTCTGATTTACATCCGAAACGCTCACCTTCATCATGGTGAGTTTTTCATGATCAATAACCAACTTCAACTGTGTGGAGTCCGCCATACCGTTGTGGCGAACCATGGTTAAGCGAGGATCAGCGTTGGCCTTACCCAAGAATTCACCGAGGTACTGCATCATCTGAGCATGCGTCCCACCCGTGTTGTCCTGAATGTAGAAGTCAAAGCCGTCCGCCACGCCTAGTTCTGGCACTGCAGGCAAGGGGAAGACCACGGTGGAAGCACCCTTAAAGTCTGGACCAAAAAGCAATGCCCCCATCAGACGCCCTTGAATGGCTACGTCCTTGGCGCTACCAGCCTTACGTTCAGACCAGTCTTTCAACTTCAAGAAGCCCATAGCCATGTTCTGACCGGAACCCGCGAAGGAGAAACCACGCACAGTAAAGACCGCATCAACAGTTTCAGATTCAGTGTGCTTGATTAAACCTTGCACTTTTTGCAGTTCCGCATCCGTGCGTTCCATCGTAGCGCCATCTGGCAACTGCGTCATCATTAAGAGGACACCCTGGTCTTCACTTGGCATGAAGGAGGACGGTAACTTCACAAAACCTAAACCAACAAGGCCCAAGATGCCGAGGTAAACGACAAGTACCAACCAAATAGCACGTGTCAATTTATCGACGCTCGCCTTTGTGAAGTCGGTAATTTTTTCAAAGGTACGGTTGAACCAACCAAAGAAGCCCGTCTTTCCTTCATGATGGTCCTTGTCAATCGGCTTCAACATCGTGGCGCACAAAGAGGGCGTTAAGGTCAAAGCCACGATCACCGACAAGACCATAGCGGAAACAATCGTGATAGAGAACTGCCGATAAATCACACCTGCAGACCCGCCGAAGAAAGCCATAGGAATGAACACTGCCGACAGCACCATCGCGATACCCACCAAAGCGGACTGAATTTCACCCATAGACTTAATCGTTGCAGTCTTCGGGTCTGTACCGTCTTCACGCATCACTCGCTCAACGTTTTCTACCACCACAATGGCATCGTCCACTAGTAAGCCAATGGCTAACACCATTGCGAACATCGTCAACATGTTGATAGAGAACCCCGCGGCAGCCAACACACCAAAAGTACCCAAGAGCACCACTGGTACAGCAATCGTCGGGATTAACGTCGCACGGAAATTCTGCAAGAAAAGGAACATCACGATAACGACCAAGACGATGGCTTCAAAGAGGGTCTTAACCACTTCTTCCAAAGCAGACTTCACAAATGGGGTCGTGTCGTACGGATAGGTGATTCCCACTCCTTCGGGAAGGCTTGCGCGAAGCTCTTCCATCTTGGCACGAACAGCATTAGCTGTCGAAAGCGCGTTTGCGCCAGAAGCCAGCTTAATAGCCATAGCTGCTGAAGGCTGACCGTTAAAAGTACCTAAAGCGGCATAACTCTGTTGACCAACTTCTACACGAGCCACATCGCGCAAATGCACCATGGAGCCATCTTCTTTAACCGTCAAAAGAATATTGCGAAATTCTTCTGGAGTTTGAAGCATCGAGCTAGAAGTAATCGTTGCTGTAAATTGCTGCTTGCCATCTGTTGGTTGCTGAGCAATACCACCCGCAGAAACTTGAGCGTTCTGAGCAGAAATCTGGCCAGTCACATCTGAGGGAGTCAAATTGTACTTAGCGAGTTTCTGGGGATCGAGCCAAATACGCATCGCATATTGAGCGCCGAACACTTGAATTTCACCAACACCGCTCACACGAGCAAGAGGTTCTTTGATATAGGAAGTGATGTAGTCACCCAAGTCAGCAGAGGACATAGTGCCACCAGGGCTATTAAGCCCCACCACCATCAAGAAGTTCGCGGAGGTCTTTTCAATCGAGACCCCTAGGTTCTGAACAACAGCTGGCAATGTTGTAATAGCCGTTTGAATTTTGTTCTGAACCTGCACCTGAGCCATATCTGGATCGGTACCTGCTTCGAAGGTTACGGTAATAGATGCGCGACCTGCAGAGTCAGAGGTACTTGACATGTACAAGAAACCATCTAACCCAGTTAAGTTCTGTTCGATAACCTGCGTAACCGTATTGGAAATCGTGTCAGCAGAAGCTCCAGGATAAGAAGCCGAAATAGCCACTTGAGGCGGAGCAATCTGCGGGAACTGACTCACTGGTAGAGTGTTAATCGAGAGCAAACCCGCCAACATAATGACGATAGCCAACACCCACGAGAACACAGGTCTTTCAATAAAGAATCTTGAAAACATTACGTTGCGTCCCGTCGATTAGAACAAAGATTTCCCGTTTTGCTGCAACTGCAGAGGATCTCCGTCTTTGGCCTTCACTTCTTTACCCACAGCAACGTCAGAGAAACCATCAAAAACCACCTTGTCACCATCCCGTAGCCCGGAGGTAATCAACCACTGAGCGCCTTGGGAACCTTCGTGGATGACATTACGACGTTCAATCTTGCTGTCTTTATTCACAACGTAGACATAGGCCTGACCCTTAGCGTCATGCATAACAGCCTGCATCGAAACCAAGGCACTATTAGGCACGCCACCGTTCACAACATTTGTCGTGACGTAGAGGCCCGGCATCAAAATGCGTTCTGGATTTGGAAATTCCATGCGCAAATTCACTGAACCCGTCGATTCATCAACGCTCACCCCACGGAAGGTCAATTTCCCTTCGTGTGGATAAAGTTCACCAGTAGGCAACTTCAACTGGACTTTGGCATTACCTTCAGCGTCTGTCTTTAACTGACCATTAGCAATCTGGGCCTTCATCGCCAAAACGTTGTCTGCCGTCTGGACGACGTCCACATACATAGGGTCAAGCTGCTGAACCGTTGTCAACTTGTTGCTCTGATAGGCCGTCATCAAAGCGCCTTCAGTGAATTCAGAACGACCAACCAACCCGTCAATTGGAGAGAGAACACAGGTATAAGTCAAGTTGATCTTGGCTGTATTCAAGTTCGCCTGCGCCGACTTGAGAGAAGCTTGAGCTTGTAAGTAAGCGGCTTGAGCTGCGTCATCAGCTTGCTTAGAAACGGCATTTGCCTTGAGCAACTGAGACGAACGTGCGGCATCTGCTTTCGCTTTCGTCAAAGTAGCCTGAGCTTGTGCAACGGAAGCCTCAGCTGCTGCGAGTGCGGCTTCGTATGGAGCGGGGTCAATTTGATAGAGCGTCTGGCCTTTCTTTACTTCAGTGCCTTCTTGATAAAGGCGTTTCTGCAAAAGACCGTTAACTTGCGGGCGAATTTCCGCTTCACGGTAGGCCTGAGCACGACCTGTCAGTTCCATATTAAGCGGGTGTTCGCCTAATTTAACAGTGAAAACCGACACTTCCGTCGGGGGCATCTGCCCATGTGCTCCTTGTTGATTTTTGTTTTCGCATCCTGCGAGGGCGGTGATCAAACTCAATGCACACGCCGTAGTTATAAAGACTGTTGAACGCTTTGTGGACAACATACTTTTCCCTTCAGTTTTTATTTTAATGTTGCGTCTGAACGACTGTTCACAACGGAAATAGGCGTTTTATAACACATCTGACTGAACAATTGTTCATTTTTCCATTATGTTTTTTACGGTTGGCAACAATCACATCGTTCAATGTCCCTCTGACGGATTCTCCACTAATTAGTGAATATCCTTGCTTTTCCTAGGGAGATACCTTATTCTCAGGGCTATTGTGGCGATGGGCCACTTTTCCTTTCTCCTCACTATGTTGGAAGCAATTCACTTTCAGTATTTTCTTGGAGCATTAGTCTCCCTGTTGGTTATTACCAACCCACTCTCTAAGCTCCCTCTCTTTGTCAGCCTAACGCAAGGGATGCCAGACGACCGGCGTTTCCAGCAGGCCAATATGGCTGCGATTTACGCAGGTCTCATCATGTTGGTGAGTTTGATCGGTGGCAACATGTTGCTGGCATTCTTCGGCATTTCTTATGGTGCCATGCGTATTGCGGGTGGTCTTGTTGTCGCTGCAATTGGGTATCAGATGCTCTTCGGTGGTAGCTCTCCAAATAAAGCACCTATCGTGCGCCGTGATAAAGACGATTACGCCTTTTTCCCGATTGCTATGCCAGGTATCGCTGGACCTGGGACTATTGCCGTGGTAATTGGTTTTTCTACCGAAATTGCTGAAATAACTGACTATGGAGCGCTCGCTGTTGCGTTTGCTTGGACCGTCTTAGCCATTATTCTGACGGCTTTAGCGTCTTGGGCAGTAATGCGTTTTTCAGATATTCTCACGCGCCGTTTGGGTCCATCTGGCACCTTAGTGCTCTCTAAATTAATGGGCTTCTTACTTATTTGTATTGGCGTGCAATTTGTGGGCTCTGGTATCCGTACATTCATCGCTGGTAGTTAACTGGAGAAAGATAAGGTGCGCTACGAAAACCGAATCGCTTGATTTTTTAATGCTCCTTTTTTACTCCAAACACAAGGTGATTTCGTTTGCCAGAAAATCTTTTAGCCCTTCGGAGCCTTTCCTACTCTTCCTATACGATACGTCAATTTTGGTGAAAACTGACGAGTCGCCTGATCTTTGTGATACACAGTCAAGCGAAGTAGATAGATAAAAAATAGGGCAGAAATTCAGAAATCTAAACCTCTACCCTCATTGTTTTTCGACAAAGTCTGCTTTATTCCACGGTGACACTCTTGGCGAGGTTACGTGGCTTATCTACGTCTGTACCACGAGCCAGAGCGGTGTGGTAGGCAAGTAGCTGTAACGGCAACACGTGCAAAATTGGCGAAAGACGCCCATAGTTTTCTGGCAACGTAAGCACATGAATATTCGGCGAAGATTCAATATGAGAGTCGCCATCTGCGCACACATACAACTCGCCACCACGAGCACGCACTTCCTGCATATTGCTCTTCAATTTTTCGAGCAATCGATCATTAGGAGCCACAGTTACAACTGGCATATTGCGGTCTACCAGAGCCAACGGACCATGTTTAAGTTCGCCCGCAGGATAGGCTTCTGCATGGATGTAGCTAATTTCTTTCAGCTTCAGCGCACCTTCCAAAGCAATTGGGTAATGTAATCCGCGACCTAAAAAGAGAGCATGATCCTTCTGCGCAAACTGCTCAGACCACGCAATAATTTGAGGCTCTAGAGCCAAAATAGCCGACAAGGCTTGTGGCAAATGACGCAATTGCTTCATTTCGACTTCTTCCTGCTCTGCGCTTAAGCGACCGTGTACTTTAGCGAGGGTCAAGGCCAATAAATACAACGCAACAAGCTGGGTAGTGAAAGCTTTTGTCGAAGCTACACCAATTTCTACACCCGCTCGCGTTATGTACGCAAGACGACTTTCTCTCACCATTGCCGAAGTTGGAGAGTTGCAAATCGTTAACGTCTTATCCATACCAAGGTCATGCTGAGCATGGCTCAACGCGGCTAATGTATCAGCGGTTTCTCCCGATTGGGAAATTGTCACCACCAATGTCGACCTAGACGGGACAGATGTACGATAACGGTATTCGCTCGCGATTTCCACATCACAAGGAATACCTGCAATTTCTTCGATCCAATACTTCGCTGTCAGTGCTGCATAGTATGAAGTGCCACACGCAAGGAAGAGAAGGCGGTCCACTTCTTTAAAGGTGTCTCCAGCACAGTCTCCGAAGAGTGCTGGTGTGATACCGACAACACCTTCGAGCGTATCACTAATTGCACGAGGTTGCTCAAAGATTTCTTTTTGCATGTAATGCTGATAGAGTCCAAGATCCGTAGCCCCTGTGTGAGTTTGAACCAAATGGACTTCGCGCTCCACTGGCAAATAGCTACGGTCTTCCTGACGAGCATAAACAGCCCCGGTATCAGTTGTGATATCAACCACATCACCTTCTTGCAAGTAAACGATCTGATTGGTCACATTTGAAATGGCCATCGCATCAGAAGCAACGAGGTTTTCGTTGTGACTAATACCTAAAACCATCGGAGAACCTTGACGAGCAGCAACGACTCGATGGGGCTCATTCGTACAAATCACCGCAATCGCAAAGCTGCCACGAACAACTTTAAGAGTTGTGGTCACAGCCTCAAGCAAGTCACCGTGGTAGTTTTTGTGGATAAGGTGAGCGAGTGCCTCGGTGTCTGTTTGGGTTTTAAATTCATAACCCGCGGCTTTCAACTCATCACGAATAGGTTCAAAATTCTCAATGATGCCGTTATGCACAACAGCAATAGTGCCATTGGAGATAATCGGGTGTGCGTTACGTACTTCTGGCGCACCATGCGTTGCCCAACGCGTATGAGCAATCCCTGTTTCACCAGTGAGATGCGCAGCATCCACTTCTTTAACCAATTCTTTTAAGCGACCAATAGAACGAGCGCTCTTAATTTCATCGCCTGCTAGTACTGCTACACCGCAGGAATCGTAGCCACGATATTCGAGTTTTTGCAAACCATCCAGTAAATCAGGCACAACATTACGGCGTGCTGCAACGGCTACAATACCACACATATTCTTTTCTCCTACTCGGGGCAACACTCGTGCGTAAGAGGAGTGCCAAGGCTGCCCTTACTTTTATTTCTTGTTGGGACGAGTCCAAGACTCAATAGTAACTTGGCGGGCTCGTCCTAATGTCAGTTTCCCTTCTGGGGCTAATTTGGTGAGGGTTGTACCAGCGCCAATCGTTGCACCTGCACCCACCTCCACGGGCGCTACCAACTCTGTACCCGATCCAATAAAGGCGTCATCTCCGATAATCGTCCTGAATTTATTCACACCATCATAATTGCAGGTAATCGTTCCTGCACCCACATTCACACGAGCACCAATTTCACTGTCGCCGATGTAGGTGAGATGGTTAATCTTGGAGTCTTGTCCGACTGTCGATTTCTTCACTTCCACAAAGTTACCGATATGGTTGTTGCCTGTCAATTGAGTTCCTGGTCGTAAGCGAGAGAAGGGGCCAATGCGCGAGTCTGCGCCAACCACTGCACCGTCAAAATGACAGTATGGCAGAATCTCCACGCCAGAAGAAATCTCGCAATTTCTCATTACACTATAAGCTCCCACCTTAACGCCATCGCCTAAAACAACGCGCCCCTCGAAAATACAACCTACGTCAATCGTCACATCTTGTCCGCAGATTAACTCTCCACGAATATCAATACGAGCCGTATCCATGAGCGTTACGCCCTGTTCAAGTAAGCGTTGCGCGAGATGATGTTGCCAAGTACGTTCCAGCGTTTCAAGTTGAATCTTTGAGTTCACGCCTTCTACTTCAAAAATGTGGTCTGGCTGCGTTGTCGCAATTTTCACTCCATCGCGTACAGCTAATGCAATACAGTCAGTGAGATAGTACTCCCCTTGCGCGTTACTACTGTCGAGACGACTCAGCCAATCAGCAAGTTTAGCTGTCGGAAGCAGCATAATGCCAGTATTGACTTCTTTAACTTGGCACTCCTCTGGGGTCGCGTCTTTTTGTTCCACAATGCGAATAACTTGACCTGCATTGTCGCGAACAATGCGACCATAGCCTGTCGGATCATCAAGAGTCACCGTCAACAATCCCATGCTATTCTCGCCACTCGTAGCTTCTTGCAAACGAGCCAAGGTCGCTTCTAAAAGAAGCGGAACATCTCCCAGGCACACCAAGGTATGTGTATCAGAAGGATTGATATATGGTAAAGCCTGTTGCAAGGCATGACCCGTTCCTTTTTGCTCACTTTGTAGTGCAAACGAAATACCCGTTTTTTCGGCATAGTGAGCTTGTACCATATCTGCTTGATGGCCAATCACGACGACCACAGGGCTCTTGCTGAGCGGTTGTACTCTTTCCAATACCCAATCTAACATAGGCTTGCCAGCAAGTGGTTGCAAGACTTTCGGTAGTTTGGAGTGCATCCGCTTACCCATACCGGCGGCCAAAATCACAATATTCATGCGCGAATTTCCAAAAAAGTCGAAGGTCGCCTCTCTATCTCTGAGAAGGCGACCTTCATTAGCAGAGTTCCCTCAATTTTATCAAACCATCGTAGAGGCGGGAACTGGATTTGCGTTTGGAAGCAATGGGGCATTAATCACGTTATCATGATTCTTTGCACGCCATTCTTCCATATACTGTCGATTAGCACGCGTCGGAATCAAAGAACCCGTCACAATACCAAAGCCAGCAGCTAAGAAGCCACCCAAGACGTTCGGGAAAACATCACCAAGCAAAGTCCAGGTCAACACACTCCAGACAATTGCACCCAAGAGCATCGAGAGATAAACACCCTGACGAGTCGTCTTCTTCCAATACAAACCGCAAACCAAAGGCCAGAAAGCACCCACAACAGGGAACTGATAGGCCATAGCCACCATATCGTAAATAGCCGTCCCTTGGACAGAGAGCGAGTAACCCAAAACCACCAAGGTAAAGAAGAACACCGTCCAGCGCATAGCACGAAGCATCGATTTGTCGTCAAACTTCATAAAGACCGAAAGGATGTTGCTTACAACAGCTGTCGAAGGAGCCAAAATTGTGGCGGAAGCCGTCGACATCACCGCAGAGAGCACGGCACCAAAGAAGATAACGCGCAACCACATCGGCATGTAGTCCTTTACCAACGTTGGCAAAAGACGTTGGGGGTCGGTATGCAAGAGATTTTCTGAGATATCCGGCATCACGACCATAGCAGCCACCACGATGAACATTGGCACAAAGGCAAAAAGAATGTACACAATGCCACCAATGAGCGGGCCAGCAACAGCCGTCGACATATTCTTAGCACTCATCACACGCTGGAACACGTCCTGCTGCGGGATGGAGCCAATCATCATCGTAATTGCCGCAGATATCCAAAACAACCACCCTGTTGTCGTCGGTTCGGGCAATGCATGGAACAAATCGCGTTCGTTAGCATAGTTGATGATGTTGCCAAAGCCACCAGCTAAGTCGGAAGCAAAGAACAAAATCGTTGCCAAGCCAGCCACAATAATGATCATTTGGATGAAATCAGTAATCGCAACAGACCACATCCCACCAAACATGGTGTATGCCAGAACTACCGCCGTACCAATCATCATGCCGAGGCTAACCGACACCATCCCTTCTGTGATCAAATTGATCACGAGGCCAAGTGCGGCGACCTGTGCCCCTACCCAGCCAAGGTAGGAGAGCACAATAAAGATCGTGCAGAGAATCTCAATCGCGCGTCCATAGCGTTGGCGATAATAATCTCCAATGGTCAAGATGTTCAGCTTGTAGAGTTTTCTTGCAAAGAACATCCCAACAAGAACTAGAGCCATACCAGAACCGAACGGTTCCTCGATAACGCCAGCGATGCCGCTTTCAATGAAGCGCCCCGGCAAACCGAGAATGGTTTCCGAGCCAAACCACGTCGCAAACGTGGCAGTTATGACCATCGGTAGCGGAAGGCTACGTCCAGCCAATGCGTAATCATTCGTATTGTTTACACGCAAAGCCGCATAGATGCCGATAGCAACCGTGAGGAGCATGTAAAGCGTTACAAAACCAATCAGCGTCATCTCTGCATTCCTTAAAAAACGACGTTGAACGGAAAAACCCTTGTTTATTTGCGCGAATTGTAGGGGCAAATGAGTCTCTTGAGTGAACGATTTTTAAAAAAAATCCCCTTTTTGATGAACAATCGGACTTTTTTTCATCTATATCAAAAAAAAGGCCGTCTGCAACAAAAAAGTGCAGACGGCTAGAACTTATTTATCACTCAAAAGGACTACAGCGTAGCTCCTTCTAATTGCTTAATTCCGGCAAGATTCCACCCAGAAGATCCGTCTACCTTCTTCTCGAGCGTCCAAACTTCATTGATGTTCTCAACATCATTATCAATCTTGATTTTGCCAGTAAATCTCACCCCTGCGAGATACACGTGCCCGTCCTGAGTTATGCCAAGCAAATCATTGCTCAACTCTAAGACCTCAGAGTTATACGTGACGTTGCCGCGTTCCTTGAGCTGGTGCGTAATCGCGATGAACACATCATCGGTAGTAAAGTCCGAAATCTGCGTCACATTTCCCGTATCCCAAGCTTTTTGAAGCTTGCGATAGTTTTCCAATGCCACCTTTAAAAAGCCTTCTTTGTCAAAGTCGGTTGGAGTGATATCTACCACTCCATCTTCTGCAGCATTGGTGGTATCAGAACTGCTATTACCACCATTCATGAACTGATCCATCACGCTCCCTTTCTGGGGCATGCCACCCATAAATGCACTAGTCGAACGTTCTTCTGTCTGAGTGCGATTCATCGTCGTCGACTCCTGCCGAGACTCTGTACGTGGCATATCAGAAATGTCTTCGACCCGTGAATTAGCAGCCTGAGGTCTAGCGGCGCGCCCTCTCATCATGAAGAAAACGGCAGCGACAACCAACAAAATCAAAAGTAAGCCCATGGTGCCACCGCCCATCGAGGCGAAGATACCAAAGAGCGAAGCCAAACCCAAAGCCATTCCAATTCGAGAGAGCCAACTACCAGTAGCGGGCTGGGCAGTATTGGTTTTACCAGCTTGGGCTGGGCCAGATTGCTGTTGCTGAGGACGTGGGGCGGCAGCCGGGGCTGGCGTCGGTGTCGACTGCGGAGTAGTCATCGGCGATTTCTGCGTAAAAATCGGAGCAGATCGACCGAAACTAGCACCACCGCCAAAGCGTTTTGCCGCGTTGGCGTCTAAAGCCATCGTCATCATCGTCAAACAGGCGACTAAGCCAATAACAAATTTCCTCATAAATCCTCAACGGTGAATATAAAAAACCAAAGGTCAAGGGTAGGTCTTACGTCCTTGTATCCTTGGAAGAGCTTATTGTATAGGAGAACCCTTCACCCCTACGTGCATTGCGCAAATACCAAATGTGAGATTTTTCCAATGCACTTTGGCGAATCCAGCACCAGTCATGAGCCCTGCGAAGGCTTCTTGATCTGGATGCATCCGAATCGATTCTGCCAAATAACGATAAGAATACGCCTCTCCAGCAACTAAGCCGGCTACCCACGGCATGAATCGGAAGGAGTAAAAATCAAAGAAAGGACGAACCCAAGGTCTACATTTTGAAAACTCTAAAACAATTAGTTTTCCCTCTGGTTTAAGCACTCGGAACATTTCTTTCAGGGCACGATCCTTGTGCGTCATATTCCGGATACCAAAAGACACCGTGATCACATCAAATGTGTTTTCTGGAAAAGGAAGATTTTCCGCATCTGCCTCTACTGCATGACAATGGTAGCCTTCACGCTCCATGCGTGTTTTGCCGATGGCAAGCATTTCATGGTTAATGTCCGAAGCAACCACATTGCCGTCACCAGCTTGTCTGGCAAACTTAATAGCCAAATCGCAGGTGCCACTCGCAATATCGAGAACCTTCATTCCAGAGCTAACCGTGGCCTCGCTCACAACAACGCGCTTCCACAGGCGGTGCATACCTAAGCTAAAAATATCGTTAAGCAAATCGTACTTGGCGGCAACGCCATTGAAAACTTCACGAACGTGCTCAACTTTTTTATCTTCATCAATTGTCTCGTAACCAAAGTCTGTCTTCTTTTCGACGTGGTCCGAGGAAGGGGTGACGTCTAACATTATTATTTTTTGCATCCACAAGAATGACCAGAGTGACTTCCGCAAGTGTTCTTTTGCACGGGCTTATCATTAGCGGAAGGCTCGCGCGAAGCTCCTGCAGCTTCCAACTTGTTTAAGTACTCTTTCCACACGCGGTCTTGGTTAGCAACAAGCTTTTCCAAATAGTCCCAACTATAGAGTCCAGAGTCATGTCCGTCGGAGAAGGCGATTTTGAGAGCGTAATTACCAATAGGCTCAAGCATTTCGATTTCTACATGCTTTTTACCCACTTGCAAGACGTCTTGCCCTGGGCCATGTCCAGTAACTTCTGCAGAGGGAGAATGAACACGCAAAAACTCATACGAAAGACGAGCCACCGTTCCATCTTCATAGGTGAGCTCGAGTTCACGAGTTTTTGTATGTAGCACAATGTCAGTAGGGACTTTCATGGTATCAAACTCTTAAGTGTTGAGTTTTCTCTTCTCAAAACGACAGGAGAAGAGGCAAGAAAGCGCAGTATTTTGACGCTTTTTCACGAATTGGGGTTAGCAAATCCCCAAATTTTATCGAAATCTTTTCATTCTCTTTGATCAATCTCGATAAAAAGGGGCTGGCTAGGACAGGAAAAACCCGCACACTTGTTCTGTCTCTGTACGGGCTTTTGCTAAATGGTCCCCACGACAGGAATCGAACCTGTAACTTAGCCTTCGGAGGGCCATATGATATCCATTTCACCACGTGGAGAACTTGGGCATTATACCCCAGTTATCTGATCAGATTATGAGGGGATCAACTTCAATTGACCATTGAATAGATGTCTGTGGAAACGCCCGTCTCCACTGCCAAAGAAAATGGTTCAAACTCCGTCTGTCATCACCTTCAATAAGCAACTGAGCACGCTCTTTATCCTTTAATTTCACCAACGTCATGGGAACGGGGTCGAAGACTCTTACACTCAGAGGAGCGAGCTCATAAGCCTTCTCCGCTACCGTTGTTAGGAAAGCAAGAGCATCGTCAATATTCTCTGCCGATGCCTGTAGTAGAGCCTGACAAGAATAGGGGACATAGTATTCTTTTTCGCGCTCGGCTAAAGTCATATCAGCAAAAGCTTGGTAGTCCTGCTTCATAAGCGAAGCGAAAAAAGGATCCATTGGATGGTTCGTTTGCAATAGTACTAGCCCTTTTTCTTCGCGCCGCCCAGCACGACCCGCCACTTGCATCAACGTTGCAAAAAGATGTTCTTTTGCTCGCACATCTGGGTGGCAAAGAAGTGCATCCGACTCCAAAACGACCACGAGATCGATATTTTGGAAGTCATGTCCTTTGGCAACCATCTGTGTGCCCACCAAAATATCCACCTCTTGACGATGAACTCGGTCAAAAGCTTCTTGCGCATCTTTTTTTCGAGACACGCTGTCACGGTCAATACGCAACAAGCGTACCCCAGGGAAAGTCTTGTCTAACTCTTCTTCCAACCGCTCTGTTCCCAAACCACGAGGCAAAATATCCACGTTGCCACATTCAGGACATGCACGGGGAATAGGCATTTGCGTGTCACAGTGGTGGCAGATCAGTGTATTCTTTTTCTTGTGGTAAACCATAAAACTCGAGCAATGGTTACATCGAGCCATCCATCCACAGGATGGGCAAAACAGTACAGGCGAGTACCCACGTCTATTCAAAAAGACAAGAACCTGTTTACGCTTTGCAATAGCTTCTTGAATTTTTTCCTTCGTCACCTCAGAGAGGATGTGTTGCCGGTTCTTTGGATTATCAACTAGCTCGATATCAGGAAGTTCCGTGGTCCCTGTGGCACGTTTCTTCAATTCCCAAAGACGGTAATCACCTTTTTTCACTTTCAACCAAGTTTCCATTGAAGGAGTGGCTGAGCCAAGTACCACCGGGATTTTATTTTTCGATGCGCGCCAAATCGCAAGGTCTCTTGCAGAGTATTGCACCCCTTCGGCGGCCTTAAATGAAGAGTCGTGCTCTTCATCCACGATGATCAGTTTCAGATTCGCAAAGCTCGAAAAAATACTCAGGCGAGTACCAATCAAAATACTGGCGCGATTCTCGTGTATTGCAAGCCAGGCGCGAGCACGCTCAATATCCGTACAACTCGAATGCATAGAAACAACATTTTCTAGTGGAAAACGTTTCCGAACTCGCTGTTCAAGTTGTGGTGTGAGGTTAATTTCGGGCACTAAGAGGAGCACCTGCGCATTTTCTTCACGCTCAAGCACAGCCTTGATCATGCGTAGGTAAACCTCTGTCTTGCCTGACCCAGTTACACCAAAAAGAAGTCCTGGAACAAACCCCGTTCCTAACTGGGCTTTAAAGTCTTCTACAGCGGCATGTTGCTCATCATTAAGGGGAGGTTCTTCACTCGGTTGTTGAGAAAAATCGATAGGAGCGAGGGTGCGTATTTTTCCCATACTTCGCGTATGTTGTTTCGTCGGTGCGCGGCGAAATAACTTCGGCAACATGGGCACGGCCGACTCCCCCCAGCCTTTGATGTAGTATTGAGAGGTAAACTTCGTCAGATTAAGCCACTCTGCGCGTAACGGCGGCACATCATTCATCACAAAGTGAATAGATTTAAGCTGTCGAGGCGCCAAATCGCTAACCTCCAAAAGTGAGGTGATCACTCCAGGCAAATAGCGCTTTTGCAACGGCACCATCACTCTATCCCCAACAGCAACCAACATGTCCTCTGGCACTTTATAGTCCAAAGGCCCCATATCGGGGATGTCAACTATCACTTTGGCGAACACTCTTTTCCTCTCAATCTCTTTTTGATCGTTTTGCAGATTTCTTAAATCATATCACGCTCTTAGTCATGTCCTTTTTTATCCAAGAGTACCCCCTTGAACACACATTCTGCGAATAAAGCTGTGGATAACTTTGTGAATTACTTTCCGTTTTTGCGCACACTTAGGGAGTACCCTACCTTACAGTCTGTTCACTGGAATCTTTTGTTGTTTTAAAAAAAATCTTATAAATCAACAGCTTATATGGAAAACATTATTTCTTACAAGCTTTTCTTAGCATCAATCAAGAGAGCAGATTTTTCTTCATCAACTTGTGCATAACCTCCTTGACTTTTCCAAAAGTTTGTAGTTCTATTTCTCTCGCAAAAGTTTTTCTGTCAAAAAAAGTAGCCTCTAGAATTTTCTTCCAGAGACTACTCTTAAGGTTTGTATACTCGTTGTTATGAGTTTTAGTGAAAACGTCGGCTGTAGGAGTGCACCTCATCCACCAAAATTTGCACACTTTCAATCGGTGTAAATTGGTTAATACCGTGTCCTAAATTGAAAACATGGCCACCCGCGCCCACTGTGCCGAACTTATCGAGAACTTTGCGCGCTTCTTGGCGAATGGTTTCTTCCGTGCCGAATAATACAAACGGGTCCAAATTACCCTGCAACGCGACCTTGTCACCCACGCGAGCTCGAGCTCGACCAATGTCCGTTGACCAATCTAAACCGACAGCATAACAACCACTAGCGGCAATTGATTCAATCCACTCTCCGCCACCCTTAGTAAAGAGAATGGTAGGGATAACTTCGCCATCATGCTCTTTCTTGAGCAGGGAAAGAACCGTTGCCATGTACTTCAAGGAGAATCGCTGGTAGTCATCAGTAGAGAGCATCCCACCCCAGGTATCGAAGATCTGTACTGCTTGAGCGCCAGCTTCAATTTGCGCATTGAGGTACTGAGCGACTGCCTGCGCATTCACGTCCAAAATGCGCTCAAAGAGCTCTGGACGTTGATACATCATTTGCTTCACAAGTCGGAAATCGCGGCTTCCTCGACCTTCAACCATATAGCAAGCCAAAGTGAAAGGGGAACCCGAGAAACCAATTAATGGAACCCGGTTATTGAGTGCACGTCGAATAGACGACACGGCGTCAGTAACATACTTCAAATCCGTACCAACATCAGGTACATGAAGAGCGTTCACTGCTTCTTTCGATTGCACGGGGTGCGCAAAGACTGGCCCTTCCCCTGCAACAAAGCTCAATCCTAGACCCATTGCATCTGGAACAGTCAAAATATCCGAGAACAAAATAGCAGCGTCCAGACCATAGCGATCAATCGGCTGAAGGGTAACCTCCGTCGCATACTCTGGACTCTGTGCCAATCCCATGAAACTTCCAGCTTTAGCACGAGTTTCACAATATTCCGGTAAATAACGTCCAGCCTGACGCATGAGCCATACTGGAGTGAAGTCTGTAGCCTCGCGCTTTAAAGTGCGCAAAAAGGTATCATTTGTGGGTTTCATGGGGTCTCTCTTGAAATCGGTTCTTAGCAAAAATTCTTTCTATTTCTTAGAAAGAATCGGTTTCATGTTGAGGAAAATAGTCATCCTAAAGCGTGGAGGTTAAAAGAGGATTAAACCTTTTAACGCACCACTAACACAGGGCGGTCTGCCTGATGCAAAACCTTTTGTGTTTCGCTACCCAGGAGCAAAGCTCCAATCGTGCCCAAGCCACGGCTAGCCATCACAATAAATTCAACGTTATTTCGCTTAGCGCATTCCAGTACGCCAGCAGAAATAGAATCACTGTGCTCAGCTACGATATCGCAATGCACTCCTTTTTCAGAAGCTTTACGCAGCACAGAGCGCAGACGATCCTTGACGGGCTCTTCTTCTCCTTCAAAGCCTTTCTGAGGCGCTGGAGAAACAACAGACGTCATTCCGATGAGATCCGCTCCTAATTGGCGAGCAAGTTCCACAGCGGTGTCCACAGCCTTATCACTTAACTCAGATCCGTCTGTCGTTACCAGTATCTTTACGTCACTCATATTCCACCTTTTTTCGTCTTATCTATGCCGCCATCGGCAAGAAAGGGGGCCATATGGCTCCCTTATGATATGTCTATTTTAGACGTACACACCAAGACTGTGGGAACTTCTCTTGACGAGAAAGCATCCCTTTGTCAATTTTTATCATTTTGTTTGCACAAAAAAAAGACGCTACCCCTCCAAACAAGGAGAACGTAACGTCTTTTTCATGAAACACGGCGTTTCTTAACGCTGCTGACGAATCTTTCGAATCGCGACCAACTGGGCGCTCAAGGCGGCCATTTCAGCTTCAAGCTTCGCGATTTCAAGTTCACCCTGAGCGTTCTGACGCAGATTCTTGGCTTCTTCAAGAGCCATCTTCGTCTTCGCTTCATCAAGATCCTTGCTACGCACGGCTGTATCAGCCAAAACAGTAACGCGATCTGGTTGAACTTCAAGCACTCCACCCGCGACGAAAACCTTTTCCACTTCCGACTGACCAGAAAGATGAATTCTAACAAATCCAGGGCGGATCAAGGTAATCAACGGTTGGTGTCCTGGCAAAATACCCAATTCGCCAGACGTTCCGGGCAGAGAAACGAGCTCGGCGTCACCGGAGAAGATGGACTCCTCGGCACTGACGACGTCGATTTTAATAGTTGCCATTTTAGTTGCTCCGTAGTCAGGCGCTTGACCCGAAGAGAAAAGTCTTCGAGTCAAGGCATTACTTGAGGGTCTTTGCCTTTTCGAAGGCTTCGTCAATGGTACCAACCATGTAGAAAGCCTGTTCGGGCAATTCATCGCACTCGCCGTCGACGATCATCTTGAAGCCACGGATAGTTTCCTTCAAGGGAACGTACTTACCAGGAGATCCAGTGAACACTTCTGCCACATGGAAAGGCTGAGACAAGAAGTTCTGGATCTTACGAGCACGCATAACCGTCATCTTGTCTTCTGGAGCCAATTCGTCCATACCCAAAATGGCGATAATGTCACGCAGTTCTTTGTAGCGCTGCAAGGTTTCCTGAACGCGACGGCACACCGTGTAGTGTTCTTCCCCAATAATGTTGGGGTCAACCTGACGGGACGTGGAGTCAAGCGGGTCCACAGCAGGATAAATACCCAAAGCTGCGATATCACGAGACAACACGATCGTAGCGTCCAAGTGACCGAAGGTAGTTGCAGGAGAGGGGTCAGTCAAGTCGTCAGCAGGCACGTAAACGGCCTGAATGGAAGTAATGGAGCCGGTCTTCGTGGAAGCAATACGTTCCTGCAAACGACCCATTTCTTCAGCCAACGTCGGCTGATAACCCACAGCAGACGGCATACGACCTAACAAAGCGGACACTTCTGTACCGGCCAAGGTGTAACGATAAATGTTGTCAATGAACAACAAGATATCGCGACCTTCGTCACGGAAGGCTTCAGCCATGGTCAAGCCGGTCAAGGCCACGCGCAAACGGTTTCCAGGAGGTTCGTTCATCTGACCGAACACCATGGCCACCTTGTCCAACACGTGAGATTCTTCCATTTCGTGGTAGAAGTCGTTACCTTCACGGGTACGTTCACCCACACCAGCGAACACGGAATAACCACCGTAAGCCTTAGCGATGTTGTTGATCAACTCCATCATGTTCACCGTCTTACCCACACCGGCGCCACCAAAGAGGCCAACCTTACCACCCTTAGCGAACGGGCAGATCAAGTCGATCACTTTGATACCAGTTTCCAGCAGTTCGATGGAAGCGGAGAGTTCATCAAATTTCGGGGCTTCACGGTGAATTTCGCGCGTTTCTTCTGCGCCAATTTCGCCACTGTCGTCAATAGGACGACCGAGCACATCCATAATGCGGCCGAGGGTCTTCGGGCCAACTGGCACGGAGATACCGCGACCAGTGCTCGAAACCTTCATGCCACGTTGCAAGCCTTCAGAAGAGCCCATGGCAATGGTACGAACCACGCCGTCGCCCAACTGTTGCTGCACTTCAAATGTCAGGCCGGCTTCGGCCAGGGTATTGCTTTCGTCTTTTTCCAAAACGAGAGCTTCGTAAACCTTAGGCATAGCATCGCGAGGGAACTCAATGTCCACCACGGCGCCAATGACCTGAACGATCTGTCCGATACTCATGGGTTTTCCTCAGTTATCGAATACTTAATTCAGATTAAGACACAGCCGCGGCACCACCAACGATTTCTGTAATTTCCTTGGTAATACCTGCCTGACGGGTCTTGTTATAAACGAGTTGCAAATCTTCAATAAGCTTCTTGGCATTGTCACTAGCGGCCTTCATTGCCACCATACGAGCAGATTGCTCAGAAGCCATATTTTCAGCAACGGACTGATAGATTAAAGCTTCAACATAACGTTTCAAAAGCTCATCCACAACAGCTTCCGCGCCAGGTTCGTAGATGTAATCCCACGAATAGGCACGTTCTTCTTCAACGCCAGACAAATACTTGTCAGTAAGCGGAAGAAGCTGTTCAATCACCGGCTGCTGCTTCATTGCATTAATAAAGCGAGAATAGGCCAGATGCACAGCATCCACCTTGCCATCCAAATAGTCCTGAATCTGGACGCGAATCGCGCCAATCAAACGATCCAGGTTCGGGCGGTCGCCAAGTTGTACAACATGGCTGGCAAGAGGCACATTCAGGTGCTGTAGGAAAGCCAAACCCTTGTTACCAATAGCGGTGGCTTGTACGCCCACGCCCTCAGCAGTCCAGTCCTTGACTTGAGCAAGTACCATACGCTGAATATTGGTATTTAAAGGACCGGCCAAGCCCTTATCGGTCGTCACAACGATCAGACCAACTTTCTTGGCACCTTCTTGTTTGACCAGGAAAGGATGTTTGTATTCCGAATTTGCTCGAGCCAAATGGGAGCAAATTACACGAATCTTGTCGCCGTACGGGCGAGCGGCCAACATCCTATCCTGCGTCTTGCGCATCTTCGAGGCCGCAACCATTTCCATCGCTTTGGTGATCTTGCGCGTATTTTGTACGCTCTTGATCTTTACGCGAATTTCCTTAGTACTGGGCATTGGATTTCGGTCCTCTTGGATTTAAATGCTTAGTAAGCACCAGCTTTCTTGAATTCAGCAATCGCATCCTTAAGCTTGGCCTCGATATCCTTATCGAGAGCCTTCTTGGATTCGATTTCCTCAACAAGATCGGCGTGATGAGTCTTAAGGAAGTCGCGCATACCGCGTTCAACGCGGAGAGCATCGGCAACCTTAACGTCGTCATAGGCGCCTTCGTTCACGGCGAACAAAACGAGCGACTCTTCCCAAACCTGCAACGGTTGGTACTGAGGCTGTTTCATCAATTCCGTAACCAAACGACCACGATCGAGCTGACGACGAGTGACCTTGTCCAGATCAGAGGCGAATTGAGCAAAAGCGGCCAATTCACGATACTGAGCCAAAGCCAAACGCACACCGCCACCGAGTTTCTTCACAATCTTCGTCTGAGCGGCACCGCCCACACGAGACACGGAAATACCTGGGTTAATAGCTGGACGAATACCAGCGTTGAACAAGTCAGTTTCCAAGAAGATCTGACCGTCAGTAATGGAAATCACGTTCGTCGGCACGAATGCGGTAACGTCACCAGCCTGCGTTTCAATGATCGGCAAAGCGGTCATAGAACCAGTCTTACCCTTAACTTCACCCTTGGTAAAGCGTTCAACGTACGTCGCATTTACACGGGCAGCACGTTCAAGCAAACGGCTGTGCAAGTAAAACACGTCGCCAGGGTAAGCTTCACGTCCCGGCGGACGACGCAACAGCAAGGAAATCTGGCGGTAAGCCCAGGCCTGCTTTGTCAAGTCGTCATAAACGATCAAAGAGTCTTGGCCACGGTCGCGGAAGTATTCGCCCATTGTAGCGCCAGCGTACGGAGCGATGTACTGCATAGCAGCAGACTCAGAAGCAGTGGCAGCCACAACGATGGTGTATTCCATAGCGCCGTGTTCTTCCAACTTACGAACCACGTTAGCGATCGTAGAGGCCTTCTGACCGATAGCCACGTATACGCAAATAAGGTCCTTACCCTTCTGGTTGATGATGGTATCAATAGCGACAGCGGTTTTACCCGTCTGGCGGTCGCCAATGATCAATTCACGCTGACCGCGTCCGATCGGCACCATGGAGTCGATGGACTTAAGACCAGTCTGAACCGGTTGGGACACGGATTGACGGTCGATAACGCCAGGAGCCACTTTTTCGACCACGTCGTAAGCAGCAGCGTTAATCGGACCTTTACCGTCGATTGGTTGACCGAGGGCATTTACCACACGACCAATCAATTCAGGGCCAACTGGCACAGAGAGAATGCGACCAGTTGTCTTGACCGTATCGCCTTCAGAAATATGTTCGTAGGAACCCAAAATAACGGCACCAACGGAATCGCGTTCCAAGTTAAGAGCGAGACCGTAGGTGTTGTTCGGGAATTCCAACATTTCGCCCTGCATCACGTCGCTAAGACCGTGAACACGGCAAATACCGTCGGTCACGGAGACCACGGTACCTTGCGTGCGAAGATCAGCAGAAACGCCGAGTTCTTCGATACGCTTCTTCAGCAAATCGCTGATTTCACTGGGATTGAGTTGCATCTTACAGCTCCGATAATTTTATGCGGTGAGCGCAGTTTTCATTTGAGATAAACTAGCGCGGATCGAACCATCTAAAAGCTTGTCGCCAACACGAATCCGGACCCCACCAATTAGATCGGGATTAACCACGACCACAGGGTGAAGGGTCAAGCCAGAAAACTTCTTAGAAAGCGTCTCCATCAAACTGCCAAGTTCAGCAGGAGAGAGTTCAAAGGCTGTCTCAATATGAGCGTCAGCCACACCTTCAGACAAAAGTTTCAGCTCGCGGAACTGAGTGGCAATCTCTGGCAAAGCTTCCACACGGCTATTTTCGATGACCACACGCAAGAGGTTTAAGGCAGCTTGCGAAGCAGGCTTGCCACAAAGCCCAGTGATCAGGTCGAACAGTTGATCGTTGGTCAGCTTTGGATCGCCAACCATGGAAGCCGCCTGAGGATCACGAGCGAACAAAGCAAAAGCTTCAACCGCTTCTAGAGTCTGAGCCATTTCTTCTGCGCCAGCATTACGATCTTTCAGAGCATCCATAAGAGCCTGAGCGTAGGGGCGCGCAATCGTCGAAAGTTCAGCCATAGTTACAGCTTCGCCTTCAACTGTTCAAGCAACTGGGCATGAACAGTTTTATCAACTTCGCGACTCAAGATCTGTTCTGCACCGGCAACTGCCAAGACAGCCACTTCATCACGGAGAGTATTTCGAGCACGCTGCATTTCCTGAGCGGCTTCAGCGCGAGCATTTTCAATGATGCGTTCAGCTTCGACCTGAGCCTGAGCTTTAGCTTCATCGATAATGGACTGAGCGCGTTTTTCGCCGTCAGAAACGATTGTAGAAGCGCGAGAACGAGCATCGGCTTCGATCGCCTTGCCCTGTTCTGTCGCTACCGCCAAGGCTTGTTCGCTCTTGTTAGCAGCGGCCAAACCGTCGGCGATCTTCTTTTGTCGCTCTTCAATCGCATGGATCAAAGGCGGCCAAATGTACTTCATGGTGATCCAAGCACCAATGAAGAACACGATCATCTGAATAAACAGAGAGGCATTAATGTTCATTGTTGAACCCCGTTCACGTTAACTACACCCTCAGGCCTTCTGTAGAGCGTAGTTAACGGCGTCATAAAAAGAAAAGACGTAATTGTGTTTTTGAAAAAAACAAGCAATTAGCCGACGAACGGGTTAGCAAAGGCGAACATCATAGCGATACCGACACCGATCAAGAAGGCGGCGTCGATAAGACCAGCCAAGAGGAACATCTTGGTCTGGAGAGTTTCCATGAGCTCGGGCTGGCGAGCGGAGGATTCAAGGTACTTAGAACCCATGATACCAATACCAAGGCAGGCACCGACAGCACCAAGACTAATAATCAAGCCACAAGCAAGAGCCACGAAAGCGACGTTGGTCATTTAAAACTCCTAAATCTTAAAAAAGGGAGCAAAACTAAAGAAAGAAAAATGTTGATTGTTAATGACTGCTATGAGCTTGGCCAATATAGACCAGGGTCAACATCATAAAGATGAAGGCCTGCAATAAGACAATCAACACGTGGAAAAGCCACCAGCCTAAACCGGCAAGGACCTGCCCGACACCTGCACCGATCATCCCAAGCGGACCATGTTCAAGCATGTACCCACCGAGGAGAGCGAGAAGGAAGAATAACAATTCACCAGCATACATGTTGCCGAAAAGTCGCATGCCCAAAGACACGAACTTGGCTAAGTATTCGATGATATTGAGTAAAAGGTTGAAGACCCATAAGGCGGGATGAGAACCAAAAGGAGCCGTGAAGAGTTCTTTAATGAACCCGCCAGCGCCTTTGATCTTGATGCCGTAATAAACCATTAACAGCACCACACCGAGCGACATCCCCAACGTACCATTCAAGTCGGCAGTCGGAAGAGGACGCAAGTGATCGAGCCCCATTGGATGAGCAATAGCTGGCAAGAAATCAACTGGAATTAAGTCGATGGCGTTCATCAACGCAACCCAGCAAAACACCGTCAAAGCAAGCGGAGCGATGAATGTACGGTCGCCATGCACAATGTTCTTGGCCTGATTATTGACCAATTCCACCAACATTTCGACAGCACATTGCATCTTCCCTGGAACCCCAGATGTAGCTTTCTTTGCGCCAGCACGCAGGATAAGAAACATGCACACCAAAGTCAACAAAGAGAAGAAGATGGTGTCATAGTTAATTACGGAAAAATCAACAATCGACTGCTTAGCAGATGCCAAGTGAGCCATATGATGTTGAATATATTCAGTAGCGGTAAGGCCGTTTGCCATGGATACCGATCCCTAGTGTTTCTTGAACAAAATTACAAAGTAACTGTTCACCACCGCAATTACCCCGAAGATAAACGCGGGCCAATGAAGAGTTTCGTAGTATCTGACCGTCAACACCCAGAGGAGAATGACACTCAGAATTTTCATAAATTCCCCAAAGAAAATCCTATAAGCGCTAGGCTTGTAGTCCCTTTTTATCATCTTGGGCAATGTCAAAGACAACGCCAGTGCAGAAGAAGGCAGAGCATAGCTCAACCCACCTAACAAAGCAGACACCCCAGCATCTTGTCCCACGAAGCAAACAAAACCCAGGGTTACCACCAAAACAACAACATACTGCGTTAAGGAAACGCGAATAACATCAGATATTAAGTGCATCCTTAACACAATATCGGGGGAATGAAATCGGAAGCATTCTAAATTCAGATGAATTTAGATACAACTAACCGATAGTGTTATCGTATCTACCTACAAATAGGTAGAAATTGTAAATTAGACCTTTTCAGAGCCGGTAGTAAGAGAAATCCCCTATCCAAAAAAGTACGAGAGGCATAATAACACAACCACCGACACACTTTGTAGCGAAACAGGGGATAGAAATCGTTAATGTTGAATTTTATCCACAATACCTTGCAATTGTTCAAGGTTTGCGAACTCAATGATAATTTTTCCCTTGCCTTTCTTGTTTGCCGATAGACTGACTTTAGCACCTAAGGTATCTGCTAAGGCTTCTTCGAGGCGTAAATCATCCCGCGTCTTGATAACGACTTGTGGCTTTATTGGTTTCTCTTCAGCTAGACGGCGAACCAAGGCTTCAGTCTGACGCACATTGAGCCCTTTAGCGGCAACCTCTTTTGCTACTTGGACTTGATCGACTGGCATCAGTGTTAAAAGCGCTCTTGCATGACCCATATCAATCTCACCAACTCGCAACATTTGTTGCACTTCTTCAGCAAGATTCAATAAGCGAAGAGCATTTGTGGTCGCAGCTCGTGAACGCCCAATAGCCTGAGCGGCTTGTTCGTGAGTGTAATCAAACTCTTTGACTAATCGGTCAATTCCTAACGCCTCATCGATAGGGTTCAATCCTTCTCGCTGCAAGTTTTCAATCAGTGCCAAAGCGAGCGTTTTTTTGTCATCGAGTTGTCGGATGATGACTGGTACTTCTGTCAAACCAGCAAGTCCTGCCGCTACAAAACGGCGCTCTCCTGCCACGATTTCATAGCGATCTTTATCTTGGGGACGAACGATAATTGGGCTCAAGAGTCCTTGTTCTTTGATAGAGTCGGCGAGTTCTTGAAGCGCTCCTTGGTCCATTGATTGACGAGGTTGATACTCGCCAGGGACGATTTTTTCAATCGATAAATGTTCCAACTGATAGTCGCCATCTGGGAGAGCAATCTCCTCAGCAGAGTCAAACAAGGCATCTAATCCGCGTCCCAATCCTTTTTTCTTCGCTTCAGCCACTTTCTCTTCCTTCGAGTTGGTGTGTATGTATCGTATCAGTGTAAGCGTTCAATCAGCTCTTGTGCACAAGCGACATAGGCTTTTGCACCTTTGCTGTTTTTATCGTAAACCACGCCAGGCATACCGTAACTAGGGGCCTCAGCCAAACGAACATTGCGCGGAATAATCGTTTTGAAGACTTTGTCTCCAAAGTGTTGATCCAACTGTTGGCTGACTTGTTGCTGTAAAGTAACCCGAGGGTCATACATCACACGTAGCAAGGTAATGATACGCAATTGACGATTTTTTTCGTTATAGATTCGACGTACAGTAGAAATGAGATCGCTCAACCCTTCTAGGGCATAGTATTCGCACTGCATTGGAATCAAAATACCATCAGCGCAACAGAAAGCATTGAGCGTGAGCATCGACAGGCTAGGAGGACAGTCAACCAACACATAATCGTAACGATCTAAAATGGGCTCGAGAGCTTTCTTCAGGCGAACGTCTCGGTATTCCATTCCAACTAATTCTACTTCTGCGCCTGCAAGCTCTCGATTGGCAGGCAGTACATCAAAGCCCCCAACTTCAGAATGTTGGACAACGTCGTCGAAAGAAAGAGTACCTAATAAGAGTTCGTAAACGGTTTTTTGCAGATTTCTCTTGTCAACTCCAGTTCCCATAGTTCCATTACCTTGGGGGTCTAAGTCAATCAAAAGCACTCGTTTTCCTTGCATAACAAGCGCCGCTGCTAAATTAACAGCAGTTGTTGTCTTGCCTACGCCGCCTTTTTGGTTCGCAATACAGAAAATATGAGTCATACGCCCAACAATCAATAATCAAACAATCGTCTCAAAAAAATTCTGAGATCCCTACTTTTATCCTAATAAGTTTACCTTCTTTGGGCCTCTAGTCCTAACCAAAGCTCAGAGAAACCTTGCCAGCAAATCGCGACACCTAAGCAAATCAGAATGAAAGCAAAGATACGGGCCAAAGCATCCGCGCCAGCGGCACCAACAGCCTTACTCACACGATCGCTGTAGCGATAACAAGCCCAAATTACTACGACTGTCGCTAACGTGCCTAAAATCACCCCAGTGATGTGGGGGGTGTCTCGCTCTAAACTTGTTCCTAATGCTACAGAAACAGCAATACCTCCTGGCCCTGTGGTTAATGGCAGCGTAAAGGGATAAAACGCCATCGACTTAAGTTTTACCCGAGACAATTCTTTGCCATTATTGGGTTGCTCGTCTTGTGTGGGCGCATTTAACGCATTCCACCCTGCTGCAAAAAGCACGCACCCCCCAGCCACACGCAGGGCGCCAACTGAAATCCCGAAAAAGCTCAAGATTAAGTGACCACAAGATAGGCACACCAACAAAATCACGAGCGAATACATAGAAATTCGGTTAGCAACGAATCCACGATCTCTATCCGTTAACGTGGAAGTCATAGTGCTAAACACCATTGCCCCACTAAACGGGTTAATCACTGGCACGAAGGTCGAAAACGTTAACACAAAGGTACTAACAATCGTACTAAACATAAGAATTGTCTCTCCCTTAACGCTACAGAGGCATTCTTTTAATAGAGCTATTTTTAAAGTTTTTGCATCACCACGAGATGTCGCTCTTCTACAAGCTGAGGGACATTCATAGTGAATACGTCAACTACTTTCACATACGATGGAAGTGCTTTCACTTCCTCTTCTGGAAATACACCTTTCATCGCTAACCAATACCCTGTAGAGGGTAAAAGATGCTCAGTCCATTCTGTGAAGTCTTTCAAACTAGCAAACGCACGTGACGTTATCACATCATATACGCCCAACAGTTTTTCAACTCGTGCATGATGAGCAGAAAAATTATTTAGTTTGAGTTGAATGCTCGCTTGAGTGAGGAAAGCCGTCTTTTTGGCAACCGCATCAACTGCGGCTACCTTCAAATCTGGGCGAAAAATCGCCAAAGGAATAGCAGGGAGCCCTCCACCGCTTCCCACATCTAATACCGTCTGAGCTAAAGGACACACTTTCTGAACATAAGGAACAAAAGTCGCAGAATCGAGCAAGTGATGAGTCAAAATATCCCGATCGTTCTGAATTGCAGTCAAGTTATAAATTTTGTTCCACTTTTTTAAAAGCTCTGCAAAGAGTTCTAGACGAGTCAGGGTTTCATCATCATAGGTAAGACCAATCTGTGAGAGTCCTTCAAGTAACTGTTCTTTAAACATGTTAGGAGGCCTCACTCTGATCACTCTTTTTCTTCTGGTAGTAGTACTTACGCTTTAAGTAAACCAGTAGTAAAGATACTGCTGCAGGTGTGACGCCAGAAATACGAGATGCTTGACCAATCGTCTCTGGTTTTACATCATTGAGTTTTTGACGGACTTCAAAACTCAATCCTGGAACCGATTGATAGTCAAGTTCTGCTGGAATTTGAAGAGTTTCATTCGCGAGCGTTTTTTCGATTTCGTTACTCTGACGAAGAATATAACCTTCGTACTTTGTGTCGATTTCAACTTGTTCCCGTTCCGCGCTATTTAATCCCTCTAAACCACAAACAAGGGTTCCATCCACTTTCTTTAAAGTAGCTAGTTGGTCAATTTTCACACTAGGACGGCAAAGTAAAGACTTCAAGCTATATTCACGTTCAATCGAAGTGCCCAATACCTCCCGCATGCTCGCTGGATCGAGTTGTACTGGAGTAACCCATGTGTCTTTCAGCATTTCCTTAGTCTTCGCAATATTGTCTTGTTTACGGCAGAAAGCCGACCACTGCTCATCGTCAATTAACCCTAAACAGTACGCTTCTTCAGTGAGACGCATATCTGCGTTATCTTCGCGTAAGCTCAAGCGATATTCCGCGCGACTTGTAAACATACGATAGGGTTCTGTGACGCCACGGGTCGTCAAATCCTCTACCATCACGCCCAAATAAGCTTGGTCACGACGAGGGGTCCAGCCCTCTTTACCCTGCGCGCTGAGCGCTGCATTGATACCCGCCAATAGCCCTTGAGCGGCAGCCTCCTCGTAGCCAGTTGTTCCATTGATCTGACCAGCAAAAAATAGCCCAGAAAGCGTTTGGGTTTCTAACGTCGTTTTGAGTTTTCGCGGGTCATAGAAATCGTACTCAATAGCATAACCTGGGCGCAACAAATGAGCATTTTCCAGGCCGCAAATTGCATGAATCATATCGAGCTGAACATCAAAGGGTAAACTCGTTGAAATCCCATTGGGGTAGTACTCATTTACACTCAAACCTTCGGGCTCAAGGAAGATTTGATGGCTATCTTTATCCGCAAAACGCTTCACCTTATCTTCAATCGAGGGGCAGTAGCGTGGCCCAACTCCATGAATGACCCCCGTGTACATCGGAGAGCGGTCAAGGTTGGCCAAAATAATGTCGTGCACCTTTTGATTAGTACGAGTAATCCAGCATGGGACCTGCTGAGGATGTTCAATATGCTTAGAAAGCGAGAAAGAGGGGGTGGGATCCAAGTCTCCCCACTGTTCTTGGCACTTAGAAAAATCTATTGTTCGACCGTCAATACGAGCTGGTGTTCCTGTCTTTAAACGCCCTTGAGGCATCCCTAAATCTTTCAACCGCTCAGCTAAGGCCACACTAGCAGGATCACCCACACGACCAGCTGGGTAGTGCTCAAGACCTACATGAACGAGACCATTTAAGAAGGTGCCTGCAGAGAGGACCACTGCTTTAGCAATAAAGCGAGTATGGGTTTGCGTAACCACTCCAACCACCCGATCATTTTCAACGATCAAGTCGTCAGCTGCCTGCTGGAATAACCACAGATGCTCTTGATTTTCTACACGTTGGCGCATAGCTCGACGGTATAACTGACGATCAATTTGAGCACGAGTTGCACGGACAGCAGGCCCTTTAGACCCATTTAGAATGCGAAACTGGATGCCTGCTTCATCAGTTACAGCGCCCATGGCTCCCCCCATGGCGTCCAACTCTTTCACTAAATGCCCCTTACCAATCCCCCCAATAGAAGGATTACAGGAAAGCTGACCAATTGTGTCAAGATTGTGAGTAAGAAGCAAGGTTTCGCATCCCATACGAGCAGAAGCTAAAGCCGCTTCAATCCCAGCATGGCCACTACCAACCACGATAACGTCGAAATTTTTTGGATATAACATAGAGCTAAAATGGTTATCCCTTCTTCTAAGAAGGGTTATTTACCAATACAGAATTTACTAAAGATGAGACCAAGAATGTCGTCAGAAACCGTCTCTCCCAAAATTTCTCCAAGACTACGTCCAGCCAGCCGTAGCTCTTCAGCCACAATTTCTAAACCTAATTGATGCTGCAAAGATTCAAGTGCACGATCGATATGCTTGTTGGTTTCAATCAAACACTTGAGCTGGCGTTCACGAGCCATATAAATGCCCTCTGTGGTGCTTTCTACACCTGCGAGTTTAATTAAATATTCACGCAAAGCATCAATACCTTCGTTGGTTTTCACAGAAATACGAAGATCATTACCAACATCTTCACGCCAACAAAGATCAGATTTATTCCACACAGTTAAAAGAGGGGTTCCCTCTTTTACCTCAGAGAGAACTTTAGCCAATAGTGCGGGATCTTGCTCTACTTGACCAGAGGCATCGCGCAAATGCAATACAACATCCGCTTTACGAATTTCGCCCAAAGCTCGTTCAATTCCCTTGTTTTCCACGATGTCATCTGTCTGGCGAATACCTGCGGTATCGACAACCTTAATCGGCACTCCTGCAAGCGTGATCCAACATTCAATCTTGTCACGCGTAGTTCCCGGTACATCCGTCACGATTGCAATATCTTCCTCAGCCAAACAGTTCATCAGACTGGATTTCCCAACATTCGGGCTACCGATAATAGCCACAGTTAACCCATCGCGCAAGACACTACCTTGTTGCGCGTTTCTATAAACCTGGTGAAAATCATTTTGAATTTGGTGTAAACGTTCTTCAATATGACCAGATTGGAGATGTTCAACCTCTTCTTCTGGAAAATCTAAAGTTGCTTCAATGAAAGCGCGCAGTTCATCTAAACGAGTCCCGATATTACGAATCACCTCAGAGAACTTACCAGAAAGAGACTTAACTGCCACCTTTGCTGCCTCACTGCTCATCGCATCAATCACGTCAGTGACCGCCTCTGCTTGTAGCAAATCAATACGTCCGTTCAAGAATGCACGTTGAGTAAACTCTCCAGCCTCCGCAAAGCGCAACCCGTAAGGTGCTAAACGTTCCAAACAGTCCCGGACAATCATCTGCAACAAGACACCGCCACCATGAGCTTGCAGTTCAATTACAGACTCTCCTGTATAGCTATGGGGAGCTGGGAAAAAAAGAGCAATCAATTGGTCCAACTGCTCACCATGACAGTTTTTGTAATTAATTAACGTGGCATAGCGTGGCTCAACCTGACGATCACCAAAGAGACTTTTTAAGATGACTTCATTGAGAGTCGAAGGAAAAGATAGACGCACAATGCCTATGCCACCACGCCCTAGTGCGGTTGCAACAGCAATAATGGGGTCACTGTCGGATTTCATCATATCAATCACCTAAAAAGCGCCATAGACGCTATTGCTCTGCTAGACTAAAAACTCTTTGTTTTCAGTAGTTTAACTAACACTATGTCTCTTCCAACCAAACCCTCACCCTTAATTGCTGTTCTAGCAGGTATTGCGCTTGGTATGGTTTGTAGTGTCCCTATTGCCGCTTATCTAGCTAGCTGGTTCGGCGACACTTATAACACTCGAGTTTGGATATACGGCAGTTTGCTTTTATGGTGCATTATCGGAGCTGTTTACGTTTTCCGCTTTGCTATGAAGACTACACCTAAACCACTCTCTCTTTTACGAGTCCTTCAGTGGTGTATATCCTTGTGGTTGTGGCCACTACTTTGGCTCTCTACACTTTACTGAGAAAGTAACAAGCCAACAATATTTTCATTCAAAGAAGTTGCAATCGTTCTCGTGTTACCTTCTTGAGAGAGAAAAAAGCATCGTGAGCATTTGCAGTCCACGATGCTTTTTCACTTAAACGTATCGAGCGAGACTACTCTTAACGAATAGCGCGCCGTTCACGATCCGCAGCGATAGTCTTATTGATCCACCACTGTTGCAAAATAGACAATACGTTGTTGGTCAACCAATACAACACGAGACCAGATGCAAAGACAAAGAACATTACCGAGAAAACCAACGGCATGATGTAAGTCACCTTCGCCATCGCTGGGTCAGTCGGCTTCGGATTCAAGAGAATCTGTAAGAACATCGTTGCGGCCATGATGAGCGGTAAGATGAACCACGGATCAGGCATACCCAAGTCATGAACCCACAGAATCCATGGAGCACCGCGCAATTCCACGGATCCCAACAACACCCAATAGAGCGAGAGGAATACTGGAATCTGCAAAACCACCGGTAAACAGCCTGCGACTGGATTGATCTTTTCCGTACGATAAAGCTCAGCCATTGCTTGATTCAAACGAGCTTTATCGTCTTTGTACTTATCCTGCAAAGCCTTCATACGAGGAGTTACTTCCTTCATGCGAGCCATAGAACGATAGCCAGCGGCGGAAATCGGATAAAGAATCAACTTCACTATACAGGTCAACAAGACAATGGACCAACCCCAGTTACCGACCACGCTATGAAGCATAGAGAGCAACCAATAGATCGGCTTTGCCAAAAAGGTCAACCAACCATAGTCCACGACCAACTCCAATCCAGGAGCAATTTGAGCTAAACGAGTCTGATTCTGAGGGCCAGAGTAAAAAACTGCTTCGTCTGTTACGGAAGCACCAGGGGCTAATTCCGCCTTCTTTACCATAGAACCAATACGATAAAGGTCCTGACTCAAAGTGCCCACATAATTGGTACGCTCTTCGCCTTCCTTCGGTACCCATGCGCTCACAAAGTGGTGTTGGACCATTGCAATCCAACCATTGTTCGCATTCTTCTGAAAGGAAGCGGACTTGTCACGAATGTCGTCAAACTTCAACTTTTGGAATTTTTCTTCAGAAGAGTAGACTGCAGGTCCTGTAAAGGTAGAGTAGAAAGCACTCGAACCAACAGGATTTCCACCATCGCGAACGATCTGATAGTACATAGAGGGAGTCACAGCCTTGTCACCAGTATTGGTCACTGTGGTCTTCAAGCCAATACCATATTCCCCGCGGTTAAAGGAGAAAGTTTTCGTCACTTTAACGGAGCCCTTTTCTGCTTCAAAGACAACCTCAAGGTGGTTGTCTGAACCCATGTCAGTCTTAGAGCTCACGAGTTTGAAGGCATCTTTATGCGTCGGGAAGTCACCCCCTACGACACCAGTCTGTGCCAAATAGGTACGAGTTTTATTCACTTCGAGCAATTCAACATTGCCCAAATCTTTTTGTTCCTTATTACCTACTACAAGACCGGCCAAGCCAACATCTTTCCAATCGGCTTGTTCGGGAATTGTAGTGAATTCGTTCTTTACTAAGCTGGCACCAGTCAAGTCAAATGTGACATTCATAAGATCTGTCTTCACAACAACTGGAGTGCCCAATTGCACAGTGTTAGCAGCACTTACGGTGTCTGTGGAATTGTCAGTGGGGACAACATCGGTAGATGCGGTCTGTGTGACACTTTCTTGTTGAGATCCCTGGAAAAAGGACTCTCCGCCCTTATATACCTGGTAGTTATCCCAAAGCATGAAACACGAGGTAAGCAAAATCACCCAAAGAAGGGTGCGTTGAAGGTCTTTTCCCATAAAAATCAACTATTTCTTAAATTTGAAGAGACGGCCAGAGCATAAGGGACATGTTTTGTTCTCTTGTGCGCTTGTTGACGTCTCATCGAGTTTACGGACTGGTTTCCAAGAAAAATGTTCTGGAACAGGATCATACCCACTGCTACCTAATGGGTGACAACGCAAAAGGCGCAATAGGGTAAGGTAACTCCCTTTGACTGCACCGAAACGCTCAATGGCTTCGAGACCATAATTGGAACACGTAGGGATATAGCGACAGCCTCTTCCAACCCAAGGAGAAAGTGTCCACTGATACGCCTTAATTAAGCCTTTCAAACACCATCCCAACATGATACCGATCCTTACTCCAAATGGAGTGAGCTATGCAAACGTTTTGCAAGTTTCTCCAACAATTTTTCTGCGTCTTGTCGAAGAGACTGTTTCAGTGCTTTCACACCAACCTCTCTACCATCGACAGTAGAAAGTGGCATTTTCAGTCTTAAAGAAACATCAAGCCCCACTCCTGTGTCGCACAGAAGTGCGATGAGATATGGGGCTTGCTTTCGTGCTGTCTCTCGGAGTGTTCTTTTCACCAGTGCTCTATCTACTGATCGATGAGCATTTTTCTTTCCGACCGTAATACCGATCCGCAAGCTTACCTCGGCATTTGGACGTTGTAAGGCCGTAGCCGAGAAATATGCAGTAGACGCACGAGTCACTTCCTTCCCCTGCATCTGAACAAGTTTTCCAAAGTCAGAGGTCTTAATAATCCTCATCTCTCGCGGAAACTTGTATGCTTCAGTCGAAACCTGGTTTTTAACACTCATTAAACAAACTAAACCGTTTTCGATTTAGAGAGCGAGAGTATGACGGCCTTTAGCACGACGACGTGCGAGAACGCGACGACCGCCCTTCGTGCGGCTGCGAACCAAGAAGCCATGCGTACGGGCACGCTTAACCTTGGAAGGCTGATAGGTACGTTTTGTTGCCATGATTATTCCTCAAAAGGCATAAAGTCCCAATTCACCTAAAGCTATAAATGACCTTAAGTAAAATGGGGTCAAACAGATGAAACTAAGGGTATTTCAGGCACACTTCCTCCCAGGACAAATTCTTTACCAGGCAAGGGAAAAGCTATACCGAAATAGAAAAATGGGATTCCTTTTTCATCCATCTCTTGGGTACTAGAGACGGAAAGAAACGGAATTACTTCCGCTACTTGCGAAAAGTCTAATATTAGACAGCAAAAACCTCTTGCTTGTCAAATATAGATGTCTTTTTTTTCTTCGCCTTAGCGTCTACTTTGGTAAAGTTATAGGACAAAATAGAAACTATATTTAGTTATAGATACTCTCTGAACCACATCAAGTTGTGTATATCTTTCACTAACGACCTTAAAATCCACCTTAACCGCTTGAAAACACGGAAGAAATTTATCCACAAGTACATGTGAATAAACTCGCGTTTTTTCATCAGCGTTATCCACCACATGCTGAAGTGATTCCCGAGTACAATAAGTAATCTGCTCCCGAGCAATTACCTATAGTATTCTGGCGTTCCCAAGACCTATGACCTTGGTCTTGGTGAGCGCCCTATGTTTAACTGATTTTAGGAACAAAGGAAGTGGCGGTCCTCCTTCGCGGAGTAATCACGCCGCCAGTCTCTCTATGACAAACTTTTGGCAAGAGTGTTTCCAAGCTATCAAATCCATGCGCCTTCCGCCAGGCATACTTTCTACATGGTTTGAGCCTATTGAGCTTGTTAGTTGGGATCCCGAAAAGGGTCAATTGATCTTACAAGCTCCAGCAAGTAAAGTAGATACAATCAAACAAACGTATCTCAAAACCATTTTCCTAGTGGCCTCTAACCTAAGTGAAGTGCCGCTACAACCCATTCAAATCTACGCAAACACCACCACTCCTGTCGCTAATGTGGATTGGACGCCCGCGTCTTCAAATTCTGAAGAAAAGAACCGCCGTCGTGAAGAAACTGGGTTATTACCAGGTCTTACATTTGAAAATTATGTCAACGGTAACGCAAACCAACTTGCTGTTGCTGCCGCAGAACATGTTGCGACTACAATGGGAATGCAATACAACCCTCTCTATATTTATGGTGGGGTTGGTTTAGGTAAAACTCACTTAATGCAAGCCATTGGGCATCGTTATTTAGACTTGCATCCACAGGCTAAAGTCCGTTGTGTGTCTGCTCAAGACTTTATTAGCGAATACACTTCCGCTACGCGTGATAGCTCGAACTCTCGTCGCGCCTTACAGCTCTTTGATGAGCGCTATCGTAGTCTTGACTTATTGCTCATTGACGATGTGCAATCGTTCTCTGGGGCAAAAGGCTCTCAAGCACAATTTTTTCGAGCATTTGAAGTTTTAGTACCACACAATAAACAGGTGGTGCTCACAGCTGATACCTATACTCGTGGCTTAAAAGATATTGAACCACGTTTAATTTCTCGTTTCTCTCAAGGATTGTCTGTCGCTATCGAACCGCCAGAGCTTGAAATGCGTATCGCTATTTTGCTCAACAAGGCCAAAGCACTGAATGCAGATTTACCAGAAGAAGTAGCGATGTTTATTGCTAAACGTTTGAAATCAAATGTACGTGAACTTGAAGGTGCTTTGCAACAGGTCATTGCTTATCAGCAATTCCAACCTTCCGCAAGAGAAATCACAATTGATGTCGCCAAGCATGTGTTGCGTGACCAATTCTCAGTGATCAACAATCTAGTCACTATTGAGAATATTCAAAAAACAGTCGCTGACTATTACAACATTAAAGTCTCCGACATGCACTCGAAGAAACGTCCTGCCAACATTGCGTTACCTCGACAAATTGCGATGTATCTTGTCAAGGAGCTTACACAGCATAGTTTGCCAGAAATTGGCGCTAACTTCGGAGGACGTGATCACGCCACTGTTATTCACGCAGTTAGAAAAATCACACTCGCCCGTCAGAGCAATGCAGAGCTTAACCACGAGATTCACGTGCTTGAGCAGATGATCAAAGGTTAAAAAACAGAATTTAGTAGAGGGATACTAGGATGAAAACTATTCGTAGCAACTGTGAAGAAATTAACAAGCCAGTCAAGATTGTTGAAGGAATTGTTGAAAAGCGCCAAACCTTGCCAATTTTGAGCAATCTTCTCATCGAGCAAGATGGTGTGAATGTGAAGTTCTCCACAACGGACTTAGACATTCAGATTTGTACAGAAGCTGCTGTTGGTGTTGCTGATACCAAATGCCGCTTCACGGTCAATGCTGGGAAAATGACCAGTATTTTGAATGCTGTTTCTGGTAAAGATATTCTTGACTTCGATGTCACAGATAACAAACTTACTATCCAGAGTCAGAGTGGTCAGTTTGCTCTTCAGACGTTACCAGCAGATGATTATCCTGTCATTTCTGAAGGACGTTGGGAAAACTCTCTCACACTACCTGCTCGCCAACTGCGTTATCTCTTTACTATGACCTCCTTCGCAATGGCTGTACAAGATGTCCGCTTCTTCTTGAATGGTATGCTCTTTGTGATGGATAAAAACATTGTTCGCACAGTGGCTACTGATACTCATCGTTTAGCCTGCTGCGACATCACTGTCGAGGAAAACTTTGAACATTTCCAAACGATTATTCCTCGTAAAACCATTCGTGAATTGATTCGTTTGCTTCCAGATGACGATACCCCTGTACAGGTTCAATTCACAGATACACAGGTGAAATTCAGTTTCAGTAACATTACCTTCATGAGTAAATTAATTGAAGGTAAGTTCCCTGATTACAACCGTGTTCTTCCTTCTGTGGATAGCAATCCCAAGTTTGTGCTTTTGGATCGCGAGCAACTTGCTAGTGCTTTGCGCTTAGTTGGAATCATGACCTCGGAAAAATTCCACGGAGTTCGCTGGATTCTCAACAAAACTACGCTTCAGATCCAAAGTGTGAATAATGATCACGAAGAAGCTATTGAGACATTACCCATCAATTGGGAATACGAGGACATGGATATGGGCTTCAATATCACCTACTTAGCAGAAGTGCTTTCCATCCTGAAAACCAAAGATGTGAAATTCAATTTCTCTACAGCAGCTGGTAGCGTGCTCATCACCATGCCTGATTCACCAGATCGCTTCCGTTACGTTGTGATGCCGATGAGAATTTAATTTCTTATCAACTATGTGATCTTAGTGAAAAATCTAGGAAAGTCCCATATATCCCAAACCGATCAACAATGCGTTGATCGGTTTGGCTGTTCGATAGATTACAAAAATTAGGTGCCGACAAGGCTATTTCTTACTGTTTTAGGAAAACTTCAGTAAGAAACAGAAGGATAAAAATTTATGAGTGAAGTGGAACAAGTAAAAGATGACGTCGCCCCAAAAAACACAGCATATGACGAATCAAGTATTCGTATACTGGAGGGATTAGAAGCCGTACGCCAACGTCCAGGTATGTATATTGGTGACACGGCTGACGGTTCTGGGTTGCATCATTTGGTCTACGAAGTCGTTGATAATTCTATCGATGAAGCTCTTGCTGGTTATGCGACAAAAATCCAAGTCACTATCCACACGGACAACTCTATTTCCGTAGTTGATGATGGACGTGGTATTCCTTCCGCTATCAAGTGGGACGATAAACACAAACCAAAGCGTAGCGCTGCAGAAATCGCACTAACAGAATTGCACGCTGGAGGTAAGTTCGACGATAACGGCTACAAAATCTCTGGTGGTTTGCATGGGGTAGGGGTTTCCTGCGTTAACGCTCTTTCCACCTGGTTACGTTTAACCGTGCGTCGCGATGGCGTTACTAAAACGCTTGAATTCGAACGCGGTAAAGTTGTTAATCGCTTACTTGAAAAAGCCGTAAATCCACATACGGGAAAAGAAGAAGATGTTTCCCCAATGAAGACTGTTGGCCCTACGCAGCGACGGGGTACGGAAGTGCATTTTTTACCAGATATCACAATTTTTGAACAAGTTACGACGTTTAGCTACGACACGTTGTTGTCTCGTTTGCGCGAACTTTCATTCTTGAATTCTGGCGTCTTGATCACTTTGAATGATCAACGAACGGCTCATGAAGCCACCTTGCAAACTGACAAAGGTTTAGTCGCTTATGTGGAATTCAAGAATCAGAGCCGTAATGTGATTCATCCAACAATTTTCCACGCTAGAGAAGTGGTGACGAGCAACGGGGTACCTGTTGACGTAGAAATTGCCATGCAGTGGCAAGATGGGTACAACGAAGTCCTTTCAGCCTACACAAATAACATTCCTCAGCGTGACGGTGGTACACACGTTACTGGGCTTCGTGCAGCAATGACGCGTGTCCTGAAAAACTACATTGTCAAAAATGAAATCGGGAAAAAAGCAAACTCTAAGAAGGTAATAGAACCTGAAGGCGATGATATGCGTGAAGGGCTCACTTGCATTCTTTCTGTTAAAGTTCCACAACCGAAATTTAGCTCTCAAACTAAAGATAAGTTGGTCTCTAGTGAAGTGCGTCCTGCTGTTGAAGAAATCGTTGCTCGTGAATTAGAACTTTACTTAGAGCAAAACCCGAACGATGCCAAGATCATCTGCGAAAAGATTGTCGCAGCTGCTCGAGCTCGTGAAGCTGCCCGTAAGGCTCGCGATATTACTCGCCAATCTTTCTCAGGTGGTGGTCTTCCTGGCAAACTTGCTGATTGCCGCGAAAAGAACCCTGCAAAAAGCGAGCTCTTCTTGGTGGAAGGGGACTCCGCAGGTGGCTCAGCTAAACAGGGGAGAAATTCCCAATTCCAAGCTATTTTGCCACTACGAGGTAAAGTGCTAAATGTCGAAAAAGCTGCTCAAGATAAGCTGCTTGACTCTGAGCAGATTCGCATGTTAACCCTCGCTTTAGGGACTAATATCGGTAAAGATTTCGATCTCTCTAAACTTCGTTACCATCGCATCATTATCATGACTGATGCTGACGTAGACGGTGCACATATTCGTACATTACTTTTGACACTCTTCTATCGTCAGATGCCTCAACTTTTAGAAGAAGGCCATGTCTACATTGCACAACCACCCCTTTATAAAGTTCAAAAAAATCAGAAAGACAAGGGGGTGTTCTTAAAGGATGAAGCAGAAATGAATGCTTATCTTTTGAAGTTGGCAATGGAAGGAGCCCACCTCTACAAAGATAAAGGTGCTCGCGATCAGGAACAAGCTATTCGCGGAACTGAATTAGAAAATTTAGTCAACGAATACCTACAAAGCTCGGATGTGATTGCACGTTTGCAAGGAGCTATTGATAAAGCAGCATTAGTGGCAATCACTGCAGGGGTGGAATTGAATCTCAGTAATCAATTTGAAGTTGAACGTTCTGCGGTCGCCCTTCAAAAGGAAATGAGAGACCCTGATGTCAAGACGGAAGCCATATACGATGAAGTCAATGAAAAGTTCCTCATCAAGATTCATCGTTTGAAGCATGGTAACTACAAGACGAGCATTATAACCCCTGAATTTACGCTATCTTCTGACTATAAAAAGTTAAAAGAAAGTGCAGATATGTTGAGAGGTTTGATTGGCGAAGGAGCTTATGCTGCCCGTGGTAAAGAAGGTGCTCCAGTCAAAAACTTTAGTGAAGCTGTGAATTGGTATCTCTCACAAGCTGAAAAGGGTATCATTCGCCAACGCTACAAAGGACTGGGTGAAATGACAGCCGAGCAGCTTAATTCCACGACTATGGATCCAAGTGTTCGTCGTATGCTACGTGTCCGTATCGAAGACGCAACAAGTGCAGATGCGATTTTCTCAATGTTAATGGGTGATGTAGTTGAACCACGCCGCGACTTCATTGAAACGAACGCACTGTTCGCTGGGAATATTGACGCCTAAGCATGAAAGGTAGCGCTTTGAGACGGAACTCTCAAGGCGCTCTCACCACTTTAAAAGAGGATTGATATGTCTAAGGCACCCACTAGAAAACTTGTTGTTGCCATCTCGTCTCGTGCCCTTTTTGATTTAGAGGATGAACATGATCTCTTTGAGAAAAAAGGCTATGAGGCTTATCGAGACTTCCAAGTACGACACAAAAACGATATTTTAGCACCAGGAGTTGCTTTTCCTTTTGTACAGAGATTACTCAAAATCAACGAACTTTTTGAAGGTTCAAAACCTTTTGATGTGATTACTTTGTCCCGCAACTCTCCTGAAACAGCACAACGCTTCTTTAATTCTTGCCGTCACTACAATCTTCCTGTGACCTCAGGAGCATTTACCTCTGGACAGAGCACTTTCCCTTACATTAAAGCCTTTAATGTCTCTCTATTCTTGAGTGCCAATAAAGCTAATGTAGATAAAGCTGTCAGTGCAGGGTTGCCCGCTGGTTTAGTCATTCCTGGCTCCATTGAAAAGGGAAAGAAGGTTGAAGATGACGATCAAGCCTCTCTCTCTCTGCGTATTGCTTTTGACTTTGACGGTGTAATTGCTGACGATGAAAGTGAAAAAGAATTCCAACGTGAAGGAATTAATAACTTCCACCGCTACGAGCAAGAGAAAGCAAATACCCCTCATGCTCCTGGCCCTTTGAGTGAACTTTTCGAGTCTCTCTCGTACTTCCAACGCTTAGACTATAAAACTAGAGGAGCAGGGGATCCATACTTTAATCCGGCCATTCGCATTTCTGTGGTAACCGCTCGTGGTGCCCCTAGTGAAGAACGCTTAATTACAACGTTGAAAGCTTTGGGAATGAGTGCAACCGAACTATTCCTCTTGGATGGGCGTCCAAAGAAACCTATTCTAGAAGCAATCAAACCTCATATTTTCTTTGACGATCAGAGGAGACATATTGAGACACTCTCAGAAGTGCCTAGTGTGCTAATTCCTTTTGGTATCCATAATCAAGAGAAAAAATGACGAAGTATCCTGCCATTTTCAGCCCTCTGAAAGTGGGGGCTCATACACTCAAAAATCGATTTATTTTTAATGGCGTTACGACAGGTTTAGAAACGCTTAGTGAGTTTGAAAACGAATGGGTGAACTTCTACCAATCTCGTTGTTCAGACCATGGTCCTGGGCTTTTTAACGTCCCTCATGGGGCTATTTGTTTCTCGGGAAAGTTACACCTTGACTCTCCAAGCTTAGATACTTCGTTTTATCACAAGTCGTTTAGACTCACGAGTTTCTTACGTTCTCGTGGTTCAGAAGTGATTGTGCAGCTAATGCACCACGGTCTAGGAGCAGAGCACTTTGCCGCCGTAGCCTCTTCTCGTCTCTTTAACACAGAAACTCGCTATCGTACACATAAGATAGAAAACATCTTTATTGAAAAATACATCAAACTTTACGCTCAACAGGCGTATAGAGCTGTTAATAAAGGTGGATTTACTGGTGTTGAAATTTGTGGAGCTCGTTTATCTCTCCCTAATACTTTCTCCTGCCCAGTTCTTAATAAACGTACAGATCAATGGGGGGGAGAAAATCGTTTTAAATTTTCCACTAGTATTGTTCGCCGTGTCCGTGACTATATTGGTCCTACACCGTTGTTGTCTTATCGGCTAAGCCTTATGGATCTTGTTCCTACTGGTAATAGCTGGGAAGATGTGATCGACTTCGCAAAGAAACTCGAATTTGAAGGCGTTGATTTACTGAGCTTTGATATTGGGCTACTCAACGATACCCTCCCAATGAATACAGATCTCACTCCCCCGGGGGTGTGGTATCCCTTTATTGAGGCCTTCTCAAAAGAAATCTCTCTCCCTGTAACGTTACTTCCCCCTGAGGGGTCCGTATCGCAAATGGAAGAGTATTTAGAGCGAGATCAAAAATCACTGTTGGAATTAAAACACTCTTTGATTTCAGACCCTGAATGGGGGGAAAAACTCTTTTATAAAACAGAGAAAGATATCATTCCTAGCGTTTCAGGTTCGGGGAACTGCATTACCTCTACCCCGGCTCATGAAAAAATTCCTTTGTGTTGTATTTCTAGCCCTTATGTAACTATTCCTTTTGAGAGAAAAACTCTTAAGAGCGTAAAAAACAAACTACTAATCATCGGCGGTGGTCCTGCTGGTATTGGTGCGGCCGAGCATGCCGCTAGATCTGGTATCGAAACAACCCTTGTCGAAGAGCGTCCTGTTTTAGGAGGAATGCTCCGATTAGCTAGCATGATTCCTGGCAAAGAGAAGTTAAAAGAGCTTTTAGAGAAAAAGGAAGAGCAACTACTTCAACTCGGGGTTGAGATTGTCAAGGGAGTTAGAGCCTCAGCTTCTTGGATTCAAGCAAACTATCCCAAACACACTATTTTCTTAGCAACTGGTTGTCAACCCATGATTCCAGATATCCCTGGTGTCGATAGTTTAAATGTCATGACCTTTGAAGACTTATTGCTTCGACAAGCACCTATTGGCCACCGAGTTGCAATTATTGGGGAATCCCGTATCGCCTTAGATACCGCTCGCTACCTTGTAATGGACAAAACACTTAACTCGGAAGAATGGCTACAAGCTTGGGGAATAGGAAATCCTCAGGAGCATCGATCAGGCTGTTTAGGCGTCATTCCTTACATTGATACCTTACCCAGATCCACTTATCTCATTTTGGAAAAAAAACTTTACCAGTACAAAGAAACTTTGCATAGCATAGAGTTTCTCCCTGAACTGCAATGGATACGTATGAACGGTGTTCAGACCGTGACAGAAAGCTCGATCGAAATGATTGATCCAGCCTCTGTTCGCATTCGAAATTTAGAAGACGACACAACGACTCATTATCGTATTGACCATATTGTGATTGCTGATGAGTTAGAGCCTAGAGATGAACTGTTCCGAGCGTTAGAAGAATTGGGGGTGAATTTTGAGGCTATTGGTAGTCTAAAAGACCCTCAAAAACTTTTTGGTGGTGCTATTAATGTGCAAAATGGGCGTAGTGCGGTAGACAGCACATTCTTTTAGCTATAATTCACAAGATACTCACAAACTACTCACACAGATACCAACAAGGTTATCAACACGATTTGTTGAGTTTTAGAAATTCTATTCATTTAAACTTTCTTTTTATTCGTGAGAGCCTCTTTTTTCACACAACCTATGTATAGAAAGATTTTTATATTTTTATGTAGTAGTAGTATGTAGTAGGGGTTGCGAAATTCTGTGGATAACCCTTGAAAGGTGTTATTTCACAGTATTTCCATAATGGTGAAACCATGTGGATAACTTAAGTTGAGGTATGTGAATAAAAATTGATGAGGTGTGAACAGATTTCTGAAATCCAAATAACAAAAAAGTTACTCACAAAAATAGAAATTTTCCTAAACAACTTATCCACAACAAAACTATTGAAGTTATCAACTTTTTTGTTTATTGTATGAATGTTCTCATCAGACCTTGGTTGTCACCTAAAATGTCCCAATCTATGATTGGGGTCATGAATGGATTAGGCCATAATGTCCAATACGGGCGTGGCGAAGAAATTTATACTTCACCGAGCCTTTTCGAACGTCTTATGTTCGTAAGATCTGGTGTTGTGGTTAAAGCACTACAAGATCCAGTGCGCTCTGAGCCGTTAATGCTCTCTTTAAGTTGCGCTGGGGCTATGTGTGGCAGCTTTGAGAATTTATATGTCCGCGATCGATTACCTCGTCGCCACTATTGCTTGACCAATGCAGAGCTATTAGTGATCAACCAAGAGCTTCTTTTGAAAATTGCTGACCAAAATATCCTTTGGCAAAGAGAGTTGGCTAATTATTCTTCCTACTGCGCGTTATGTGACCGTTTAGGAATGGTTGCAAATAGATTTGGTAGTGTAGAAGAGAGGTTAGGTGCTTTGTTGGTTCTTTTACAAGTTGAAGGGAACGGGGAAGTTGAGCAAAGACTCACCTCTCCAGGTATTGAGTGGATAGCGATTAATACCATTCCTTCTCTAAGAACTATTAGTTTGGTACTTGATACGGACATTAGTTCACTTTACGCTGTGGTTCGTCAATGGATTGCGTCCAATGCTTTACGTAAACGAGCTGGGCGCTATTGGTTTAAGCGTTCTGTTTTCTTTGATTATTGGGATTGGTTACATAATATTGTTAGACGAAATATATAAAGTTCGTTTACAACAATACTCTAATAGAAGCAGTTACTTTTTAGGAGAATAAAGAGATGCAAGTCATAAAGCTGGTTTCTGTGGCAACAATTGCCCTTGCTGGCGCTCAGTTATTGCAGGGATGCGCTCCCCTTTTGGTGGGCGGTGCAGCAGCAACGACGGCTACTGTAGTGACCGATCGACGCTCTACAGGGGCGATTGTTAATGATGAAGTCATCGAGAAGAAAGTATATCTATCGGTAACTAACGGAATTACTCCGACGGAAAATCATATCACTGTGACGAGCTATGATCGTAAAGTTCTTCTCACAGGTGAAGTGGATAGCCAAGAAGCAAAAGATAAAGCTGGTCAATTAGCGGCTGGCGCCTTAGACGTTGAAGGTATTTACAATGAATTAGCTGTAAGAAAGCCGGTTTCCGCGAGTCAGCGCCTTTCAGATTCTTTATTAGCTACGAAAGTACGTGGTGTGATTGTTGGTACAAAGAAGATTTCTTTGAACCAAATGAAGGTTGTGGTTGATCGTAACATTGCTTACTTGATGGGGATTCTCACCCCAGAAGAAGCGGCTATAGCTAAGAAGGCTGTTGCTGGAGTAGAGGGGATTCAACAAGTGGTTGCTCTCTTTTCGGTAGAATCTCCAGAGATGATTGAGATGCGTATGAAAAATAACACCAACTCTCAAAAGAATAGTGAATCTTCGGCGCAGTAAAGCGTTAAGATCTTGATAAACAAAGAAAGACGGCTACCCTTTAAAGTAGCCGTCTTTCTTTATAGGATAAATTGGAGGCACACACCAACTGTAAATAGTAAGGAATAAAAGAGACCTATTTTAACGCACTCAAACATCACCTCATTGAGTTCAAAGCCTTCTAAGACCGCAAAATCTTTGAAGAGCTTAGGGAGGCGATACAGCAACAGTAGAGGTAGTAAAGTGAAAAAACTTCCTAGCTGATAGCTAATTATGATAGTCATCAGAAAAGGCAAAAACATCATAACGTAAAAAACGCATTTAAAGTTCGTATCTTGCAACACGACAGCTAACGTTTTACGCTGAATGCTTGCATCATGGATTCTATCTCTCCAGTTATTGACAGCTAGCACAGAGGCTGCTGTAGCTCCTAGGGCGCATCCTAAAAGAACAGCGTTTGTGCTGATATACATGACCTGTAGATAGTAAGTACCACAAACCGCTGTAAGGCCGAAGAAAATTAAAACAGTAATTTCTCCGTAAGGAGTGTAAGCAATCGGATAAGGACCACCCATGTAGCAGTAAGCTGCAACAATAGAGCTTACTCCTATTAGCAAGAACCCCCATCCCCCGACATAGACCAGTAGAAGCGTATTTAATAAGGATAAAACCATTGTTGCACGGATGGCAAATTTCGCCTGAGCAATACTTATCCACCCATTACTGGTCGCCCGAGGGAGACCTTTTCTGTTTGATTTTTCTGCTTTTCGTTCTGTATAACCGAGATCATTTTCCATATTGGTAATGATTTGCATTAAGAGAGCGAGAGTCAGTGTAGGAATGGCCACCGACAAAGAAAAAGAAAGATTTTCAATGTAGACCAAGGCCAACGAAGCGATTACAGGTGCAATTGCAACTCCCCAAGTTTTGGGACGAATAAAAGAGAGCCAAGCACGAGCCAAGCCAGGATAGGGAAGAGTGTTAGAGGTCATCTTAGAGGGCAACTTTCACTTTTGGATGAGAGGTGATCGCGCGATACAAATCATCAAGCTGAGCTCTCGATTCAGCATGTACAACAATATTGACCGAGATGTACTTTTTATTCGAAGAGAGTGCGATCTTAGTTTTAGAATTATCAAAATTCGGGAAAATTGTTCTTGCAATATTCGCAACAGTATCTGGAAAATCAGCTTCATTGAGCCCCATCACTTTTACAGGGAAGTCCATAGGGAACTGCATTACTTCGTTGGGATTTTTTTCTTCGGTCATAATATTTTCTTTCTCAAAGACATTCATTGCGGTAGAGGACTTAGGATCTCTATCAGTTTGAAAGAATTGTACAAAAAAGGAGTAGCTATGTGGAAACAATGCGCTAATGCATTTAATTTAAGCCCTCATGCTTCTGCTATCTTTCGGAAAAATGAGTTAGAACTACGTGTTATTGATGAAACAGGCTCTACCAATACTGACTGTAAAACACTTATCAAACAAGGCATCAAGTTTTCTCATCCCGAGGTTCTAGTTGCTTATAGGCAAGTACAAGGGCGGGGGACTCGAGGGCATCAGTGGAAAAGCGTAGATAATGCTTTGACTTTTAGTGTCGCTTTGACGGATTTACACGTGGAACCTACGGTGAGTTTATGCGTCGGAGTAGCTGTAGCTAAAGTTATCCATGAACTCTTTAATATTGCTTTGCAACTTAAGTGGCCTAACGACCTTTGGTATAAGAATGCTAAAGTGGGAGGTATTCTGAGTGAAGTTATTCAGGAACCTACTGGAAAAAGTGCATTGGTTGTAGGGATTGGGTTAAATCTTTATGTACCCGAACGAATTCAATTAGAAAAATGGCCACTCGATGGTATTTTTTCTCATCGCGAAGATGTTGTTAAGCAAAATTGGGACGACGCTTTTTGCCATATTTGCCAAGAAGTTGTTCAGTCTATTCAGAACCCTCGATTTTCTTTTACGAAAGAGTGGCCTTACTATGATGCGTTTCGTGATGCCTATTTAGAGATTGAGCTTCCTACGGGGAGTATTACTGGCTACAATCGTGGAATTGATGCTAGTGGTCGTTTGCTATTAGAAACTGAGACAACGATGCTCGGTATAAGTGATGGATCTATTGTTAAAGTGCTATGAAAGACAAATTTATTCTGATTGACGTAGGCAATACAGCCTTGAAATGGGCAACATTAGAGGATCCAGACAATCCTCATACAATTGTCCATAGTGGGGAAGGGCACTTTAAGAAAGAGTTGTATGAACTTTGGGAGAGTCTAAATCCTAGCTACGTGTTGGGATGTACAGTGGCGGCTCCAGAAATCGCATTTTCTCTTACCAAATTCTTTAATGATCATCATATTAAGTGGGAGTGGGTTCGTTCTGCCTTGCATTTTAGAACGCAAAATTTCACTATTCAAAATGCGTATCATAAATTTAAGCAGCTGGGGTCTGATCGTTGGTACGCGGCCATCGGAGCGATCGCGAATTTACGAGAAGGGTCCCTTTTAGTGGTGCATATGGGAACAGCTACAACAGCCGACTCTATTCGTAAAATTTCTGATGATCAGTATGTTTTTCAGGGAGGGCGTATTGCACCAGGTCCTTCACTAATGCACTCAAGTCTATTAAGCACAGTTCCTACATTAAGTAAAACTCTAGGTCCTAAAACGCAATTTCCTGATAGTACAGAAACGGCTATAGCTACGGGGATTATCGACGCTCAAGTTGGATTAGTGTTACGTGCGATGGACGCGATGAAAAAAGAAGAAAGGAAAGCTCCTCGCGTCATTTTGGCTGGGGGAGCAGCACAATTCATTGCTCCTCATCTACAACAAGAGGTCCCCAATCTCATTGTGAGACATAACCTTGTCTTAAATGGACTAGCTATTAGGGCCCGACAAATTTTAGGGGAATCAAATGGGTAGGATTATTTCTATCGTTGCTTTATTAGTAGCGATTTCACTCTTCGTGCCACTTTATAACGCAAAAATAGTGCTAAATAATCCTTCTCATTTAGAGGGGGAAAACATTATGGTGCATATGGTGTTAAATCGTTCTGTGTTACAAGTACCGCCTACTCAAGAAGCTTCTTCATTGGAGTCTACTCAAGAAAATTACAATAAAGAACTTTCGGGAGTAGAACAATCTCTTAATACTATTTCCTCAGAATTAAAGCCCGAAGAGGAGAAAGAACCCTATGAAAAGTGTGCGATTTTTGGTCCCTTTAAAGAAGCAAAGCTGGAACAATATCACCGTGAAATGGAGAAAGTTGGCATTAGTGGTAGAGTGTTGATTGAGCCAGTGGTGTTGCCTACAAAAATTCGACTTCTTACAAAATCTTTTACAGCGCAAGAAATCGCAGGAGTAGAAGAGCAACTCACTGGTGCGGGCATTCCTTGGAAAAATATCAAGAAAGGAACGAGCACCGTCTATCAATTAGGGGGAGAGTTCACGGACATTGTGAAAGTTGAAACTTTCTTGAATCGAGTCCGTCAGAAAGTACCAATGTTAAATGTCCAGATTGAAAGAGAAGCTCTTGATGAGGGACCGATGGTACAACTTGTCTTTCTAGAAATGAAAGATGATAGCTTTCTCAAGGTTAAAAAATTTGTGCAAGAACAAGGGGCAAACATAAAAGCTTGCCCCTATTGAAGAAACGATTCTGTTTAGAGTGCTTTGAACTTCTTGTAGAGAAGTTCAAGGCATTTTTCTTTTTGCTTATTCCGTTCCTGCGTCTTTTCAGGAGTTTTAGTTTTCTGAGCATTTCCCCAAGGAGAATCTGGAAAGAAAAGATCGTCTTTCCAACGTGCGATGATGTGCCAGTGCATGTGAGGAACAACATTACCGAATTGAGCCCAATTAACTTTATCTGGATTCAACGTTTCTCTAATTACTTTCTCAATAATCGTTAAACGTTCCCAGAGCTCTTTTTGCTCTGCTTCCGGTAGATCTGTTACTTCGGGTACATGTCGCGTACTAATCAAGCATAAATAGCAAGGAAATTCGGCCGAGGAGACATCGATTAAATAAAAGTGTTCATTGCGCCAAATTTCTTTAAGATGGCGCGTACAACAAAGCTCGCAAGGCATAATTAATCTTCCAGTTTGATGGTTCCGTTTGGATCCTCTATGAGGTCGTAGTTCCATTTTTTGTTGCCACTCATATCCTCAAGCCAGACTCCAGTTGGGACTCCCCAGTCATCGAGTATATGGTTAATGTATTGCTCGGCTTCAAGGGGAGTGGCGAAATTCATCCATTCTCCATTTTCCCATTGCACAATGACTTGAGTGACACAATCGCGTCTCATCTTTTCACTCCTGTGGTGTTGCCGCTACTAAGTTAGCCGTCCAAACAGTGAGTGCTTCTGCATAAAGAAGGTCCAGGGACTCATCAGGAGCATGAGCATTACTTTCAGGATCTAAAGCGCCAGTGTTGATAAAAGGCGTTGTGGGGAAACTTTCCTGGAAGGCGGTAAGAGTGCCAATCGAGCCACCGCAAAGCATGTTACCTGGTTTACTACCAAAGAGATCTTCACTTGACTCGATTCCTGCTTTTTCCAGCCACGAAGGCAATTGAGGAGCGCAGAAACCGTTAGAGACTGCGGTATTGGAAATTTCCACAGTTGCATTGTACGGAACGTTATGAGTCAGAAGCTTGATTGTATCTTGCAAAGCTTTTTTTCCATCCACTCCTGGAGGAATGCGGAAACTTAACTTCAAAGAAGTAGAGTTACGTACTAAACCACTCGCCTTAGAGGTTGGAGGAAGACCGTCCGCACCTAAGACGGAGAGAGTGGGTAACCAAGTACTAGCTATCAAAGCGTCGTATGCGGAGGCTTGGGCAGATTGAGTGTTTTGATGATACTTAAAGCCCGCACGAGGATCGTAAGTTTCCGTAATTTCGTGCGCAATTCGTTTGATATAGTCGGGAATTTCGCTGTACATACTTGATACTAAGATTTTCCCAGTTTTTGCATCCTCAATGCGATCGAGTAACTCACGCATAATGCGGAAGGAGCTTGGAACAATACCACTCGCTACTCCTGAGTGAGCGGGGGTAGTTAATACACTAACGGTCGCCACTAAGTTCACAATGCCACGTAAAGACTGAGTAAGCCAGATGCGAGAGAGATTGGAGGCAAATAGATCCAAGATGCAGATAAAAGCAGGTTCCCCAATGCGTTTATCAACCATCTTCAGATAAGTAGCTAAATCAGTAGAGCCAGACTCTTCATCTGTTTCAAAAAGACCACAAATACGTGGGTGTGCTTGGTTGGTTTCTTCCAATGCTTTAATTGCTGTAATCGTTGTATAGAAAGCATAACCATCGTCCACAGCACCACGACCATACAGGCGATTGTTGCGTACAACTGGATTCCAGGGCCCCAACTCTTCAGACCAAGGGGAGGTTGCTGGCTGCTTATCCAAGTGACCGTAAAAAAACACTGGTTTGCCCGTGTGGCCATCAGTAGAGGGAATATCAAAATACAGAACAGGAGGGATCCCAGGAAGGCTATGGATTTCAAAAGTTGCCTGTGGAAAATGCTTCTTTCCCCAAGACATCGCTTCTTCCAGAGCCTGTTTCAAAAATCCATGAGTTTCCCATTCCTGGTCAAAGTCTTTGGATTTGGCTGGAATTTTAATGAAGTTGCTTAATGCTTCAAGCGTGTCGCCTTGCCACGCACTATGGATCCAATTTTTCATTATTAAATACCTTTTTAGGAGCTTTTTGTCTCTTTTAGAACGCCTTGCATAAGGTGGTGCGCAAAGTTTTTATCGTTTGATCGGGAAAGCCGACACACCGAGATTATTTCCTATCGATTGCGCGGCACTACGGGCTGTACTGGGGGAATCGTACCGCCCTAAGATCACACGATACCCATTATTATCGTTTACGATGCGATAGGTGAGTTCAGTACCCATACTAGAGAGCGTGGCTTGTGCGTGCGCTAAGAAGGCTTGTGCATTTTCTTTTGCGCTAAAAAAGCCAATCTGAACGCCCCAGTTTCCTGTAGAGGTATCTGGAACGATAGGGGTAGAAGTGACCACGACCGTGCTAGGTAGCATAGTTTGGCCTGATGCTTCCGTATATGTTGGTATAGGTGCAGTTTGGGTTGTAGGTGTCTCGACCAGAGTAGTGCTACTGGTAGAAGCAGAATACTGTCCACCTCGGATCTCATTAAACGTGAGACGTTTTACTCGCACTCGAGCAGTTCCCTTGTTGGCATACCCCAATCGACGTGCGGCGGCAAAAGAAAGGTCGATCACACGGCTATTTAAGAAAGGTCCACGGTCATTGACGCGCACAACAATGGACTTACCATTTTCCAAGTTTGTGACTAAAGCATAGCTTGGTAGGGGTAAAGTGGGGTGCGCCGCTGTCATCGCGAACATGTCGTAAATTTCACCTGTCGCCGTTTTTTTCCCGTGAAACTGCTTGCCGTACCAAGATCCCATTCCAGTTTCTGAAAAAGGCACGTCTTCAGTGATAGGTGTATATGTTTTTCCTAGCACGCGATATGGGCGCAATGTTCCAGACTTAAAGGGCTCAATACGAGGTTGAGCATCAGCACCATCTGCCTGATAGGAGGAAGGTGGGCCATCGTTTTGAAAGTATTTGCCCGACTGCTGGCTAGTTGAACAAGCGGTGAGTAGTAAAGGAATCGCGAGTAATAAAGGGAGTGTGTAACGCATCAAGACCTCTTCACTAGCCCATGTGTGCTAGCCACACGAAAAAAAAACGAGAAAAACGGTGCCCCAACTAAAACTAACGATGCTGTGCAGTTTCTGTAGAAATTGACAACAAGATACCAGAGCAAATTCCCAAAATCATCAAGGCGGTACCGCCATAACTCATAAAGGGTAGGGGGACGCCCACCACAGGTAGAATGCCACTCACCATACCCATGTTAACGAAAGTATAGGTGAAGAAAATCGTTCCAATTGCACCTGCAACAAGGCGAGAAAAGCGATTTGTGGCATAAGCAGCGATGTAAAAGCTTCGACCGATCAAAATAGTATATAAGATGAGCAAAATAACATTGCCTACAAAACCAAACTCTTCACTATAGACGGCAAATAAGAAGTCGCTTGTTCGCTCTGGAATGAAGTCCAAATGTGCTTGCGTTCCTTCCATCCACCCTTTCCCAGAGAAACCGCCAGAACCGATGGCAATGAGGGCTTGATTAATATGAAAGCCCTTACCTAATGGATCCCGAGAGGGATCTAATAAGGTCAGAATACGCTCTTGCTGGTAGTCATGTAGGAACGTCCAAATAAAGGGCAAAGAGAAGAGGAAGGCTAGGACAGCGCTCACAATCACCTTAGCATTGAGCCCAGCGAAGAAAATGACAGCAAGTCCAGAAATAGCCACCAAAATAGCAGTCCCTAAGTCTGGTTGTTTCAAAATCAAAGCTACAGGAATACAGAGCAACACCAAAGCAAACAGATGATCCCAGAAGCAAGTTGCTTCTCCTCGCTTTTGGTAGTACCACGCGAGCATGAGTGGGGTGGTGAGCTTCATGATTTCAGAAGGTTGAATACGGATACCGACATTGAGCCAGCGTGTAGCACCTTTCACAGTAATGCCAAAGAAATGAGTGGCGAGTAGCAAGACGCATCCTACAATAAATAAAGGGACAGCAACCTTAGAGAACCATTTGGCAGGGGTGTTCATCACTATAAACATCACAAGAGCGGCAACTGCTAAATTTCGGATTTGATCTTCCATACGCCATGGCATGCTATAGCTTGCAGAAAACAGCGCAATAAACCCAATCGTACTGACGAGCACCACTACCGACAAAATGACAATATCAACATGCGCGAGTCGATGAAAGAGTCCTCTCAATATCTGTTTGAGAGCGAAGGAAAATTGATCAATCATGGTGCTTTCCTTCTAGGGGGTGTTGGTGTAGTAATGATTACCTGATTTTTTACATGCGCAGGAGGAGGAAGTCCAAGGGAGTTTTCTCCTGTGAGCCAATACTGTAAAGCAGCCTTTGCAATAGGTGCAGCAGCCTGAGCTCCAAACCCTCCATTTTCCACTAGCACTGCAAGAGCAATTTTAGGGTTATGCGCGGGTGCGAACGCTATAAACAAGGCGTGGTCTTGCTGTTTTTTGCGCAAAACTTTGGTTTTGAAGTTTTCATCTTGAGCAACGGAGACAACTTGGGCGGTCCCTGTTTTTCCTGCTACCTCGAAGGGGAATTTCGCAAAAACAGATCGTCCTGTCCCGATTTTGGTTACATCAACCATCCCGTCAATGACTGTATCCAAATGGCTGGGTTTTAGAGGAATTGTTGCCGTTGGATCTTTGTCCACAAGCGTAACTGAGCGAGTCCAAGGATCAGTCATCCCCTTGACCAAATGCGGGGTCATCACGATACCTCGATTTGCAAGCGTTGCCACTGCATGTGCGAGTTGTAGCAAAGTAAAGCTATTGTATCCTTGTCCAATACCGATCGAAGGGGTATCTCCTAAAACCCAAGGACGCTTAAAGCGCTCTTCTTTCCATTGGCGGCTAGGCAAAATACCAGCTTGTTCCCCAACGAGATCAATCCCTGTTTTTTGACCAAACCCCCAAGGTTTCATAAAGTCGTGAATTTTGTCGACCCCCATCTTCGTAGCAAGCCAATAGTAGTAGACGTCTGAAGACATAGCGATCGATCGTCGCATATTTAAGAGACCTTTAGGTACTCCACTCGCATCACGGAATTTATGATTTCCGAGCATGAAAACCCCGGTGTCGTTGAGGACATAGTCCGCCGAGACGGTACCAGTGCTTAACCCAGCAAGGGCCATGAAGGGTTTATAAGTCGAACCTATCGGATAAGTCCCTCGCATAGCTCGGTTAAAAAGAGGTTTATCTTCCGAAGTATTCAGTTCGTTCCAGGAGACAGGATCAATGCCACCTGGAAATAGATTGGGATCATATGTTGGCATTGAGACAAAAGCTAAAATTTCGCCAGTCTTTGGTTCGATAGCAATGAGCGCCCCTTTTTCTTTTCCAAACTTATCCTCAATTACACGTTGAAGATTCATATCAATGGATAGATGTAGATCTTTGCCTGGAGCAGGAGGCGTCAAACCTAAAGAACGTACGGCGTGGCCCCCAGCCGTAATTTCGAGGGTTTCATGCCCAGGCGTTCCGTGCAAAGCAGTTTCGTAACTGCGTTCTAAGCCAACCTTACCAATATTGCGCTCACCATCGTAGTTATCTAGTGTCCCCTCAAGTTTTAAGCGTCTCTGGTCGCTTTGAGAAAGCGAGCCAATGTAGCCCAAGAAATGACTACCCGTCGCCCCCTGAGGATAGAAACGATATTGGCGTTGATTAATTTCTACCCCAGGGAAACGCCAAGCTTGTCCCAAAAAAATAGCGACTTCTTGTTCGGTTAACCCTTGTCGGAGCGGGATGGAATCGTAACGCTGAAGGTCTTCGCGTAGACGATTGAAGCGGCGAATATCTGCTGGTGTAATCTGGAGAATTTTCCCAAGTTCAGCAATTGTATCGTTCACATTCTTGACTTTGTCAGGTGTGATTTCGATGGAGTAGACCTTTTTGTTTTGGGCGAGAATTTCATTATTTCGGTCGTATATCAGGCCACGCGTACCCTGAAGCGTAACTGTGACTGTACGGTTTCTTTCCGCTTTAGCTACATAAGAAGTCTGATTGATGATCTGTAGCCAGGCAAAACGGCAGACTAGAAGACTAAAGAAGAAGATGACAAGACCGTAAAGAAAGAGCAAGCGCTTTCTAAACGGTTTAACGTCAAAATCATCTTTTTGAAAGTCTAAGGCCATGATATTTATGGGTCAAAGAGGCTTAAGAGTTGTTATCGGACTTGGAACGGTGCTCTGGCCAGGAGAGGATGGCTCCCCAGAAGACCCAAAGAATACCGCCTGTAATGCTTTGCAAGAACCAAATAGGATCCGGCCAAAGCCCGTCTAACCAAAGGCGTACTAAGAGAACAATTACCTGAGAGATGAATAGGAACGGAACGATGTGTAACGTCTGTCCTAAACCGTTGAACCATGGGATGCGACGATGGAAGGAATAGGCAAGATAGGAGAGGACAACATAACCCAAAGCTTGTTGCCCTAGAACACTGCCGTTATGTGCATCCATGAGGATTCCGCAGATAAAGGCAATGAGCATTCCCACATGTCGAGGATACCGAATTGTCCAGTAGACGAGTGTTAGCGCCAAAAAATCAGGCAGCCAAACTTCGTTGAAAGAGTCGGTAATCAAATTCAATACATAACTCAGAACAAAGGTAAAGACTATCCACAAGGGGCTAATCGGCTTATGGATACTATTCCCATGAAAAGAGTGATGCGGGTTGAGTTGAAGAAAAGACATTACCGACCTGCCCTACGCTTGATATTATTGACCTGCTGTTGTTCTGCTTCATCGAGTTCTTGGGTGGGGTTTGGGTTCACCAAAATCACCACGACAAACTGCAAAGTGTGGTCTGCGTATGTCGGGTTAACCGACACAGTCTTATACGTTTCTCCAGCCTCAAAATGGGTATCTTTAATTGTTCCCACCAGAATATCTTTGGGATAGACATGATCCAGACCAGATGTAATGAGACGATCACCTGGCAAAATGTCACTTGTCGGGGGGACAAATTTCAAATCCATCAAGTTGTCGCCATTACCATGAAGAACAAAAAAGTCTCCAGTGCGCTCATTTCGCACAGAAATTTGCTGGCGGTGGTCGGTTAAAAGTGTCACCTCAGCTTGGCGAGCCGTCACTCTAGAGATTAAACCCAACACACCTTGCGAACTCAGTACGGGCATTCCCATTTGTACGCCAACGGTTTCGCCAACATTGATCTTGATACGACGCGTGAAGTGATCGGAAACTCGACCAATTACTTCTGCAGTTACGGTTTTATCGGCAACACGAGGCACTGCGTTCAGTAATTGACGCAGTTCGGTATTTTCTTTTTGCAATTCACGAAAGCGCACATTCTCCAAGGCTAAGGTTTTGTTTTCAAGCGTGAGTTCATTTACCGTTGAAGTAAGCCTTGCTTTACTCACAAAATAGCCTTCAGAGTGATGCAACCACTCGCCAGGGATGGAAAGCAGCGAGACGAGTGGCGTTGTCACTGAGACAACCGTGCTACGAAAACCATCTAACGACTTCAATCGCCCATCTACGAGGATTAAAACAACGCAGATAAAGACGAAGAGAATAAAACGGATTCGAGCTGAAACGCCTTGTCTAAATAGCGGTGGAGGACCGTACTCCATGACACCTCACTAGCCCGAGGTAAAGGCAGTATGCAATTTGTCCATATTTTCTAATGCAATACCGCAACCCTTCACCACACAATTAAGTGGTTCTTCTGCAATGTGTACAGGCAAACCGGTTTCTTCTTTTAAGAGCTGATCAAGGTCGCGTAACAGAGCGCCACCCCCTGTGATCATCAGACCGTGTTCGGCGATGTCGGCGCCAAGTTCTGGAGGTGTTTTTTCCAGCGCGTTTTTAACTGCCACCACAATCTGATTAAGAGGTTCTTGAAGAGCTTCCAAAATTTCGTTGGAGTGTACAGTAAATGTGCGTGGTACGCCTTCAGCAATGTTTCTTCCCTTCACTTCGATTTCTTTCACTTCTGAGCCAGGGAAAGCGGAGCCGATTTCTTTTTTGATCATTTCGGCGGTCGGTTCACCAATCAACATACCGAAGTTACGGCGAATGTAGTTGATAATAGCTTGGTCAAATTTGTCGCCACCAACGCGAACAGAACCAGCATAAACCATCCCGCCTAAGGAGATCAGGCCAACTTCAGTGGTACCACCGCCAATGTCTACGACTAAGGAACCAGCGGCCTCATTTACAGGTAAACCTGCACCAATAGCAGCGGCCATAGGTTCTTCAATTAAATAGACTTCAGAGGCGCCAGCAGCCAAGGCACTTTCTTTAATTGCTCGGCGTTCAACTTGGGTAGAACCGCAAGGCACGCAGATAATGATGCGTGGGGACGGAGCGAAAAGGCGAGACGGGCTGGCCATGCGAATAAATTGTTTGAGCATTTGCTCGGTTACGGTGAAGTCGGCGATCACACCATCCTTCATCGGGCGAATCGCATTGATATTGCCAGGAACGCGCCCCAACATCTGCTTGGCAGCTTTACCAACAGCATGAATGGTCGTTTTGCCATTAGGACCGCCTTCCTGACGAATAGCAACCACACTAGGCTCATTAAGGACAATGCCTTTGCCACGCATGTAAATCAGAGTATTCGCCGTACCTAAGTCAATGGCGAGATCGTTTGAAAAGTAATTACGGAAAAAGCCGAACATTTTGTGGTTACCGTCTTCTGCAGGATAAGAGGGAGGTTTAGGGCTGTTGTTGAGAGAATAAAAACTCACCACTACAGCCTCAGGGTCATCATCTTGCCGATATAGCAATGCAATAGCAACCCCAAGAATAATCTTTAATGATAAACTAACTAATCTCTTAATGCTGATGAGAAGTCTGCTTAGCAAACATTCTGTTGTGTTGGAGTGTTTCAGACTCTGCTTCAGTGTTTCATTTCCTCCGTCGATTTCAAGATAAAGAAGAGCACTATGCCTTTAACTATGGACGACATACACCGAATCGCTGATTTGGGTTGTATTGATATTACAGACGAACAAGCCAAAGTGGTTCAAGGTGAACTCAACGATATTTTCCAGATGATTGAACGCATCGCTAGCGTAGACACCGATGGTGTTGCGCCGATGCCTAATCCTCATGATGGCGTACAACGCTTACGCGAAGACGTGGTCACGGAGACCAACCAACGCGAAGCAAATATGCAGAACGCTCCCGAGCAGGAAGCGGGTTGTTTCCTTGTGCCTCGCGTGATTGAGTAACAAGAAAGTACATTTCTTGACTTAATTTTTAGGGATTCACCTCCATGATTCTTAGGGTAGAGGTTCATTGTTTTACGAGAGGCTCTGCCCCACGCTCTCCTTCTCCAAGGGAAGAGGTTTGTTTGAAATGAAAGATGTAACGTATAGCTCCATTAGCGAACTCTCTACACTGTTGCAAACCAAGCAGGTTTCTTCAGTGGAGTTGGCTCAGCATTTTTTGGACCGTATCGAAAAATATGCGCATTTGAATGCCTTCTTGGATGTGCGCCCAGAAGAGACGCTTGCCCAAGCTCGCGCGGCAGATGAACGCATTGCCAATGGAACAGCTGGGGTACTTACGGGTATTCCTCTGGCACATAAAGATATTTTCGTAACTAAAGAGTGGGCTTCTACCGCCGCCAGCAAGATGTTGGAAGGCTATATGAGTCCGTTCGATGCGACTGTAGTTGAGAAGTTAAAATTAGCAGGGATGGTCTGCTTAGGCAAACTCAATTGTGACGAATTCGCCATGGGTTCTGGTAATGAAAATTCCGCCTACGGCAAGGTTTACAACCCTTGGGATGCTAACGCAGTCCCTGGTGGCTCTTCGGGAGGATCCTCTGCGGCGGTTGCGGCGGGCTTAGCTCCTATTGTTACGGGTACTGATACTGGTGGTTCTATTCGTGAACCCGCGGCCTTTACTGGTGTAACTGGGATGAAGCCTACTTATGGTCGTCCTTCTCGTTGGGGGATGATTGCTTTTGCTTCGTCTTTGGATACAGCTGGTCTTTTAGGTCACTCTGCCGAAGATTGTGCCCGTGTATTGGGCAGTATGGTGGGGTTTGATGAAAAAGATTCCACCTCGGTTAACGAACCAGTAGAAGATTTCACGCGCTTACTTCAGACAAGCGTGAAGGGTTTGAAACTTGGTGTGCCACGTAAGTGGTTGGGCGATGGTCTTGATCCCGAATTGCGTGAATCCATCTTAAACGCGATTGATTTCTATCGCTCTGAGGGCATGGAAATCGTCGACATCGACTTGCCGATGGCTGAATTGGGTGTACCAGTCTACTACGTGGTAGCCTGTGCTGAAGCAAGCTCTAATTTGTCTCGTTTTGATGGTGTGCGCTATGGCCACCGTGCTAAGGATTACACCGATATAGTCGATATGATCAAGAAGTCCCGTAATGAAGGCCTAGGCTCAGAGCCTAAGCGCCGCATTATGATTGGTACCTATGTGTTGTCGCACGGGTATTACGACGCATATTATTTGAAGGCGCAGCGTGTGCGTCGTCTGATTTCTGAAGAATTCCAACGCGTCTTCCAGACAGTGGATGCCATTATTAGCCCTGTGGTCACGGGTACAGCTTATGACTTTGGTGCGAATGCAGATCCAGTGTCTGCTTACCTCTCTGACCTTTATACCGTTCCAACCTCGCTCGTTGGCTTGCCTGGAATTGCACTTCCTTCGGGACTGCACTCCAATGGCCGTCCTTTGGGGTTCCAACTCATCGGTGCTAGCTTCTCTGAAGCAAAACTCTTGCAGTTAGGTGCTGCATGGCAACGTGAAACGGACTGGCATACAAAGCATCCAGCTGGGTACTAATTTCAAGGATTGGAGATAAACATGCAATGGGAAGTGGTTATTGGGCTTGAAACCCATGTTCAGTTATCGACGAAATCCAAGATTTTCTCGGGCGCTGCTCGTCATTTTGGTGACGATGCCAACGTAAATGCTTGTAGCGTGGATCTTGCGCTACCAGGTTGCTTGCCTGTATTGAATCGTAATGCCGTGGATAAGGCTATCCGTTTCGGTCTTGCTATTGAAGCAGAAGTAGCTAAACATTCGGTATTTGATCGGAAAAATTATTTCTACCCAGACTTACCCAAAGGCTATCAGATTAGTCAATTTGAGCAACCAGTGGTAATTGGTGGAAAACTCTCTTTCTTGGTGGAGCCAAAAAACGGTGACGCATATGTAAAGACCGTGAACTTGACCCGTGCTCACTTGGAAGAGGATGCAGGGAAGTCTATTCATGGTTTGGTGCAGGGATGCTCAGGTATTGACTTGAATCGCGCTGGAACACCTTTACTTGAAATTGTGACGGAACCTGAATTCCGGTCCTCGGCAGAGGCCGTGGGATACGCAAAAACCTTGCACGCATTGGTTGTTTGGCTTGGAATTTCTGATGGCAACATGCAAGAAGGAAATTTCCGCTGTGACGCCAACGTTTCCGTGCGTCCTGTTGGTCAAAAAGAGTTCGGTACGCGTTGCGAAATTAAGAACCTTAACTCGTTTAAGTTCTTGCAAGAAGCAATTGATTACGAGGTTCGCCGCCAGATTGAGTTGATTGAAGATGGTGGTACTGTGATTCAGGCAACCCGCCTCTTTGACCCTGAGAAAGGGGAAACGCGGCAGATGCGCTCGAAGGAAGATTCGATGGACTATCGTTACTTCCCAGACCCCGATCTGCTTCCGCTTATTATTAGCCAGGAGTGGATTGATAGCGTCAAGGCTAGTATGCCAGAATTACCCTCTCATTTGCGTAAGCGCTTCTGTGAAGAGTACGAACTTTCCGAGTACGATGCTTCAGTACTGACGGCATCGCGTGATATTGCTGACTATTACTGTGAATTGGCAGAAATCTGCCCAGATAAGAAGTTGGCCGCCAACTGGGTGACGGGTGAACTTTCAGCCGCCATGAAGGAAGATGAGGCCATGACTTTCGCAGCAGCTCCAGTTCGTCCTAAAGACTTAGCAGCTATCATTGAGCGCATTAGTAAGGGCGTGGTCAATAACAAAGGGGCAAAACAGCTCTTCACAGAAATTTGGACTAATGGCTCAGCTGATATCGATTCTTTGATTGAAAAGTTAGGATTGAAGCAGATTTCTGATACAGGGGCTTTGGAAGCCATTGTGGATGAAGTGATTGCCAATAATCCTAAGTCTGTTGAAGAGTTTAAGGCTGGTAAAGAAAAGGCTTTGAACGCTTTAGTTGGCCAATGTATGAAGGCGACCCGCGGTAAGGGGAACCCTTCCCAGTTGAACGAACTTCTGCGTAAGAAATTAGCCTAAGTTTCCAAGAAAACAAAACAGGGGTGTTGCACGAATCCTGGACTTTCGCAACCCCCCTTTTTTACGAAGAGTAATCTTTTTAAGCACCGTAGCGAGCACGATAAGCCGCCACGGCCTCCTGGAACTGAGCAATGCGTTTTGCCCGTTCAGAGGTGCCTTGCATAAAGCTTAATAAGTCATTGAGCGTGATAATCGAAACAACGTTAAATCCAAAGGTCTGTTCGACATTTTGTACGGCCGAGGTTTCGGTTAGCATAATGGCATCGCCTCCTTTCTCCATACGATCCAAGGCGATCAATACGCCGGCGGTTTTGGCGCCAGCGTTGTCGATAATCTTGACAGATTCACGCACCGATGTCCCTGCAGAGATCACATCATCAATGATGACCACACGACCTTGCAAGGGAGCCCCCACGATTACACCGCCTTCGCCATGATCTTTTGCTTCTTTACGGTTAAAAGCCCAAGGAACATCTTTGCCAAGACGTGCTAAATTCATAGCAACGCTAGCGGCAAGAGGAATGCCTTTATAGGCGGGACCAAAAACCATGTCGAAAGCAATAAGTCCTTCTTTTTCTGCGGCTAATAGCGTCTTAGCATAGAAAAGTCCCAAGGTATCGAGCAACTTACCAGTGTTAAAGAGACCAGCGTTAAAGAAGTATGGGGAGAGACGGCCTGCCTTCGTTTTGAATTCTCCAAAACGTAAAACATTGGCTTCGAGAGCGAACTCAATAAAATCGTGTTGAATGTTAGACATAAGTACTCCAGAAGAACGCGTGCCTGGCATTGTACAGCAGTCTCTGTCGCAAAGGTGCTACTAGGGAAGAGTCTTTTAGATCATAATGATAGATATGCCTTCATTTTGATCGTAAATGTGAAGATAAAGAGATATACGATGACGAACTTATTACGCGTGGCGTCTTTTAACGCTAATGGCATTCGTTCAGCGAATACCAAAGGTTTTTTTGATTGGTTTTTAAAGCAAAACATTGATGTTTTGTGCGTACAGGAACTTAAGGCTCAGGAAGCAGACATTCCAGCAGTCCTCCAGTCAATTCCAGGATACTATTCTTACTTCCATTGTGCTCAGAAACGCGGGTACTCTGGTGTTGGAATTTGGACGAAAAAACAACCGTTGAACGTGACCTATGGGCTAGGGGTAAAAGAGTTTGACGCAGAAGGGCGCTATATTGAGGTCGATTTAGGTACGCTTACGCTTGCTTCAATCTACTTCCCGAGTGGCACCTCGGGCGACGATCGTCAGGAACTGAAATACCGCTTTCTTGACCTGATGCGCAATAAGCTTGACAGCTTGCGAGAAGTTGGGAGAGCCTATCTCTTTTGCGCGGATGTCAATATTGCTCACAAAGAATTGGATCTTAAAAATTGGAAGGGGAACCTCGATCACACAGGATTTTTACCCGAAGAGCGTCAATGGATGACAGATCTCTTCAACAGCGGTTGGGTAGATGTTTACCGCCATATTTATCCCGAAAAGGAACAATATACTTGGTGGAGTCAAAGAGGTCAGGCACGAGCCAAGAACGTTGGGTGGCGTATTGATTACCAGATTGGTCTTCCTGCGATTGGTACTACAGTGACGGAAGCGAGTGTGTTTTCAGAAATTAAATTCTCGGATCACGCTCCTCTCATCATCGATTACGACTTTGCGCTTTAAATAATATGAAGCTACAAGACATCTTATTTAGTCAGGGGTTTGGCACTCGTTATGATTGTGCGCATATTGTGGAAGCCGGTGCTGTAAGCATTGATGGCGAGGAGAAAACCAACCCCTTGGAAGACTTTGAACTCGAGGGGTTGGTGTTAACTGTCCATGGCGAAGAGTGGCCGTATCACGAGCAGGTGATTATTGCCATGAATAAACCTGCAGGCTATGAATGTTCTTTGAAGCCATCGGCTAACCCTTCAATTATGTCGCTTTTGCCGAGCCCTCTTCGCCGACGTAATACCCAGCCTGTAGGGCGATTGGATGTAGATACTACGGGGCTCCTCATTTTCACTGATGCTGGAGCACTTCTACACCGCTTGATCCATCCTAAACGCCATGTTGCGAAGCGCTATGTAGTGACTTGCAAACATCCTGTCCAAGAAGCAATGTTTAAAACGTTGTTAGGAGGAGTGAAACTAATAGACGAGGAAAAGCCAGTGAAAGCGATAGAGGCTGTACCAGTTGATGAACATACCTTCGAGATGGTCTTAACTCAAGGAAAGTATCATCAAGTTAAAAGAATGGTCGCAGCGTGCTCTAATCGCGTAGAAAAACTTCATAGAGTGGGTTTTGGTAAGTTTACTTTGCCAGAAAGTCTAGCGCCAGGGGAATGGATATGGTTGACTCAGTCAGATATCCTCTGACTGGATGAGGAAGATGACACGGGTCAAGGAATAAATTATGAAAAAACAACCACTGGCAAGTTATTTAAAAGATTGGGGCGTATACCTTAAAGCAGAAACATTACGCATGTTTTTTCTGGGTTTTAGTGCAGGGTTGCCCCCATTGCTGATTTTAGGCACGCTCAGTTTTTGGCTTCGAGAAGCTAGCATTGACTTAAAAACTATTGGTTTTTTTTCGTGGATAGGGCTGGTATACGCGTTTAAATGGGTTTGGGCGCCCATGGTCGATCATATAACTCTCCCTCTGGTAGGAAGGTTATTAGGACATCGGAGAGGGTGGCTCTTTTTTGCTCAAATAGGGGTAGCTCTTTCATTGCTCGGTATGGGTTTGAGCGACCCCCAGCAACACCTGAGCTTTACCATTCTATTCGCTTTATTAACAAGCTTTTTCTCGGCAACTCAAGATATTTCTCTTGACGCCTATCGAATTGAATCGTCGAGCATTCAGATGCAAGGGGCTCTTTCTGCCATGTATCAGGCAGGATACCGTTTAGCTATGATTTGGGCAGGTGCAGGTGCATTTGCGTTGGCTACTTTTGCGGCCCCCGAGACTTCTGCGCCATACAGTTATCAAGCTTGGCGTTTTGCTTACTTTGTCATGGCCGCTTCAGTTTTGATAGGATGGGTGACAGTTTTCTTCTCCCCAGAGCCTTTCAAACGACAGCGTCAATGGTCTGCAGAGTTGAGTGTTTTAGGAAGACTTAAGCAAGGTTTTTACGCACCTATTAGTGACTTCTTTAAACGCTATCAGCATGTAGCGTTGCTTATTTTGTTGCTCATTTCCTGCTACCGAATTTCTGATGTGATGATGGGGGTGATGGCCAATCCCTTCTACCACGATATTGGCTTTAGTAAAGAAGAAGTGGCTTGGGTAAGTAAAGTTTTCGGAGTTGTGATGACTTTACTAGGAGCGTTTATAGGCGGTGTGATTACGATGCGATTAGGCGTACTCAAAACCCTTTTTCTGGGTGCAGTACTCTCTTCGGCGACCAACGTCCTTTTTTCCGTTCTGGCACATATAGGTCATAGTATTGAGTTTTTGATGGTGACAGTCTCTGCGGATAATTTAGCTGCAGGGATTGCAAGCGCCGCTTTTGTCGCCTATTTGTCGAGTCTAACCAATCTTTCGTTCTCGGCCACGCAATATGCTCTTTTTAGTAGTTTGATGGTCTTGTTGCCCAAAGGGCTAGCAGGCTTCTCTGGCGTGATGGTTGAAGCGACAGACTATTCGACCTTTTTCATTTGTACTGCGCTTATTGGGATCCCAGTGATGTTATTAATTGCGTACTTGATACGAAAAACCCCAGAGATCAATACACCACGGCGAGAAGTAGGCAATGAGTAAAAAGAAAAGCGAGCTCATTGAACTGTCCCCCGTTTAGTGGACCAGTTTGTTAATAATTAGATTGGGTTACTCGATGATGATATTCCATCGGAGTCAGGTAACCCAATTTTTCTTGGATACGTTCTTCATTGTAGTACCGAACGTATTCATTCACCTTGTCGCAAAGTTCCTCAAAAGATAAATTCCATCGGTTCTTCTTATAGTATGGGTAGAACCACTCACACTTCATTGAACCATTAAAACTTTCAATAACTGCATTGTCCCAGCAATTCGCACGGCGCGAGAGACTCTGTTGAAGGCCCATTTTTTCCAATTCCACGGCAAACGCTTGATTCGTATACATAAAGCCTTGATCAGTATGGAAGAGTCCATTGGCCGGAACTTCTTTAAGCTGCCGTAAGGTCTCAAATGCTAAGTCCATATTTTGTGAACGAGACATCGCGCAAGCCACTATTAACGATGTACATAAATTCTTAACTAACGAGACGTAACACCAACCGCCATCCTTTACCAGTAAGTAAGTCACATCACTCACTAGCTTTTCCCCAAACTGGGTCGCAGTGAAATTACGGTCCAAGACATTGCCAGGTAAAT
>OGJD01000025.1_pt1 | contig 157492 bp, 128 predicted proteins | sample 1571971 | NCBI WGS metagenome assembly OGJD01 (sample SAMEA2582117, study PRJEB24529) | metagenome | biome: Human gut stool | place: China | collected 2011
GCTCGTTGTCTCAATTCTTTCTCCCATTTCGTCATACCGGCTGGAAATCCAATGCGCATCCTGCCACTCTTTTACCACTCTGCCCAAAGAATCCCGTTCCAGCTTTATCCTTGTATCAGAATTTTCCGCCCCGATATTTGATAAATTCCACAAACCCTTGATTATATGAAGAGATTCCATTTCTTTATAAATCGCACCCCACTACCATTTCAGGTGCATTGTACAAAAAATACTCCAACATCATTTGCTTTTTCCTCTTTACTTAAAAATAGATAACCTATTGCATCATCTAAATAGAAGATATCTTGAAATTCTTCTGGAAAATCTCCTCCATATATCTGCATGCAAAATTGATAGGAGGCAAGTTCTAACTTTTCTTCTTGTAAAAATACAGGATTTGCACCAAAAAGAGAGCCATAATAACCATCAAATTCATTCATTTCTTTATCAATTACTATTTCTCTTGCTGAAATCAAAAAATCCGCATCATTTCTTGGAGAAGCAACAGAATGTAAAATTACTTTTGTATATCCGTTTTTTATATTCTGAAGTTCTTCTATATCACCGTTATAAACGATCGAGTCCAAAAAATAATCTTCTCTATTATAAGTAGTAAATACAGAAATAACCTGATCCTTCGGATAATTAAATTGAAGAGTTGAATTTAAAAAATTTGTAGGTATATTAAAAATAAAAACCATTTTTTCTCCATTAGGATTAGTAGGCCACTCTACATCAGGAGGTAAAAAACTTTTTCCTCCAATACGCAAAATATTCAATTCATTATCTACCTTTTCAAATCTTACTAAGTTTGACATTGCATTTATTCTCCTTTCATTATCCTAGACACTTTAATTTAGTCTGTCTTTTATAGAATTTTTCAGCTTCTTTCCGAAGCTTTCTTGCTTGACTAGCTGGATATCCTGCTTTTCTCAATCCCCCTTCAAAGCTTGGGAGACCAAGTCTTGAAAAACAGCCAGCAAAAGAGAAAAAACATGAATATCAGGATAACACGGATCGAATAGAGGTGGAAAGAGCCTTCAGCTTAAGCAAGCGCTGCTATGGAATGGGCTTGATCAGAACCAAACTTTATGACACAACCCTAACTTCAATCGCGTTATCCGTATTTGTGACGAATCTGTTCAAGATACAGTCACGGATACTGTTTACATTTTTATGGCTGCTGGAACTATTAACACATCAATCTGCTGATTTTGAGCTGGAAGCGGTTTAATCAGCAGACACTATTTAGTGAATCCCCCCATACTTTTAAATCTTCGTTCAATAATTGTTTTCCCGAAACACCATTATACTCGCTCAGTAATGTTCCATCGGTCCTCCATGCATACCAGAAACTATTGAAATATCTCTAGAAGATTGATTTACAATTTCCGCAAATTGACTTTGCCTTATATTCCCTGTCGAAACATATACACTTTGATTACCACCAACTTCTACCTTATAAAATGTAGGTTCATTATAAAATCTTGCATCCTCTATAGCTGCCAAATTTTCAATGTCATAAAAATCAGATATGCAAGAAACCTCATTTCCGTTCATATCAAATGAATACTGTCCACGATATGCCGTTTTTTTACCAGTCCTTAGTTCATCTATGCCTTTAAATACAAAGTGTATTGCCACACCAGTAAGAAAATCTGCCCCATCTGTTTCCAGTCAAACGCATGTATTTCTTTTTTCTCCTTAGTTTCCTATGATGAAATAATATCAATATATTCTTTATACTCTATAGGAATCGGTCTATTAAAAACTAAATCTTTCATAGGATCCACATTTTTACCAAATTTATAACAAAGATATAATCGTTCATTAAATTCTGCATAAATTCGAACATTAGTTAATTCATATTTATCTATTGTCTCATTATCTGTAAACGGAATTTCAGGCATGATATAAATACAATTTCCTATATCTCCTTCTATTAACGCTCCTCCACCATCTCCGAGAAACATTATCTCCCGTTCATCTGCCGTACCTTCCCATAGAGTTATCTTTCTAGCGCGTATACCCAACATATGGATCTGATATACAGGCGGCTTATACTCCTTAAGCGGCTCCACTTTTTGCTTATAAATATTGCTGCATGAGATAAATTGTTTTGTAACGTAGGTACAGAATAAAATAGGCGCTTTATTTAAATCAATATTTTCCCAATTATTATCTGTATTAAATAAATTAAATACTAATAGCTGAGCTCTATTTATCATTTGTGCCAACACATAAACATTTTCTTTTCTATTTTCATCTCTACGTCTGGTTTCTATGCTAATTACCTGATTAGCCCGCCAAATTACCCTTTTCATCATTTAAATTCCTTTCCTTCTAAGTCAGCAACCACCAGTTCAACTGATGTTTTGCTTTTAGCCCTCTAAAGGGCTAATGTTACTGCTCTCCACAAAGAGCAGTGCCACAAGCATTATTACTGATCCGCTTATAAAGCGGTACTTCTTGAATCTTCTTTTCTTGATTTCTCTGCTTGCTCTTTAATATATTTTTGTACTGCTTCGTCGGTGATATTACCAATTGTTTCTACATAAATATCACCTTGCCCCAAACGCCATACCCCACTTACTCTGTTTTTACCTGCACTTGTCATAAATCATTAACGTACTTTTACCCTTCAAGTATCCCTTAAAATTAGATATACTGAGTTTTGGCGGAAGCACTACAATTAGATGCACATAATCCACAAATACTGCATTTGTAATAATATCCACATCTTTATATTTACACAATGTACTAAGAATCTCCCTTACATCTTCCCTCAATTTCCCATACAATACTTTGGAATAAAAACTATATGATACTGGCATTTCCATCGAGTGTGATGAACTTCTGTTGTCCATTTGAACCTCCTATGCTACAATGAAATTTGGCTTGAGACACCAATTTCATTGTAGCATAGGAAAATTTTTATTGATATCCTCACCGTTTCCAACTACTCTAATCTCCTCAGCATAGCTAGGAGATTAGACATTTCATTTACAATAAACTACTATAGCTGTCAGTAATTAACTCGACTTTTTGACTGGCAACGTATCAACCACCACTTTTTCATTTGGATCAATTTCTTCAAGTTTGTACTTCCAATGATATATAACAGGTTCTTCATTTACTTCATCAAAGTATGAATCTGCAAGAAATTCCATCGGCTCAAATATGCCAGCAAAAGCTCTGGAATTAAAACATACCATCAAACTCATTCGTGAATTAGATACAGAGATCGAGGAAATCGAAAATGAAATCAAATCCATTATGGATGAGATTAACTCTCCAATCCTTACCATACCGGGCATCAGCTATCGCATGGGTGCAATGATCATTGCTGAAATCGGTGATTTCAGTCGTTTTGATTCACCGGACAAAATACTTGCTTATGCCGGAATGTCACCCTCTACTTACCAGTCCGGACAGTTGGATAACTGCTATTCCCACATGGAAAAGCGTGGATCCCGGTATCTGAGGTATGCCCTTTTTATAATGCAACCAAATACGTCTGTCACTGGGATGAATCCTTTGGGGCTTATCTTAAAAAGAAACGAGCCGAAGGCAAACATTACAATGTTGCTTTATCCCACGCCACAAAGAAACTGGTAAGAACCATTTATGCAATGGAAAAAAACAGGGAAGTCGTATAGAAATGCCTCTTAATTTTTCTGTAAATATCTCCTTTTTGGAGTGCCGACAACGACACTCCGCTTGTCATGCAGTTTTCAATGTGCAAATATATCTGAAATGCATTTCTGCAATTCATTCAAAAAATTTGATTTTTAGACTTGACTTTTAATAGTTAGTCTTTCATTATCCTAGACACTTTTAGGCGTTTGCGAAACGCCAAACACCGCATAAATACGGTATTTTTTGTCGTTAAAATAAAATATCTCCTCAAGGTTTATGGTAAAATAGAGTTGACTAGAAACTAAATACCAATCCACCTTAAAGGAGATATACCTATATGATAACACATAAGCAGCTCACTTTAGCAGAAGTTTTTGAAAATTGTCAAAATAAATTCGGCAACGACAAATATCAGTTCCTTTCGCTTCTTGATGAAGCCCATTAACCTTGATGAAATTGTTCCTGTTTCTTTTGTTAATCATTTTCACACCAGTACCGGAAGCCCCCGCAAACATCAGCTTTATCCAATGCTGAAAGCACTTCTGATCCAGCGTATTTTGTCAATCCCGCTATTTTCAGCTATTGGAAGTATATATTATCTTACCTGATTACCATTACACCGACTTTATGTGGTCCCTCATAAATAATAAATTCTGCACCGCTTTTTAATAAATGATATGGCGCATTATCAAACAAAAAGCCTACTTCACAATTATCTTTCATTTCATTTTGTTCTACATTTGTTCTATCAAACCTAATAGCTAGACTCCAAGTATCTCCATTTTCCATCTGTATAGTCGGGTAATATTCAGTTCCTATTGGTGGCCTTTTCCTTCCTCCTTCTTCTTCTGAAATCCAATATATTATTGCCTTTTTCATTATCCTCATCCATTACACCTTCCTAACACTTGTTGTTTCCAATCTGCTCTTACAGAATTACGTCTCTTAATTTTAACAGACTTTTGATTTAAATCTTCAACTTCAAAATAAGAAGCTGCCCCTATTCCATCATGCTTAGTGATATCAGAATTTATGAAGTAAAACATCGCTGTTTCTCGTTTTGCATGACCTTGTGTACACCTTTCCCTCTGCGGCAACATACCTCCCGTGTCTACAAGGATTACCTCACTTTTCCGGAGAATCCCTCGCTTACTTCATTCCACCTGTTCATAACCAAGAGGGCAACTTAACTCCTTTACAGAATTCTACCCCTTTAACTGGTAATTTATTTTCTTACCTATACTTCTTTAAAATCAATTAACAAACCATTTTTCTTGCATATATCTACGAACAATTCACTTACAACAAAATCTGTAATACTTTCTTTATCTTTCGCAATAAAAAATTCCTCTTCAATATCTCTTCTAAACTTTATAAAATTTAACACTCTCTCACCATCACTTAATGTACGATATGTTGATGCTTCTTTATCTATTATAGGTATACGTAGTATGATTTTAGCGGCATACCATTCTAAACTAACGTCTTGACAAACTAATCTACAAGAAAAAAACTTCATTTCTTCTCTCAATAAATTTCCAATTTTTTCAACAAATCGCTTAGAAAACAACAATGCAGATGGGCAAAAAATATAATCTGTTTTCTCAATATTTTCCAGTGTATAACCAGTGCCCGCAACAAACTCCAATCTTCTTCTTTTTATTTTTTCTTCATTTCCTATGTCCAATCTAAAAAATGAAAAAATTTCATCATCATTTTTTTTAAATCCTGCCATACAATCAGGATGATTTAGAGTTGTATTTATTTTATATAATTTTAATGACATTTTATCACTCCTTTTTTTAAATTTTTTTTAACTTCGCTTTGTAACATTCTAATTTCTTTTTGAATTTTCCTCTTTCCCCAATTGTTTTCTTTAGCAAGCCTGCTAATTTTATCCAATTCTTGACTAATATATTGATTGTACTCACTATGAACATTGTTCCATCCCACATGAAGAGAACTATTCGGATTTACTAAATCTATTCCCTGTGCCACAGGCAAGTAGGTCACATTGGTTGCACCATTAACATTCATTCCAGCTTCTTGAGGTATAAAATACTTATCCCAAACACTAACTGGAATAAGATGATGACGTTGCCATCCTTTTCTAGTAGTCATCCACGATGGCATTCTGCCTAAACCAAATGGATCAAGCTCACACAATGTATCATAAACATATCCATACAGAGTTGGATTACCACCTGCCAATCCAATCGGATCCTGCTGCGTATAACATCCTTCCTCTGGCGAATAATACCGGAAACGATTATAATACAATCCCGTCTCTTCATCCTCATACTGTCCCTGAAAACGGAATGGAATTAAATTCTTTTCACCTAATGCTTCCTCCGTTTTTACACGCCCATAGATATCCAGATTTCTTTCCCAAACCTTCTTTCCCTCTTCATCATAGGCTTCCACTGGAGTTCCCAGATAGTCACTTATAATACTGTAATTCCCATCCTTAGTGATTTTTCCTCTGGGAATAAAGTCATCCTGAAATACCCATGTAATCAGATTATCCGGTATATTTTCTCCCTGCCCTGCTTCTTTTTTTGCTTTTTCCTCCTCTCGTTTTTCCAGCTTCAAAATATAATCCGCTTTGAAATCTACTTTATTTTCAGTTTTCCTTCTGCCCACTGTGCATTTCTCTTCCCATTCATGAAACAAGTTGTTTCCATTCCACAGGAATCTTATTACTTTTTGCTGCCTTCCCTCTGATACTCCTTTACTATGTATACTGGTTACTGACTTTTCAATCCTCCTGCCAAAAGTATCATATTGGAAGCTGACACAGCTTTTGTCCGGTCTGGTTACTTCCCGGAGCATGCCGTTTCCAAAATAACGGTACGTCCATGTACCTCCATCCGGTTCTATTTTCTTCGCCAGATTTCCCTCTTCATCATAGAAAAATTGCCTGCCCTTGGTTATAAGCTTCCCATATCCTCCCTGATATTTGTTCCGCTTTTCCTTCAAGTTAATACAGGATTTCTCTAAGCGGCTGCCCGCTCCGTAAATACGATCACTGCAATCTTTTGTTTCATACAGATTTCCTACAATATCTGCACTTCTAAAAATTGTCTCAAAACCAGATTCTTTTGCACTTACTAAGTTACTAAACTGATCATAAGAATACACTGTTGTTCCTTTTGTCAGTCCATTCGTAACCTCCTTTAACTGATAATTCACATCCCATTCATATCTGTGCCTGCGCAATGTATCCGACCAGCCGACAACATTTCCAAAAATTCCCTGATGAGCAGCGTCTGCCTTACTTCGCTGATTACTTACTTCGTGAAAAATCGGTCTGCCAGCTTTATCATAATCCCATGCACTACAGATATTATTAGAGAACAGACGCTGAGTCTCCTGCCCCAAAGCATTATATTCCATCCTGGACACCCACGGCTTTTCTTTATCCAAATATGCCGCCACTTGTGTCGCCTGTCCCATTTCATTCCGACTGGTAAGTATATTTGCTCCAAAACTGCTTACTGTCTGAATACAGTTTCCCAATTCATCATACTGATTAGATATCCAGTGCCTGCCCTGCCACTCTTTCGTAATCCTGCCCAACGAATCTCGTTCAAACTTTACCTTGCCATATTGGTTTTCCACCTCTATTAGAGCGCCATTCTTATTATAAGTAAAGTTCTCATAAGTTTTGTCATAATAATCAGTTCTTATCACACGTCCCAGTTTATCATAACAATACCTTGTATATCTGCCTCCCAGACGATTAATTTTTGTAACAAGGCCAGAATAATCTCGTTCATATGTGCGGGTTAAAATCAAAAAAATTTACACGCTTTATTTTACCCTTTTGGGTTTCCTAAAAACACTCCGTCCAATACTTATATTTTTCACTTCTACAATTTATCTTCTGTAAATACTCCTTTTTTCTCTTTTCAAAAGTTCCTGTAGCAAAGCTCTTTTCCATTTCACTTGAAAAAAGGTTCATTAACTCCTTTCCTAAACTATTATATAAAATTGGTGTTATATCCTTAAATACCTCCTCAATCTCTTGTCTTGTCACATGCCTTTCATAATATTGAACAATGTCCTGATTCCAAAAAAACGCGTCAGAAAACTGTGCATCAAAATCCCATATTTCACTCGTCCAAAATGGCCTTTCTTCATTTATTGCAAGCAAATTATCGCTTTCCTTAAAAAGCAAAACTGAAATATACTTAAAGAATGAATATTTTATCGCTAAAGATCCTCCATAAATTTTATCAAATAACTTTACAATATTATTTCTATCAAATGCAATTGTTGTGTTAAACAAAGAAATGTCACCGAGTATTGTTTTATTTCCCATTTCCATCCGTTTCACTGTCTGTTCAACATAATATTCCATTACATATGGATATTTTTCTCCTACAGAATTTTTAAAATTTTGTTGATTAAAAAAAATCATAGAATTAAACTGACTATAAATATCTTCTGCCATTTTATTCTGATGCATGATTGCCTCTTCAATTATTCTCAAATAAAATGGCAATAAATATTCCATTAATTCCGGCTGAATATCTGATGAAAATCTACAATCATCCGCAAAATTTTGTAGAATTAAGTATTTTTCCGTAAATACCCCATCTATTTTTTCATTTGTAATAAAGCTTTTCAACACATCTTTATCTGTTTCATAAAGATTCATTTTTACCTCTGGCTTCTTAACTTTTATTGACATATTTTCGGCACCTTTGCATCTGTCGATTTTGGAGGTTGCAGTTCTGATACTTTATTAATATTGGGATACTTATTATTAACAACATCTGACATTCCCCTACTTCTTGCCTCATTTAACGCTTTTCTCAAATTATCAAGTTCTGCTCGTATCTGTTCATCATATGTATACCATCCTTTACTTGGCGGTCTCATTTTTCCCAGTATTTGTTCTCTTATTCGATGCACAACTCCATGCGTTCCACCTGTTCATAACCAAGAGGGCAACTTAACTCCTTTACAGAATTCTACCCCTTTAACTGGTAATTTATTTTCTTACCTATACTTCTTTAAAATCAATTAACAAACCATTTTTCTTGCATATATCTACGAACAATTCACTTACAACAAAATCTGTAATACTTTCTTTATCTTTCGCAATAAAAAATTCCTCTTCAATATCTCTTCTAAACTTTATAAAATTTAACACTCTCTCACCATCACTTAATGTACGATATGTTGATGCTTCTTTATCTATTATAGGTATACGTAGTATGATTTTAGCGGCATACCATTCTAAACTAACGTCTTGACAAACTAATCTACAAGAAAAAAACTTCATTTCTTCTCTCAATAAATTTCCAATTTTTTCAACAAATCGCTTAGAAAACAACAATGCAGATGGGCAAAAAATATAATCTGTTTTCTCAATATTTTCCAGTGTATAACCAGTGCCCGCAACAAACTCCAATCTTCTTCTTTTTATTTTTTCTTCATTTCCTATGTCCAATCTAAAAAATGAAAAAATTTCATCATCATTTTTTTTAAATCCTGCCATACAATCAGGATGATTTAGAGTTGTATTTATTTTATATAATTTTAATGACATTTTATCACTCCTTTTTTTAAATTTTTTTTAACTTCGCTTTGTAACATTCTAATTTCTTTTTGAATTTTCCTCTTTCCCCAATTGTTTTCTTTAGCAAGCCTGCTAATTTTATCCAATTCTTGACTAATATATTGATTGTACTCACTATGAACATTGTTCCATCCCACATGAAGAGAACTATTCGGATTTACTAAATCTATTCCCTGTGCCACAGGCAAGTAGGTCACATTGGTTGCACCATTAACATTCATTCCAGCTTCTTGAGGTATAAAATACTTATCCCAAACACTAACTGGAATAAGATGATGACGTTGCCATCCTTTTCTAGTAGTCATCCACGATGGCATTCTGCCTAAACCAAATGGATCAAGCTCACACAATGTATCATAAACATATCCATACAGAGTTGGATTACCACCTGCCAATCCAATCGGATCCTGCTGCGTATAACATCCTTCCTCTGGCGAATAATACCGGAAACGATTATAATACAATCCCGTCTCTTCATCCTCATACTGTCCCTGAAAACGGAATGGAATTAAATTCTTTTCACCTAATGCTTCCTCCGTTTTTACACGCCCATAGATATCCAGATTTCTTTCCCAAACCTTCTTTCCCTCTTCATCATAGGCTTCCACTGGAGTTCCCAGATAGTCACTTACTAAAACTTCCCACATCAATACAGTGTGTTGAACCTTGACAATTCAATATTTCAGCCAATAAAAAAGGCATAAACCTGTTCCGTTTGGTATAATGGAGTTGTCAAGAAACCATTTTAACAAAGGAGATTTTTTCCATGTCCAGTATACCACAAAAACATTTAGATGAAAAAGCCTTCGTTGACTGTGTTCAGAGATTTTTTTCTAAACACCAGGTCAGCAGGCTTCTTGCCAGATGTAATGGGATGAAAGAAAAAGGTGTTTCTCCTGTTTCTCTGCTTCGTTACAAACTTAGCAACATTTTTGTCGGAAGAAGTATGTATATGCAGCAACGGACTGGCTCTTTTAAGGAAGAGTTTTCCAGGAACACGTTCTACCGTTTCCTTAATTCTGCAAAAACAAACTGGCTCCGTTTTACTTCCCTTCTTGCTGCTGATATCGTAAATCGTGACATCAAAGGCCTGACGAATGATAGCAGGAAAAATGTTTTCATCATTGATGATAGCCTGTTCAACCGCACCAGCTGCAGGAAAACAGAACTGGGATCAAAAGTTTTTGACCACACGGATATGCATTTCAAAAAAGGATTCCGAATGCTTACTTTAAGCTGGAGTGATGGAAATACATTGATTCCTGTAAACAGCTGTTTGCTGGCATCTGCGAAAGATACAAATATCATTGGTCCGGTAAAGAACTTTGATAACAGAACTCTTGCAGGAAAAAGACGCAAGCTTGCCCGGACAAAAGCACCAGAGGCAATGCTGACCCTGTTGGACACTGCCCTCAGTGCAGGACTGAAAGCGGATTATGTTCTGTTTGATTCCTGGTTTTCCAACCCGGCACAGATCACAGCCATCCATTCAAAAGGTATGGACGTGATTGCCATGATCAAGAAAAGCAGTCGGATCAAATATGCGTACTGTGGTGAGCAGCTAAATATCAAAGAAATCTATTCCCGAAACAAAAAACGCCGTGGAAACTCAAAATATCTGCTTTCCGTTGATGTTATGGCAGGAAAAGAGAATCCGATTCCTGCGAAGATCGTTTGTGTAAGGAACAAAGCGAATCACAAGGACTGGCTTGCTTTTATCTGTACAGATACGACTCTTTCCGAAGAAGAGATCATCCATATTTATGGAAAAAGCTGGCAGATCGAGGTTTTCTTCAAAACCTGTAAATCCATGCTGAACCTGATTGGAGAATGCCACAGCTTATCTTATGATGCACTGACAGCCCATGTGGCCATTGTGTTTACCAGATATATGTTACTTGCAATGGAGCAACGTCAAAATGAAGATCAGAGAACGCTTAGGAAGTTGTTCTTCCTTCTTGTCGATGAAATGGCAGATATTACTTTCAACAGATCACTTGGTATTCTGATGGTTGCCTTAATGGCAAGCCTTCAGGAAATCTTAAAGCTCAGTGACGAACAACTGACTGCTTTTACTGCTGATTTTGAAGCAAGATTACCAGAATATCTGCGCAATGCACTCCACCCAGAGATTGCAATGGCATAAATTACTATTTTGTTAGCTGAAATATTGAATTTTCAAGGTACGAACCCCATTTTAGGTATGGGAAGTCTTAGTATCTAATTTATAAGGTGTTACATATTAGTCACATTGAAATTGTAAATGTCCTCTCTTGGATTTTTAAATCCGCTAAACTCATCAACTTTTACAAGAGAAAATAAAAATCCTGAATTTGGATTAGGAAATCCTTTTTTTTCCTTTCTCAAAAAACCTTTTACTGATAATAAGTATTTTCCGGCAGGAACATCATATTTAAAATCTGAATATTGTATGTCACCATCCCCCGTCTTAAACGATATTGCTTCCCCACAAAATTCACCTTCATTGAATGTATAGAAGGAACCTATATCTGAAATCCAAAGTCCACCTTCTATTTTTAAATTAAATCCTTCAATCTCAAACTTTTGTTCCCACTCATCATTAAATGTATTATCATATCCTTCCAGTTTAATAAGATGTTGTCCCGAATTTATTTTCGAAATAGGAAACCAAATCCCTTCTTTTTGCATAGCTAAATATAATTTTTTATCCTTTTGAAATTTATGTAATAATTTTTTTGATCTAATTTTTTCTTTTTTCAAAAAATCTTGTAGAACTTCCATTGAAAATAAACAAATACCATAACTATATGTACTTAAAATCCTATCCATAGCACTTCTCCTTTTATATTAATAATTTACTTTTACAGAAGCTTTTTGTGCTTTTTGTGCTTCCTGTAATTCTCTTATTTTCCTCAATGCTTCCTGTGGTGTCAAGTCGTTATAAATCTTAGAATTCTTGCTAAATGGAACCTTTAGATACCCCTTAACATCAATACTCTCATAAGCTTTGTCTCCTAGCTCCCAAAAATCTTCCAGTGTTCCCATAAATTTGCTTCCGTGGAAAGGTACTCCTTGCTCAATAAGAAGACGATGAAGTTTTTGATGAAGCGCCCCCGATCCAGCTGTCTCATATGGATACCATGAATATGCCGTCAGTTTAGCCCACTCCTCAATTCCTAATTTTTTCGCAACAGACCTTGGGAAAAGGTGATGCCCTAATCCAGTCTCTAAAAGATCTTTCCAATCCAATCCAAACGGATCAAGTTCCCACATTGTATTAAAAACATACCCATACAATGTTGGATTTCCACCTGCCAGCCCTATCGGATCCTGTTGCGTATACTGACCAAGACTTGGATCATAGTAGCGGAAACGATTATAATACAGACCGATTTCCTTATCCTCATACTGCCCCTGAAAACGGAATGGGATAAAACACTGTTCTCCGGTCTCTGGAGCTGCACTTCGATCACTGCCTTTCCCTACATTTTTCACCCTGCCGTAAATATCAAGCTCTCGCTCCCAGACTTTTATACCTTCTCCGTCATACGCTTCCACCGGAGTACCGAGGTAATCACTGATAATGCTGTAATTTCCTGTTCTGGTGAGTTTTCCCCTCGGAATAAAGTCGTCCTGAAACACCCATGTAATCAGATTTTCTGGCTGTTTCTGTCCCGCTTTCTGTCTTGCCTTTTCTGCCTCTCTTTCCGCAAGCCGCTGCATAAAATCTGCCTGATACTCCACCTTGACTTTCGGCTGTTTCCTGTCAGCTTCACGCATTTCTTCCCACTCATGGAAAGGCATGTTTCCGTTCCAAAGGAATCTTATGACTTTCTCCCGTTTTTTCCCTGTTACCACCTTTTCTGTTCTTCTTCCAAAAGCATCATATTTGAACCGGATAGCACTCTGATCGGGTCGGATTACCTCCTTGAGCATCCCGTTTCCAAAATAAAGGTACGTCCATGTACCTCCACCCGGCTCTATTTTCTTCGCCAGATTTCCTTCTTCATCATAGAAAAATTTTCTGCCTTTGGTTACAAGCTTCCCATATCCTCCCTGATATTTGTTGCGTTTTTCCTTCAGATCAATGCCGGACTGCTCCAGACGGCTTCCTCCCCCATAAATGCGGTCGCTGTTATCCTGCGTCTCAAAGAGGTTTCCGACCGTATCTGTTGTTCGGAAGATCGTTTCAAATCCTGATTCTCTGGCGCTTACCAGATTGCTGAACTGGTCGTAGGAGAATATGGTTGTTCCTTTCGTCAATTCATTTGTAACCTTCTTTAGCTGACAGCTTACATCCCACTCATAGCTACGCCTACGCTTTGTTTCCGAATAACCGCTGATTCCACCAACGGAGTTGTGCTGTCTACATGTCCCTCCCTGCAACAGATTTACCTCATGAGAAATTGGTCTTCCCGTAGCATCGTATTTCCAACTGCTGTAAACACCACCGGAAACTAGGCGGCTCGTCTCCTGCCCCAGCGCATTGTACTCCATCGTAGCTTCCCACGGTCGTTCCTTATCCATGTACGCTATAACCTGTGCTGCCTGTCCCATTTCATTTCGGCGGGTAAGAATGCTCGCACCAAAACTGCTCGTTGTCTCAATTCTTTCTCCCATTTCGTCATACCGGCTGGAAATCCAATGCACATCCTGCCACTCTTTTACCACTCTGCCCAAAGAATCCCGTTCCAACTTTATCCTAGTATCGGAATTTTCTGCCCCGATCAAAGCACCATTCTTATTATACGTAAAAATTTCATAGCTTTTATCATGATAATCAGCCCTTATGACCCTTCCCAGCTTATCATGACGGTACTTAGTAAATCTTCCACCGGGACGGTTAATCTTTGTAACAAGACCGGAATAATCACGTTCATAAGTGCGCATCATGGAATCGTATCCTGTTTCCCGGATAATATTCCCTTTCACATCTCTCTCAAACCGATAAACCTCACCTTTTTCATTGGTAACAGAAACCAGTTCTTCCTGATTGTTGTAGGTATAAACCATCTTACGCGCATCCTGTATTCTAGAAGCCAGACTTCCCAGTATCGTGTATGTAAAATCAACTTCTGTCCGGTGATCCTTTGCATGAAGAACTGACTGATACCCATCATAGTAAATGTCTATCTCATTGCCATCTGCCAATCTTGCCTTTACCATACGGTCGAGCTTATCATATTGGTACGTTTCCACTGCACCAAGCGGATTCATTGCGGTTAGGCAGTTGCCTCTCCCGTCATACTCCCAGCATGATGAACTGCCGTCCGGCAATGTGATTTTGCTCAAGTTTAAGTGTCTGTCATACGCTAAAGCAACCTCACCTCCATTAGCATAGCCTATTTTTTCGACCAGCTTATAGGAATTGTACCAGTATACTGTTTCCACTCCGGCTTCATCCACTGTTTTTTCCAACGTGTTGTCATCATGATAAAACCATTTTCTGCTTCCCCCTTCCTGATTTACTACCTCAAACAAACGCCCCTGTTTATCATAAGAAAAAGTAATTTTGCTCGCATCTGCCAGTATAACTGCCGTAGTTTGTGACCAGTCATTATACTGATACTGTGTTAAGCGCCCCTCCTCATCAATCTGACTCACTAGCTGGTAACGATCGTTGTATTCCTCCCTTATTTCTGTCAAATTCGGATATACCGTCTTTGTGCAGAGCATTTTTTCATTATAATGGTACTGGCTCGGCAGGCTCTCTTTGCCCGTTTTAACGCTATTATAGCCGTCTTCACTGTGATAATCAATCCACAGACTCAGGATATCTCCATCGCCCCATGTTCTGACTGCCTTGGCCCCATCTTCATATCTGTCATATTCCCAATAGAAAGAGTTCTTATTTCGATCTGTTTTCCTTACAAGAAGATGATTACGATACATCAAGCTTGTTTCTGCCCCAATAGCATCCCGAATCACCGCCAAATCCTGCTCCATATTATAGGCATAGTGAACCAGAGTATGCAATTCTCTCTCCCTATCTCCTCTTAAAGTCACTTCCGTGATACGTCCATACTGATTTGTTGTGACCCCCAGTTTCCGTCCCGCACTGTCTATGATTCGGCAAAGATAACCATCCCTGTCATAGAAAAAACGTATCTGATGGCCTTGCGGATTTTGTATTTTCGTCAATTTATATAACAAATACCCTTTTTCGCTTGGATACATAAAATAGCTATATTGACTTTCCGGATCAAATAGCTGGTAGTAATCTGCATTTCTTCTTAAGAGTAACCGGTTCTCGTAGCTAAAAGTTTCTTCTCCTACCAGAATTTCAGGAAATACACAAATACGCCCGTCATTTAGAAAAACCATTACCGCACATTCCTCTTCCAGTACTTCCAATCCCATCTCATAATTGTAACGTGTCCCATGTCCCAGATGCCCCACAACTTGACTAGCGCTGCACCAGATACGCCGCCATTGTAATGGTAAAGGTCCCGGCAATTCAAAATCAATGGTATCATATATCACATTTCCTGTAATTAAATCTACCGGATCTCCACCCAATTTACAAAATGCTTTTTCTAACCATTTAGGCATATTTTTACCAAATTTTTCCAATAGCTTACGAGAAGTCTTTCGAATTGCTACAGATGCTGCCGGCATTATAAAACCTATTCCAAAAGATATCAATCCCTGTTTCGAGTCATAAGTTCCACCTTTAAAAAGAATATCTATCCCTTGCGAAATTGCATCTGTCAAAAAGGAAACTCCACCACTGACGAACATTTTAGTAAGGAGCTTCGCTTCCTTTAAAGCTTTGATTCCCAAAATTGCGCCAGATACTGCTCCCTCGATTGCTCCTTTTGCACCAGCTAAAGCATAATCCTGCCAGTCACTTACCTCTCCCCGCATAATATCTGATACCGCCATCACTCCAACTGCAAGCGTCCCGCTAATTGCAGCCCCCATACCTACCGCAGATGCAGAAACCCCGATAGCAGCCAATGCAGCACCTCCCGAAGCCACTACTGCTGCCGCCGCCACTGCAACCACTGCAACCACTGCCAAGCCAATCAATACGTTTTTCAGTAATTTCCCCCACTCAAATTTCTTTTCTTCATAAGCAATTTCTTCATTCAGCCGGTCAGTAAAAATCACCTTTTTTCGCCCTTCATAAATCAGATTATTTCCTGCTTTAATATGAGTATCACCATCTGAACCCCCAAGCAAATAAAGTGAAGATTCCTCCTTTGCCCCCGCAACAATATTTCCTGTCTTGGCAAATATCTTTATTAATTCTTTTGCTTCCAGAGAAAGTTTCTGTTTCGTAAAAATATTTAAGTCTTTATCGCTTCGAATAGATACCCCATTTTCGGCAACCATTTTCATAAATAACTTTTCGTGTGCCTCAAAACTAATATCTGTTGCTCCCAGCTTTAATTCTTTTCCCTCCGGTATTCCCATGTATTTCAGCCTGGGGTTGGAGGTCTTAGCACAACTGCCCCCATTTTTCCGCACTGCATTCATCGCAATCGCACTATTTTCATCGCTGCTGGAAAAATACAGCGAAAGAGTACTGCCAATTTCAGGCATACAATAAAACAGGTTATTTGCCTGCGATGCATAAGGAAACCAGCAGGCAGACCCCATATTATGCCCCCCATCTATCTTAAGTTCTAATTTTACCCGCTGATTTTCTGTTTCCAAAACCTTGCCCAGTAAAGAAATTCCCTGTATATGAGCATTACTTTTTTTAGGTATGCTCAATGAAGCTTCAAATCCCAATATGTAAGTATAGTAAAGTGCACCTTTCATTAAGAAAGTCTGACTTTCTTCTATTACCATTGGATGTCCTTCATACTCTACAATATTACCCAGTTCGAAACGTTCTTTACTTCGTAGATGATACTTTACAAACTGCTCCTCCTGCACCCAAAAACCGGCTGCAACTGCCTCCTGATACTGTGTTGCATCCTTCTGGATGGTTACTTCACCCGCGCTTTTTATTGTTTCAATATTTTTAGGCAGACCAAACCAGAGCCTTGGTCCCCTTCCTAATACATCTGCTACCAACTGTGTTTGAAAATGAGTTGCCAGACGTTTACAAAACTCCCAGTCTGTTTCCCGATACTGAAGAATAAACTTCCCTATTTCCTGATCTGGAGATGCTGTGCTATTGACAAATGCACTCCCCTGGTAATTTGTCAATACCTGTTGAATTAATGCAGAGTAACTCATTTCTTTATTCTGAAAAGAACGGCTCTTTTCCTCATAATCCAATAAACTGCTCCATGATAATCCATTGATTTCTACATAGTAAATACAATCGTGGTAAGATATACTTACATCTGTCACAACACCAGAAAAAAGTAATATTTTCTCCGAATCTTTCTCTCCATATACAACAATAGGGGCTTTGCTCCCTACCTGATGAATGCATTCCTTCCCCGCTTCTTCCTGTAAAACACCTTTTACCCATATCTGACCATGTTGGTTTAATTTTCTGGTAATCCTCAGTTCATAAACCATTTGAAGTGAATATGGACATTCTACTTTTATCTGCCCCTGCATGAATTCATCCGGAATTCCATCAAGAGAAAGTTGATTATCACTCATTTTTATTCCTCCTTTGCGCGTACACGGAAGCCCTATATCTCTCTTACATTAGTACACTCCCTGTCCGGCATCCATAAATCCAATAACCCCTCCATACTTACAGGTAATTGTGCATTTTACAGTAAGCGCCGGTTCTCCATCCACCAACGTTTCTTCTTGCGCATCTGCCCATTCCTTTGCTAATTCTGGTTCACACAATTTTCCCTCTATAGGCAATGGAACCTCAACTGGATTTCCATCCTCGTCCGTAACTTGTAACAAATCCTTTGTATCCTCAATCTTTATATCTATCCCATCTTTTGTTTCTGACCGACAAGCCCCAAAAGGTGGAATATTCTTATCAATTCCCACTTTACAATCTGTCCTATTCATCATCGCTTTATCTCGTATATACGAGCCATGAGATGCCGGCATATCCAATTTTCTTGTATGTGTTCCACAAGAACAATACATAGTTGCCCCCCGCACTACATAAGGATAGTGCATCTCTTCTGTTTCAGTTTTCATTTCATCTGACATTTTATCTGCTCCTCCCTGCTATCTTCACTGGCTCGAACCAAATTCCATTAGCCTCTCTCCGCAAAATACTTTCTGCTATATCTAACCGCACCACAACTTCCCTGTTAAAATCCTTTGCCATAAAGATTTTCCGCCCCTCTGTCTTTTCCACATCTAATACGAACTCCTGCACATTCCCTTTTTTATCATATTGGGACTGACTTGAATCTGCACATACAATCTCTGCCGGACGTATCAAACAATACGGCATTTGCTTTCCACTTTCTTTTTCAATCAGCATCACCCGTTGAAGATCCATATCCTGCTGATACTTTTGTAATATTTTTCTATATTTATCTGCAATCAAAGGATATGGTTTTTCCAGATAATCCGGATAGTCTATACACCGCCCGGTATATTCTTTTACATATGCAATAGATTGCTTCATAACATTCGTACCAATACCCTCTTTTGAAAACTGTATTTGCGGCAACAAACGTAATCGTCTATCTGTTTTCATGATAAAGTAATCCACTGCCAACCTCCTCCGGGAACTTACAATCCACAATCTGAGCATCTTGAAAATTAATCTCTTCTGCCAGCAATACTTTTGAAAAATCTACTTGAATCAATTTTGCTCCTGCAAAAGAGACATGCTTTATTTTTGCTCCTGCAAAATCAACTTGTTCTAACGTTGCTCCTGAAAAATCTGTATCAAAAATCTTCATTTTTTCCATCTTTGTGTTTTTCAGCATCGTATTTTGTAAATTACTAAAAAGTAAATGGCTCTTATTCCAACTGCTTTGAGTAAAATTACATCCTACAAACGAAGAAAATTGAAATTCCAATTCTTCATAATTTCCTTTTGACAAGTCTAAATTTTCAAAAATCTCATAACTAAAAAGTTTTTTCTTTTTGGATTGTAGATAACTTCTTACCTCTTTGCTATCTTTTATGGTATTATCTTCCTTATACAAAATATCAAACCGATCCAGATACCCACCAATACAGACTACAAAACACGGTGCCCTCTCTATCCTCTGGTACGCCTCTGTCTGAACAACCTTCCGCATCCCTGCCCGAATCAATTCAGCAATATAAAAGAGATACAACTTGCTTTCTGCAAATACCCTTCTTTGTGCCTCTGCCAAGCTTGTCTTTCCATTGGATTTTTTTCGTAACTCCTCCACCAAATCCCCATACTGCTCTAAATAAGAATAAAATTCTCCCACATGATAACTGTCACTACATTCCACGTAATCCAAAAACCAATTCTCATCATACGCATCCAAACGGATTTCATGCTTTTTCAATAAAATATTGGTTTGCAACACAGAAAAATGGATATAGGCAATGGCTCCTTTTCTTCCCTGCCTCTGCATTTCATAGATTTTATTACAATATTCAGAAAAACAATCTACAAACTGTTCAACTAACTGTTCAAAATGACTTTTCACATAGTAATCCAGTTCAGCAGCCAACTCTTTACCTTTTCGTTGAAGGTCAATTCCTTGCACACACTGCACCCCCTCACCTAATTAGATTTTACTTCCTGTCCTGTTACTTTTATATCTTCTTCTATTTTGACAGATGCTGTTTCATTACAGCTTAAATCAACTCCCGTAAGTCCGATAATATTTATATTTTCCTCCGCACTTAAAACTATATTCTGATCTGATTTGAACTCAATATCTTTATCGCTTGTAATTAAAACACCCCCCTCATCCGTTAAGGTAATAACTGTACCATCCGCAATAATATAAATACCTCCCGGAGTTAAACGAATTTCTTTGCCGTCTTGATTACGAAGAGACTTGACACTAGGATCATCTCTCTGCCCACTATATTCTCCGCTGCCTCCAGAAACACTATCACTGCCTCCACCAGGAGAACTGTTATTTACTTCTTCATGTACAGAACTTATCGCATAGCTATGCTCTTCCACACCATCTGGAAAGTAAACTCTTACACTATCACCAATCTCAGGCATACAATACCATCCACTTCCATCTTGTGATGAATAAATTGTTGAATAAGGGAAAAAACACAATTTTCCCGGATTATGTCCTGAAATTTCATCTATTTCCAGTGAAACCTTTACCTGATCATTTTTAATTGCAACAATTTTTGCATTTAATGAAGCTCCGGCTATCCGTTCATTCCATTGGTGAAGCTGACTCATTCCTTTTCGGGTTGTTAATGTCAAATGGTATACAAAAATTCCCTTTTCCATACGTGCCATAATCTGATACACATATAATGTCTGTCCCTGAAACTGTACTTCATCTCCGATATCCGCAGGTGAATATGTTTCCACCTCATAGTAAATAAAATCCTGTTCGCTCAATCCACTGATACCACTGTTTGACAATTTTAAATACTTGCCAATATCTTGTTTTACAACATAGTTAACCGTTTCTAAGTTCAGTTTTCCATTGTCTGGTACACCAAAATAACATCTTGGACAATTTATATGAACATCATTAACCAAGCCCGTATGAAAATGTGAGGCCAGTCTTCGAGAAAATTCCCAATCTGTCTCTTCGTACTGCACAATAAATTGTCCTATACTTGCATTTTGAGTAATAACATCCCTAAACGCAGCATCCGCATAATCAGCGGCTACCTGATTTAACAATTCACTGTATAGCATTTGTTTATTCTGAAAGCTCCGGCTCTTTTTCCCTATATCCAAAAGATAACTGTAGGAAATAGCATATACTTCCATATAATAAGAACCCTGTATGGCTTTGACTTTCACATCCTGCACAATTCCCTGAAACAAAATATCTCTATTTCCGTCAGTTTCTCTGACTGACAAACTCACATTGCTTCCCTGACTGTTATTTATCACATAACTGTCCTTTTTTTCCTCTGGAAGCAGTGCCTTAAAATAAAATGTACCATGTTCATTCATTTGTTGATCAATACGTACATCTAATAATTGTTCTACTATATAGGGGGCTACTTCTATATTTTGAAAAGAAATAATTTTTTCCATATTTACTTCTCCCCCCTATTCTATTGTTTCTACCGTTTCGATTGACTGTATCATTTCGAAGGCAACCGGTCTCCAATATTTCATCTCTTTGGTTCGACAATTAAAACTTCCCATCAATGGTTGTCCCTTCACTGCCAAATAGAACATAAGATTGTATAATTTCCCGTCCATAGCAGGATTTGAAAACTCCACATAAGCAATCTTTTTCCCTAAAACATCCACCGAACCTATTTCTCTCTCTTTAATGCCTGGATTTACTCGTTTCATCATACCAAAAATCTGACTACGAAAATTTTCTATTGTTGCATCGCTTACCTCTCCTTCCATATATTGAAACATCAGATTTATGGTTCCTGTTTCATCTGTAAGAATTGTTTCCGGTCGATGTTCAGACGGATATTTATTTTTAGTCATATCTGGATCTAATGGTACAAAATTCTTCGGCAGCATCATGGTAATTGTATCTTTTGCCAGAAGACTACGTTCAAAATATATCCATTTTCCAAAAATCCTGACACCAGTATATATATTGCGTTCTTCCACTGTTTCTGACTGATTAACCTTAGAACTTTCTTTTTTTTGTTCTGCCTTATTCATCATGTCAATAATTTGTTCATCAAAAAATTCTTCTTTTCCCATCTTTTTCTCTCTTTCTTAAACCATCATTCAATTACTATAAATTTGCAGTTTGTCATTTCAATCCACAATAATCACTCTGGTATTTACTTTTTCTTTTTTGAATTTTCCCATATTATCCACGATATTCTCCAGCTTCTCATATACCATTTGGTTATCGTACGACATGATATTAGCCACTACAGCTTTCTTCATCTTATTACTTAAATACGCCGCAATCACTTTCCTCTCCACCCTCCCCTGTGTATTCCAAACCAGACTGCAAAATCCAAAATCAAACTGATCCTTCTCCTCCATGTTCCAAAGCTCTTCACCAAACTGCTTAACCACCAACGGATGCAGCGTTTTCTCCCCAATTCCCGCCACCGTAGCACAGATCAGATTTACCGTATCGTACTCGGTTGACATATCCGCAAAATTCTTATAACTGTCACGCAGTGCCGAACCTTCCCGCAGATAGAAGCGGCACATTTCCATCTGGTTCTCGCCCAGTTCCAGCTCCTCATCCAGAAAAAATCTGACACGGTATGCCTTGTAGTCTAAGTTTGTCTCATCCTCTGAAAATTCCGCTTTCAGCATCTGCCACCTGTTCTTCGGTTGATAATCCACCCTCTCCTCTTCCATCATCAGATAAATAAAATCGTGAAATTTCAACATTCCCTTCCCAATGACAAGCTGACCATCTTCCGCCCGTATATCACAGCCTTTTAACAGACCGTCTGTATACTCCGCATAATACAACTGCCACCCTGCATAGGTGTAATCTCTGATATCCCACAAACTTTCTTTTTTCAAAATACGCCTGCCCGCAAATATCGGAACTCTCATTTCCATGAAACTTCACACTCCTATTTCTTCCCGTCAAAAAAACTGTTCACCCAGTTATCACTCTCGAAACTGAAAAATTCTGCTTTCCCCAGATAAAGTTCATCCATTTCACAGTAAACCGGAACAACCTGAAATCCCCATTCCTCCTGTTCTGCCCATACGAAGAACTTCACATCTCCATTCTCAATACTGTCCGTCTCTTTCTGTAGAATATGGGAACCATAAACCGCCTCAATCTCCTCATAGCTTTTCTGTGAAAAATCTTCTTGCCTGCATACATACTGAAAACGGCAATGTTCCTCCCCGTCCGCATTTTTCAAGTACAGCGGAAGAATCAAATCCTCCATATTCCTCGAAATAGTTCCCGCCGTATCCCAGTCTTTAAAACCATCCACCAGTACCACTTCTTTTCCATTATGGGTATAAGCGGTAATCCGATAGGGGAGCACAGCTTTTCCATTGTTCAGGTGAATATCTGCCAGCCCATATTTCCGGTCACGCAGATATTTCAGCGCCCCGTCCACACAAGTCATCTTTAATTCAAAATCTGCCGCATCAATATTCGCCCTTTTCCGAAACTGTATCATTCTCCCCGGAACGAACTCTTTTAACGCATCCTTGAACAAATCAATCTTGCAGGACTGCCCCGTCAGCTTAATAAAGGAAAAATCCTGTATTCTTCCGCTGTGGTATAATTCCTCCATAAATTTCTGTACAATGCCGTATATCTCGCCGGATAACAGCAGCTCTATCTCAAAATAGTTCATCATCACTTCCGGTATCATCTTTTCCACCGTAAGGCTGTTCCCTTTCCAGAAAGACAGTTTCCACTTATCCAATAAAACAGTATTTTCCCGCTGTCCTTTTTGTTCCGAAGTAACTGTGACCTCCAATGCTCCGATTTTTCCGTAAAATAATTTTTTTATCTGCTCTGCTGTATTGAACAAGGTATAAAAATTATTTTTCACCTTGTAATACTCGCTGCGGTTATATCTTTCAAAATCGGCAAAACGCGTGGGAAGTGTCTCTTCCGCTTTTTGATATTCCTGCTCTAAATACTGATAAAACTCCTTTACTCCATGCGAATCAATAAAACGGTAAATATCCGTATCCATGTATTCCAGGATTTCTTTCACACTGCTTACATTCTGATTTCCAGTTGCCCGCACCAGTGCGATTTTCAATATCTGCATAATGCGGTACGTTATGTTATTTCCGCCAAAGTCCGTATCGCCGTTTTCGTATGTAGTTTCCATATAGATTTTGTAAGCGGCTCTGCGGTCCTGAATACGAAAACGGTACGAACACAAATCCGTTGTTCCTCCTCCACAGTCTATGATAAGCGCTTCATATTCTTCGTTTTCTTCCAAAGTATCCTGCTCTAACATACTAGAAATGGTGTTATATAATACAGCCATTCCCTCATCTAACATAATCTCCTGATTGATCATATATTCCGGCAGTATTTCCCGAAACATTCTGCGGAAATAATGCTTCTGCTTCACCGGACTTGAGATATGTACCTGAGAAATGCGGCATTTAAAACGGTTCTCCGTTTTTCTTATGATATACAGGAAAAATCGACGTAAAATCTCCGCCCGCTTTACCAGCCTCCGCCGTCCCTGTCTGTCAACAATTTCTTCCTCTTTCTCGTATTCCCCAATCCAGCGTTTCACATCATAAAAGACACAAAAACCCTCGTCTACATAACTCGCGTTTGCCAGCCTTATGGCATCATAACCGAACAGCAGCTTATCGTCTTCTTCCTCCACTGCCAATACTCCTATCACGCTGGGTAATAGCATACTTTCCCCTGCGCCGTCCTCAAAAACCGTATAATTGATTTCATTTTCCCTGCAATTTTTTATTGCTGCCTGCTGTCCCAAATGCTCGAAATAAGCAGAATCCAGATACACTCCGGCAGTGGTATTTACAGAGCCAAAATCAATCGCCATAGGCAGCATCAGCGTTACCGGTTTTCTCACCACAAAATCAATCAACGGTATACTGTAAACCTCGATATGCTCCGGCAGTATCGTCTGCTCTCCATAGTACAGGTGATACATACACTCTGAGTTCTGACGTCCCATGCAGAAAATTCTGTAATCTTTTCTCTGTGTCTCCCGTGTCTCTAACTCCGCCGCCTTAGTAAGATACAATTTTTCCTGTTTTCCCCCATGCTCTTTGAGATTTAAAATCGCACAGAGTGTCATATCGCTTCCCATTAAAAAGGCATTTGTTCCTGACAGTTCTTTCTTATAAGGAATGGTATAGCCGTCATAATACTCGATGGACAGTCCCTCATAAGCTAAAATCTGGGACTGGCAGTATAATTCTTTGCAAGGCTTTATCACAATTCTGGTCTTTTTTAAAAATTCCTCTACCCGCTCTTCTCCCCCTTTTTTCCTGTCACAGATAAGGAAGTCCTGTCTTTTTCCCATGTAACGCATAATCGTCTGGATCAGTTCTTCTTTATCGAGAGGGTGTATCACACCATTCATAATCTTTTCACGACGGCAGATTTCCCTTAGCTGATAGGTGGTCATCAACTCCAGTTCTGATTTTTCATATTTCATTTCGTTTTTCTTTGTATCCGTTCTGGTTGCCTCCATACCTATCACCTCCACATTTATATTAAAAGTACCTTATCTATCACCATGGTTTCTTCCATATCCAGGATTCCAAAATGTTCCAGATAAAAGACTTCTGTCCTCATACCTATTGGCAAAAAGGTGTCTAATAAAAACTGAACCCGCTCTCTTTCTTCCTGTGTCTCTGCACTTCCAACGTAAATATAAAGCTCATTGGCACAATCCATGCTGACGTATATCATGGAATTTATATATATCTCCTGAAACAACCATTTGAAAATTTCAAGATAATTGCGGGAAGCCACCACATCCATGAGAGCCAGTACAAGATATCTTTTTTCATACCGAGAAAATAACCGCATTGCCGCCTTTGCCTTACTTCCAAACTGTCCGCTTTCCAATTCCTCTGCTAAGAACTTAAGATAGTAATCTTTTTTGCTCATGCCCATCCTCAAGTCCGTCAATGCCAGATAATGAAAGACTGTATCCACAAAGATTTCCCTTGTCTTTTCATATCCCTTTTGGTTAATATCCAATATCTCACTGAAAATATCAAAAAAGCGGTAAAATGGATTTACCTCTACAACAGTCTGCTCTACGGTCTGCGTATTTAAGTCACAAAAGGAAACCTCCAGATATGGGCTTCGCACCTCTGCCACCTCATACCGCAAATCGGCTTCCCTGATTCCATTTTTTTCTGCTGCCAGCACAACCTCCCAGATATACTGCATACACTTAAACTCCTTTGTCCTATGTCCTGTCTCCCTGTCGTTTTACAAGGCTGTACCGCCTAACATAAAATGGTTAAAGGTGCGAATCCATCAGAATACCAACACACTTATATTCACAGACAGATAGCTGTATCTGTGACACGAAAAAACGTACCATATCTTCGCAAAAGTTCTTTTTCTGTCCCTTTCGTGTGAAATACAATGCCAACGTTTTTCTTGTCTCCATCGGGAAAACGGTATTTCCCAAAAATGGATTCATATCCCCTTCCAGACAGGACTCCGGTGGTGTTTCAAGCACCTCACACTTTTCTAACTCTACATAAACATTATGTTCAAAGCTCTGTACCATCCAAAACAACTCTGTCCGGCTGCCAAGGGAACTTTCCTGCCGTTCTCTGTAATTTTGAAAAAAACTGCTTTTTCTGCTGTTGCTTAACATTTCGCAGGTATACCCATGGGAACTTGTATCTGTCTTTTCAATGAAACGATATGCTTCCCAATCCCGAAAAGATTCTTTCAGCGACGTCATAATAATTTTATCTTTTTCATGCCTGACTTTAAGGACATCTTCATTGATTCCAAGCATATATCCGCTGTCCAAATCATAGTTTTTTAAATCCAGTTCATGTTCATAATATTTCTCATCAATGCACGGAACCATAAATTTACGGCACTGAAATGTGAACTTTTCTATATTCCATAACAGCAGCATGTCATTTTTAATATCTTCCTCATAGCTGCCAAAATCTATTTTCAAACCGTTTCCATCCGTTTCCCCGTCCGTATCTATTTCATAAAATCTATCCAGATATCCCGTATTGACTGTTGTCCAGCATATCTTGTTATAGACGAATACCTGATACAGCTCCGACAACGCCTGCTGATAACATTTTGCTTTGCGCACCCGGACGGTATAGGATTTGCCGCTGTCATCGACCCCTTGAAAATCTGCTGCTTTTTCAAATTCTGCTTTCTTTTGATAACTGCCCGCAAAATAGATAATGCAGGGCATTGCTTCCTGCTTCTCCTGCTCCTTATCCTCCTGCAGTAATGCCGGAACAACCGGGTACAGTGTTCCGTTGATAGGGTCATAATCTTTCTGGGTGATAACCGTCATAGAGACTGCATATTTCTCATTTGGAATCTCTATTTCCCGTTTGATTTGATTTTCCAAATCCAGATACCGTTTTTCCATCCGTTCAAAAATGGGCACAAGACCTTCCAACAATATTTCCCTTGCGTCCTTCCGTTCGCCTAAATCCTCTATTTCTGTCAGCCTTTTTCGTATGTGCTGCTGTAAATCTGTAATACTTTCCACAATATTTACCCCTCTGTGATCTGCATATCAATATCACTTAAAATCTCCTCAATCCTCTGCACATCTTCATCGCTCCCAAGTTCCTGATAAACCGATTTTGCAGACAGATACTGTGATTTTGCTCCCCACAAATCCCCGGACTGCCGGCAGGCTTCTCCCTGGCTTTCATAGGCAGCCGCCGTATTTTTCTGTTCCTCCTGTTCACTTAACTTTTCTTCTACGGCATCCAATTTTTTCTGTGCATCTTCCTGTCCCGCCGTATCCGCTACTTCACCATACTTGGCAACTGCCATCGTATAATAAACTTTCGCCCCAACATAATCTTTTTCCAGACATGCCTTATCTCCTGCTGCCACCATCTCCGCTGCGGCAACTGTCTGCTGTGCCTGACTGTCTGCTTCTTCCTGTGCCGCGCTCTCGGCATCTGCCTTTTCCTCATAAAGCTTTTCCAGCGAATCCATAGCAGTCTGTTTGCCCTCCGCATCATGTACGGACAACGCGGCTTTTTTTGCCAGCAGATACTTCTCTTCCGCCCCATCATAATCGCCCTGCTCTAACAGGGAATCTCCAAGGTTTATATAATCCTCCACCGACAGGAATACGCTGATATTCTCCAGCTTATTTTCTATGTAATCCGTCCCTACATTGTCCGCATATCTGGTGCGATCCAATGCAGAAAGATAGTATTCTTCGGCCGCTTCATAATCTGCGCTGCTGTAGCTTTCATCTGCCAGTATCACAGTCTCTATAACAAAGGAATATTCCTGCAGACGGTTTCTCATACTGCTGTCTTTCAGCTTTTCTGCCAGTTTCTGCGCCTGCTCGCATTCCTCCTTTGCCCTGACATAATTTCCGGTATTGATATATTCCACCGTATTGGTAAAATGATAATTCATATCCTCAGTACGCTGCACTTTTCTATCACGCAGAAACCACAGCACCACACCGATAACGATTGCCGCTATGACAACAATAACCGTAATCATCACTATTTTTTTTATCCGTTTCCGCTTCTCTGGATTTTGGTATACTTTATTTACAAAAATAACTGCCAGCGTATAGTTGTCCAGATTCTCCGGCTGTCTTGAAAGCAATAAGTCCTCGATATTATCCACCGTTGTCTGCACTTCGTTATCAGCTTCTGCAAAAACATCATCCAGCTCCGCCTCGTCCACATTCTCCCAGATTCCCCTTGTATACAGAGCAATCATGTCGGTTTCCGCCAGCTTTATCTTCTTTGAAACCACGGGTTTAAAATTTTTCTGTCCCAGATAGGCATAAAGATTATTCCTCTCTTCATGCTGCATCAACTCATCTTTGGCAATTTTCTCCTGCTCCACCATCTCCTGGGCAAGAGACATATCCCTCGTCTGACGGTAAACCGCCCCTCCCCGGTACATGCGGAGCCTTGTGTTCCCCACATAGCCATATCTCATCTTCTGGTAATCCGTTACAACCACTGTAATAGATGCCTTTAACCGTCTGTCACTTTCTTTTCCTAACAATGCCCGGTTTGCCCGCTTTAACAATCTCTTTACAGTTCGCTTTGACAGAGATGGATTTTCCTGAAAACTAAGAATGACTGTCTCAATGGCAAGCCTTGCGCTTTCTACATCCGTGACCTCCGTAATTCCGTCTGCGATGACATAGCAGGCGAACTCATCTAATTCCACATACCCAAAATAATCTCTGTTTTTTAACCTGCTTCCCTCTTCGGAAATAAACCGTGCCTCAAAATCACTGTTCTGTTTTCTCATGTCATTTCTCCAACTCTTATCAGAATTACGCTGGCATTATCCTTATCGCCTTTTTTCTGATTTACCAGTTCCACCAAATCAAATGCCATTCTCTTACAGCTTTTCTTCCGGGCTAAGCAGTCTTCCATCTCTTTCCATGTCACGCTCTCCTGCATTCCATTACTGAAAACTGCCACCACATCCCCTTCCTGTAAGCGAACCGGCTTGTCGTAGAACTGTATTTCCTTAAAACCGTCTCTTCCCAGGTAATTGTAAATTCTTTTTTCCTGCAGCATAGACAGGGCATCTTCTCTTGTCAGAACGCCTTCCACATACTTATCCTGTGCCAGCACATCTACGGTGTGTCCCGTTCCAAGGGGAATCAATTCCTCATTTCGGAATACTGCAATCTTTACATTCCCGACAATCCCGTAAAACAGAAATCCTCCCTGTATCATAACGGCGCTGACTGCCGCCATTCCTCTTCCCTCATCCATCTGTTTTAAAATTTCCCGGTTTGCCGTCTGAAACGCTTTCTTAAAAAAATAGGACGGGTGGTCTGCCATGTTGTACGTTTCAAAAATTTCTTTAAAAACCCGAATGACTGTCTTAGCAGCAATTCTGCCGCCCGCTTCTTTTCCCATTCCGTCTGCTAAAACCGCCAGTAAACCATTCTCATTTTCTTCTATTGTAAAGTAATCCATCTGTATTTCACGGCTGCCGATGGTCTTGCAGGCTCCCGTCTCATATCCCTCTCTGCTGCTCCGGAATACCAGACAAAAACGGTACAAAAATGCAATTCCTAAGAAAGCGCATAAGATACAGACTGTCAGGTACGGGACATTCATTTATCGTCCTCCCACATATAATGCTCCCCGCAGAAAGGGACAAAAAGGAATGTGCTCTCCCCCATCTCAATCACGTCATATGCACTTAACGGCTGCGGCAGATAGACCGCTTCACCGTTCAGATAGACCAGACCGTTGCTGTCTCCCGGCAAAATCATGTTCTCCCGTTTCTTCGCATCAAATACAATCACCGCATGATTTCTCCGTGCGATTTTGTTATCCCCCAGAATCTGAATGTCCATATCATCTGCCCGTCCCACAAAATTCTTTCCGTCCATGACCCGGTAATCTTTGCCTCTTCTCGGACCTTTTACGCATACAATCCAGCCGCAGACCGGATTCTCCTCCTCCAGAAAAAGAATGTCCTCAATTTCTTCCTGCGATTTTTCCACTGACTTTTTTTCTTTCGTGGCTGTCTCAATATTGCAGTACGGACACACTGTTCCATATCTCCTGCTTGAAAAAAGATGTCCGTTCTGACAGCGAATTAAATTTCCACTCATGTTTTTTCCTCCATATGTACACGCTATTTTGCCCCTAATCTGGTATTCCCGATAAAAATAATATCGCCTGCGTTAATCCGGCAGGGATGCTCCCTTGACACCTGATACACTTTGCCATCCTTCGCATCCTGGATTCTTACGCCGTTTCTGCTTCCTAAATCTTCAATATACCACTGCCCCGCCGCATAATTTAACACGGCGTGCTGACGGTCTGCCATTCCGCCATACTCTGTATTCTGAAGATTAATGTCCACGTTTTCCTTATGCTCGTCCCGTCCGATTAAAAGGGACGTCTTTCCGCCAATATGCCAGGCTGATATTTCGTTTCCCTCTTCATCTAACAGCAACAGTTCCTGTATTCCCCGCCCATTTCCTCTTTTTTTCTGTCTGCCGGACAGAGAATCCGTCACTGCCAGCAGCAAAAATGCCAGAAATACAATCCCGCAGACAGCCATAAGCGTATCCCGCCCCCTGCTCTGCTCCATATATGTAAAACATAGAATTATAATTGCAGCGGAAAGACTGCATATCATCATGTCCATGAAATTTTTCTTATTCATTTTCACCTCAATATCACCGCAAATCTGCGTCTGAAAAATCAAATCGTCTTTCTCAACGTTTCAATCCCATATAACGTTCAAATAAATCTGTCACATCCATGGGATTAATCTTTTGTTGCGTGCGATTCTCCTTTTTCTCACTCTGCTTTCCCATGGAAAAAAATCGTTCAAATTCCTTTTCAATATCTCCCGGATCAATCGTTCCTCCTCCGGTATTCTTTCTGCCCGTCCCAGCACCGTTCCTTCCTGTCCCAGCGCTGTTCCTTCCTGCCGCACTTTTCTGTTCTTTCTGCGCTGCCCTAGCGTTGTACTCTTCCCTCTTTTGTTTATCGCTCAGAATCCGGTATGCCTCTCCGATTTCCTTAAACCGTTCCTCTGCCCGCTTATCTCCCGGATGTGTATCGGGGTGGCATTCTTTTGCCGCTTTTCTATATGCCTTTTTTATGGTGTCCTCATCAGCCGTTTGCGAAACCCCTAATACCTGATATGGATTCATATTTGTTCCAACCTTTCGTTCATGGCAATAGAAAGCCCGTAAAATGCGCTTTCTATTGCCGATTTAAGGCGCAGGCTGTCCTATTTGCTGACAATCTGCGCCCTGCTGTTATGCTGAATAATTTCCTTCTACCGCTACAGAAGCGATTTTGTCTTTCTTCTGTCTGAGTACTAATGTGAAGGTTCCGGTTCCCTCTACATCGCCAAACTCTTCTTTGTAGTCAAGCACAAATGCGTTTGGGAAACAATATTTTCTCTCCATTACGCCGCCTGCCACATGCTCTACTGTCACCTTCCGATAACAGTCCACTTTCTCCGCCGGAACAACGGACCATAATGCCAGCTTCCTGGTACTGTCAGTAATATCCCCGTCCAAAGCCGCTAAAATCTTTCCGGTAATTACCATAGTTGCGCCGACATCCTTCGTTCTCGCATTAGAATCCAGCGGAATATCAGTAGTAACCTTTACGCTTCTGACACATTCCTTCGCCACTTCAAAGCTCTCGCTTCCTTCGACTTTTACTAAAAATGACATAATTTTCTCTCCTTTCTTTATTCACCGTAGCCGCCTTCGATCTTCACCGCATCATTCTCGTCCTTTTTCTGCTTGATGTGGAGATAAAATGTACCCACACCGGTTTCATCATCCATATGCTCCTCATATTCCATGACAAACGCATTGGGGATTGTGTACTTTCTTACCACCTGTCCTGCTGATACAACATCGATCTGTGCATTTCTGTAGCAGTCTGCCTGCTCGGACGGAACCTGAGACCATTTGGATAATCCAAGTGTTCCGTCTTCTCCGTCTGCTCCCACCTTATACAACATTTTTCCGGTAATCTTTACTGCAATGCCAAAATCTGTAGCCCTTGCGTTGGAATCTGTTGCGGAATCGGAACTGAACGTAACTTTCTGGATAGTTTTCTCGTCCAGATTGATGTTCTCTGCGCCTCCACTCACTGCTAATCTAAAACCCATGTTCGTTTCCTCCTTCTTTTCTTTTAGACTTTATTTAAAATGTTCTGTCCTCGCTGTTGACCCGGTTAATCTCGATTTCGAGATTCTTCACGTTACCGTTAAATGCGATATCAAGCGTGCAGTATCCCGCTGCCTCGTCGATGGAATACCGGATATCGTCTCCGTTTCCGATAATCGCATTGATGCAATCTTTCTTCTCCATCCATCTGCTTCTCTGGCTGGTAGGCTTGCTGGAGAAAAACTCCACAATATTTTCCTGCTTAAAATCGCCTGTTGCTAAACGCATCACTCTCTGAATGTAAGTAGTCACCTGTGTCTTATAGATTGGCTCATAGCTCTTTCCGTCTGTCAGCAGGTTACGTGCCTTGTAGACCATAATGTTCTGGATATTCATATCCTTAAGCACTGCATTTTCGGAAGAAAATACAAATCCGAAATTCTTCCGGTTGATATCGCTCTTGATATCGTTGGTGTATCCTGTAATCTCTTTTGCCATGGTAGTCCGAACCTGCAGTGCGTGATCTCCTGACTCAATGTCAAACCGGACACCCGGAAACTCATCGTCCACGTTTTTCTTAAACACTTCTTTTAAGTAGTCCGGACTCTGGTAAGCTGCCACCAAACCGGCTGCCACATAAGCAGCTCCTATGTAGACACCATCAATCCAGATTTTCATAACATCTTCTTTTTCTTTAGACAGCGCTGCCGTATTCTGCTCTGTAATGTACATTTTGTTATCCAGAATGACACCGGACTTGTCTTTTGGTATTACGGTAAAATTCGGGATACAGGGAATTGCATATTCACTAAAAGGCTTGCCAATCAACTGCGTACATTTTGTTTCATATTTTTCAATTCCCTCTGTCGCCATAACATTAAAGGTGGTCTTGTCCCCCGTCTCATAGCTGAAGAAACACTGCACTTCATAATCTTTCAGCGCATCCAGAATCCGAACCAGCGATTCCATGCTGTTCACATCCTCTTTCTCTACGTTCTCATTTCCTTTAAAACGCTCCTTTACCGCCTTCAGCTTAGAACTGCTGTTTAAGGAAACCGACGGAACAATGGCATACCAGATGGTATTCTCAAAATCATTTTTTGCGTTTACCGTATTGAGATATGCTAAAAGTCGCGGAATGTTGCTGCTCTTTGCCAGCATATCGTTGCTCACATTCGATACCACCAGAGAAGGTTTCATTCCCTTGCAGTTTCTCGGATACTGCTCGAAGAAAGCCCATACCCCCATGATTTTTTCCACCAACGGTTTTACTGTCTTGATAAAATCATCCTTGCTCCGCTTGTAGAACTCAAGGTAAGAATTGTAGTTCGCTACTTCTTTCTCAATATCTACCACACTCTCCATCGTAGATGCCAGCGGACAGAAAGTTCTTGCAACCAACGACATAACATACTCATTTCCGTCCTCGTTCAAATCCATATAGTCTTTCTCGATTGCCTGAATCAGTCCGGCGTTGGCATTGTCGTCTAATACCATCAGCTCTTTTTTGTTTTCCTTCGGCGCCTCTAAAATCTTAAGTTCTCCGTGTTCATCCATACTGAGCACGCCAATGCTTAACGGCGCTTCGTCTTTTTTCTTCTGTCCATCGCCCAACAACAGCCTTGTCTTGATATCCTCTATCGCAAGCGGCAGCATTGCCATTACATTGTTGTAATTGACACTTGCTTCTTCAAACATCAGATTCAGCTTATCTGCCGTATCTAACTTCTTCGGATCGCCGTCCTCAAGTTTCGCATATTCGCTGTAGGTATACTGAAGTTCTTTTCGGTTCTGTCGGATATCGTCCATGACCTTTTTGGGTGAAATCATATCCGTCAGTTTCTCAAATTTAAAATCTACGTTGATGCTTCCCTCCGCCCGCTTTGCCTCAACAAGCGTCATCAGCATTTTCAGATAATCATTCTGGCGGTTCAGATGAATTTCACTCAGTAACTCATCTTCAATCGTTTCAGGTTTTTTCAGCGTATAGATTACTTTCTGATTGTTTGCGTCAAAATACGAATACACCACCGGCTCAAATTTCTCCAAAAATTCGTCAAAACTTCTCACCAGCAAGGCATCGTTTATTTCTTTGATTTTGTCGTCACTTACGCTGTTTACCCCCCTGACGTCTCCAACAAGTGTCAGAAGATTCAGCTTTTCCGGATTGATTTCCTCAAAGAGAATCGTCCTGTTTGTCTGTGTTATTGTATTCACTTTGTTCCTCCTTACCTTTCGCTTGGTTTCATATTTTTATAATGAAGTTCAATTTCTGTTCCTCCATTATTAAAAATCAGCAATATTTTTTCTCCATAGTATAAAGAATACTTTCTCTCCCGTTTCAAAATCTGGTTTTCTTTTACAATTGTTGCATAACCACTGTTTTTGAAACACAGTGCATGGTCTTTTCCGCCAGTAAACCTGATTTTATCTGCATCCGATAATTTATAGTCAATCCCGCAGCGGTCTTTGATCCAGTCAAAGGATATACTTTTTCGTGATTTTCCGAATAACTTAATACTGCAGGGCGCAACGTCGTCTTCCTGCTCCCCCTTTAACAAATATACCGCCAACTGTCCCGAGAAATCATATTTCGGCAGCACAGGAGGTTCCGATTTCTCTATGATAATGGAACCCGTCTCACCATCGTTTTTTTTTTTCTTTTTCCTTTCATATAAAACAGAGAGCAAAAGCACCACTGCACATAAAGATATAATTACAATCCAAAGAACCGTATAATCAGGTTCCTCCTCTACAACCGGAACTGTCAATTCCACCGTATCTGCCGTTTTTATGTAATGAACCACATTTCCCGACGGCTGAATTGCAATTTCCACATTCACTTTTGCCGTCTCGTCTGTCTGATACGGAACCATCGCCGTGCCATTTTCCACACGGTAAGACGCTTCCTTGCCATTAATCAAAACAGAAATACTGTCTTTTAAAGTTTCCGAATCCAAAACCGGCTTCTCCTGATGGTTTACAACATTTACCTTCAGGGTAAATGTCCCTTCCTCTGATGTATAGGATTTCTCCATATCAGCTTTTAAAAAATATTCTTTTATCAGATAAGTATGGACATTTCCTCTGTTTTCCAGAGAATAGTCCATTGTAATCTGCCGTTCCAATGGATTTTCCAATTCAGCAACCGCAAACTTGTTTCCCTGAAGCATATTCAGGCTCTCACACTGTCCTGCAACATGAAAATCCTCGATGTTTTCCCCTGACACGAGAAGTATCTTTGCATTCTGCATATAAGTATCCTGCAGATCCACTGTCATATTTCCTTCTCCGGAAACCGCCTCGCCAAGTTCTATTTTTTCTATCTGTAACGTCTGGAACAGATATTTTGCAGTGATTTCTTCAATCGTCTGGTTTTCGCCTACTGTATACTGCTCTCCTGACGTCACTTTCGTTCCATACGAAACCTCATTCTCCGTCTTATCATTGGGGATTGCAAACATGTCAATTTTTATTCCCTGTTCTGCAATCTGATCCACCATATTTTCAAACTGCCTGATTGCAGTTTCTGTTTCGCTTTGATCCCGCAGAGAAATTTCCCCGTCGGAAATAAATACCACTCTTTTATCTGCCGCCGCACTGTCAAACATATCAGCCGCCGTTTCCAACGCCACCGCTGGGGTGGTGTAGCCCTGCAGTTCTACCGTCTCGAGTGCATGTCTGGTTTTCTGATTAATGTTTCCGAAATCTTCCTCATAAACAATTTCCGTGTTATATACCAGCAATGCCACTTCGTATTCTTTCGGCAACGCCGACGCTATCATGCATGCGCTGTCCGCTGCCTCAATCCACTGTCCGTCTCCCTGCATTGATTTGCTTGCATCCAGCAAAAATATAATCTGCTTTTTTTCGGTGATTTCATTGATTTCATTCTTCTCCGCTGCCAAAACCCTTGCCGGAAACAGCAAAGAAAGCCCTATGAACAGCATTGCCAATTTAATTGTTATCTTCTCTACTTTTCCCATTTTTCTCCGTATATCTTTTTACTGACCATGCCAGATAACTCACTCCACACCAGATAACTGCGCCCAAAACCGCATATGCAGCTCTCTGATTTACCGCTAAGAATACCATTCCGAGTATCAGCTCTGTTACAACTATGATTCGCGCCTTTTTTCCGATTACTTTCTTTTCTGCTTCCTCCAGAGGCTTATTTTTATCCTCCAGGGGAGCAAATAGAAATATCCCCATCCCCGCAGCCAACGCCGCAGCGATTGTAAGACAGGTCTGATAAGCAAATTCTGCTTTTATCCATAACAAGGTTAAAACCAGAATCCCACATGAAAGAAAATAGCAGCTCATCCATCCCGGTGCGTGATATCCTCCTGCTTCCTGCCGCAACAGCATAAATGCAATCAGAAATATCATGCAATATAACAATTCCCCAAAGGCCGCGCCAATGACAACACCCGTTCCAATATTGAAAGCATATACAGCAACGGTCTGCAACGCGAATAGATATATATCCCTGTACTCCGATTGAATGCTTCCATTTTCTTCCATGAAGTCTACGATTCTTTCAAAAAGTTTTCTCATTTCTTACTCTCAGAAAACTTTTTGAGATTTTCCGGCACCTTGGGCTGATGCAGAATAAAATAGCAGCATTTTGTTGCAGCGCCTGTTGCTACTTTCTCCAGACCAAATGTCATTAAATTGCTCAAATAGCGGTTTAACAGATTTCTCATCTTGATTCCCCCTCTCTTTTTTCCTAATAATACCATTTTTCGACACAGAATCTTCAAAACGTCAAGAATCGTATGGTTATCTGTAACTTTTTTATTTTTATGCAAAAAAAAGAGACGCCTGTCTCTCACTCACGCATCTCTTATTTCCCTTTACATTTCTTTACATAGAAAAAATCTCATACAATAATACTGTCACCACAAATTGATGATTCCCATCATCAATGATAACCTCCCCATCATACCGTCTGGCTATCTTCCTTATTATATTCAGTCCAAATCCATGCCTGTGTTTTTCTTTTTTTGTTGTCATATAATGATTTCCGCTCTTTTTCCGTTCTTCTTCGTAATGGTTAGAAACCATCATCATAAGGTTTCTTCTATCCACTCGTATTTCTACGCAAACACTACGTTCTTCTGCTTTCACTTTTTTGGATGCCTCTATCGCATTATCCAACAAATTTCCAAGACAGATACAGATATCTTCTGTTTCCACTTTTAAATCTCTCGGTATCATCAGCTTTGTTTCAAATTTAATATCAAATGTCTCAGCAACCGCCGCTTTATAGTTAATAATACTGTCAAAATAGAAACACCCTGTATTAGATACTTTTCTCTGCTTATGTAACTTTTCTAAAGAATTATCGCAATATTTTTTGAGTGCCTCATAGTCTCCTTTCTCCAGATACATTTTCTCCATCAGATACCGTTCCGTCATATTATGGCGGAACTCACTCATTTCTACCCACAGATTCATGTTTTCATTGTACTGTCTGAGATAATATTCACTTTGCTCCTGTAAAACCTCTTCCCGTACTCTTTTTTCTGCTGTTTCTCCGATTTTATCATACAAATAATATGTAAAAATATTTATCAGCATTACCATAAGCGCTGCCACAAAATCCAATGTCTCGCTCATGCTTTCCTTTTGACAGATCATTTCAGCTAAAATGACAATGCTTCCTCCGGGAATCATAAAAATTTCAACCCATTCCTGTGTATTCAACCTGATATTTTTATGCCGCTTGATAAGCGCCAGCAATATTTTTATAAAGAAAAACATAACTAGCTTGGAAACCAGCAATAGTAAGTAATCCTCATTTGCCGTATCTACTTTGACTCCACTTTTCTGAACAAATATCTGCCATCCATAATAAGTCAATACTTCTGATAATGCTCCGCTAATTGCCATAAAAGCAGTAACTGCCGATAAAACCCATGCAGAATCTATATATAAAATACGTAAAGCAAAAAAAAATGAGACAACAAATATTCCTGTATTGTCCCACGCACTTTTTGCAAAACTGTAAGTAAAAAAATTAGAAATAACAAAATACATTCCCCATACAAAACACTCCCACACTCTGCTATGCTTTCTTTGTGTCAGGACTTTTTGTGCAAAAATTCTCTGATACACTAAAGAAAAAATTTCAATGGCTGCCAGCATTACTTTCATCATTTAGCTTATCCTCATCAATTCAATATAACTTTTTCTTATTTTATCCTTATATCTGGGACCTATTTTAAATTCTTTGCCGTCATCCATCACTACTTTTTCATACCGAAATTCCTTTACATAGTTCACATTGACCAGATAAGATTTACTAATCCTTAAAAACTTGATATTCATCTGTTCTAACTGTGCTTCTACTTCATCCAGTTTTTTATAAAAGGAAGAAACACCGTCTGTACTGTAAAGATTCACCTGTCGCTTATCACTCTCAAAATAACGAATTTTATTTACCAAAATCTTATATGGAACTTTTTTATATGTATACTCAAAAATTTCTTCTTTTTGACTCATCGCCTTAAACGCTTCTCTAAACCCACGATCCAGTTCCTCCTCCGAAACAGGCTTGTCTATAAACCGAAATGGCTGTACATTAATGATTTCCTTACAATACTGTTCATAGTAGGAAATGAAGAACAAAATTGCCCTGTTATCCTTTTCCCGAATCCGTCTTGCCGTTTCAACTCCGTTGATCCCGCCCATTTCAATATCCAAAAGAATGATATCCATATTGCCTTTTTGTTCCATTTCCCATAGCAAATCTTCTCCGCTTTGAAAACATTTTATTTCTGTATTCAGCCCCAAACGGCAAACGATATTCCTAACCATCTCTTCCTGTATCTGAAGTTGTTCTACTAAATCATCACAAATCCCGATCCTTATCATATATCTTTGCCCCCACTGTAACAACTAATGTTGCCGTTTTGCCAGACTCTTAACCAAAGCTTTTACCATATCATAAACAATTCTGATGTCTTCTTCACTGCATTCTTCCAATTCCTGTGAAATTTCTTCATCAAAAACAGCTTTCCCTTTCACCAGATTATCACAAATCAATGCGTCCAATGTCGTATCCAGAGCGTTTGCAATATCTATCAAAGTTGCCAAGCTTACTTTTTACTTTTGTCTTTCCCCGCTCTATATTACTCATATGTGGATTAGAATTTCCAACAGTAGATGCCAGCATCTCCTGCGACCATTCTTTCTTCATCCGACGCTCTTTTATTCTCATACCTATTGCGCAATAGTCTAATTTCATTTCTATCTCCGAAACTCATTTTCCTTTATCATATCTTTTCTTTGACTATTTAAGAATGCTCTGTATACTAATTTATTTTGCTATGGTTTAATAATCTACAAGAAATTTTTTATTTTATTTGCAAAATTATCATTTTAAGCTTAACATATACGTCATTTTACGTTTATTACCAATGTGTAACCAGACTATATTTCTATTTTATCCTAAATACTTTTTTTTCACTTTTTAGTCTTTTAGTTAAAATGAACGTTCAAGGTGGTATCAAACTGACCTCCTCCCCAGTCCACCCCCAAAATGTGTCTCTTTCGTTCACTCTTCCATACGCTGTGTCTGTTCTGCAAATCTCCTTTTTATCAGTCTGTTTCCTTTGACATTGCTTAGTTTTCTCCTGCTGCGTCTCTGCATTTGCGTGGCTCTTGATTCTGTGGAAAGCCCTTAGAAACTCTGCCATTCCCTCTACCGCCAGCGTTTCCGACTGTACCGGAATAATCAGACTGTCACAGCATATCATCACATTTATCATGGCTGTCCCCATCTTAGGCATCCCGTCAATGAGGATGTAGTCATACTGCTCCTTAATGGTGTCCACAAACTCTTTCAGCTTGTATTCTGCAAAATCAGTATCACACATCAGCTTATCAAAGTTATCCAGCTTGTTATTCGCCGGAATTAAATCTACTCCTGTCTCTGTCCTTATCATGTAGGACCCTTTATCCGGCAGTTCTTCGTTCATCACGATACACTTCAAAATGTCATAAATTGTCACGGAAAGCTGCTCTGGTGCGGTCACTCCGCAAAGTTTTGTTGTGTGCCTCTGCCCGTCAAAGTCAATCAATGCGACCTTACAGCCCTCCTTAGACAGCAGATATGACAGGGCTGTGGCGGTCGTGGTCTTACCTACTCCGCCCTTTCTGTTTACAATTCCTAAAACCTTGCCCATACGTTTGCTTCCTTTCTCTTGTTATATTGGTTACATTTACTTCTCATGCAGGCAACGAGCCAAGGTCAGGCTTGCTGTACCTTGGCGACTGCCATGGTATCAATTTCATATGACACTTGGATAAAAGTAGGACTGTTCACTTACCTCCTTCCATGTAAGAACACTATCGGTTACAATTTGGAAAATAGATTTTGCACTAAAACTGAGATTGATTAGAAATGATAAATTTGAAATACATTTGAAAAATAGATTTTTAACTCCTTATGGTATTTTAGTGTCAAGTTATCCGATTTCCCTTTTTCAGAATGAAAACTAGGTTGTTTTCATCCCAATTTGCCGTTTTCACAGCAATTTCTGTTTTGGACGAAATCAGCGGAACCCCTTGATTTTACTGGCTTCTCACTAACTTGACACTATAATACCATTATCCCCAAACACCGGATTCGGATAGTCCCGCATCGCCGGAAGCCTTCTTGCCCCCTTGATCAGATACGCTTTCATTTTTTCCCCATACAGATATGGATCATTTTTATCCACGATCCCCCATTGCATCAGAAGTGCTGCCCCGCCAGTCACAAAGGGAGCCGCCATCGATGTTCCGCTTCTTGTCACATACCCGCCGCCCGGCGCACAGGAAGTAATATCCACCCCCGGTGCGACCAGATCCGGTTTGACCTGATTGGTCTCCCGCGTATACCCGCGCCCGGAAAATGCCGCCGCGCGGTCAAAATATCCGTCGTAGGCTCCGACGGTGATCACCCGCGCCGCCGTCGACGGAATCGTCAGTGTTGTCTCCTCCGACGGCATCAAAAAGCCCGTACCTTCGTTTAAAACACCGCCCGCCGGAAGCCACATATCATAATTTCCGGCTGCAATTCTCTGTGGTACAAGCTGTATCGTCCAGACGCCGCTGTCAATATACTCGTTTACCGGAAGCAGGTCAAAATAAATTTCCTGATAAGGACTGTAGGGACTCGGTTCTCCGTAATAAAGCAGAATATCTGTATTCCCCAGCCTAAAACGCTGCGGACCTAAAATCTGCCGGACTGGTCCCACTCTCGTACCATTCGGATGAATCAGCGAGACCGCAATCTCATCGGAATAATTTTTCCAAATTTGAAGATTTAAAGACGGCTCATAACTGCTCACGGCGATTTCCACATCTTTCGTGATATTTTCCCGCAGGGTTCCAGACGCATGCACCGCCGACGCCCCCTCATTTCCGCTGCCGGCAACAATCGACGTCCGCCAGTAATTCGCCATATCATCAAGATAACTCTCTAACAGGGAGTTGCCGGAGTGGGAACCATAGTTATTCCCAAAGCTCAAATTTATAACAATGGGCATCCCGTATTCCTGGGCTTTTCTGATACAGTAATCTACTGCCTGCATCAGTTCCGTCGTTCTTGGGAAAGACCGTTCCCCCGGCGTTCCCAATTTTACGATCAGAAGCGGACTTTCATATGCCACTCCGCGGTATCTTCCCTGTGAGGCTCTGCCATTTCCAGCTGCGATCCCCGTCACATGGGTGCCATGCCCGGAGATGTCACGGCTGGGGCACAACGCAAACCGCTCTCTCTCCGTTGTCTGCTCTAAAGCGCGGTCTATCACCGCTCTCGTAAATTCAGTTCCAAGAAAGTACCCTGACGGTGCCCCTAAAAATGACGTTTCTCCATTCTCCGCAGGAACCGGATCTGCCACGCTGTCTGCTGGTATCGTCTGATCCCACAGATTTAAAATCCGGGTGGTTCCGTCTGCATTCCGAAAATCCGGGTGTGTATAATCGATGCCGGAATCGATCACTGCCACGATCACGCCGGTTCCACTTAAATTTCTGCCAGACGACAATGTTCCCTGCTCCGTCCCCACCGTCTGCAGCTGATTGATGCATGATACACGTCTGCCGTTATTCACTGCAAAAAACAAAAGTTTCGGTTTCTCCATGTATTCGATCTCTGTCAGTGCCGCCACCAGTTCCACAATATGCTCTGGCAAAAGCAGGATCGCATATTCATTCCGCAGATTTGTAATCCTGATCCGGTCATACTCCTCCGGAAATTTTTCTGCAAACAGTCCCCTCAACGCTTCTTCCGTGCCTCCGAATTTTACGATAACTTCCCAGGTCCGTTCCGCTCTGTCATACCCGGTATCGAGATCTAACGATTTTTCCCTCTCCCGCTCTGTCGCATCGAGTGCAAGATTTAACAGATTTTCCATTTTCTCATTGGACATAAAAATCCCCCGCAAACGCACTCCTTACTTATTAGAAATGCAGCTTGGGGGGATTTTATGACTCTTTTGGGGTAAATTTAAAATTCTACCGGCTTATTATTATTTTTTAATGCATGATACAGTTCTGCGCGTGTCAGATATATGTAAGGTTCTACATAAAAAACAAGAAGAATACCAAATGTGCAGACACCTAACAGCGTCCAGCCGATAAATGAAAGATCTAACACAAATGCATCCCATTTGTTTCCATCCATCATCTGTTTACTTTCTGCAAAGGCTTCCTGTCTGGTCATCTCCGGATGCTCTGCTAAAAGATATGGGATCATCATATACTCATAACTTTTCACGATACCCGGAATGATAAATAATAACATCCAGAGTCCTGTAAACAGCCCCCGCAGGAACATGATCATGCCGATGTGCGCATATCCGTTTTTAAATCCGTATGCAATATCGCCTAATTCCGCGTTACCATACTTACAGTTAATGAAAAATTTCTGACATCCCACTTCAAGCGGATTCCAGATAAAAATACTGAGCAGGATGCTGATCACCATGGCAACAAATACTGCTGCCAGTATAATCCCAATCACAGTAAATACCATTACCGGATCTATATCCGTCAATCCATCCGTTGATGACCTTGCCGAATTTTGGGCAGCTGTTGAGCCTGAACCTAAAATAAATGACAGAATCAGTCCCACCAGCACTGCTTTCCAGTAATTCGCCTTCAATGCCAGCTTTGCATTGCTTTTTAACTCACTTCTGTTCCACATGTTAAACTCCTCCTGATAAAAACATTTTACACTTTTGCAGTTTAACACATTAACGTTTTTTTGTCATCCCTCAAACAAAAATCCTCAGAAAATCTTAAGAATTAGACCTCAATTTTCCCTTCTTTTAACAATTCAATAAATGCCTCTGCCAGTTTTGGATCAAACTGTGTTCCCTTATTGTGTTCTAACTCACTGATTGCATAATCGATCGACATAGCTTCCTTGTAGGTACGCTTTGTTGTCATCGCATCAAACGAATCACATACCGCAAGAATACGCCCTAATAGTGGAATATCTTCTCCTTTCAGGCCTCTCGGATATCCCTTTCCGTCATATCTCTCATGATGCGATAATACAGCCGGTATCACATAGTTCATATTCGGCAGAAAATGAATCATCTCAATGGAATTCGTGACATGTGTTTTCATGATCTCATATTCCTCATCATTTAACCTGCCCTGTTTTTTTAAGATACTCTCAGGAATACCAATCTTTCCGATATCGTGAAGCAGTCCTGCCTCCTTTGCAATTTCAATGTCATTCGGCTCAAGACCTATTTTTTTTGCGAGAAGAACCGCATAATCCGATACATGGCAGGAATGTTCAAAGGTATAAGAATCCTTTGCATCGATTGCTGCAGTCAGTGCGTAAATCGTTGGTGCAATCTGTTCATAATGCTTTTGTACCTGCTGATCCTCAAGTTCATCTTCTGTATGTGCTCCATAAATTTTAATACAGTTTTTTCCGTCCCGTTTTGCATAAAAATTTGCACGTTCTGCCTGACTGAGCAGCTCATCCGCTCCCGAAGCCGTATCCGGATAAAATGCAATTCCGACACTTGCAGTCACCGGTTGTAGAACATCCGGTTTTTCTTCATCCGCGAGCAGAAAATTCTTCTGTATCTTCGCCGCAATCTGTGCCACCTTTTTCTTTTCATCCGAATTTATCAGCACCACATATTCATTTGATCCAAACCGGAATGTTTCTCCCTTACTTCCTACAGTATTCTCTATGATATGCCCGCACCATTTTAAGATGCGATCCCCACATTCTTCCCCGTACAGCTCATTAAAAAGCTTAAAATCATCCAGATCAAGATACATCAGAGCTATCTTCTGCTCTTCTTTCCAGTTCTCCGCCAGAAACTTTTTAAAATATCCCCTGTTATAAAGCCCTGTCAGTTCATCATGGATCGATATCTGATATACTTCCTGATAAGTGCTGATATTCTTAAGGCACACACCCGCATACACACCAATTCTCCAGTAATAATCTCTCTCTAAATAATTTAATCTGGTTCTTTTCTCCGATTTTATATAGATAAATCCCTGTATCTCATCATCATACTTCATCAATGAAATCTCAGAGCACTCACCTGCCCCCGATCTTTCCAGCATAGCCGTGATTTCATCCTGCTCTGCCTGATCCGGCATCTGTCCACCGGCTGTTTTTACAACCGTAAACTTTTCTCCATTTTTGATAAAAACAAAGATGTCCTTTACTGGAAACATCTCATTTACCACATCAACCAGCAGCTTAAACAGATCTTCCTGCCGTAATATAAACGCCGACTCATTCTGAAAACAACGTAATATCTCGATCTGCTTTCTGTTCTGCCTCTGCATGATTCCCTCTGCCATTTTTCTTGCCAAATAAAATACAAACAACGACCATCCTGTAAATCCAAGTACGAGCACTATAACTTTTTGCTGTATTTCCGGCAATACACTGCCAAGATACCACTCCGCATTGTGATTAAAATTGAACACAGGAAGAAGACTGACCGCCAGTGCAACCGAGTAGATACATCCGATCACGATACGGTTCGAGATATCAAACAGATACTTGTGCCACATGATATATAACAGGCACAATGCCATAAAAATACCGCCCAGCATATCATACGGGAAAAAATTACCCGGCAGTGCAACAAAAAGATTGCCTGTCAAAATTGCAACTGTTCCAAGCAGCAGTGGAAATAATTTCTTTCGTTTTTCAAATTTATTGCCGATTGCCCTGTGCGCCAAAACTGTCGTATAGACGATCACACCTGCCTCCGCAGCTGCAAATAAATAACTTCCCCAAGATAGATGACAGGCATATCCAATGCTTCCATCTGCATACCGGATAATATCCGGTTCCGGGATAAATACTTCTGTGACAACATTGATCCCCATTGCCACCACAGTAGCTATGCAATATCCGGTCAGGAAACCATTCTTTTTGATCTCCAACATATAAAATAAAAATGCATACATAAAAATCGGTACCGTCAAAAATCCGAATACCGACACATGAAACCAGAACCGCATCCCCGGCATGATCTGCATACGCATCATTACTACACCGCCAGTCCAGATCAGACAGGATAAAAGAATCTGTCTGAAATACCTGACCGGTTTTGCATCCCCGGCATTCAGGAATGAAAAAAATATAAATAAAAAACAGAAAAACGCTCCGATTGGAACTCCAATATATAAACTATCCAGCGTCAAAGCCGTTTCCTCCAAATTGAATGTAAAATTTTTCAAAATCAATCATTATATTCATGTGCAAAATCGGCACATGATCCAATTCACAATTCGTCAATCATACAAGCATGTTGACTCTCTCTCTCATTATAGCATATTTTAACCTGCAATTCCATTTTTTTCCATCATCCATCATCTTTTTGATGGGAATCCATCATCTTTTTGATGGATTTGCATACACTAACAGGGATTAAATCTGTTTTTTAATGGAGTGACCTTATGTGCGGAATTGCAGGATTTTGCAGCCTGAAACGCTGTTATACGGACAGACAGTCCTTTTGGGAAAATATACTGGTGTCCATGCACGAAAAACTCATCCACCGCGGCGGTGATGCTTCCGGCATTTATCTGACACCTCATGCCGGTCTGTCACATCAGAGACTTTCTATCCGTGATATCACGCACGGTGCACAGCCTATGATACGTCACCGGGACGGGGCAGATTATGCCATCGTCTACAATGGGGAGATCTATAATACCGATGAACTGATCCCGGAGCTTACTGCTGCCGGATATAATTTTCTCACAACATCCGACACGGAAGTGATCTTATATGCCTACATGCATTTCGGTGCTTCCTTTGTCTCCCGCTTAAATGGAATCTTTTCCTTTGCCATCTGGGACGGTGCCGCAAAACAGCTTTTTCTCTACCGCGACAGAGTAGGGACAAAGCCGCTTTTTTATCACGCAAAAGACGGTGAGCTTGTCTTTGCCTCAGAGCCAAAAGCACTGTTCTGCTTTCCGGATCTTTCACCCGCTATTACCGAAAACAGCCTGAGAGAACTGCTTGCGGTCGGGCCGGCGCGCACCCCCGGATGTGGGGTTTTTCAGGATATCTATGAAGTTCTACCCGGACATTACCTGTGTTTTGATGCCATGGGGCTCTCCGATACCACCTACTGGGATCTGAAATGTCTGCCCCACACGGACTCCTACGAGGACACCGTGGCACATGTATCTTTTCTCATGCGCGATACCGTAAAACGACAGATGATCTCCGATGTGCCGGTCTGTACCTTTTTATCCGGGGGCATCGATTCAAGCATCGTCACAGCCCTTGCTGCCGCTTACCAGAGGGAACACGGTGAAGTCTTAAATACGTTTTCCTTTGACTTTACGGAAAATGATATTTATTTTCAATCCAATTCCTTTCAGCCCGAACGCGATCTTCCCTATGTAAACTGCATGTTAGAGCACTGTAAAACCAGTCATACTTACCTGGAATGCACCCAGGAGACGCTCGCCGACATGCTCTATGCTGCCGTGGACGCAAAGGATATGCCTGGCATGACAGACGTCGATGCCTCCTTACTTTACTTTTGTTCTCTGGTCAAAAAACAAAACAAGGTCACACTGACCGGGGAATGTGCCGATGAAATCTTCGGCGGATACCCGTGGTTTTACCGCCCGGAACTGATGAACCGGGATGGTTTTCCGTGGTCTGCGGATATCGATGCCCGTACTGCCTTTCTTGATGATGATGTTATGAAAAGCCTTGATCTTTCTTCTTACTCCCATGCAAGGTATGAAGAATCCCTGAAAAAAACACCGCATCTTCCGGATGAAACCGCCGAAGAATACAGACGCCGTGAGATCGCCTACCTGAATATCAAATGGTTTATGCAGACACTGCTCGACCGCATGGACCGCACCAGCATGTATTCCGGTCTTGAGGCAAGAGTCCCCTTTGCTGACCACCGTATCATCGACTATGTGTACAATGTTCCATGGAAAATGAAATACCAGAACGGTGTGGAAAAGGCTCTGCTTCGTGATGCCTTCCGCGATCTTCTGCCGCCGGAACTATTGCACCGCAAAAAAAGTCCTTACCCGAAAACCTACCATCCGGGTTATGAAAAGATCCTGATCGCGCGGATGACGGATATTTTAGCAGACAGCAATGCTTCTATCCTTCCGCTTATCGATAAAAAGAAAGCAAAAAAATTCATGGAAGCACCAAAAGAATACGGAAAGCCGTGGTTCGGGCAGCTTATGGCGGGTCCACAGCTTCTGGCCTATTTTATCCAGCTCAATTACTGGATGGAGAAATATCATCTTTCTGTGTGACAGAAAAAAACACTCCGGCACTTTTACTTTGTCCGGGGTGTTTTTTGTATATTATGATTCTAAAACTTTTCTATGTTTTTTCTGATACACCCTGCATACCAGCACTGCGATCAGTGTCCCCGTGATCATTCCGGCAAGAACGTCCGTCGGATAATGCACTCCGACATAAAGTCTTGAAAACATGATCAGAAATGCCAGGATCAAAGCCGGCACCCCGATCTTCCCTGGGCATGTCAGAAAGATCACAACAGCCGCTGCAAAAGAACTGCCGGTATGCCCGGATGGAAATGAAAGATCCCTCTGCGCTTCTATGATACGCTGCAGTCCATCCACAGCCTCATAAGGCCTTGTTCTGGCGACCAGATTTTTTAAAATGAGATTATTAACGATCAGAGATCCCAACAGGGAACACGTCATGAGCACACCTGTTCTCCGCATCTTTTTTACAAGTAAAAATACGATTGCAAGAGCAATCCAGATCCATCCCGCATCGCCTAAATGCGTAATAAATGTCATGACCGGCGTCAGAACAGCATTCCTCACATGCTCCTGGATCCACAATAAAATATTCCCATCTAACTGCAATAAAACATCCATCTTATGTATTACCCCGTTTTTTTATTTTTTTACATACATTTTATGTTTCTACTGCTGCCCCGTCAATACTTTGTTGAGCAGATCGGCAAGCGGTACCATCGCATTTTTTGCCTCCGCCAGTGTATTTGTCTGCGCCCCCACCTCGATCAGAAGTGTCTTCGGGCAATAGTGCATATTGTAGCGGTATCCCTTCAGATAAATTCTTCTGGTAAATCCCGGGTAATATTCTGCCGCCTTTAACTGCATCTGGAACGATATCGCCAGATTATCTGCAATATAAGGATTATAAAGATATTCGATATCGCCTGTTTTCGTCGTGCGGCTCAATCCATTAAAAAACATGATCTGCGCCATCGGCATGCCGTTTTGTTCCGTAACCAGTCTCGTATTGTTTCCGACTCCGTCACGGTGCAGATCGATCACAACCTCAATGCTTTTATTTTCCGCTAAGATCTGTTCTAACGCAGGGCCTGCTTTTGCATAGGCATGATCGCGGTCTCCGACATCATACTGCCCGGTGTGATGGATTACGGAAAAGCCATATTTTTGTGTCAGAAGCTCCGTCAGATAATCACCGACACCGACGACCGACATGGATGCATCACCCGGAACGGAATCCGCATACCCTTCCTGTGAATGCGTATGATAGATCAGTATCTGCGGTGTGGACGCATCATGGCTCAAACGTACATCCTTTCCGAGCAGGGCATCCGCATTGAGCTGTGCGCTCCCGATCGTCGTCGTATTGTCCACCTGATAAAAATTCTGGATCAGATAATCAAAATCATTCAGCTTTTCCCTTGCAAATGTCACTGCTTTGATGTCTGCCACAGCGGAAGCTGCCTGACTTTCTGCTGCACCTGCCTCTGCAATCTGTGCCTGCTGATTTTCTGCTGCATCTGCCTCTGCCGGCTGCTCTCTGGTGTTCTCCGCCACACCTGGCTCTGCAGGCTGCCCTCCGGTGTTCTCTGCTGCACCTGCATCCGCCGTCTGTCCTCCTGCATCTTTTTCATCTGACAGGCTCGTACCATCTGCGCTTCCGACTGATGGTATCACTTCCCCCGTCTTTTCATCCACATAATTTTCATCTGCAGCCTCCCGCGCCAGAATTGCCTCATAAGAGAGATCACTCTCGATCTGCGTCTGGTATGATCCACTTTCAGGTTCATAGTTTTCCCCGGAAAAAAGCACATCGATCACTTTCTCCACAAAAGACCACTCCGTCTCATCTTTTACACTGTAAGACAAACCGGGCAGATAAAAATCAAGTACTTTTTCGCAGCAGCTTTTTGCCCCCTCTTCTCCAAGCTTTGCAAAGAAAGATCTGTTTGTCTGTAAAAGTATTCCAATGACAGCCAGCAGCAATCCCCCCAGCCAGACGGCACCATTTATTTTTTTCTTTTTTAAATGTCGATAACGATAAGCATACATACTACACTGTATGCACTTCTATTTTTCATTATACCATGAAGCTTTGCTTCTTGATCGTGATCTGCATGAGTTTCGCCCGGCAGTCTTATTTTACTATAATCCCGCCTGTCTATTATGCCGGCAGTCCTTCCCCCATAAATGCAATATTGATGCCTTCCGAGATCGTGTAGCTTAATCTTTTGACCGACTCATCAATATCTTTTGGCGTCACAAACATCGCATTTAAATTCGGTGAGAGAAGTTCCCGGATCAGTTCATATTTTTCTCCATCGTTTAACTCTTTTAACGAATCCCCAAGCATATCAAATGCCTTGCTCTGGCTCATCGCAGCGATCAGGTTAAACATTGTGTCATTGACGATCGTTGCAGCATCCACAACTGTCGGTATCCCGATTGATATCACGGGAATCCCAAGGCTTTTTTTATTCAGTCCGTGTCTATGGTTTCCAACCCCGCTGCCCGGATTGATCCCGGTATCCGTGACCTGAATCGTCCGGTTTAACCGCTTGGTGCTGCGCGCCGCCAACGCATCAATGACAATGACCAGATCAGGTTTTGTCTCATCGATGATTCCATGAATGATCTCAAGACTTTCCATTCCCGTCTGCGCCATAACTCCCGGGACAATACTGCTGATCCGGTTCACATTTTTTTCTCCGAAAGCATACTTTCCATACTCTTTTACAATATGTCTTGTGATAAAAAGATTGTCCACCACACGCGGGCCTAGTGCATCCGGCGTAACTTCACGGTTTCCAAGTCCAACGACCAGCACCGACAGCTCCTCATTTTTTTCCTGGATCAACTGACGGATGATCTTCGCAAGCTGTACGGATATCTCTCTGTGATAGTCTTCATCCTCCTCATCCATATTTCCCGCCTCGATCGTTATATAGGTTCCCTTGGGTTTTCCCATCGTCTTTGCACCGTTTTCCGTCTCAATGACCACTGTGCTGACTGTGATATTTTTGTCAACTTTCTCTTCTAAGAAACGGACTCCCTTCAGATCAACATGATCTTCCTGCATTTTTTCCTGCGTTTCAAGCGCTAAATCCGTTCGTATCTGATACATAAATTTTCCCCCATATTCCAATGCCCTGCTCCGGCATCTGTTATCTTTGCCTATATTATTTCTGGTCTGAAAAAAAATTATCCATAATTTCTCATTATTTTACTGTTTTACACTTGACAACCACAAAAACCTGCCCTATAATATACCAGTATGTTTACATTGAACTGTCCGTGTCCGGCTTTAATGTAACAATCATGAACAATAACGATTACAAATTGGAGGTGTACGGATTGGCTAACATTAAATCTGCAAAAAAAAGAATTTTAGTAACAGAGACAAGAGCTGCTAGAAACAAAGCGATCAGAAGCGAAGTGAAAACTTCTATTAAAAAAGTTGAGGCTGCAGTAGCTGCAAACGATAAAGAGGCTGCAAAAGCTGCTTTAACAGTTGCTATCTCAACTATCGAGAGCGCTTCTTCTAAAGGAATTTACCACAAGAACAATTCTGCTAGAAAAGTTTCCCGTTTAACAAAACTTGTTAACGGTTTAGCTTAATTTTTGAAACATAGATAAAAACATATATGCGGCCTTAACCCAGCCGCATAATAAAAACACCAGTACCGTCATACTGGTGTTTTTTTGATTCATAGGAATTTACGTACTATGAATCAAAAAGCCCTCCGGGCGGGATCGCACTGCGTCGGAGATGAATTATGTCGCGAAGCGACCCGCCGCAGGCGGGGAATCCTGTGAAACAGGATTCTTTTTATGTTATTTTTCTGACCGGCTGTACTTCATAATAAAAAGCTCTACCGCCATCTGATCATTCATGCGTCCTGTTTTTACGGACTCCTCTAAGTCAGCTCCATCATAAAGCGCCCTCTTTAACTGCGCCATTGTAAATCCTTTTGCCTGTGAAATATTCCGTTTTACCGCAAACGGCGGGATTCCCGCATTTTTGGCAATCGACTGATTGTCCATTCCACGCCCTGCCATATCACGCACATTTAAAAGGATCTGAAACTGTCTGGTAATCAGAAACATAATGCGCATCGGAGGTTCTTTTAATGTCAGAAGATCATAATACAGATCCAGTGCCTTCCGCTGGTTATGCTCGGCGATTGCATTGACCATCTCAAATATCTTATTGGTCGTCTGTTCCGTCGTGACTGCCATCACATCTTCCGCCGTGATCACATCCCGGTCTAAGGCATAACAGATCAGCTTTTCTAACTCCCTGTCAATATTTCCCATATCCGTTCCTGTCCTGCTTAAAAAAAGCTGCATCACGGATCCGGTGATGTTTTTTCCTTCTTTTTTTAATCTGGTCAAGATCCAGCGCGTCAAAAGTTCCTCGCTCTGTGCTGAAAACTCTACGATCTTCCCATTATTCTTGACCGTTTTATACATCTTCGAACGCTTGTCCACTTCCTCTTCCACAAAAATAAAATGTGTCGCCGGTGCCACCTGCGTGAGATATTCAGCAAGATCCTCACAGGAACTTTTAAAAAATCCGCTGTCCTCGATCAATATCACTCTCCGGTCTGCAAAAAAAGGCAGTGTTTCGGCAAGATCAATCACTTCTTTCGGATTGATATTCTTTCCCTCAAACGTCGTAAAATTCATGTTGTCATCCGGCGCTGCCATTGCATTTTTCAATTTGTCTTTATACTGCTTTTTTAAATATGCTTCCGTTCCATACAGCAGGTAGATCTGTTTGAAATTTCCGCTTCTGATATCATCATCGATCGTTTTCATTTTATCTGATTCCTTTTTATCACTTATCCAGATACAAAGCACTGATATTGCATTACACTTCGCTGCATTTTCGCTGCATCGAATTACGCAGCGCTGCACTACGCAGCTTTGTACTAAGCTGCATACCACAGTATAACATACATTACCTGACAAATACAAACCGCTTGTCCGGAAGTAAAAATTTTTGTACTGCCAGCTCATTTTTCTTTAACCGGGTCACTGTGATCTGTCCACCCTCCATCGTGTAAAACAGTGCACTCCCCGTATCCCGGATATTTTCAACCGCCGCCCTGCCCGGATGTCCGTATCGATTCTTTTCTGCGCAGGAAATGACCGAAATCCGTGGCGAAACCGCATCCAGAAAACTTTTTGTGTTTGAATATTTTGAACCATGGTGCGCCGCCTTGTAAAAATCTATGTCATTGATTCCACCCCATTTTAGGATCTGTTTTTCCTGCTCCTCCCCGATATCTCCGGTAAATAATGCAGAAAAACCTTTTTCCTCGTACAATAACACCAGTGATTCCCCATTCTTATCTGTGCCCATTTCATTTCTCATTTCATTTCTCATTTCATCCCCCGCATGATACCCCGGCGAAATGGCTGTTATCTTTGCGCTTCCAGAAAAAAGCGCATCTTTCCGGCTCATCATACAGATTTCTGTTCCATGTTCTTTTGCCAGTGAAACCAGCTTTTCATAGCTCTCATCCCGCATCATCCCCCGGAAGAGCACCAGATTCCTGATCCGGTATCCCTCATCAAAAATCTCCGACAAACCGGAGATATGATCCTGATCCGTATGGGAAACAAACCAGTAGTCAATCTCTTTCACACCGTTTGACTTTAAATACGGCAGGATACGGTACTTTCCCACACTCTGCACATTTGTACTGCCACCATCTATAAAAATATCATAGCCGCTGTCTGTATGCAGATAAATCCCGTCTCCCTGTCCGACATCAAGCACGGTAAGTTTCATCCCTTGTGAAACTGGTGTAAACAAAAAAACAAGCAGTCCCAACCCACAGGCAAACAAACTCCACTCCATTCCCCGGTAACTCTTTCTTCTCTTTTGCCTTCCGTTTTCTTCTGTCATCTGCTGCATTTCTTTCTGCCGCTTTGTCACATGAGAAAGCAAAAAAAGTCCCACGGCAAGCAGCAGATAGTATACGGTAATTTTTACTGCGGATGGTTTTCCGGTAATCAGCAACGCATGAGGCAGACCCGATGCAATCGTACAAATTTTTTCATAACCGCTTAAAATCACATGGCACGGCAGCAATACGATATGCACGAGTACTGCCTGCGGCATCACCGCACACCCCAGCAGACCCCCGGCAATTCCGGACGCCAGTACAATTCCAACAAACGGCAGCACAAGCAGATTCAGCAGCATCGCATATACCGGGATTTCATAAAAATACCATGCCGTAACCGGCAGTATCACAAGCTGAAGCACGAATCCTGTGCCAATTTTTTGCAGCACCGCATGCCTCTGGTATGCGCTCTGCACAATTTTTCCAGCCCATACCACACCAAGCACCGCAATAAAAGAAAGCTGAAATCCCGCATCATATAACGCAAACGGCTGTTTCCATAAAATGAGCAGTGCGGTAAAACCCATTGCATTTAGGGAATCATAACTTCGCCCCACCGCCTGCCCAAGCAGAAGAATGCAAAACATACTGACCGCACGGAACGACGAATATCCCATTCCGGTCATCATGCCATATAAGATCATAAACACTGCCGCAAAAATTCCCGATCCCCAGAAACCAAAGCTCCCTTTTCGCAGCAATCGGTACAATGTCATGCCGATTACTGCGATATGTAGTCCCGATATCGCCAGAATATGTGAGATCCCGGCAGTGCGGTAAAGCTGTTTTACCTCCGCATCCAGAAGATTTTTTTCTCCGAGCAGCATCGTACTTAAAACTCCACCCTCCCGCACACCAAGTGCCTGTTCATACACCCCTGCCAGATGATATTTCCATTGATACATTTTCTCCGCAATAAGATTCGCTTTTCCGTATGCAGACACTCCATCCACATCACTTACGGCAAATGCGGTCCCACGTGCCTTATAATAAGCCGCCTGATCAAAATTTCCCTCATTGCGTGCCCGGTTAAATAATTTTATTTTTCCATGTAAAACAAGCGTTTGTCCGATAGAACAGGTGTCGGACTCACCATAGATGATGATGCTTGCAGATATGTGCTGCCATTCACTGATTTTAGAATCCTGTCTGATCTGACAGGATGATAGATTGTATAAATACTGTTCGTTTTTTTGCTCTTTGCCGGTGAGTTTCCCCTTTAAAAGGATCTCTTCCCCATCTTCCAAATACGGCAGATATTGATTTTGTTCCGCCTGCACAACCCCGCAGTGATGCCAGCCCAAAAATAATGCTGCGACAGAACATACCGCCATACACCACCGCCGTTTCCGAACCGGATATCTGTCACTCTCCGGCATCCCTCTGTCATGTCCTGTCACGATTGCAGGCCAGAGCAGAATTCCAGAAAATAAAAGCCAGAGCGTCCACGGCTTTCCATACACGGCAATGGAAATACCGCAGATAAACCCTGCTGCCATTTCAAGAAATGGTCTTTTCCCCAATTTATTCCTCCTCTGTTACTCCTGTCTCTTCCAATGAAACGACGTAATCAAGATTTCTGTCATACATGTCGCTCAATTTAAAATTATCACGGTAAGTGCCACTGGTATCCCCATTGACCGAGATCTGTACTTTACTGATCGTAGACAATTCTGTCAGGGAATCCACGATTGAATAGATGACAACCGCCTCATTCACCTGATAATCCTGATTTTTAAAGTTTTCATCCAGACTCACATAGCAGACACCGTCCACCACGGATACATTGATCAGTTTCGTTCCCGCCGGAATCGCAGATTTTGCCCCCTCTGTCTGCGGTCCCTCCAAAAGCTGTTCCATGATCAGTTTTTCCATCGACACGTTGCTGCTGTAATAGACATCGCTTCTTGTCTCCTCCACCAGTCCGTCACCGGTTTCATTTGCAAAATAAAGTTTTAATGTCGTACATTGGATTGAATTGATCTGTTCTCCCGGATTCTCAATAAAACTGTCCTGATTCATGCTTCCGACAATATTGCCCCTGATATCCGTAAGCGGTGCATCTGCCACATAAAATGATACACAGTCCACCCCTGGAATCTGTGTCATGGTAAGAACCACCGCAGCACGGCACAATACTTCTTCAACCTCCGTCATACTGCTGTAATCCGCATCAAAATGGATCGAGAGCATCACGCCGTCAAGCGAATAATCGGTAACCTCCACTCCGTTTGGTATCGGTTTGCGGTACTCAACATTGTCAGAATCTGAGCTTAACTTTGCTAAAAATTCTTTGATCATCCCATCCGTATCCGAAGCCTCCGGCTCATAGGGAACATCTACGATCTTTGTTTTGTCCTTATTCAGATATTCGATATTATATTCGCTGCTCACTTCATCATTTCCGCATCCAGCCAGCAAAAAGACTGCCAGAATACATCCTGACAACAGCACAATGATTTTTTTATCCATAATCTGACCTTTCATTTTCAATAGATCCAATCTGTTATGAAATATAATTGAGCGGAATACGAACATTAAAGATCGTTCCCTCTCCCTCTGTACTGAACACCTTGATCGCACCACGGTGCATCAGTACTGCATTCCGCGTGATGGCAAGACCAAGTCCGGTTCCACCGATCTCCCTGGAGTGTGACTTGTCCACACGGTAAAAACGTTCATAAATATGTCCTAACGAATCTTCCGGTATTCCGATTCCGGAATCCTCTACTTTCAGGTAAAAATATTGATGATCCGCATTCAGCGAAACATGTACCCAGCCGTCTTCCTTGTTGTATTTGATCGCATTTTCAATCAAATTGGTAAACGCCAGAGTAATCTTTACCTCGTCAACATCTGCGCTGACCGGGCGGAAACTTTCAAGCACAAGCTCCACTTTCTGCTTGTCCGCGATCGGACGCAGACGTTTTAAGATCTGCTCTAACAGTTCATTGATATTGATATTTGTGATATTCAGATCTCCCGCTGCCTTGTCCATCTTGACTAATGAAAGCAGGTCATTGATGATCTTCGTCTCACGGTCCACCTCATTGCCAATATCTCCCATAAACTCTTTGTAGAGTTCGATCGGGGCATCCTCCATGCTGTTGATGGAATCCGCCAGCACCTTCATGGAAGTAAGCGGTGTTTTTAATTCATGTGACACATTCGACACAAACTCCTGTCTGGAATCATCTAGCACCTTCATTCTTCCAAGCATTTTATTAAATTTCTCACTGATCAGCTTCGTCTCTGTATAATCATTGACAGAAAGCGCATCCTCGCCATAACCCGTCTGGATCTCATCAATTGATTTTGACATCTTATGAAACGGTCTTACCATCTGTCCTGCAATGATGACGCTTGCGAAAATAACTGTAAAAATGCAGATCAGTTCAATGATCCTCGTGTTCGTTGCAAGATAATCCAGGTTCAGGCTGATACTGTCCGTTGACACGCTCACCATCATGACACCTATCACCTGTCTGCTTTCATTTTCCTGATCCGTGCGCACAAGTGGTATTGTCATCTCAATATAACGATATTTTGAATCATATTTCGTAATCTCCTCCCCGTAAAAGCTTTTGATGACTTCCTCTGAGATGATCGTCTTTTTTTCATCAAGCTTATAAGTATCTTTCACTACCTGAAAGGTGTCACTGATGATCATGACACGCCCGTCATAGATAGTGGAAAGCTGCTCGAGCTGTGCGTTAATGGTAGGAGAACCGGAATTTTCCAGATAATCATTTGACACGATCTGATTCGCTAAAATCTTTGCCTGGCTTAAGATTTCGCTGGTTCGAAGTGAAACAGCCCTGTTTTCATAAGAATTGAGCATCCCGATCCGCAAAAGAACACATGGGATCACGCCTATAAGAATAAGTAAAAGAACCAGCCTGAATCTCAGGCTGTTCATAAAATCTGTAAATTTTTTTAATTTTGTCATGGCTGCACCTTACTAATTCTGAGAATAATAATACCCAACGCCCCATTTGGTATGCACATACTTCGGCTCGCTCGGATTGCTCTCGATCTTTTCTCTCAGACGCCGCACATGAACATCTACCGTACGCACATCTCCCGGATATTCGTATCCCCACACAAGATTCAAAAGATTCTCCCTGCCGTAGACTTTGTTCGGGTTGTTGACAAGAAGCTCTAACAGATCAAACTCTTTCGCGGTAAGATTCACTTCTTTCCCTAAAATAAAGAGTCTTCTGCTCTCACAGTCTAATTTCAGATCACCTGCTTCTATGACTTTGCTGTCCTCTTTTTTCGGCTGGCTCGCCGCAGTACGCCGCATGATCGCTTTAATTCTTGCCTTTACCTCAAGGATATTAAACGGTTTTGTGATGTAATCATCTGCACCGTACTCTAACCCTAAGATCTTATCCATGTCATCTCCCTTTGCGGTGAGCATGACGATCGGCATATTCGAAAACTCCCTGATATGCTGGCATACCTCAAATCCATCCATCTTCGGAAGCATGATATCAAGAAGCACCATGTCATAGGCATTTTCCGTTGCCATCTTTAATGCTTCCTCCCCGTCATATGCGCAGTCCACTTCCATTCCGTCCTGCTCAAGACTGAACCGGATTCCCTTTACAATTAACTTTTCATCATCTACAACAAGAACCTTTTTTGCCATTTTACTTCACCTTTATATGATCTTTTATTCGATTATAAACGCCCTCTTTGATCCCCTCTACCTGCTTGATCTCCTCCACAGAAGAAAAAGAACCATTTTTCTCACGGTAACGGATAATACTGTCCGCCTTGGTCTGACCGATTCCGGAAAGCGTCATAAGCTCCGCTGCAGTTGCCAGATTAAGATCTATTCTGCCATCTGAATCTTGGGCTGTTTCGCCATCCACTCCCGTCTCCGTTCGTTCCCCTGCTTCTTCTAAACCATCCTTAGCAGCTTCCTCCTGCGTCAGAATGCGTACCATCTCTCCGTCCACGATCTCCCGCGCCTGATTGACAGACTCCTCTGCCGCATCCTCCGTCAGACCGCCGGCTGCCTCAATTACCTCATAGAGTCTCGCATTTTGCGTGACCTCATAAACTCCCGGTGTATTTACCGCCCCGCAGATATATACAAAACATTTTTCAGTCTGTATGCCGTTCTCCTCCGATATCTGCGTGTCATCCGTCTCAGGTACTGCCTCACTCCGCTGCGTTTCTGCCACGGATGTCTCCGATTGAAAATAGACGTTTTCTTTCTCTCCACATGCAGCTGCCAACAGGCAAATGCATGAAAAACATAGTACTTTTATAAATTTTTTCGTCATAAGCGTCTCCTTCTTCATTATTCCAGAAGGAGTCCTCAATGCCCACTCTCTATATTTTAACGAAATTTTTCATTTATTACAAGAGTGTATAAAATTTATTTCATTTATTTTTACAAAATTTAAAAATATTCGGCAATTTTTTCCTTTAACCCTACCCAGAAATCTTTTGCATCCTGGGAATCCGGCAGTAAAACGGCATCCTCGTATGCCTGATAAGCGGTTTTTTCCGCATCATCTGCAGTCTGTGATAAAAATACCGAATAATGACCACTCATATCATGCAGTCTGTCTGTAAGCCGCACTGTTACAAAATCTGCAAAATCCGCTGCCTGATCCGTATTTTTTGAAAAATCATTGACAACAAACATATCCGTAGATGCACATCCGATAGAAGGAAGTTCCTCATTCAGTGCCGGGATCTCCATCACAGAATAAGATATATCGTCTAATTTTTGCAGGGAATCTGTGTTTACAAACGCACAGAGTGTTTTTCCGGCTTTAAAATGTTCTAAAATGCTGTCCATGGAGACTGAATTGATGTCTAAGGAAAATGATCCTAAAATGGTTTCAAAGTATTCAAGATCTTTCTGATACAGATCTTCATCATAGGCCACATTCATCGTTTCCGGCGCCGTTTTCTCAAACGTTACACTGTTTCCAACGAACGGGAAATCGTAAAATGCATCATTTACATCCCACTCTAACAGGTATTCCACATTTTCTCCCGGTTCATTCTCATTAGAATAATCAATGATCGCCTGCAGTGACTCCGGCTGGTTTTCAAAATATCCGTTCTGATAAACAAACACATTTGCATCGTAACTGAGCGGATATCCAATCATTTTATCCTCATAGGTGGAAGCTTTCACTGACTTTTGGGATGCCCCCTCATAAGATCCTCCATCCTCATTTTCCATGGCAAGACCATATAAATATGCCTCCTCAAGTTCATCGCCATTTAACAGATAAACATCCGGATAATCCTCTCCCTGCATGGTATTGTCGTAAATCATCCCGATATAATCCAGAGTATCCTGACATTTGAAAGCTGCCTTCACACCCGTCTGTTCAAAATACTGTCTGGCTGCATATTCAAAAAAATCTTCATAAGATGGATCTTCATACCACACGGTCAGGTCTGTATCTGCCAGATCGTATGCATCTGTTTTCACATCCGGCTGTTTTCCTTCTGTGCCCGGTTCTTCTGCCTGCAACGGAAATGTCGTCTCTTTTACAGGCTGTTTTGAAACGACACCAGCCATAATGGCTGCTCCTGCGCAAACCACTATGGCTGCAATTACACTTCTCTTTTGTATGTTCTTCATAATCCCATTTTCCTATTCCTCGTTTTACGACAACAGACTGCACACATCCGCGTGCAGTCTATGATTCCTTACATCTGATCCAATGCTTTTTTCAGTTTTCCGATCATCTCATCCACATGTTGTTTCTCGATGATGAGCGGTGGTACAAAACGGAGTACGTCTGAACCTGCCGTGATCACAATCAGTCCTTCCTCCAGTGCCTTTGCAGCGATCTGTCCGACCGGCTTTTCGGATACCACACCCTGCATCAGTCCAAGTCCCCTGCGTGCTGTCAGAAAATCGTAGGAAGCTACCAGTTCATCTAATTTTTCTTCCAGATATGGTGTGATTTCTTTCACATGGTCTGTGATGTGGTCGCGCTCCATCATCTCAAGCACCTTATCAACTGCAGCACCGACAAATGGGTTTCCGCCGTAAGTCGTTCCATGATCGCCCGGTTTTAAAGATTTTTCTGCCACCTTTTCGGTCATCAGGAATGCTCCGACCGGAACACCGCAGCCAAGCGCTTTTGCACTTGTCATGATATCCGGTTTCACACCGTAATGCTGCCATGCAAACATCTCACCGGTCCGTCCCATACCGCACTGGATCTCATCTAAGATCAGAAGAATATCATGCTCATCGCAGAGTTTCCGGACACCTTCCATAAATTCTTTTGTTGCCGGATAAATACCGCCCTCGCCCTGTACTGTCTCAAACAGGATCGCGCATGTCTTGTCCGTGATCCGTTTTTTCACGCTGTCAAGGTCATTGTAGTCTGCAAATTTCACACCCGGCATTAACGGTTCAAACGGTTCCTGATAATGTTTATTTCCGGTGACGGAGAGTGCTCCGATACTTCTTCCATGGAAAGAATGATTCATTGCAACGATCTCATGTCCTGCATGTCCGTCTCTCGTGTAAGCGTATTTTTTTGCTGCCTTGATTGCACCTTCGATTGCCTCTGTACCACTGTTGGTAAAGAACACACGATCCATCCCGCTCGCTTTTTTCACACGCTCTGCTGCATGGATGATTGGCACATTATAATACAGGTTTGATGTATGCATAATCTTATCGATCTGTGCTTTTAAGGCATCCCCATACTCTTTGTTGCCGTATCCAAATGCCTGCACTGCGATGCCTGCCGCAAAATCCAGATATTCTTTTCCGTCTGTATCATACAAATAAACACCCTCACCGTGGTCTAATACCAGTGAAAAACGATTGTATGTGTGGAGGATATTTTCCTCCGCCTCATTGATATATCCTTCTTTATTCATGATAAAACTTCGTCTCCTTATCTCCTAAAATGGCAGTTCCAATTCCGCGGTTCGTAAAGATTTCAAGAAGCAGGCAGTGTGCGATACGTCCGTCTAAGATATGTACTCTTGAAACACCGTTCTCGATCGCACCGATACAGTTGTTTAACTTCGGAAGCATGCCGCCGCCGATAAATCCGTCCCCGATCAGTTCTCTCGCCTCTGATACACGAAGCTCGGAGATCAGTGTATCTTTGTCTTTCGGATCTTTGTAAACGCCCTCGATATCGGTTAAAAATGCAAGTTTTTCAGCTTTTACCGCTTTTGCGATCGCACATGCCGCATCATCGGCATTGATATTATAGCTGTTGTATTCTGCATCCATTCCTACCGGGCAGATGATCGGGAGAAAATCTTTTTCCAGCAGATCATATAAAATCTGCGGATTTACCTCTGTGATCTCACCGACAAAACCGATATCCTCACCATTTGAGTATTTCTTTTCTACTTTTAACAGTCCACCGTCTTTTCCGCTGATGCCGACTGCATTGACGCCAAGCTCCTGTACCAGTGTCACCAGTGATTTATTGACCTTATTTAACACCATCTCGGCGATCTCCATGGTTGCCTCGTCCGTTTTGCGGAGTCCATTGATAAATACAGGCTCCATGCCGACTTTGCCAACCCATTTACTGATTTCTTTGCCACCGCCATGCACGATGATCGGCTTGAATCCAACCAGTTTTAACAGGGTGACATCCTGGATGACGTGTTTTTTTAATTCTTCATCTACCATGGCGCTTCCACCATATTTTACCACAATGATCTTACGGTTGAAACGCTGTATGTATGGAAGTGCTTCGATGAGCACTTCGGCTTTCTGCAAAAGTTCCTTCATATTGTTATCTTCCATTAGTTTGGTTCTCCTCTATAAAATCTTGATATTGCCGTACGAAACTCTGATTCAGGTTGTGTTTGCTGTGACCACCTGCCTGCCTATGAGCGGTAATCGGCGTTAATTTTTACATAGTCGTAGGTTAAGTCGCAGCCCCAGGCGGTAGCCTGTGCAGCACCCATTTTGATGTCGGCGATGGCTGTGACTGCGGGTTCGGATAAGATTTTGGTTGCTTCTTCTTCGCTGTAGTCGACGGCGACTCCGTCTTTGATGATCTGCATTTTTCCTGCAGCACTCTCGAAGAATAAGTCTACTTTTTCCGGATCAAACTGTGCGCCGGAGTAGCCCATGGCACAGAGGATTCTGCCCCAGTTTGCATCGTGTCCGTAGATGGCTGCTTTGGTGAGGCTTGATGTGATGACGGATTTGCTTAAGATCTTTGCCTGCTCTTTTGTCTCGGCACCGATTACTTTTACCTCAAACAACGCAGTTGCTCCCTCTCCATCTCCTGCCATCTGTTTTGCGAGTGTCTCATTTACAAAGCGGAGCGCCTTTGTAAAGGTCTCATAATCCGCATTTTTCTCAGTAATTTTTGTATTCTCTGCCATTCCGTTTGCCAACAGGAGACAGGTATCATTTGTGGAGGTATCGCCGTCCACGGAGATCATGTTATAGGTATCTTCCACGTCCGCTTTTAATGCCTCTAACAGCAGCTCCTGTGAAATTGCAGCATCGGTTGTCACAAAACTTAACATGGTACACATATTCGGATGGATCATGCCGGAACCTTTGCACATGCCGCCGATTGTGACGGTTTTGCCGGAAAGCTCAATCTCAACAGCCACTTCTTTTTCATGTGTATCGGTCGTCATAATCGCAAGTGCTGCATTATGTCCGCTCTCGATATCGCCATTTAATTGTGGGACCATCGTTTCAACTCCCGCACAGATGCGGTCGATCGGAAGCTGCATACCGATGACTCCGGTCGATGCCACAAGCACCTCATCGGTTGGGATCTGAAGCAGTTTGTTTACTTTTTCTGCAGTTGCTTTGCAGTAACCCATCCCCTCTTCTCCGGTACATGCATTTGCAATACCTGCATTGACAATGACTGCCTGTGCCTTTTTACTGTCATATACTACATGCTGGTCCCATTTGACCGGGGCAGCTTTTACAATGTTTGTGGTAAATGTTCCTGCCACTGCACATGGTACTTCACTGTAGATCATTGCCATGTCTGTTCTGTCTTTATATTTGATTCCTGCTGCTGTACTTGCTGCCTTAAATCCTTTTGCTGCGGTCACGCCGCCTTTGATCTGTTTCATTTTAACCTCCATTCCTGCACTGCTTTCTAATGTAAACAAAATTTTCATTTGCATCTCAAGTTTGTGCGTAACTCAAATCCTTCATGTAAAAATTGTATTTTTCGCACTGTCTGTTCCTGTGTTTTACGGATTAAATACGGTCTGGTTTTCTTCGTTTGTGACATATTCATAATAATTGACATCCTCGCGGAACGTCCATCCCATTCCCTGCCAGAAGTGGTTTCCGATGTCATTTTTCTTAAATGCAATCAGATTGACCTTATTGACATGTTCACGCTTTAAAGCCGCAAGGCACGCTTCCACCATCTTCTGTCCGATGCCCTGCTTTCTGTAATCCTCATGAACGCAGACATGATATAAACATCCGCGTCTGCCGTCATGACCGCACAGGATTGCACCGATGATTCTGTCGTTTTCACACGCCACCATACTCGTGGTCGGATTTCGTCTGATAAAGCGTTCCACACCTTCTTTCGAATCATCAATACTCCGGATTCCAAACCCGTGAATCCCCATCCACAGTGCATGTACCTCCTCAAAATCCTCCATTGTCATCTCACGGATGTTTACTTTTTTCTCTTCCATGTCTTTGATTCCTTTTCCAGCATAACTGTTTCGTCCAGTTACTTTTTACCTCTTATTAAAAATATAATTCAGTGTATTACTATGTAATCTTTATTACTATGTAATCTTTAATTACTATGTAATCTTCAATTACTATGCATCCATCTATGATGCTTACGGGAACATCGGAACCATATTTAAGCCCTCTGCCTCATCAAAACCGAATAACAGGTTCATGTTCTGTACCGCCTGTCCTGCTGCACCTTTTACCAGATTGTCAAGTGCGCCCATCATCACGATACGTCCGGTTCTCTCGTCAATCTTAAAATTAACATCTACATAATTACTGCCCTCTACCCATTTTGTCTCCGGGCAGACATCTTTTTCCAGCACACGGACAAATTTTTCTTTGCCATAATATTTATCATAGACTGCCTTTACTTCTTCATAAGAAGGAAGGCTGCCATCTGCTTTTTTTACCAGTGCTGCATACTCGGTTGCGAGGATACCGCGGTTCATTGGAACAAGGTGCGGGGTAAAATTAACAACGATCTCTTTGCCTGCCGCATAACCGAGCTGCTCCTCAATCTCTGGCGTATGACGGTGATTTGTCACTCCGTACGCTTTCATATTTTCATTGACCTCACAGAACAGGTTCGGCAGCTTTGCACCCCGCCCTGCACCGGAAGTTCCTGATTTTGCATCAATGATCAGCGTATTCGGGTCGATCAGCCCCTCTTTTACCAGCGGATAAGCGGTCAGAATGGAACAGGTCGTATAGCAGCCCGGATTGGCGATAAGTCTTGCTCCTTTTACTTTATCACGATTGATCTCGCAGAGACCATAGACAGCTTCCTCTATAAACTGCGGACTCTTGTGCTCGATCTTGTACCATTTCTCATAGACGGAAACATCTTTGATTCTGAAATCAGCGCTTAAATCTATGATTTTTACCTTATTTAATATATCCTCTGTCAGTACACCTGCCAAAAATCCCTGCGGGGTTGCTGTAAAGATCACGTCCACCTGGCTTGCAAGCTCATCCATATTATCGTCTAGACATACATCATCCACGATCTCAAACATATTCTGGTAAACTTCTGCATATTTTTTATCTATGTAACTGCGGGATCCATACCATTTAATCTCCACTTCTTTATGTCCCATTAAAATACGGACCAGTTCATTTCCTGCATATCCGGTTGCACCGATGATTCCTGCTTTTATCATTTTTCTCATCCTTTCCGCTCATGCTTATCTCACATGATTTCTGCACTTTTCAGCCCATTATTGTATACAGGCATACCTGCATAAGCATCTTTCTTCCTATATTAATACACCTCATCGCAGTCGTAAAGTATCTTTTTTCGTGCGCTGTTCGATATTGCATAATTATACATTCATTTTGTCTTTTATGCAATACTATTTTTTGTCTTTTTCCTATAATATGTATTATGCTTAACTATTTTCTCCATTTTGTATAATCTTTATGTATTTTTATGAATAATGAATGTATAATTTTTCACTTGCGTTTCTACATTTTTTGTTGTATATTGTCTTTAGTTAATGATCCGGCATACAAATGGGTCAAATATACATAACAGAAAGGGCTGTATCACATGAAGGAAAAAGTTATTTTAGCGTACTCCGGCGGACTTGATACCACCGCCATTATTCCATGGTTAAAGGAAAATTATGATTATGAAGTTATCTGCTGCTGTATCGACTGCGGTCAGGAAGAAGAGTTAGACGGTCTTGAAGAAAGAGCTATCTCCTGTGGAGCTTCCAAATTATACATCGTAGATATCATCGATGAATTCTGTGACGATTACATCATGCCATGTGTTCAGGCAAATGCCATTTATGAAAACAAATACTTACTCGGAACCTCTATGGCACGTCCTCTGATCGCTAAGAAATTAGTTGAAATTGCAAGAAAAGAAGGCGCTACTGCAATCTGCCACGGTGCTACCGGTAAAGGAAACGACCAGATCCGTTTCGAGCTCGGCATCAAAGCACTTGCCCCTGACTTAAAGATCATCGCTGCATGGAGAGATTCAAAATGGACCATGGATTCCCGTGAGTCAGAAATCGAATACTGCAAAGCACATGGTATTCATCTTCCATTCTCCGCTGACACAAGCTACAGCCGTGACCGTAACATCTGGCACATCAGCCATGAAGGCCTTGAGTTAGAGGATCCTGCATGTGAGCCAAACTATGATCACCTGTTAGTTCTCGGTGTTTCCCCGGAAAAAGCTCCGGAAGAAGGCGAATATGTAACCATGACATTTGAGAAAGGTGTTCCGACTTCCGTAAACGGAAAAGAAATGAAAGTTTCCGATATCATCCGTGAGTTAAACCGTCTTGGCGGTAAACATGGTGTTGGCATCATCGATATCGTAGAGAACCGTGTTGTTGGTATGAAATCCCGCGGTGTATATGAGACTCCTGGCGGAACGATCTTAATGGAAGCTCACCAGCAGTTAGAGGAGCTCGTTTTAGACCGTGCAACCATGGAAGTGAAGAAAGATATGGGTAACAAACTTGCCCAGATCGTTTACGAAGGAAAATGGTTCACACCTTTATGTGATGCAGTCAGAGCTTTCGTTACCTCCACGCAGGAATATGTAACCGGTGAAGTTAAATTCAAATTATACAAAGGCAACATCATCAAAGCCGGAACAACTTCTAAATACTCTCTGTACAGTGAGTCACTCGCAAGCTTTACAACCGGTGATCTTTACGATCATCACGATGCTTCCGGATTCATCACACTGTTCGGACTTCCATTAAAAGTTCGCGCTATGAAGATGCAGGAGATCGGTGAGAAAAATAAATATGAGGACTAATCACAGGATGTGATTATGGTTCTATTAATTCATAGCGGACAATTTCCTATGAAGTAAAAAAACAGGAGCTTATGCTCCTGTTTTTTTACTTTATACTGCCTTGTTCTACCATCCATGAAAGGACCTGATTGTGACTGTGCCTCTGACATCTATGATTCTCACTGTCTCAGTGCTTCTACCAACAATTTTTCAAGATACTCTGCTGCCGGTGTAAGTGCCGCCTCATCCGCATAAAACTTTGGATGATGGTTCGGATAACCGACTCCCGTTCCCACGTTGATAAAACAGCCCGGAATCTTTTCGAGATAAAAAGCAAAATCCTCTCCACCTGTCGAATTACGCTGTGGAACAACCTCAAAGCCACTCTCTTCTGCCACTTTTTGTGCAAACGCACTCCACGCTTTCTCATTGACGGTTGCAGGCGGCCCCGGATACCACAACAATTCCGCATTTGCGCCATATGCCGCTGCTGTATGTTCCGCAATCTCACGCATGCGTCTTTCTATAAAGATACGATCGTCTTTTTCCATGGAACGCACGGTACCCTCCAGTTCCACCTTATCCGGGATCACATTCCAGGTATTGCCGCCATTAATCCTCGTCACACTGACAACACCTGTATGGAACGGATTTAAGTTTCTGCCGACAATACTCTGGAACGCCTGTATCACAGATGCAGCTACCAGGATCGTGTCCACGCCCTCATCCGGGTGTCCTCCATGGCAGCCTGTTCCCGTGATATTTAACTCAAACCGGTCTACTGCAGCCATGACACTGCCCGCGCGGATTCCCAGCGTTCCAACCGGAAGATATGCCGCCGTATGCAGTCCAAAGATTGCTGTTACATCCGAGAGCACACCGGTTTCAAGAACTGTCTCCGCACCATGGGAAGATTCCTCTGCCGGCTGGAACAGAATTTTTACAGTTCCCTGTAACTCCTCTTTCCTCTCCTGTAACAGCAATGCTGCTCCAAACACCGCCGCCGTATGAAAATCATGTCCGCAGGCATGCATTTTCCCCGGAGTTTTTGATTTATAGGGAAGATCGGTTTCCTCCTCGATCGGCAGTGCATCAATGTCACAGCGCAGTCCATAAGTTTTTCCCGGTTTTGCGCCGCGCACGATGGCGGTCACACCGGTCTTTAGCGGTATCTGCAAAATCTCAATGCCTGCCGCCGCAAGTTCCCGTTTGATCCGCTCTGTCGTCTCATATTCCTCATAAGACAGCTCCGGATGCATATGAAGTTCCTCAAAAAAACCGGTAAGTTTCTGTTCTAATGCCTTTCGTTCCATACTCTTCTCCATTTCTACACATTCTCACGTTCTGCCCGCAACGCCGTCTATTATAACAAACGATCGCCTGCATGCTCCGCAAACGTTCTATCTGTTATCCCTCTCATCATTTCTGTGGTTTAAATTTTTATTCGCTTTCATCCGCCGCCTACCTGCGTCCACCGGATGGATCAAATGCATCACGCAATGCATCGCCAACAAAGTTGATGGAAACTACCAACACAACGATCATAATTCCCGGTGGAAGCCACAGCCACGGCTGTGAAGTCAATACCGTGATAGACTGCGCCCCGTTTAACATATTTCCAAGGCTTGCCATCGGCGGCTGTACACCCATGCCAAGGAAACTTAAAGCCGCCTCATCCAGCATGGAGATCGCCATAACAGATGTTGCATATACGAGGATCGGTGCAACTGTGTTTGGTAAAATTTCTGAAAATAAGATATGACGAAGCGGCATCCCTGCCACCACATTTCCCTTGACAAAATTTGTTTCACGCAGACTTAAAACATTTCCACGCACCAGTCTCGCCACACCCGGCCAGTCTACAAATCCAAGGATCAGGATAATGCTCCACAAACCCGGTTTAAAGATTGCCGCCGCAACGAGCACAAGAAGGATATAAGGAAATGACATCACCATATCCGTAAAACGCATCAGGAGCATATCCGCCACACCGCCAAAATATCCAGCGATCAGACCGAGTACCACTCCGATTACCGTGGAGATCACTGTTGCAAGGATTCCTACAAGCAGAGAAATTCTGGTTGCGTATAAAAGTCTGCTGAACACATCCCTGCCGATCTGATCCGTTCCAAGGATAAATTCCTTACACGGTGCACCGCTGAAAGTTCCGACGATCGCATCCGGATCATAAGGCGCAACAACCGGCGCAAACAGAGCAGCCAGACCGACAACCACCAGTATCACAAGGCTGATCTTTGCAAGATGATGTGCGCGGAAACGCCGCATCACAGTCTGCATGTATGTTTCATTTGCATTAACTTTTTTCTTTTTTCTCATATAAGTTCAACCTCTTTACTGAAGTTTTATCGTCGGATCTACCACCGCATATAAAATATCCGTCAGAAGATTGCCGAGCAGTACCACGATCGCCGAGAGCAGACAGACGCCCATGATGACCGGATAATCACGGTTTGTGATCGCACTCATTGTCATAAGTCCAAGACCCGGCCAGGAAAAGACCTGCTCCACGATGATCGATCCGCCAAACAGTACCGGTATCTCCATTCCAATGACTGTCACGATCGGAACTAAAGCGTTGCGCAGCGCATGTTTATTGATGACCAGGAAATGACCGATTCCCTTTGCCCGCGCTGTGCGCAGATAATCCTGCTGTAAAATTTCAAGCACCGCGCTGCGGATATATCGGATATTGGTTCCTGCCATGGAAACTGCAAGCACAATGACCGGCATAACCATGTGTACCGCCACGTCCGCCGCTCCCCCGGATGTTCCAAGTGTCGTCATTCCTCCGGAAGGCAGCCAGCCCAATTTTACCGTAAACAGATAAATAAGGAGCATGGCAAGGAAAAATCCCGGAATACTGCTGCCAAGGAACGATAATGTTACCACCGTATAATCGCCTTTCGAATACTGATGGATTGCGCTGTAGATCCCTGCCGGAACCGCAAGCAGGATGCTGACAAGCAGTGACACTCCCATCAGAAGCAGGGTCGGTCCAAGATGACTCGTGATCATAGCAGCAACCGGCTGGTAATTTTTAATGGAATATCCCATATTTCCATGCAGAAGTTGCCCCAGCCATACAAAATACTGTACATAAAATGGTTTGTCGAGCCCTAATGCTATCGCTTTTGCCTGTACAGCAGCCTCCGAGACGCGTGGTCCCTGCAGCATTTCAAGCGGACTCCCCGCCATGCACATAATCGCATAATCGATCACGGTAATGCCGAGCAAAACCGGAATTGCGATCAGGATACGTTTGATAATATATTTCGTCATAATATTCCTCATTCCTGGATGAAAAAATGTATGTTACGCAGTTTCTGTCCCCTCGTAATAAGGACACGCCACCAGATGATCCGGTTTTTCCGCCATCGGCAGAAGCATCGGCTCACTCACACTGCAGTCTTCTCTCGCATACGGGCATCTCGGATGAAACCTGCATCCCTTCGGCGGATGTACTGCAGAGGCAACCTCACCTGTCAAAACGGCTGACTTTTCTTCCCGCCGTCCCGGATCTGCAACCGGTGCTGCCTGTGTCAGTGCTTTTGTATACGGATGTACCGGATGCATAAATACCTCTCCGGCATCTGCAATCTCAACGATCTTTCCCAGATACATGACTGCGATCCGGTCACTGACATAACGGACTGCACCAAGCCCATGACCGACGAACAGACTCGTCAGTCCCAGTTCGTTCTGCAGCTCGCGGATCAGGTTTAATATCTGTGCCTGGATCGACACATCAAGCGCACTGACCGGTTCGTCACACACGATAAACTCCGGCTTTAAGGACAACGCTTTTGCAATTCCGATACGCTGTCTCTGACCACCTGAAAATTCATGCGGGTATTTTAGAAGTGCACTTTGAGGCAGACCAACCATATCCAGAAGCTGTTTTAAGTCTGTATCGATCGTTTTCTTATCGGATACACCATGATATAGCATCGGCTGTGCTAAAATATCATAAATATGTTTTCGTGGATTGAGTGAAGAATAGGAATCCTGAAAGATCATCTGAAGATTGGTTCCCGCCTGTTTTCGTGCCTTTTTTTCACCGCGTGTGAGAGATTTTCCACCTATTTTTTCCCCATGATAATAAATCGCACCGTCAGTCGGCGAGAGCAGTCCCACCAAAAGCTGGCCGATCGTGGACTTTCCACAGCCTGATTCTCCAACCAGTCCAAGGGTCTCGCCCTTTTTTATTGAAAAATCAATGCCGTCCACGGCCTGTATCTGACTGACGGTATGGGTAATGATACCGCCCTTGATATCATAATATTTTTTTAAATTCTCTACTCTGATCAGTTCTTTATCCATTCCTGTTTTAACTCCTGTCAGCCTTATGGCAGCGCACGAAATGATCCTTTTCTATCTCCCTCATCTCCTGCTTCTTTTCACAGCCTTCCCCGGCAAATGCACAGCGGTCCGCAAACCTGCATCCCGGAATCTGGTCATAATTTTCCGGTACGATTCCCGGAATCGATGCAAGCGTCCTTCCGCTCTCATCGTAAATGCCCGGAACCGTATCAAGCAGTGCTTTCGTATACGGATGTGCCGGATGATAAAAAAGATCCTTCACAGATGCCATCTCGATGATCTGTCCCGCATACATGACAAACACACGGTCCGCCATCTGCGCCACAAGTCCGATATCGTGTGTGATCAGGATCACAGACATCCCAATCTCTTTTTGCAGATCCCGTATCAGTTCCATGATCTGCGCCTGGATCGTCACGTCAAGTGCCGTCGTCGGCTCATCTGCGATCAAAAGTTTTGGATTACAGCAAAGTGCCATCGCGATCATCACTCGCTGACGCATTCCGCCGGAAAGCATATGCGGATATTTTTTCATTGCAGCACGCGCATCCGGCATACCGACTTTCTCTAAGATCGTGACCGCACGCTCTCCTGCTTCTTTTTTTGGCAGATGCATATGAATCCGGATGCTCTCCGTGATCTGGCTTCCGATCGTAAACACCGGGTTTAACGATGTTAAAGGATCCTGAAAAATCATCGTCATCTGATTTCCGCGGATCGTATCTAACTGTTTTTCATCCATATCCAGCAGATTTTTGTTTGCAAAGAGGACAGAGCCGTCAACGACAGCTCCGCCCCTTCCTAATAATCCCATAATAGACAGTGATGTCACACTCTTGCCACAGCCAGACTCACCAACGATACAAACCGTCTCTCCTTCTGCGACATCAAAACTGACATGATCCACACTGATTTTTTTTCCAAAATCCCCGGTAAACTCTGTGGTCAGATCATTTACCTGTAATAATTTTGACATTGATTTTCCCGTTCCTTATTTCGTAATTTCCCACTGTTCCACATTGTTAAAGAAACCGTACACACTTGGTGTGGCATTTGAAAGACGTTTGTTGACAGCAGCCTGTGCGCTGACAATATAAGCAGAGAACATCGGAACATCTTCCTGTACCTTCTGATCCACAACGGAGTAAAGCCCTTTGATCTCATCCATATCACTTGTTGTCTGTGTCTTTGCAAGTGCTTCATTGACGCTGTCATCCCCGTATCCGGTCCAGCTGTCCTCGCCGCCTAACAGCCATGCCACATCCGGATATGGATCAACCGGTGCATAGGTGTACTGTACTGCTAAAATATCATAGTCATTGGTGCCTGCAACAGACATCAGTGTTGCAAAATCTACAGTCTGCACTTCCACTTTAATGCCGACTGCAGCCCACTGTGCCACAAATACATTCGCAGCATTTACAAATGCACTGTCACCGGAGTTCACATAAAAGCGTAAGGTCTGTGATCCGTCCCATCCGGCTTCCGCTAACAGTTCTTTTGCTTTCTCTACATCCTGCTCTACCGGAACGATACTGTCATCATAGAAAGGACTTGCAGAAGACAGAAATCCATCTGCAACTTCCCCTTTTCCTTTTAAAAGCTGTTCTAATACCATCTTACGGTCGATTGCATATAACATTGCCTGACGCACACGCACATCCGGAACATTTTTTGTCTGGATAAATACGGACTGGTTGGTCACCGGTTCTCCGTATACAACATTTACATTGGAAAGTGCCTCAACACTATCATAATCTTCCTCCGGGATAACACTCATTGTCGGCTGTGTAATATCAATCTCGCCGGACTGTAATCCTGCATAAAGCTGGCTGCCGCTCACGATCTTGATATTGAGTTTTGCGATCTTCGGTGCACCTTTCCAATAATTTTCATTTGCTTTATAAGAAATATAATGGTCGACATCGAAATCTGTTACCATATATGGTCCGCTGACGACATCCGGGTGATTGAACCATTCTGCAGTCTTTAACTCTTCTTCCGTGTACTGCTCGATCACATGTTTTGGAAGTGTCATCAGATAACGCGCATAAGAATTCTCAAATGTGGTCAGAGACATCTCCTCTTTTGTAGTGAACTGTACGGTCGCATCATCGATCGCTTTGATACCATCAATGCTCTCTGCTCCCTCTTCCGTAAATCCGTCATCACCGACACCTTCAAACACATAATACATCATGGACGTATTGCCAATGACCGGGGATGTCAGACGCAGTGCCGTATATACGACATCATCTGCCGTGATCTTCTCCCCGTCTGACCAGGTTGCTTTCTCATCGATATGCACGATAAAATTTTTGTTATCTTCCGTCGTAACAGAATCCGCGATTTCTCCCTCAAATTCCAGATTCGAATTTAATTCTACCAGTGGAAGAAACATCAGGCTGGTCGCATATTTATTGGTCTCTCCGCCATCCATCAAAAGCGGATTTAACGTTCCAAGTGTATTGGTCACACCGATATTTACAATATCATCCGAAACCTCTGCTGTCTCTGTTGCCGCCGCATTTTCCCCCTGCGGCTGACTGCCTGTATTGCCGCCGGAAGTTCCACATCCAACAGCCGTAACTCCCATCGCAGCTGCGAGCACCAGTGCTGACAGGACCTTTTTCCATCTTCTTTCTTTTCTCATAATTTCCTCACTTTCTGCGAAAAACTCCCGTATGCCCGCTTTTAGCATATAAAATAGTACTTTTCGCATATTATTTCTAGTAATCCACTAGGAATTAGGTAAATTATATTTTCTATGTTTTAAATTGTCAATCCTTTTTTGTTGAAAGATTGACAAAAAATTCATGGCTGATTATAGTATTGCTTAGAATAAAGAAAAGAGGCAATACACATGAAGAATCTGCTAATTTACCAATCCACCGAATATGACTGCGGTCCGACCACACTGACAAATGCCATCCGCTATCTCTTTGACCGCGAAGAAATTTACCCGGATATCGTCAAATATATTATGCTCTATTGTCTTGATTCTTATAATGAAGCAGGCGAAGTTGGAAAACGCGGTACATCTGCATCTGCCATGATGTTTTTGAGTAACTGGCTCACACAGTTCGGACAGGTAAAAAACTTCCCGATTTCCTGCAATTTTCTCGCTAAGGACGAGGTTGTACTCTCTGAAAACAGCCGCATTATCGGTGCCTTACAGCAGGGCGGTGCCGTTTTGCTGCGTGTTCACCTGGAAGTTCCTCATTATATTCTTCTGACCGGTATTTCGGGCAGTGATATCTATGTGTTCGATCCTTATTATGAAGAACCGGATGATCCGGAACTCGACAAAGAATTCTTTGAGGAAGGCATCACCTTTATCACAGATCAGCCAAAACGTGCCAACCGCCTGATCTCCATCACACGGCTTTCCGGCACCGGTGTCGGTTTTTATGAAATGGGACCATATAAGGAACGAGAAGCAGTGATCCTGTTCAATACAAACACCCGAAAAACACCGGAAAACAGTATTGAATATATCATATAATAGTATCTAATATCAAAAGACCTTTCTGGATCTCATCTTCACCCAGTCTTCCATAGCCAAGTAAAAGAATCGGTTTATGTGGTACAGTTCCGGCAAAATTGTTTTTTTCACTTTCTATGGAAGCATTTTTATTTCTCACAGTTTCATTACAGCTCTGCTCCGATTTCCGTACAACATATTCACTGATTCCATAGATACGGATTCCTTGTTTTTCCGCCAGATCACATATCTCTGTTTCTTTTTTTTCAGTGTTTACCTGTACTAAAACATGCAGTCCTGCATGATCTCCGTAAATTTTTTCTACCCAGCTTCTCTTTTTTAACTCTGCAAGCAGGAAATCATGTTTTGCACGGTAGATCCCCCTCATCTTATTCAAATGACGTTCAAAATGTCCCTCTTCAATAAAGGCACGCAGTATCTCCTGCTGAATTTTGGGAACGGTCGTAGAATAAAATCCACATTTTTCATGATAACGTTTTAACAATTCCGGTGGAAGCACCATATAACTGATTCGAAGTGACGGCGCAATGCTCTTAGAAAAAGTTCCAATATAAATCACTTTTTCAAAATGATCCACGCTTTGCAGCGACGGGATCGGCTTTCCACGGTAACGGTACTCACTGTCGTGATCGTCCTCGATCAGATAGCGTTCCTCTTTCTCCAATGCCCATTTCAACAATTCCAGCCTTTGTTTTAACGGCATGACCGTTCCAAGAGGGAACTGATGGGAAGGCATGATATAGACAACATCCGGATCATAATTCCTGACCTTTTGTGGATCTATTCCATCTTCTTCCACCGAAACAAGCGTCATCTGATATCCCATATTTAAAAATGTATGATATGCCTGCAAATAAGTTGGATTTTCCATGAGAACCCGCTTATTTCTTCCTAAAATCTGTGTCAGTAAAATCTCAAGATATTCATTTCCTGCTCCGATGATCAGCTGATCGGGCTGACAGTTCACACCTCGCGCCTGATGCAGATATGCTGCAATCGCCTTTCGAAGCCCATAGTCCCCCTGTCCATCCCCGGATAACAGCAATTCTTCCCTGTCATCTAACAGTGCATTTTTGTTTAATTTTCTCCACACATTATATGGGAAATGCATGGTATCGATTGCATATGGGGAAAAATCAATAACATGGCTGCAAGCTGTCTCTTCCTGCTCTTTTTTTCCAAATGTAAATGTATGTTTGAAATCTTTTTCTATATGCCCAAACTCATACAGCTCTGTAATATCACACACAAAAAAACCCCTGCAAGGTTCTGCTTTGATGTATCCCTCTGCAAGGAGCTGTTCATATGCCATTTCGACGGTACTTCTGCTTACCGACAAATGCTTTGCCAAAAGTCTTGTCGACGGAAGCTTTTCCCCAACAGGAATTTTTCCCTCAATGACATCCCGTTTGATATATTCGTATATTTTTTCATAGAGGGGAGCTTTCGCTCCCCCCTGTAAATCAATCATTATTTCAATCATAATAATTTTGCCTATTTGCTGTTTTTGATCTCTGCCACGATCTTTTCTTTTAAATCATATGCACGGTCTTTCATCTTTTTCGATGCAGAAGGTGTAGCCTGGATTCTTGAAATACACTTAGAAGCCACATCATATTTTTTGAAATGATATGCCATTGCCGCAAGAAGATAATCTACGGTACACTGATCCATTCCACACATTGGAAACATCTCTGTAGACATTGCTTTCATAAATCCCTCATATGCCTGCTGGTAAAATGCCTCTTCCTGCTCTTTTGCCTCTTTTTTCTTCTTTAAGGTCTCCGGATCTGTTCCTTTTAACTCCTCTGCCTTCCCACGATACAGCCAGGAAAGTTTTAAACATGAATAGGCCTTCTCACTGGTCTTTCCTTTTTTGACGATCGTATTGAAAAGTGCAAGCTTATAACGCTCGATTGCCTGATCATAGTCTAAGACGGCAGGTTCATCGGAACCTGTTGGTTTGAAATTGGCACAAACCTGTTCCTTGATCAGTTTGATCTGTCCTGATGTCACATGCTCGAAATAACGGTTCATCGCTGTATATCCGCAATACGGGCAGGATGCCACATCATATTTTAAAGTGTCAATGTATTCGAAACGCGGACGCAGATCCAGATCCGGCTCTAAACGTTTGATTCGTCCGTTCTTGATCATTTTTGTCTTAAATACCTTGTCACAGACAGTACAACGGATTGCCTTGTCTAACAGAAAACTGTCCTCTGTCGGAGCAGCCTCTGTTTTTCCACCATCAGCGGATGCTGCCGGCTTTTTTTCATCCTCAAACAGATCCGTTGTGTTATCTGCTTTAATACCAAATTTTTCCAATCCTGCAAATAAATTCATTTGTATTTCATATCCTTTCCTGTTACGCCCGTTTCAGGGCAAAAATGCAAATCATTACAATGCTATGCATTAGGCAGTTTAAATGAGCTCTTAAGTGAAACGATCCGGTTAAATACCAGATGATCTGCGGTCGAATCTTTCGCATCCACACAGAAAAATCCCTGTCTTACGAACTGGAAACTGTCATATGCTTTTGCATCTTTTAAATTTTCCTCAACAACACAGTTTTTTAAAACAGTGAGGGAATTTGGATTCAGATTCAGACTTCCGTCCTCATTATACACTCCTTTTTCCTCATCTACAATGTTTTCATAGAGACGAATTTCAGCCGGAACTGCCTGTGCTGCAGATACCCACTGGATGGTTCCTTTTACTTTTCGTCCGTCCGGGCTGTTTCCACCTTTAGATGCCGGATCATAAGTACAGTGGATCTCCGTCACCACGCCATTTTCATCTTTTACGAAACTGTTGCAGGTCACAAAGTATGCGTTCATCAGACGTACTTCGTTGCCCGGAAACATACGGAAATATTTCTTTGGCGGCTCTTCCATAAAGTCTTCACGGTCAATATAAAGTTCGCGTGAAAATGGAACTTTACGCACACCAAGTTCCTCATTTTCAAGGTTATTGACTACCTCAAGATACTCTGTCTCTCCCTCCGGATAGTTGTCGATCACAACTTTAACCGGATCTAAGATCGCCATCATACGTGGACGTTTCATCTTTAAATCTTCACGGATACAGTACTCTAACATGGCATAATCCACAGAGCTGTTTGCCTTGGAAATACCGCAGAGTTCCACAAACATTTTTAAGGATTCCGGTGTAAATCCTCTTCTGCGGAGTGCCGCAATCGATACAAGGCGTGGATCATCCCATCCGTCTACGATACCTTCCTCCACAAGACGCTTGATATATCTTTTTCCTGTCACTACGTTTGTTAAATATAATTTTGCAAACTCGATCTGTCTCGGCGGCATCTCATCCTTATCCGGAATCATATCTTTGCCAACCTCATCGATCACCCAGTTGTACAGCGGTCTGTGATCCTCAAACTCGAGTGTACAGATCGAATGGGTAATTCCCTCAATGGCATCCTCTAATGGATGTGCAAAATCGTACATCGGATAAATGCACCATTTGTCTCCGGTTCTGTGGTGTGTCATATGCGCCACACGGTAAATAACCGGATCCCTCATATTGATGTTTGAAGATGTCATATCGATTCTTGCGCGGAGCACTTTCTCTCCGTCGGCAAATTTACCGTTTTTCATATCTTCAAATAAAGCAAGATTCTCTTCCACACTTCTGCTGCCCGCAGGATCTTCTTTTCCCGGTTCTGTCAGTGTACCGCGGTACTCACGGATCTCATCTGCACTCAGATCAGAAACGTATGCTTTTCCTTTTTTGATCAGCTTTACTGCTGCTTCATACATCTGATCAAAATAGTCGGACGCGAAGAACAGTCTGTCCTCCCAGTCAGCACCAAGCCATTTGATATCCTCTTTGATTGCCTCAACAAACTCTGTCTTCTCTTTTGTCGGGTTCGTATCATCAAATCTTAAATTGAATTTTCCATTATATTTCTGCGCAAGACCTGAATTTAAAAGTATGGACTTGGCATGTCCGATATGAAGATATCCGTTCGGCTCCGGTGGAAATCTTGTATGGACGGTTTTGCAATGTCCTTCCTCTATATCCTGATCAATAAACTGTTCGATAAAATTCTTTGAGACATTCTCGTTTTCCATGATGTCTGTCCTCCTCTTAAATAAAGCAACTCATGCTATATCATACATGATACACCGTCTGGGTGCAAGTATAATATAGCATGAATTAGCGGTTTTGGGTAAGAAAATATTTTTTCGTTCGATTTGTTCCCCTGATATAAACTTTTCTGTATCATTTATTTATTTTCCAATAACCTTTTCTGTCTGATCCCACTCGTTCTATCACATTTTTTTCCTTCAATGACTTCAACCGCACCGCTATTGTTTTTCTGCTTATCTTTAATTTTTCTGCAAGTTGAGGCATGGTATAATTTGCATTCTCTAATAGCAATGCAAGAACCTCCTGCTCTTTTTCAGTCACCTTTTCAGTCACCTTTTCAATCACCTTTTCAGTCACCTTTTTAACGTTGTCTGGTCCAACTTGCAAATCAGCAACGGATTCCATCGGTATCACTATTTGAAAAATATTGTCTTCCAAAAAAATGGGGGTTCCACCAGAGTATAATTTCGTATATTTATTCGTATTTCTCATCCCAGAGCCCAATTCATCCGCATATCCAATTTCCCGGAACACTTTCGAAATCGGCGGGTTCTTTGGAAATGGCTCAAACTGATTCAATTTCAGTTCTCCATGACCATGTGGAAGATTACTGTTTTTCGTATAGATTCGGTTACTTTCAATCACAAATTGTGCCGTATATGCATTGGAATAATCCCGATGTGCCAGAATATTTGATATAATTTCACGCAAAATCTTATCTCTAGCACTCACGCTCTGATCTCCATCCAACACAAAAGTATCATTCAAATGTTTTTTTCCAAAATCCATCAATCTGCGGTAGCTATCTATTAAATTCGTGATAATAACTTCGCGGTCATCATAGCGGTCCAGATTTTTCACACGATAAATAGCGTCTGTCTTATATTGTGGCAACACAGACATAATCGTATTATCTTTTCCAAATAATAGAATCGCAGCAAGTGTTATTCCTTCCTTTCCCGTATCCGGGTCAGTCAGAATAAGTCCTGTGCTTCTAAGTATTTCTTTCTCATCCATATTTGCCCATGGGTGATTGTCTACTCTTGAAAGTGCCATCTGCTTCGCTCTTCGGATCACGTCAAGATCAAGATACTCCAGTCCAAGTCTTGGATAAACTTTATTCACAAAATAAGTGCTCTGCTTTCTCGCATACATCTTATACACTAATTCTGCATTGTCTGTTATATCAATATCACCTTCATTTGTTCTATCCCAGATTCTGCCATTCAAACGTCTAAGCTGTGTTCCCTCAGGCACCCAGATATAGACAAGTATCTTTCCATCTATCTCAAAAACCTCTGGTGTAAGATACATCGGTGGATTCAGCTTATTTGCATTATTAATAGATGTCGTAAAATCTTTGAGTATCTTATCTACTTTTTGGAAATTAACACCCAGAATCTCTTTTGTCTTATCAACTACACCAAGAACAATATGTCCTCCATTGCGGTTATTAAACGAACAGACCGATTGATACACATCCTTTGTCAGATCATTTTCTGACTGTTTGAATTCCACATCTATTTTTTCGCCGGACTGAATTATCTTTTTCAACTCGTCTGCTGTCATACGCATACCACCTTTCCAAGACAAAATCCATTACACTGACTTTCCTTAAATCATTTAGCTAATAGTATCATAACTTCTCCTAATATATCTGATATCTCTACATAGTCTATATCATTCAATTTCACTATGTTTTTGTTACCATTCTATTATTCATGCTCTTCTACTTTTTCAATAATATACTCTATTTTCTCAATTCTTTCTTCTGCTATCTGTACTCTTTTCTTCTCAACTTCATTTTTATCTGTAATCCTTATAAAATAATACTTTCCTCTTTTTACTGGTTCAAATAATGTTTTATATGTTTCTTTTTGTGTTATAACTATATACTTTACATTCCGTACTTTTTCAGCCTTAATATTTGCCAAAACTTGAAGAATAATGCAACTAATAACTACAAAATAAATATCTCTATCATACTGTTTGTTATATAAATTTTTTAAGATTGCTAAACCTTGCATTGAAATTACAAAGTAAACCACTATTCCAAAAAACATATTGACGACATATTTCTTTTTTTGTTTTTTTGTTTTTAATTTTACAATTAAACTTATACCAAAACTATATATTAATCCAATGACACTTAAAGCAAAAAAATATTCATTTATTATAATATTAGACCACGTCGATTTTCCAAATGCTACAATTAAAAATATAACCAATACCTGTGCTATAATAGTTCCTACTAATTCGTATTCCATCAAAAAAAATGATTCTTCAAAATTATGATATTCATTTATAAAAATTTTTGTTTTCATATATGGAATAAATTTGTAAATAAAAAAACCATAAATTGCAATAGCAATTGGCCAAAACACTTCTAACATTTTCATAATGTTTTCAATTTTCATTATCTTCCCCCACTCGTCAATTATGTTTCCCCTATTCTCGAACGCGAACGCACGTTCTATTTATAAAATATCATACTCCAGTTCTCATATCAAGAACATTTTTACATTTTCCATTTAAACATCAGAAACAATGAAATCTTCGTAGAAAGTTACATAAACTACACCGTTATTCACACCAGTCTGCAAAAAAGGGCAAAAATCAGAGCCAGCCTTCCGACTGACTCTGCTCCACTCTAATCATATTATAATTTACTCTGATAATTCTCTAACTGGCGGAAAATACCAACTATATTTACAACATCTATCCTTAATTCTCATTCATCTTCGCCAGCTTCGCTGCCTGGTCTGCTGCGATACATGCGTCAATGATCTCCTGGATATCTCCGTTCATGATCTTATCGAGTTTGTACAGTGTAAGATTGATTCTGTGATCCGTCACACGTCCCTGTGGGAAATTGTAGGTACGGATCTTCTCAGAACGGTCTCCTGTTCCGACCTGACTCTTACGAAGCTCTGCTTCCGCATCGTGGGCTTTCTGCTGCTCTAAGTCGTATAATTTGGTACGCAGCAGGGCGAACGCTTTTGCCTTATTCTGGATCTGTGATTTTTCCGTCTGGCTGTAGATCACGATTCCGGTCGGGATATGTGTCAGACGCACGGCAGAGTCTGTCGTATTGACACACTGGCCACCGGCACCGGATGCACGGCAGACATCGATACGGATATCTTTGTCATCGATCTGCACATCCACTTCCTCAGCCTCCGGCATCACTGCAACTGTGATAGTGGAAGTATGGATACGTCCGCCGGACTCTGTCTCCGGGACACGCTGTACACGGTGTACACCGGACTCATATTTCATAACGGAGTAGGCTCCCTGTCCGCTCAGCATAAAAGTAACACTCTTCATACCGCCGATGCCGGTTTCATCTGCTTCCATGATCTCCGTCTTCCAGTTTCTGCTTTCTGCATAATGCAGATACATACGATAAATTTCAGCCGCAAATAAAGCAGCCTCGTCACCGCCGGCACCCGCACGGATCTCAACGATAACGTTCTTGTCATCGTTCGGGTCTTTCGGAAGTAATAAGATCTTTAACTCTTTTTCCAACTCTTCCACTCTTGCCTTAGAATCGTTTAACTCTTCTTTCGCAAGCTCGCGCATCTCCTCATCAGACTCTTCCTCAAGCAAAGCAAGGGAATCCTCGATGTTCTGTTTGCACTGTTTATATTCCTTATATGCATTTACGATCGGAGTCAGGTCACTCTGCTCCTTCATCAGCTTACGGAAACGCACCGGATCATTCGCCACATCCGGCTCACTTAATTCACTCATTAATTCCTCAAAACGGATCAGTAAATCCTCTAATTTATCAAACATATATCCTCCATTCCTGTCACAACACGATCATTGTGTGCCAAATCTTTGATAACCGTCACATTTTTAAATCCAGCTTCTTTTAAAAGCCCGGACACTGCTTCGCCCTGATCGTAACCGATCTCAAACAAAATGTGTCCTCCCGGTTTCAGATATGCCTTACATTCTTTGATAATCTTTCTATAAAAATATAAACCGTCCTCTTTGCCGTCTAAAGCCTCCATCGGTTCAAACTCCTGCACCTCCGGCATGAGTTTTACCACTTCCCCGGTTCTTATATAAGGCGGGTTTGAAACGATCACATCATATGTCCCTGTCACATTGTCAAACAGATCACTGCGCTCAAACGTGACCGAAACCTGGTTCAGCTTCGCATTTTCTTTTGCCACAAGAAGTGCCTGTTTGGAAATATCCGTCGCTGTCCCTTCCACCTCCGGTATATTATGCACGATACTGACAATAATACAGCCGGAACCGGTGCACATATCAAGTACTTTCATTCCCGGTTTTACGACTTTTAATGCCTCTTCCACCAAAGTCTCCGTGTCCTGTCTCGGAATCAGCACATTGGAATTGACTTTAAATTTCAGTCCCATAAACTCTGCTTCACCGACAATATACTGTAACGGCACATGTTCTGCACGTTTGCGCAATGCAATCTCATATTCACTTAACTGTTCCTCAGCGACCTCATCCTCCATATGCAGATAATAAAAACTGCGGTCAATCTTGCAGACCATCTCTAACAGCAGCCATGCATCGATTTTAGCATCTGCCACATCTGCCATATTTAAAACTTTCTCACCGAGATTAATTGCTTCCCGATATGTCATGTTCCTTACTGTCCTCTTGCTTTATTTCTTTCACATAAGCCTTCCAGTCAAACACAGCCTCAACAGATGCCATACCCACCTCGATCATGTCATCCTCCGGTTCTTTCGTTGTAATGTGCTGCAACAGAAGTCCCGGTTTGCTGAGCAGATTGACAACTGCATTATCACTGCGTCCTGCCAGTCTTATAAATTCATAAGATACCCCCGCGATCACAGGGATCAGCACAAGACGAAGTACCAGTCTTAACACTCTCGAATCCACATGGATAAACATGAAAAAGAAAATACTGATGATCATAACGATCAACAGGAAACTGGTTCCACAGCGCTTATGTAATCTGGAACTTTTTCTCACATTCTCTACAGTAAGATCCATTCCGTGCTCAATACAGTTAATGCACTTATGCTCCGCACCATGATACATGTAAACCCGTTTAATATCAGGCATCAGCGAAATCGCTGCCACATACCCGATAAAAATCGCCAGACGGATCAGCCCCTCTAAAACAGCGATCAGCATATAGGAATCTGTAAACTTCTGAAAAAATACAGATATATAATATGGAAGAATCATAAATATCGCGACAGCAAGAACAATGGAAAATGCAACCGTACCACCCATCATCAGGCTGTCCTGTCTTTTCTGCTGCTCTTCTGTCAATACTTTTTTCTCACGCTGTTTCTTTGTCTTTTCTTTCTGGTCCGTTTCTTCTTCCTCAAAAAAAGAAGCGGAAAACGTCAACGTTGCAACACCCAGGTACAACGACTCTATAAAACTGAACACACCGCGTAAGACCGGCATGTTTCTGATTTTCTTATTTTTTATAATACCTTTATATTCGGAAACCTCAAGTGCAATTTCCCCATCTGGCTTTCTGACAGCTACGGCGTATTTTTCCTGATTTTTCATCATCACACCTTCCATGACTGCCTGTCCGCCAATCCCGGAATATCTCATGTTAATCTCCATTCTTATGTGTGAAAAAGAAGATTTTCACACTGTTTTCCATTCCTGTCGGTTTTCACGAAATTAACGAATAAAATCATCCGACGCTCTAAAAAAAGGTTGAGATTAAATAAACCTCAACCTTATCTTTAACCATGTTCACTTGCGTACTATTTGTTAATGCCGTACTTCTTGTTGAACTTATCGATACGTCCGTCAGTTCTTGCAGATTTCTGCTGTCCTGTGTAGAACGGATGGCATTTGGAACAAATTTCTACGTGGATATCCTCTTTTGTAGAACCTGTTACGAATGTGTTACCGCAGTTACATGTAACTGTTGCCTGATAATAATCTGGATGGATTCCTTCTCTCATGATTTTCACCTCTTTATGTTCTTATCGTTATTTAGTTTCGCCTGTTCAATCCTTTTATACCCGTATGCCCGATCCGCATATGGTACTTACTCCAAAGGAAAGTCCCGATAAACAGCTTAATCAGTGTAACATACGATTTCAAAAAAATCAATATATTTTTAAATAATTCTGTTCTTTTTTACCATATTAATATATTCGCGATTATTTTTGGTGCGTGCAAACATATTCAAAATATTCTCCACGGCATCATCTTTGCGCATTCCATTGATTGCTTTTCGCATGATGTCAACTGCTTCCTGTTCTTCGGAATCAAGCAGCAGATCTTCTCTTCTGGTTCCCGATTTCACGATATCGATTGCCGGAAATACACGCTTTTCCGAAAGTTTTCTGTCGAGCACGAGTTCCATGTTACCGGTTCCCTTAAATTCCTCAAATACAACATCATCCATCTTGCTTCCGGTATCAACCAGCGCTGTCGCAAGGATTGTAAGGCTTCCTCCCTCACGCATATTTCTCGCTGCACCAAAGAATCTTTTTGGCATATGGAGTGCCGCCGGATCAAGACCTCCGGATAAGGTACGTCCACTTGGTGGAACCGTAAGGTTATATGCCCTTGCAAGTCTTGTGATACTGTCAAGAAGGATCATGACATCTTTGCCGTGCTCTACCAGACGTTTTGCACGGCCAAGCACCATCTCCGATACACGTTTGTGATGTTCCGGGAGTTCATCAAAAGTAGAGTAAATTACCTCAACATTATCGCCCGCAATGGCTTCCTTGATATCTGTAACCTCCTCCGGTCTCTCATCGATCAGAAGGATGATCAGGTGCATATTCGGATTTCCTGATGTTACTGATTTGGCGATTTCTTTTAAAAGTGTTGTTTTTCCTGCCTTAGGCTGGGAAACGATCATACCACGCTGTCCCTTACCGATTGGGGAAACAAGATCTACAATACGCATCGCAACACTGCATCCCGGGCGTTCTAAACGTATCCTCTCATTCGGAAAAATCGGTGTCAGATCTTCAAAACTTTTTCTCTTCTGGGCTACACTCGGGTGATAGCCGTTAATTGTAGTCACATATAAAAGTGCCGAAAACTTTTCCTGCTGTGTCTTGATTCTTGTATTACCACAGACAATATCTCCCGTTTTTAAATTAAACTTTCGGATCTGTGATGGTGAAACATACACATCATGCTCACCCGGAAGATAATTCTCACAACGGATAAATCCGTATCCATCCGGCATAACCTCTAAAATACCATTTGCCGTAATTCCACTGTCAAGACTCATCATGGTATCATCTGCCGCTGCAGATGCCGTCTGATTTTCCTGTGTTTCTACCGGCTCTTCTGCCTTTTCTTTTGTCTGACGATCTGCATCTGTTCCGCGTTCCCTTGGTACATATTCCGTCCTTTTTCTGGAATATTCTTTCGGCTGTGCATGATCTTTCGAACGCTCTGTGCCCTCTTTTGCTTTCACACGCTCCCCGCGCTCTTCCTGCGTCTGCATACTCTCCGTCTCTTTTTGTTTGCGTGCATCTTCTTCAAGCATACGATTGACCAAATCGCTCTTCTTCATGGAAGAAATATTCTTCAGTCCCCGTGCCTTTGCCAGATCACGCAAAACGACTAATGATAAACTCTCATATTTTTCTCTCATTCATAAACTCCTTACTTTTTTCACCTGTTGGAATCGTCTGCGGAAATGATGTCTGATGTGACAATTGAATTTTTCGATGTGGCTATTATACTACATCTTTTTCTAAATAGGAAGTCCTAATTCTTGATTTTTCTCCCTAATCGCAAAAAAGCAGATACTACGAAAATGTTCAAATCCCTGTTCCTGCATATAATAATATACACTGTAATAACCGGAAACAGTAAAATCTGCCTTTAATGCCCAGAAACTCATCGATCGATTTCGGCGTGTCTGTAAAACCGGCTTTGTCAAATACCACTTTCTTGTAGATTAATCCATTTACACAGGCAGATGACATCAAAATGAAAGCTGCAAGAAATGAAGCCCTGTATCCGTATTTCATTCTATTTTTTTCTTTTCATTTTGCATAACTGCACGGAAAATGCCTGATACCGCAGCAAAAAGTACCCCTGCCACCGGCCAGATGATCCATGTAAAATCCCAACGCATTGTCCAGAAACTCCATCCCAGATAAATTGCAGTGGCAATACACCAGTAAGCTCCGCTAAATGCATCTGACTTCTTTTTCAGTTTCTTTTCTGAAATAGTATAATCTCCCTCCTGCAAAAGAATATCATAACTTCCTTTTATCATACCGACACGGATTATCATATACACGCCACATGCTACCAGAATTAAAAGCAGCGATACAAAGCTGGTACATACAACATCCGGCGCATCCATACAGGCTGCCACCAAAAGCGGGATTGCCGCAACAATGCAGAGCACCACGCCAACGGCGATTCCTCTGGTAAATGTTCCCTCATAATTTTTTAATTTTTCCTTTGCAAGCCCTTCTACCCCATAGGCGGTTTCAAAACATTCGTTTTCCAGAAACTCGAATCTTTTTGTCTGCATACCACAGGAAATAAATGTAAATACCGCTGCCGCCACAAATCCAAGCAGGCATACCAGTCCAACCGATGCAGCCACACCCTCGGAAATATTTCCAATCTGCGCCTCCGATAATCCTGCCAAAAATATCAGAACTGACGGACTGACGATGCAGGATGCAACTGCAGCTGCGATCTTCGGTGCATTTTTCTTCCGGACTTCCATAAAATCATTTGCATCTTCCACCGAAACCTTTTTTAATGGAAAATCTTTGTCGGAAGGTTCCACTCCCTCAATGGGCTGCGGTGTCTCACATTCATCTTTTAAAAGGTAGTCTGTACTCACCCCAAAAATCTCTGACAGCTGGATCACCCTCTGCAGATCCGGTATTGACTGGGCACTCTCCCATTTTGCCACCGCCTGTCTGGAGACGGAAAGTTTCTCTGCTAGTTCTTCCTGCGACCATCCGTTCTTTTTTCGCTCTTCCATAATTTTTTCAGCTAAAATCATAACTCATCCTCTTTTCTTTTTCAATGATGTGATCTTTGTTACGCCTCCATCATACCCATTTTGACCGGTTGCAGGCTACCAAATGTGCCTGTCAATCTGTCAACTGATGGTTGCAATTCCCGCAATTTAGGCATTTTCCTGTATTTTTTGATTCAGGAACTTTTTATCACTCTCACAAACGACCGCCCACTGCAAATTTAGAAAAGCTCTTTGTTGTAAAGTTCACTGTCTGTTTCTTAGAATCATAATAAGATTTTGAAATCTTTTTGACATTTCCTTTTTTGTTGATGGTGTACGCAAAAAGATCTTTCTTTTTTTCTTTCTTAGAAATCTTATAATGGATCTTTACGGTAACCTTTCCCTTTTTCAATTTTCCTAACGTTTTTTTCTTTGCACCTGTAACCGAAATTTCATACATTGGACGTTTTTTGACAATTTTACCTGCCTTTGAAGAAAGAATGCGTTTATCTAATTTCTTAACATGAAAATACACATCTGAATTCATCTGTTTTTTTATTTCTTTTAAGGCATTGCGGTCCATCGTAATTATAACGTTTCCATATTCCAGTTGCAGTGCTTTTGCCTCATTGTCAATAAGACGATTCAACGTTGACTTACTAACCTTTAAAACCTGCTTTTTCCCTTTCCTGGACTTACATTTTATTCTGATCGTCTTATTTTTTATCTTTTTATCCGGCTTTTTCTCCGGTGTTGGTTTTTCTGTTGCCGGTTCTTCCGGTGCTGGTTTTTGTGGTGTCGGTTTTTGTGGTGTCGGTTTTTCCGTCGTCGGTTCTTCCGGTCCTTCCGGTGCTTCTAAAGCACCACTTCCAGTCTGTGTTTTCTTTTCTTTCACAATAACCTGACAGGCAGCTTCACTCCCTGCATAGTTTTTATTGCCATTATATTTTGCGGTAAAAGAATATGTCTTTGTCTTGTTCGGAAGTGATACCGTCCACTGATCATTTTCCTTCTTAACCAGTGTAATGCTGGAATCATTGCAAGTAATATCCACCGGTTCATCTGCGCTGATTCCCTGTTTTAAAACTTTAAGTGTTACGCTGCCAGCACCCTCTGATCCTGCGGGCGTTGCAAGAAGCTTTAGTTCTGTAACAGCCTTTGTAATTTCCAAAAATGCCTGCCCATAACAGGATTTTGCAGAATCAGAAGATGCTTCAAAATAAATTGTATATTTGCCTGCGTCTGTATAAGCCGGAAGTTCTTCTATTGTATAAGATCCGTCCTCCTTCATACTGTATCGAAGATTCACACCCTCCCCTGGTCTAATGTCAAATGTATGCCTGTTTGAATCATACGGCACTGTAACCGGTCTTGTCGTACACTCTGCTATCTCCTGATCTTCGTCTCCGGAGGAATCATTGTTCTCCTGATAATAATAAACAATGTCCATGCTGTCTTCCGTGATCGTTATCTTATCCTGATCCACACTGTTTCCCACACAGGCATAACCGGATAACTCAGGATTTCTTAAGGTATATGTAGAATTGCGTGGTACATGGACAATAGATGTTTTTGTAGCAGGAAGATCTGTTTCCGTTCCGTCTTCCATCTTTAACCGGTAATGAATGTTTACGGTACTCCATGCCTGGTCAGCTGTTTTATCTGTAGCTAAGACTTCCTGCGTATCCATGTCCACGATTTTTCCATCCAGTCTGTCACCGTTTGTCAGACCATACACATCATTAAGTACAACGGAAAGAGACTCTCTTGCAGCATCCGGGTCATATGAATTTGTAAGGGCAGGAATGGTAAATTCTTTTTCTGCACTATATTTTACCGTTATTCCATCTGCGCCGATAATACGAAAACTCATTTTAAGATGCTGTTCTTTATTCACCATATTTTGTACTACCGTGCGAAATTCCAGATCATGATCATTGGCTTTTGTGACATTAGACTCGGTAATCCTGTATTTTTCACTGTCTCTGTCAAGTGTCGCGGTTTTGTTATGAGGAATGGAAACTTCAGGATCACTGATATAAAGAGCCGCCGGTTTACTGACATAATCCGTGTTATTCAGCTTTCTTGCCAATTCCATCTTGCAGACCTCGCAAAATGGCTGTCCGAGCCACCGCATCATACATTCGCGGCTGGGCGCAAATGCGGTATCCGTTCCTGCATTCGTGATTCCGATCCCGCGAAATCCTAACATTTTACTCCATTTGATTTTCTCCGGATCAGTAGTGTCGGACATATTTGGTTTGTTGGTATATCTCTCATATTCATCGCCGAGTCCGCCTATACTATGGGCGGTCTCGTGAGCCATAACCATTCCATCACTATTATCCTCAGAATTTGTAGAAAAAGAAAATAATGGATTTACTGATGCACCATAGCTTCCTGTATCATTACAAAGTATATGAATCGTTCCAACATTTGCACCTTCATCCAGATAATTTTCTTCCAGTTCCGTTCTTAACGCTTTCGCCCTTTCATCCCCGCCATTGGTAAATCCGGCTGCCTTTCCATATACTTTGACATGAAAATATGTATCCGGACTCTTACCGCCATACACTCCAATGCCTGGCTCGTTAGAAACTGCCTGCACAGCGTAAATATTAATACGGTCAGAATATTCCCTATATGGTGACCATGTCAGCATTCCACGCGCCTTTTGGGTGGCATCTTCCAAAAACTGATCCTGCTGACCGGCGGTATAGCCATCTCCCATGATCACGATCACAAAGTTTTCTTTATCATCACCAGTCTTATGAATTACCTGAACCGGAAATGTGGTTTTGGATTTTTCTGTATTTTTTGCCATTGCTGTTTGTGGCAAAAGCAACAATAATAATAACATCATATAGATACATACTGCTTGTATTCGTTTTATTTTTCTTTTCATATACTTCACCTTTTGTTGAATGAGATTTTTCTTCGCTATCAGATTTTTCACGCAGTTTCCTCGGAATTGCGCTTGATGCCGTCCACAATACTCATAATCCTTCTTGCCGAATCCATATTAATCTGCAAAAGGAGGATTTTCTTATGCTTACAACGGAACTTTTTATAGCCATTATCAGCTTATGCATTACCTGTTTTAATCTTGGTTATACCGTTGGTTCTAAGAGCAATGACAAAACACAAAAATAACCGCCCCATGTCCTGCCAGACCAAGCGGTTATTTTTTACCAATTATCTACTGGGCTAACCGTCTATCGGCAGCACCTTTTGATATTATATTAACATTCCACCGCTTTTATGTCAAACATATATTCTATTTTTAATTATGCTCATTTCGTCGATAAACTTGAATTTGAAAACCACAATTTTATAAGTGGTTATTAACCCTCACAGGGTTTTAATAAAATCCTCCAAAAGCCTTGAAAATAAAGGGTTTATCGCAAAATGCTCACCTTAACTTATTATACGATTTCACTTATGTTTATTCTTCCCTTGGAAGCTGATAAGGGCAAACACAAGGGCAAGAAAATCTGATAACAAGATATAACAGAATGTGGCAATCTGAGAACTGTGGCATATGTGCGAATATATTATACTGGAGGATTTATTATATGGACAAGTACATTTTTGATGAAATCAACGGCTTATGGTATGAATTGCAGGAAGATTATTATATCCCTTGTCTGATACTTTCCGAAGAAGAAACACAGCCTATCGGCTTATGGGGGCAACACCACAAGCAGTACCTAAAAGAGCATAGGCACATCGTTTACACCACAATGTTGATTGAGGGAACACTGAACCGCTATCTTGCAGATATTAACCAACAGGCGGAGCAAATGTTCCACAGATTGATTGAAGAAATGGCTCAAAAGCAGGGTGTGACAGAACAGTTAAAAGCAAAACAGCCTATGGAATGGATAGGATTGATGAATAACATACAGGCTTGTGCAAGAGAGATTGTGAATAACGAAATAATTTTTTCATAGGATTAATGATACGAGGGCGAAGATGCTTCTACACATCTTCGCCCTTGTTTTTTTATAGTCAATTTTTATTTCGCCTTGCGTAGTACCAATAAAAAACGATGAATTTTTCCTTCAATACAACCATTTTTCTCTAAAATTTGTTGTGCATACAGTAATCTGTTCTTGCAATTATCTACAGAGAAATTAGGAAATTCCCACTCTATAATATGCGCAAACCAAACAAGTGCACCTATATCAAAAAATTTGATTGGTCTGAAGCATTCCTGTCCATCCAAAATGTCAAAACCTACATCACAAAATCGTTTTTTAACTATATCAAGATACTGTTCTGGAAATGGAAGTTCAGTTTTCCCTAAGAGAAGTTCCACTAATTCACGGTCATTTTCAGCCCCAACCTGTTCAGTGATAAAAATTCCTCCACATTTCAAAACACGATGTATTTCTTTGGTATTAAAATCACCGTGACGATTAATGACAATATCAAATTCATAATCATCAAATGGCAACATATCCTTTCCATCACCTGCACGAAAATCAATTCCGAGAGGGAGCAAGATTTCTTTGCACAGCTGAATATTTGGGGGATAGGCTTCGGTTGCACTTGTTTTTACATAAGGATGGCGGAGAGATAACAAGAATTCACCACCACCAGTATCTATATCCAGCAGTTTCATTTCTGGTTTTAAGTAATCCAGTATGATGTTTTGATAATTCCAAGGCAAGTCCGTTTCTTCCGTATATTTTCCCTCGATGTGAGAAAAATCCCATCCGTGGATATGTGCAACACTTTCTTCTCTTTTCCAAATGTCTATCAATTCTTTTTCTTTCATCGTAACTACTCCTATTTTGAATATTTTTGTTTTGTACATCAATTATAGGCGCAGCCAACTGACAACATCATAAAATAAGCTCGATACAATCTGTTGCCAGATTTACAACTGCACCGAGTAGTTACCTCGAATAAGTCTCATTGTGTGAGTTCACCGCCTTTCGAATTGCTTTGTTCAGTATATCACTTTTTGAACAAAAAAGAAAGTATCCTTAAAGTGATATATTTCAAAACATAATTCTTGCCATTGGTTTTCAGTCAAATTTGTCTATGTAAGACCGCAAGGCAGGTTGCCCTGCGGTGCATTCCGAGAACAGAGGAAGTACCCGACGGGTACAAGGAAATATCCTTTGTCTGCCTGAGATCTGACGGAGCATACGAGTCACCGAGTACAGTTGGTGTTATGACAAGGTCGGCAAAAAAGAAGCTGGAAGGATTTGAAGATTTCCATTTTCATATGCTGAGACACACATTCACCAGTAATCTGCTCTCCAATGGTGCAGCACCAAAGGATGTGCAGGAACTGCTTGGACACGCTGACGTAAGTACCACAATGAACATCTACGCTCACTCTAAAAGGGAAGCGAAACGAACTTCCGCAAGACTGCTTGATAAGGTGGTCGGGGAAGCCTAAACAAAAAATTTCCCTTGTTTCGGCTCATAAGGGCAAAAACAAGGGAAAATACATAAGGAACGAGTATTAAATTGCCGATTTTCCTTGAAAATACAAGGGTTTCGGAGGATTGATTAGATAAATCCGAATTTATGGGATCAGATTGTAAGATAAAAAGCCTTATTTATTCCCTTAAAACCCACCCTTTTGATATGCTCTGGCAATAATATAGGATGGTTCATAATATGCGCTACAATTATAATTATCTATTATATCACAAATATCACTATTATAAACCCTATATATTTCATCAACATAATTTTCATTCCAAAGAGCCGTATCAACAATCAATCGCTGATATACTTTCCCCATCTGGCTGACGGGATCTGGCTCACTAATTCTTTATTCACATCCGAAATATCAAAATCGCCATTTTCTAATTGGTAAGTTTCAATCCAGTTTTTCATCTAAACTTTCCTTCTATTCTAGCGTTTTCTTCAGATCGACGTTACTATCCAAATTTAATTTATAGAATTGTATTTTCCAAGTAGCACTCCAGCAAATAAGATGGATTTTCATAATAAAGGCTGCTGTTATAATCATCAATCTTTGCACTGAGAAAAGAATTATATACTTTTATCAGCGCATCCACGATACCAATTTGTTTTTCCTGTGCCACCTGTTTGATCAAACGTTTGTATACTTTTGCAATATCTCAATGCGAAGGAATCGCATATCTGCAATCCGATACATTATCAAATGTTCCATCCGGGATTTTCGCTTCTTCTATAAAATCTTCGCATACCCTGTCAATATTGTCACAATGATAAACATCTGCCAGATCATAGATTTTCTGCAGCCGGTCTTTACCAAGCCAGTTTACAATATCAGCTCTCTTATTTTTTGTTTTTCTTGCAATATAATCAATCAGACCACATACAAAAAATAAAATCCAACCATTCATCTGTCATCTCACGAAATTCTTTGATGTTTAAATCCTGATTTAAACGCACGTCATAAATCGACACAATTTTTGCATCATAGCGTCTTGCCCATCTCTGCGCCTGTTCTTTTATGATCGTGCAATAAAAACCAACGCCAAAATCTTTTGTGTTGCGTCCTACGCAGATTTCCGGGTTTTCAACGGGTGTATAACCGCCATGATAAACTGTCCTTTTCGCCATAATGTCTACTCTTTCTTCTACTCCGCCTCATGCATCTCCACTCCCGGCTTTGCCTCCACCGTATGTGTTGCCTCATAGAGTGACGCCGTCGGTGCGACCGGGCTCATGAGCACTTTTCCGGTTCCGCGGTACACATTGACGAGTCCTTCGCCGCTGACTGCCGAACCCACAAGCGTTTTCGTCGATCTCTCCACAGTAAATTCCAGACCAGAGGACCAGCAGACTGCAAGATTTCCGTCAATTTTTAATTCATCATTGTCAAGTTCCACCTCAACCAGTTCTTCATACGGCACGTTACTCTCCAATGCTGCGACACCTTCCCCGACCAGACTTAAGTTGAAAAATCCTTCTTTGCCAAGCACGGTCGATGAGATTGTTTTCCGCGCCGTCAGCTTATTTTTTACGGTTCCGGAACAGGCATAAAATATGCCATCCTCGATCGTCATGCCCTTTTCACCCCAGGATCCGACATCCACTAAGATCAGATATTTATAGGTAGGTTCTAACACCAGAATGCCGTTGCCGACATATTCCGGTTTAACCGCTGTCTCCTTTGTGATTGCACCTTTGACCATCTTGCCGACAAAATCACCGACTCCCTTGATCCCTGTGGTTGCTTTCACATGACCCGCCATCCACTGCATGCTGCCCGCCTGGATAATGGCAGACTCTTTTCCGTTTAGTTCAATAACGATCTGGCGCCTGCGGACACCCATTTTACTCATAAAGTACTCATTTCTCGCATTTTCCGGCGCAACGGAGGCGTCTGACTGATACTCTAATACATGAAAATTTCCAAGACTGCTCACATATTTTCTTGCGTTGTTTTCTAAATTTTTTATATTCATTTAAACTCCCTTTCCTGCGCTGCTTTCTAATGAAAACAAGTTTTGCACACTGATCTCCTATTCTTTCTTATCCACTCCATTATAAAACAAACCACTTTTCTTATTCAATCAGTATCCATATCATATTTAAAACTTCGGTTGTAAAGTCAACGTTTTCTGGTAGATCTCAACCAATTTTTCACGGTTCTTTTCGCTGATAAAATAATAATCGCTCTGACTCCCCTCTGCCATGATATAAGGTCCAAAAGTCCGTATCCCACAAAACAGCACAGTTCCTTTCGATGCAATGGCAAGCCCGTATCCTTTCTCTGATAAAATAAGCGGCATTCTTAACTTTTTCCCACCATAGGAAACGTATTTTGCTTTTGCTGTCACATCCATAAAATCAGCAGCAAGCAGTCCCTTTGCTTTCAAATGTTCGGACTTTTCCCATTCAAAAAATGTCCAGTTACATCCGCCTTCCTGAAACCTTGGCTCCTCCGCTTTTTCCGCAAGCAACAGTTGCTTTTTCTCATTGTAAAAACAGACCGCTCCATTATTTTTTGCAATGCGCACGGTAACTTTTTCCGTTGCGATTTCCACCAGTGTTTTGGATTCCTTTGCATTCCATGAAAATGCTGTATCCGCCTTTCCTTTCCATGCGGTATCGCCAATTTTTTCCGTGACACCCTTCACGAAACTGACCCGGATCACCTCCGGTGTAATCGGCGTGATGCGTAAAAGTCCGTACATGCTGGAAAGTTCCACATAGCTTTTCGTCTTTTTGATCCATTTGATGGCAAAATTGTTTCGGGAGTGACCTTTGACACGGAGGATCGCATTGTCCGGGATCGCGCCAAATTCATAGGGAGAGATAATGATTTCCTCCGTATGGTTTCCTTCGTTTTTTCCAGAGCTGTCTGCTGCTTTTCTGACTGGCGCTGCCACAGCTCTCTTATAGGCAGATGCCATTTTCTGCCCTGTCAATGTTTTTCCTCTTGTCTCAGCCTCATTCTCTTTCCCCTGCGTTTTAATGACAATGCGCTTCGGACCGATATACTCGCGCTCTGCCATATCCTTTGCGCCCTCGATCCTGCGCTGCTGTTCGATCTCTTTTTCCGTGTGCTGCACCCGTTCAAATTCCGCTGCTTTTGTCAAGGTCTCTGCCGCAAACTCTTTCATATGTTTTCCTTCCGGAACTTTGTCGACAAGGATCCCGGTCAGTTTTCCATGGTACAAAACCACAAGTTCATGCAGTGCGCGGGTCGCAGCCACATACAGAAGTTTGACATGCCCGTTATCCGACGGGTATTTTTCCTGCGTCGGATCAAACAGCAGCACAGCATCAAATTCAAGTCCTTTCGTGTAGGAGACAGGAAGCACCATGACGCCATCCCCGAACTCGGCTTTTTCCAGATCTGTTTCTGCAATTTTTACATATTTCTTTAGTTCTTCCGCAGCCTGTGCCGCTTCCGCCTCATCACGACAGATCACAGCGATCGTCTCATAACCGTCCTGCTGCCATTTTTTGATCGTGGTGACGGTATCTGCCAGCAATTTATTTTCATCCGGACATGCCACCGTCTGCACCGGATTTCCATGACGGATAATAGGTTCCACCGGATAAATAGAAAAATCCCCATGACGCAGGATCTCATTTGCAAATTCAGAAATTTCCACTGTATTACGGTAACTTTTCCGCAGAAGTCCAAACGCATCGAATGTCCCGGTCAGGATCAATTTTTTTAATTCTTCCCAGTCGTTTAAACCATACTCAAAATGAATATTCTGGGATGTATCACCCATGATCGTGTAAGTACAGCCATACAGACAGTAATGCAGGCATCTGTATGACATCATGCCAAAGTCCTGCGCCTCATCAATCACTACATGGCTCGCCTCACGCACCGGATCCGTCTCTTTGATCCTCTTGTAAATATATGCAAGCGCCGCAAGATCATAGACATCAAACGAGTTTTCCGGCACATCGACTTCTTTTCCTGCCTCCTGCTGCGCAAGTAAAAATTCTCTGTAAAAAGTAAATACAGATTCTCTCCATTTTCCATCCCCAAAATAAGACGCGTATTTTTTGTCTAAAATCTTTTTCTCTTTTGGCGGAAAAGTCACGGACTTCCCGGAAACCTCATTTTCATATTTTGCATACAAAATCTCATTTAACATGAGTATCTTGCTCTGCATGGAAACTTTCGGATTATTTTTTAAATAACGTCCGATCTGCTCCTTTGATAACAGGAGATTTCCAGTCTTTTCCATATAAATGTCTTCTTTTGCGATCGACTGATTCTCATAGTTCTGGCAGAATTTTTCTAAATCCAGAAACCACGCCGTGCCGCCCTTGATGCTGTTTTTTGCATCTGTCTTGTCGATATTGTGGTAAGAAAACCGCGTCTCGTCCCAATCCTCATACAAAAGGCGGATGAAAAGCTGCTCCATCGTCATCTGACGGATTCCATACACATCAAGTTCCGGCAGAACACTTGTAATATAATTCAAAAGGATCCGGTTGCTTCCTATAATATAAAAGTCCTCCGGGCGGAAATCATCTTTATAATTATATAGAATATAGGAAATACGGTGCATCGCCACTGTCGTTTTTCCGGAACCGGCGACACCCTGCACAATGATGTTCGTTTTCGGCGAACGACGGATAATGAGGTTCTGCTCTTTCTGGATCGTCGCAATGATCTCGCCCAAAACTGCCTTTTTATTTTGGGCAAGGTATTTTGTCAGCAGTTCATCGTTGGCGACCACATCCGAATCAAAGAAATCTTTTAACCGGTCATTTTCAATCTCGTAAGTGCGCTTGCGTTTCAGATCAATCTCAAATGTCCCCTCAGAGCTCACGGTATACTGGCATGTTCCCATCCTGCTCTCATAGTATACTGATGCAATCGGTGCCCGCCAGTCGAGCACGACCGGATCAGAGCTGCTGTCCGTGATGCCGACTCTTCCAATATAATAAGCCTCATCCGCTTTCGCCTTTGGATCCCTGAAATCAATGCGCCCAAAATACGGCTTCTTACGCGCCTTTTCATAGCGCACCAGTTCCCGTTCATCCTCCTTTAACCGCGCGGTTGCATTGTTCCAGAGTGCCAGTCCTTCCTTATCCTTTGCATCGTAGACTTCGAGGAGATCGGCAAGATCTTCATTGATCTTCCGGATATCTTCTTTCGCATGATCTAAATTATCCTGCGCAATCTCTATGATTTTACTGAGCTGATGCTCCTCGTCTTCCTTTGTCAGACCAGGGAATTTCTTAAACAGCTTTATGATCTCATCTAACGAATCCACCCTCGCTGCCAGCTTCCCACGCAATGCCTCATCCGGTTCGGTCTGATCCGGCACCATCACAACATTACAGCCTGCACCATAAGCACTGCATACACCGTTTGGGGAATCCTCAACTGCGATACATTCCTCCGGCAAAAGCGCAAGCTGTCTGCATGCATACTGATAGATATCCGGTGAAGGCTTTCCATGTTCCACCATCGTTGCACAGATGATCTTATCAAAATAATCATAAAGACCAAGCTGCTTTAAATACTGCTCCGTGCGCAACTGATCTGTCGCCGTCGCGATTGCGCGATGAATCCCCTGTGCCTTTAAATAATCAAGAAGTTCGATTGCACCTTTTTTGATCTCAATTCCATTTTTTTTCAAACACTCTCCCATGATCTGCTTGCGATAATTTCGTATCGCCGTATAATCCAGATCCGGATCACGAAACATTTCTTTTAAATGCTGTGGTGCATATGGCTGCCCAAGTGACCGCATGGTAAGTGCCTGTTCATCCGTCATTTCATACCCAAAATGCGCCAATGCCTTTGGCCAGAACATGCGGTAATATTTTTCCGTATCGATCAGTGTGCCGTCCATATCAAAAATTACGGCTTTTATGTTTTTTGTATTCATGCTTTTCCTCTTCTATCCCGAACCATTACCTCAATTGTGCAACAACCGGCTGCATAAATCCCTGCCAGAACGATTGTCGTGAATTAGAATATTTTAACACATTTATTTTCACACGACAACGCTATTTCGAATGGCTGATACATTCTGACGGATGGCAGAGCCAAAATCTTTTGAAAATGATTCTTTTCGCATACGAAACTGTCACAGAGGAAGCAAAAGACTATGCATCTTTATGACCTGCATACAAGACAAACTATATTTCAGACGTTCCATCGTGGCTCTTTTGCATACCCCATAAACAGATCAAAGATCGCACGGTAGCCTTCTTCCTTGATATGCATTCCCTCAATCGTATACTCTGCTTTTAGATTTCCATCCCGGTCTTTTAACGGATCATTGATATCTATATATTTTGCATGATGTCTTTCCGCAAGCTCCTGCACTGCCTTATTTGCCATCGCATTTTTCCCCGGTACCACTTCCTGATTCAATTTACTGTAACGTGCAATTTTTTCTTCTTTCGTCATGTTAATCCTCCTCGAATTCCATTTCCTTAATAAATGCTTCCACTTCTGCCGGCAAACGTTCCTCGCGCCATGCTAACAATATCTCGGTTGTAAGATCAGCGTCCGTAATGCCATAAACACTCATCGAGTCAGACACACGCATGGACTCTGGCAAAATTGCCACTCCAATCCCTTTTTCTGCAATTGTCATCGCTGTTCTTGCATCCTCACATTCATAATAGATATCGCAGGTCAGTCCAACAGCCTCAAACGCTGAAATAATATAATTCCGATACCGGTGTGATAATATCAGATGTTCCTTTGACAATTCTCTCAAACTAATCTGTGATCCATCCTTTTTCCTGAATCCCTCTATTCCCTCATATCCATCTGCTGCCACGGCAGCCAGTTTTTCCCGAATCAGCCTCTTTGTCTTACAACCGTTCAGCGTGATCGGCGTACGCAGTGTTGTGATATCTATCATGTGCTTTTCTAATTGTTCTTTTAAATTGAATGTCGATCCCTCATGAATATCAAAATGAATCCCCGGATATTGTTTTGAAAACCTCTCAATATATTCTGACATCATCAGAACCGTAGATGGTGTAATACCAATATGTATCGTTGCAGACTGGCTTGCCTTGACCACCTCACGCTTTGTAACATCTAACATTTTTAAAATACTGCCAGACCTTGCATACAACACCTTTCCAGCTTCTGTCAATGTAATTTTCTTTGTTCTACGAAAAAAAAGCTGTACATTAAGTTCTTCTTCAAGCATTTTCATCTGATAACTGACCGGTGGCTGTGTCATTTTAAGAACTTTCGCAGCACCACTCACCGTTCCCTCTTCCACCACTGCACGAAAATATTCCAACTGTCTGATTTCCATGTTTCCCTCCTCTCCTGTTTTTGTCAGTATATATAAAAAATATTGTTTTATGATATAAAATAAATATTATAATTTATGCTATACTGATTTTCAAGAATTAAATTTTTCACAAAAATGAGGATTACCATGAAACGCATTGATTTTGAAAACGGAACCGTAACTGAAAATATATTAAGCGCTGCCCTCCCTATGCTTGCAGCCCAGATTTTAAGTCTGCTCTATAACATTGTAGACCGCATTTATATTGGTCGTATCCCGAATATCGGGACCACAGCGCTTGGTGCTGTCGGACTTTGTTTTCCGCTTATTATGATCATCACGGCATGCAGCAATCTGTTCGGGAGCGGCGGCGCACCGCTTTTTTCGATCAACCGTGGAAAAGGTGATAAAGAACAGGCAAACAGGATCTTAAATACCTCTTTTTCCATGGTATGTGCCAGTGCACTCCTCCTGATGGGAACCGGTCTTCTCTTTGCAAAACCGCTTCTCATTCTTTTTGGTGCCTCAAAAAATGCTCTGACTTTTGCCAGACCTTATATGATGCTGTATCTGCTCGGTACACTTCCATCCATGATTGCTACCGGCATGAACCCTTTTATCAATGCACAGGGGTATTCCACAACCGGGATGTTTTCCGTGGCAATCGGTGCAATCGCAAACATTCTCCTGGATCCGCTCTTTATTTTTACCTTCCATCTGGGCGTAAACGGTGCAGCGGCCGCCACTGTATTGTCACAGATTTTATCTGCACTGTTTGTGTTTCATTTTCTGCGCCGCAAAGCGGAGATCAAAGTCCGCCTGCTTCGAAAAAATGAACTTTCCTCCTGCATTCCTCTCGCGAAAAGTATCATCAGCCTCGGTACATCCGGTTTTATCATGCAGCTCACCAACAGTCTCGTCTCCATCTGCTGCAATCATGTACTCTCCGTCACCGGTGGCGATGTGTACGTCTCTGTCATGACAATTGTCTCAAGTGTCCGCCAGATGGTGGAAACTCCGATCTATGCGATCACGGAAGGTTCCTCCCCAATCATAAGCTACAACTATGGTGCCCTCCGCCCCACGCGCGTCAAAAAAGCCGGCATCACGATGGCTCTTATGGCGCTCGTCTATACCGGCCTCATGTGGAGCGTGATCATTCTCGCTCCGGAATATTTAATTGGTGTTTTCAGTTCGGATACAGCACTGTCAGCAGATGCCGTTCCCGCATTAAAACTGTATTTTGCTGCATTTATCTTTATGGATCTGCAGTATATCGGTCAGACTGTTTTCAAATCTTTAAACAAACGGAAACAGGCGATCTTCTTTTCCCTGCTGCGCAAGGTGTTTATCGTTGTACCGCTGACCTATCTTCTGCCATACACTTTCCACATGGGAACGGACGGCGTATTTCTTGCAGAACCCGTATCAAATGTGATCGGTGGCAGTCTGTGTTTTATCACAATGCTGTTTACGGTTCTGCCGGAGCTGAACCGGATGGAAAATCAGTAAAATATGCTTTCAGCTCCGCCACGATCATTTCCTGACTCTCCCTCGTGTGGATCAGTGCATAATAATGCCCGCCGCCAAATTTTGACCGTCTTTCCTCTTCGCATATTCCCGCTGCAATGCCTTTTTCGGTCACACGTCTGATGCGGGTTTCGTCCTGTTCCTCTTCCTTCAAATAGCCTTTTTGTACGAGCAGATCATTGACAAAAGCAGCCGTCAGCTTTTTGCGGTCTTTTTCCTCACAGAGCGCATTGATCCGGTCGGTCAGTTCCGATACCATGCAGGCGTCAGAAAACGTTACCTGATCTAATTTTTCCGGTGCAATATAAAACGGCTGTTTCTTTTTTCCCGCCGGGGGCTTCGACACAATTTCTACTACCGCAGCTCCTTCTGTCTTTCCTGTCGTCATATTTTTTACTTCATGTGTCTGTAAAAACATCCGGATGATCTCTGTAAAACTTTCCCCGTAGCTTGCAATCTTCTGTGCACCCATTCCGTATACATCCGCCATCTGTGTTTTATCTGCCGGACATCTGGCACACATATCTTTCAACGTCTTATCGGAACAGATGATAAACGGCGGCACACCCTGTTTTGCAGCAAGTTCTGACCGGCATTTGCGCAGTTTCTCAAACAGCTCCTGCCCTTCTTCCGTTAAATCTGCAAGTTCTGCTGTCTTTTTCTTTGCACGTCCGGTCTCGATATAATTTTCCTCCACCTCGTCCTCTGTCACAACACAGTTACTGCATTTTTCACAGATGCACGGACTGTGATCCCCAAAATAGTTCAGGATATACTGGCGCAGACACTCATCTGTCTCACAGTAGTGAATCATCTGATTCAGTTTCCGCTGTTCATTTGCCCGGACTGCCGGATCTCCTGCCGTATAACCGCCCTCTGTCGCCTTATAGTCAAGCAGCCGTTTGTTGATCATGATATCCTGTTTGGAAAAGAAAAGCACACACTCCGCTTCCTCCCCGTCGCGCCCGGCTCTTCCAGCCTCCTGGTAATAATATTCAAGGCTTTGCGGCATATTATAATGGAGAACATAACGCACATTGGATTTGTCGATCCCCATTCCAAATGCGTTGGTTGCAACCATCACACGGATCCTGTCATAGGTAAAATCATCCTGACTCTCTTTCCGTTCTTCCAAAGAAAGCCCCGCATGGTACCGCCCTGCCAGAATGCCGCGCTGCAATAAAAGTTCACAGACACTATCCACATTCTTTTTTGTCGCACAGTAGATGATCCCGCTCTCATCCTCATGCCTTTTGACATAATTTAAAATACTGTTGTCCGTCTCTTTTCCACCTTTTCGCTTTACGACACGGAAGAAAAGATTCGGCCGGTCAAACCCGGTCACGACAGTCACCGGATTCTGCAGGTGCAGACTTCCCGTGATATCCTGTTTGACGCGCTCGGTCGCTGTCGCCGTAAATGCGCTGACCACAGGGCGTCTCGGCAGTCTTGCAAGAAAATCTGCAATCTCTAAATAGCTTGGCCTGAAATCCTGTCCCCACTGGGAAATACAGTGTGCCTCATCCACTGTCACCATCGAAATGTCTGCCCGGCATGCAAAATCTAAAAAACGCATGGTATTTAACCGCTCCGGCGCGACGTAGATGATCTTGTACTGTCCCTGTGCCGCATACAAAAGCGCCGCCCGGATCTGATTTTCCGTCAGTGAGCTGTTGATGTATGCCGCATGTACGCCTGCCTGGTTCAGTGCCTTGACCTGGTCAGACATCAAGGAGATGAGCGGTGAGATCACGATCGTGATACCGGGCAGCATCAGTGCCGGAACCTGATAACAGAGTGATTTTCCGGCGCCGGTCGGCATGATGCCGAGGACGTCGCTGCCATTTAAGATGCCTTCCATCAAGTCCTGCTGACCAGGCCGGAGGGTGTCGTATCCAAAATAGTGTTTGAGTGTCTGATATAAATTCAAAATTTGTTTCTCCTTTTTACATTGCTATCCAGCCAAATGCATTTGCCACGGAACTGATCAGTATGATCAGTGCAAAGACCGGGCACAGATATTTGATCATCACAATAAAAATCTTTTTCCTGCGGAATGTGCTCTCTCCGTGCATGATCTCCTCTTCCATCCGCTTCATTCCGACGATTCTCGATACAAACAGGCTTGTGAGCATTGCCGCAATCGGCATCATCACAGAGTTCGTCAGAAAATCAAAGAAATCCAAAAACTGCATGCCTATGATCTTAATGCCAGCTAATGGTCCATATCCCAGTGAAGACAAACTTCCAAGCGCGATCATGATCACTCCGACTAAAACCGTTGCTCTTCTTCTGCTCCATCCCAGCTCATCCTCAAAGGTAGAAACCGCGCTCTCAGTCAATGCGATAGAACTTGTCACTGCCGCAAACAGTACTAGCAGGAAAAATAAGATTCCAACTACTGTCCCAAATCCCATATTCTCAAACACTTTTGGAATCGTAATAAACATCAATGCCGGTCCCGCCTGCAGAGTATCCGGGTCGCCGCCCGAAAATGAGAACACCGCCGGAATGATCATCAGTCCCGCCATAATAGCAATCGCCGTGTCAAACACTTCCACATTTCTTGTGGAATCTTCCAGTGATGTTTCTTTTTTCATATAGGATCCAAAGGTAATGAGGATTCCCATTGCAATCGACAGCGAATAAAACATCTGTCCCATCGCCGCTACCACCGTCATCCAGGAAAAGTTTTTCACATTTGGCACAAGAAAATATTTTACTCCCTCCATGGCGCCCGGTCTTGTCACGGAATACACCGCAATCAGGACGGATAACACGATCAGTATCGGCATCATAAATTTCGATACACGTTCGATTCCGTTTCGCACCCCTGCGTAAATGATCGTCAGAGTGAACAGACAGAACAGGATAAAACAGAGTTCCGTGGATACTCCATCTGAGATAAACTCCGAAAAATATCCGTCTGCCGCCAGCATTTTTCCATTTCCCCTGATATACTCGATCAGGTATTTGATCACCCAGCCGCCGATCACGGAATAATACGGCACGATCAATACCGGGATGATCGCATTGATCCATCCACCGGCTGACAGCCATCCGGCTTTTCCAAATGCCTGAAACGCTCCCACCGGACTTTTCCTTGTCATGCGTCCAAGTGCCGACTCAGCCATGATCATCGTATATCCAAACGTCAGTGCCAGTAAAATATAGATCAGAAGAAAAATCCCTCCACCGTATTTTGCCGCCAGATATGGAAATCTCCAGATATTTCCAAGTCCTACGGACGCACCTGCGGCGGACAGTACATAACCCAGTTTCCCGGAAAAAGAACTTCTTTTGTTGTCGTGTGTGTGTAAATTGCTCATATCTTTTTGTTCACGGTTTGTGAAACAGTCTCCCTTCATTTTTTGTTTTCTTCTCTATTACCGCACCAGCCGGAATGTCTTTTCCACCATGAAAAACATTAACACAATGAAAATCAGCACATAGACCGGCAGCAGTGTGATGGAAATATGATTTGCGATCAGTCCAAAAACCGGCGGCATAAATGTAGAGCCGACATAAGCACTCGCCATCTGGATACCGATGATTGCCTGGGAATTTTTCTCTCCAAAATTTGCCGGTGTTGCGTGAATGATCGATGGGTAGACCGGTGCACATCCAATCCCCATCACGACAAGTCCTGCCAGAGCTGCCGTGTCAGACGGAATCGGCAGAAGTACTGCAGCACAGCCAGCCAGTAAAATAGTTGTGCCAAGCCTGATCATCTTATGATCACCTAATTTTTCCGTCACAAATCCTGCCAAAAATCTTCCGAGCGTGATACCGCTGCAGAACAATGCCGCATATGCCGCCGCACGCTCCGCAGAGATACCTTTTGCACCGACCAGATAACTGCTTGACCAGAGGATCAGTGTAGATTCCAATGCACAGTAAGAGAAAAATCCAAGCAAGAGCTGTGGTACGCCTTTGATCTTCACTGCACCGCGTATTCCAATCACCTCGTGCTGCTCTTCCTGCTGTTCTGCCGTTTTGTTGACTTTCCAGACCGGAAGTGTCACAAACAGAATCATTGTGATCCCCATCTGAAGAAAAGATACCATGCGGTAACCGTTCTGCCAGGATGAGGTGGTCAGTGCATAGCTCATTATGTACGGGCTGATGATTGTTCCCACGCCCCAGAAACAATGCAGCCAGCTCATATGTTTTGATGAATAATGCAATGCAACATAGTTATTGAGTGCCACATCGATAGCTCCTGCGCCAAGTCCATACGGAATCGCCCACAGGCACAACATGTAAAATGCGCTCGACGTCGAAAAACCAAACAAGGCAGCTGCCGTTAACAGGACACTGCATACCGTAACGATCTGTGTTCCAAATTTCTTTGTCAGGCGTTCCGACATTAAACTTGAACAGATCGTCCCTGCAGAGATGATCATTGTGACCAGTCCCGCATAGGACAGCGGCACCGAAAATGCCTCATGCATGATCGGCCATGCCGAACCAAGCAGAGAGTCCGGTAAGCCAAGACTTATAAATGCCATGTAAATTAACAGTAATAATAGTGTGTACATTTTTTGCTCCTTTATTTATCCAATTCGCCGTTTGCCACTTATACAAGTATCTTGACTCGCTTCGCCCGGCAGTCTTATTATATCTTGAAGCAATGCTTCATGATCATGATCTACACGAGCTTCGCCCGGCAGTCTTATTATATCTTGAACGCCACCAAAAATCCACGCAATATTATAGAATATTATCCCATAACATGGTAAAATAAAGTAAAAGTATTATTTGTGGAGATCTGATCATAGATGAACTTAAGACAAAATAAAGAAAAAAACGCACAGCAAATGTTGACAGGCGTAATTTTGACATTATTTATCATGCTCCTGCTTTGTACCATATTTACAAATCAGGATGCAGCCTCTGTAAGCAAACTCAAAGCACGTCAGCCTGACAAAATACAATACCTGGATGATGGAATTGTACTGCTTAGTTTTAACATTAACCGCAATGAAAACAGCAGAGGCTCACTTGTATTTTTTACCTCACATCAGCATGTGACCGTTTTTACTAAAAACAACGTAATATACAATTGGGATGATTCCGGTGGAATATGGGGGCATACAACAGGAAATGTCTGGAATTTTGTAAAACTGCCGGCATATACAGAAACAGTCATAGTCAGGCTGAAACCCTGTTATCCGGAAACAGCCGGTCAAATTGAACAATATTATATAGGAACCGGAAATGAAATCTATACAGGCATATTGCGTCAGTCTATGCCCACTTTTATAGCGAGTGTATTTATTCTGTTAGCCGGTTTTTTTATCACGTGTTACTGGGTGTTTATTCACAACAGCAGCCATATAGACGGAACTCTTTTTTATCTGGGGATATTCTCCATATTGCTTGGACTCTGGGCCACCAATGAGACAGATGTTTGTTCTCTGATGCTCCTAAACAGAAGATCATCTGCTTTTGCTGCTTTTATGTTTCTGATGATAATGCCTATCCCATTTTTGATGTTTGTAAAGAGCTTTCTTGAGATCAATGATGATAAAATCTGGAAGATCCTCTGCAATCTGTGTATGCTTCAGACAGTTGTCTGCAGCTTGCTGCACTTTACCGGATTCTATGAGTTTCGAAGAAGCGTCTGGATCACTCACCTTTCCATTTGTATAGTGCTGATTTATCTGATCACAGTTATCATATATAAAATTATAAAAAAACAGGCTGACCAGAGACTGAAAGTCTGCATGGCAGCTCTTGCCTTCGTCGTCATTGCAACTATTGTGGATATTGCCGGTTATTACAAAACAGGAAGTAATTCCGGAATTTGGGGAAGATTATCTTTCCTTGTATTTATTATAATCCTCGGTTTAGAGTCCGCAAGACAGGCTGTCGCCAGTTTGAAAAAAGGGCGCAGGATAGAGGAACTCGAACAATTTGCACTGAATGATTCCATGACAGGATTTTACAACAGAAATGCCTATGACTACTTTATATATAATGAAAAGAATATTAAAAATTATATGGTGGTAACGTTTGATCTTAACAATCTCAAGATGTGCAACGACAACTACGGTCACAGTTCGGGGGATGCCTATATCATTCATTCTGCACATATCATAGAAACCACTTTTGATCGGTTTGGCAAATGTTACCGTATCGGAGGCGACGAATTCTGCTGCCTCATCCCGGATGCGGCAGAATTCCAGATAGAACGTTTTATCCAAAAGATGCAGCAGGATATTGCGATACTCAATAATAAAAATATCATTCCAACCGAAGTTGGAATCGCATGCGGATATGCGTTAGCCACACCGGATGATGCCGACATAGAAAAAGTGCGTGAACGTGCAGATGAGATGATGTACCATAACAAGAAAGTGTTAAAGGGACTTATTTAAAAAAGATCCAGCATATTATCCAGATATATCTCCTCTCTGACCTGCAGCTGATACTCAGGTTTTGTCATATAATAGAGCAGAAACTCCAGAATCAGGGCGCTGCCAAGTCCCCTGCCTTCGATTTTAAAATTGGAAAATCCCATCGGCAGATAGCTGTTTTTCATATCATCCACTCCAATAAACCCGGGATTTTCCATTGCCTTCGAAAAACGATAGCCATTCCCTGCATCCGCAGCTGCACAGCGGTGATCCGGACCATTTTCTCCAAGGTTTTTGCGGCTGACAGCTTCATAACAGATTTTCCTGTCCCCGCAGCCAAACCAGCAGCATTCATTACATAAGAATTCCACTTTGTCTTTCTGTGCCCCTGTCAATGTACTTAATTTATCAAAAACCTTATTCAACCGGAAATCCGGTACGACATAAAGAAACTCTTCCCTGTTTACTTCCCTTACGAACTGCTCAAAATCCGTCAGAACCTTGGTGGTGGATGAAACAAAATAAAATCCCGGATAATTTTTTCTCAGATATTCCAGCAACAGATCCGAATAGATAATGACACCATTTCTGACACCCTCACTTTTCTCAAATAAAGTGCAGAGATGATTGCATTTCTTATCCCAAAGATGTTCCCGCCTAAGCAGGGAGTTACTAAATGTCAGCCGCGCTGAAATCCCATATTCCTGCATCAGCGCTAAAACCTCCCGCGGATCATGATCTCCGAACGAGGTACGGCCTCCGCCCCAGATACAGTCTGACGGAGCACCATAGACAGAACCTATCTCACACCAGTCGTAAAAGTATTCTCTGTGTTCATGGAATAGTGGCAGAAACACATGGTACAATTCATAAAACTCAAACAGGCCTGGAAGATGGTAGTATGCTGTGTTCTTTTTTAATTGATTCATGTCTGTATTCTCACCCCTATTAAATACTAGCTATACATGCTGTAAATCTTATCATTCATACAGCATTTCAATCAGCACTGAAAAATTCTAGCATCATGACCGTTGACTGGCTCGTCTGGTTTTGCTTTATCACCTAATATTCCTTTTTCTTGAAAATACCTACAGTCAAAGGAAAGGACACGATAAATAACAATATAGAACAACCAATTAAAATAAACGGCCCGAACAACGGTATATTAAAAAGCATTGTGGCAATACCCAATGCACAAATCAAAGATATGATAAGAAACACAATGGTTTTATCTTCCCCCGCTAAATAAACCATAGGAATAAATATTGCTCCCATTGTAAGACTTATACTAATTCCTATTACAAGTACACCTGAGATACCCTCAAATTGTTCAAAAGTAATTCCATGTAACAGATAGGATAGGGCTATTATAATGCCAACGAAAAGCACTCCTATCATAATCCATAATAATTGATTTATATATAAACTTTTTACAATATCAATCCGCTTTACTGGCAAAGTAAGTTTATATTTTCCCCATTTTGAGGAAAATTCATTTCCAATAACGGTAGCTGCATTTACTGCTAATCCGACAATTCCAATAATTATGAAATACATTTGCCATGTCTGGTCTGGAATAATGATAACGGCAATCCCCATTGCAAACATAAAAAGCAAAAAAATTTTTGCATTTGTCCATACAGCAAGAAAATTGCTTTTAAAAAGACCTTTCATACATGATCCCCCCTTACTAAAAGCAAAAAAATTTCATCAACAGAAACGTGGTCTATCACGATTTCTTTGTACTTTCTCTGCATTGCTTTACAATCTGAAACCAGAACATCAATTTGAAAATCACGTTTCCGATAAACAATAATATCTGCCGGATCTAATGCAAGGAATTGATTTTCCTTGCAGCGCATAACCGCATAATTATAAACCAAATCATTTTTCGATACGGTCATAATCAGTTTTCCGTTATGAATGAATGTAATATAGTCTGCCACTTTTTCTAAATCACTTGTAATATGGGAAGAAAGTAAAATAGAGTGGTCTTCTTCCTGTACGAAATCAAGGAATGTATCTAACATCTCGTCGCGTACAACAGGGTCAAGTCCGCCAGTAGCTTCATCCAGAATTAACAGTTGTGGATGGTGCGATAAAGCAACCGCAATCGCTAATTTCATTGTCATCCCTCTGGAATATTGCTTAATTTTTTGATTTGCAGGTAATTTGTATTCTTTTAAAAATTTCTGAAACAAAATATTGTCCCATTGCTTATAAAATCCCGACATAACTTTCGCTAATTGTGCTGCTGTCCAATAAGCTGGAAAATTATCTCCGTCATAAACAACACCTATTCTTTCCCGCATATCTGTATCTGCGTCTGTCATTTCTTTTCCAAACAACTTTACCATTCCGCTGTCTTTGGCGATTGTATTTAGAATACAGCCAATCGTTGTAGTTTTTCCGGCTCCGTTTTCCCCGACAAAACCCATAATAGAACCATACGGCAGAGAAAAAGTCACATTTTCTAACGCAAAATTTGACTTAGAAAATGTTTTGGAAACCTGTTGTAATTCTAAAATATTTTCCATGCTCATTCGTCCTCCTGATAGAATAAAGCCAACAACTCCGTCAATTTTTCAAGGGAAATATTACTTGTCCGTCCAATCTCTGCGGCGGCTTGTAAATGTTCCTCTGCAATACGTTGTTGTTCTTCTTGATAAAATTCTTTGTTTTGTGCCGATACAAAACTCCCCCTGCCGACAGTTGTTTCAATAAAACCGTCCCTTTGCAGATCCTCATATGCTTTTTGGACGGTAATCACACTAACATGAATAGATTTTGCCAGTGAACGCATTGAGGGAATAGCGTCTCCGGCTTGCAGTTCTCCACTCATTATCATTGCTTTTATCTGCGATGTGATTTGCTCATATATCGGCTTGTTGGCGTTATTACTGATAATGATTTCCATAACTCACCGCCTTCGTTTTTTTGATTGTACTTAATGTACAGTTACATTATAGCATCTATAAACTCATAGTCAACCCTCAAAATAAAATTGCCAGATACAGTTATCAAAAATAGCTGTATCTGACACTCAGAATAGGGGGCTGCTGTCTGTCAAGCTCTGTGTGTTACTTTACCGCACATGAGCATTGTAGCACCGGTTCTCTCCGCAGATATAAATAAACGCGATGTATATCTTCCTGCAGGAAAATGGGTAAACATAACAGACGGCACAACCTATGAGGGTTGTCAGACTATTATAGCAGATGCACCGATCGAACATATTCCAGTGTTTGAACGGATATAGATATAAACAAGGACCAAAAGTTCATCCAAGAACTTTTGGTCCAATTATTTCATACTCACTCCTCCTCAAATTCCGCAAGTTCGGTCTCCGTCTCAAGCATCCGCTCTAACAGACTCTCCTGGTTCTTTTCCTCTGCGTCAAGTGCATTCTGCAGTTCCATCAGCTTCGGATAGTCACTGGCAAGCTCCGGATCCATGAACTGCATTTTTATTTCAGCGAGTTTTTCTTCGCTCTCCTCTAACATTTTTTCATATTTTTCTAACTGGTGCTGCAGTCTTGAACGGATTTTGCCCGGATTGTAATAAGTTTTTTTGTCAAACACATCCGTTAAAGTAGGAACATCTGCGTCTGTTTTTATGCCACTCTGATGCTGATTGTGTTTCTCATTCCCCACAGAATTTTGTGTATCATTTCCTGACACATACCTCGCACTCTGTGACATTCCTCGCCCTTTTCCGGAAATCTCCATCTCTTTTTGTTTTTCTGCAAGATACTCCTCATAGCTCATGGCATATTGTTTCACACCACTCTCGGAAAACTCCAAAATCCCGGTTGCGATCCTGCTGATAAAATAACGGTCATGTGAGACGAAAAGTACTGTTCCCTCGTACTCTCTTAACATCTGTTCTAACGCCTCTTTTCCAACAATATCCATATGGTTCGTCGGCTCATCTAAGATCAAAAGATTCGGTTTGGTCTGCAGCATTTTACAGAGTGCGAGACGGACTTTTTCTCCGCCGGAAAGCTGTCCCATCTTCTTTTCTACATCTTCTCCGGAAAATAAAAATCCCCCCAGTGCACTGCGGACTTCCTCCCTCATATAGGAAGGATATTCCTCCCAGAAATTTTCAAGCACGGTCTGATCTTCCCGGAAATGCTCCTGCACTGCTTTCTGCTGGTCAAAATAACTCCATTCTACATTTTGTCCAAATGAAAATTCACCACCTAACGCAGGCAGTTCGCCGACTAAGGTTTTCAAAAGTGTGGATTTTCCTTTACCGTTCTCCCCAATGATTGCAAGTCTGTCTTTCTTTTGAAGCAGAAATGAGACTTTACTTAAGACGGTATCGTAACCGATCTCAAGATTTTTGGCATGAATCACATTCGTGTAGCTTTCCATGCGCGGTACATATCTCGCATGAAATGCTTTCGTATCAAAATGTCTCGGCTTTTCGATTTTTACCATGTGTTCGATCGCCATGCGCTTTGAACGTGTCGCCGCCACTTTCGTCGGCGTATTTTTCCATTTTTCGATCCAGTCCGTCAGACGTTTGATCTCCTTTTGCTGCTCCTCATAGTCTTTTTCCTGTTTGATCAGTGCCTCTTCTTTTTGCTTCATAAATGCCGTGTAATTGCCGGCATAACGCTTGATCTCATGATATTCGATCTCGTAGGTCACATCGATCACTTTGTCTAAAAACATACGGTCATGTGAAACAATGATGACCGCCTTATCATAAGTCTTTAAATATCCTTCTAACCACTCGATTGTCGGAAGATCCAGATGGTTGGTCGGCTCATCGAGCAGCATGATATCCGGACGTTTTAACAGCAGTTTGATAAATGCCACTTTCGTCTGCTGTCCACCGGAAAAACTTCCGATCGGGCGTTTCAGATCTTCTAACGCAAACCCGAACCGCTGAAACATAGTCTCCATATCCTGCTGCCACGAATATCCCCGCATTGCCTCCATACGGCTTTGTAAGTTGTCATATTCGCGCAAAAGCTGTTTGTCCGCGGAAGTTTTCATCTCATTTTCAAGTTCCCGCATCCGCTTTTCACACGCAAACACCGGCTCAAATACTTTCTTGATTTCCTCTTCCACGGTCACATCTTTTTCCGTAAAATTAACCTGACGCAGGAAACCAATCTCCTGTTTTCCTGCCATCGTAATACCACATTCTTCATCGCTGTCTAAATTATTCATCGAAATATCGCCCGCGATCAGACGCAGCAGCGTGGTCTTTCCACAGCCGTTTCGTCCTACAATGGCGATTTTTTCTTTATCATGCACTTCAAAATTGACATCACATAAAATCACATCTCCGCTAAACTGCACGAGGGCATGACTGATCTTATATCTCATGTTTATCTCCATTCCTGCGTAAAATCTTACTTTTACACTAACTCCTCTATCTTTGATAGACTACCTACCTTCTAACACCAGCCGAAGTAATTTATTTGCCCAGTACTCCGTCAATTCAAAGTGAGGCACAGGCAGTAGTTATTCTCTGCTATTTCAGGATCATCTTCATCGCCGGTCTTCCCATAGCCCAGCATCACAAAACCAATCAAAAGACCATCATCATACATACATCCCAGACATTTTTGTTGTAATTTCTTCAAAACGAATCATATTAATCCCCTTTCTTGCGTGTGAAAAATTTTATTTTCACACGAATCTCCTTTCTTTTTCCTCACAGCAGCCGAAATACCTGCTCCGCCGTGGCTGCTATATTTTCCATTGCATTTTCTTTTTTCATTGCTTCTTCTAATGTTGTCACGCCTCTTACGATCGGGAAAAATGCATCGATTCCCGCCCGGTTACAGACTTTCGCTTCGGATGCAACGCTCCCTGCAAATGCGATGACTTTCGCATTATATTTTTTTGCCAGCGCAGCAACACCGGCCGGTGCTTTCCCCATGACCGTCTGCGCATCCAGACGTCCCTCTCCGGTCACCACAACATCTGCATTTTTCATTTTTTCTTCCAGACCGGTTGCATGCAAAATCAGTTCCACACCCGGTATTAATTCTCCCGCAAGATACGAAAGGAACGCGTATCCGAGTCCTCCCGCTGCACCGGCGCCCTCGCAGTCCGCAAAGTCACATCCAAGACTTTCTTTGGTCACATCCGCATAATGTCTCATTGCTTCATCGATCTGATCTTTCTGCTCTTCCGTCACACCTTTTTGTGACCCAAATATGTAAGTTGCACCCTGTTTGCCGCAAAGCGGATTTTTCACATCACAGGCAATCTGAAATTTTGCACCGGAAAGCAGCGGATTTTTATTTTCAGTCCGGATCACCTCAATCTTTGCAAGCGCAGCCGCGCCCTCTCCCACATCATTTCCATCTTCATCAAAAAATTCAAATCCAAGCGCCTTTAACATTCCGATGCCGCCATCGTTGGTTGCACTTCCACCAATTCCAATCATGAAATTTTTACAGCCGCGTTTCAGGGCATCTGCAATCATCTCCCCCACTCCATAGGTAGATGCACGCAATGGATCTTTCTTTGTCACAAGCGTGATTCCTGCGGCAGATGCCATTTCCATGACAGCCGTTTTTGTCTCTTCTAAAAAACCGTAATAACACGACACTTTTTCTCCAAGCGGTCCTGCCACGGTAACCGGTATTTTTTCTGCTCCCAAACCTTCGATCAGTGCATCCACGGTTCCTTCACCGCCATCTGCGAGTGGACTTAACCATACTTCTGCATCTGGTTTTGCTGCCAGAATTCCTTTCTTTACAGCATTTCCAGCCTCCATGGACGTCATGCTTCCCTTAAATGAATCGATTGCTGCTACTACTTTCATATAAATCTCCATTCTTGCGTGTGAAAAATCTTATTTTTCACACTTCCATCTTTCTCTAAGAAGTCAGTTTGTTACTGTTCGCACTTCATCCCAAGCTGCCAGAATGCCACCGCACTTGCAGCCGCCACGTTCAGTGAATCCACACCATGTGTCATCGGAATTTTCACCGTATAGTCACAGTCTGCGATCGTGTGATCTGCCAGTCCGTCACCTTCCGTTCCGAGAACGATTGCTAACTTTTCCTCCGCCATCATTTTTTCATCATCTATACTCACGGAGTCATCCCGAAGTGCCATTGCCGCCGTTTTATATCCCAGCTTATGCAGCACATCCATCGCACCGTCCGGCCAGCATGCATTTTTATCAAAATATGTCCACGGTATCTGGAATACTGTTCCCATGCTGACACGGCTTGCTCTCCGGTACAGCGGATCTGCACAGGCTGATGTCAAAAGAACTGCATCCATTCCAAGTGCCGCCGCAGAACGGAAAATTGCTCCGACATTTGTTGGATTTACCACATTTTCCAAAATTGCAACCCGCCTTGCATTTTTGCAGAGTTGCTCCACGGAAGGCAGTGTGGGACGGTACATGGCACAGAGCATGCCGCGTGTCAGCTGATAGCCGGTGATCTTTGCCAGCATCTCGATTTCTGCAATGTAGACGGGAATCTCACACTCTGCTGTGCAGACTGGAATATCATGCTCCGCCGCCATGCTTGAATTTCCATTCTCTGCTTCCATCTTGTCTGTCTGTTTGATGTCCTGGCTTTGTAATTTTTCGCAGCGCGCAAGAATTTCTTTTGCCTGCGTCTTTACATGCTTTTTTTCCATCAGAAATGACATCGGCACACAGCCGGCATCTAAGGCACGCTTGATCACCTTCGGACTTTCCGCAATGAAAATCCCCGGCTTCGGCTCAAAATAGTGAAAAAGCTGTGCTTCATTTAAATTGTAATAAATCTGCAGCTCCGGGGCATCCAGATCTTTGATTTCTATAATATTTATCATTGTATTCCTCTTTTCTCTCCTGTATCAGCGATTGAGCATATGGCAGATAAATTCATTGATTATACCATGTGCAAAATGGCATATGATCAAATTTCAAGCCGGAAAAGAATTCTTCCCTCCTCAAGCTCTCCCCAACAATTTACCGGCGGCTCCTTCGTTTCTTTAAATCCACAATCCGAATGCATTTTTATTTATGATAAATTACTTTTTCCTATAATGCAATCTATCTTTTTTGCGCCTGTGCCTTTCAAAAACTCCGTTACATGACGTATCAGTTTTTTACCATATCCTCTGTTTCTCTGCCCCGGCCTCGTCTCAACTGCCTCAAAAAACCATTTCCCCGGCTCTGACTCAACTGCCCTGAGTCCGCATACCCACTGTTTTTCTACAGTTTCAGCAAACACCATCTGCTTTGGATTTTCGATAAACTCCTTTAAAAACGCCGCATATGATGCCTCCATTTCATCACGATTTTTAAATTTCCCCTCCATATCCGCCATGGATTCTGCATATAATAAAAACATTTTTTTTATTACCTGTTCATTTACATTTTCAATCCGTTCTAACATTTTTTATCCTCCTCTTCTGATCGCCAGATTACAAAAACGGTCGGATCACAGCTTTACAGTTCCACAACACGCGTTGCGATTTTCTCCTGAAACCTGATATCATGATCGACAAGGATCATGGTCGGCTGATACCGAAGGATCAGCTGCTCGATCTGCATTCTTGAAAAAACATCAATATAGTTGAGCGGTTCATCCCAGATGTACACATGTGCCGGTGTCATCAGACTCGCGGCAATCAGTACTTTTTTCTTCTGCCCCTCCGAAAACTCTTCGAGTCTTTTCTCAAATTGTGTCCGTTCCATGTCAAGCTGGCGCAGTAATGCAAAAAATAAACTTTCTTCTAAATTTCTTTCCCTGCAAAAATCTCTGATATCACCACGCAGAAAGCTGGTATCCTGATTAATATATGACACCACCAGATTAGAAGCTGTTCGGATTTCTCCGTCTGTCACAAGCAATTTTGCATAACTGCTGCCTGACTGCTGTGTATTGATCTGCTGCACATTTTTCATCTCATAACCTGCCTGTCCGATATTTACCTGCTGCAGAATCGTCTTGATCAGCGTCGATTTTCCACATCCGTTTTCTCCATGTAAAAAGACACGCTCCCCCTGCACCAGTTCAAAGGTCAGATTTTTCAATACATTGTCCTCTGCACCTTCATACCGCACCGAAAGTTCCTGGCAGGAAATCAGACGTTCCTTATGATAGGAAAGCGGCATAATTTTTAAACTGACAGGCTGTTCAATATCCTGCAAAAGCCCCTCTTTCTCCTGTATTTTCCTCTCCATCCGGCGTTCATACTGTGTCACACGGCTCTGCATCTTTTTTGTCTTGGCACCGATATATGCTCTCGTTGCACCCGAGCGGTCATGCTCTTTGACCGGATCATAGCCTATTTTCGTCGCTTCGTTTTTATCCGCCCACTTTCGGCTTCTTGCCGCCGCCTGTTTTAAAGATGCGATTTCTTTCAAATGTTTTTCATTTTCCTCCATCGCAAAATGATCCATCCGCGTCTTGTTTTCCCACCAGCTTGAAAAATTGCCGCTCTGTACCTCGATCGTCTTTCGATTTAAAACCAGTACATGATCAATGCATGCATCTAAAATATCCCTGTCATGCGATATCAGGATAAACCCTTTTTTGCCGCACAGATATTCTTTCACACATTCCCTTGCATGCATGTCCAAATGATTCGTTGGCTCATCGATCAGCAGAAAATCATTTTCCCCGGAAAACAGCACCGCAAGAAGTACTTTTGTCTGCTCTCCATGACTTAAACTTTTAAATGGACGGTATAATAACTCTGCATCCGCATGCAGCTTTCCAAGTTCTACGATCACGCGCCATTCTTCACATCCCGGTTTTACTTCTTCTAAAAACAAGGATGCACAATTTTCCCTTTGTTTTTCAGATATCTGATATGGAAAGTAATCAAACACTGCAGACGATGTGATATTCCCCTCATATTTATATTTTCCACGCAGCAAATTTAAAAAAGTTGTTTTTCCTTTTCCATTTCTCCCGATCAGACCTAACTTCCAGTCCGTATCAATCCCAAAAGATACGTTTTCAAAAACCGTATCAAAACTTCCCTCATAACCATATGTGAGATCTGTTACCTGAATCTGTGACATAAAAATCTCCATTCTTGCGCTGCTTTCAAGCGCATCTCAAGTTTGTGCGTAAGCACAAATCTTGCGTGAGAAAAATGTATTTTTCACACTAGCCTCATTGTTTTGCGAAGGAAAATGCATGCTATGTTTCTTATAGCATTTGCCTCTTGCAGGAGCAGAGGATTTTCCTCCCATACAAAAAATCCCATGCTGCCATGGGATTTTTCTTACACCTCACATATTTTATGATCACATCTGGCAGACAATAGATTGCACATTGTAAGATAAAATCGATTGTCCCGGACAACAAAATGTCCGTTTCCGCCATTTTTTAACACAAAAAAGAGAGGATACAAGAATCAAATCCACTTTTGGCAACATGATATGCCGTACTGCACCTCTGCAATACTGCTGTAACTTCAGATTTACACAACATATCATGCACTTTATTCCTTATACCGGTGCAATATATGCCATGTATCATCCCGAATCAGCAGACAAACGCATGCCATATATGACACACATTCTCTTGCTGACTCTGTTTTCTTTCATGTTTCAAAAGTAAATTATCTCCGCATTGGTTCCTCTCCTTTAAATTTCTATTGCAATAGTAGCACAATGCCATTTTTAATGCAACCAAAAATTTTTACGAAAAATCTTTCGTTACCGGTCACACAATAAATATGCACAGCAGCAATCTCTACTCCACATTTTTGAGTGCCTGATCCATCGGGATCTTTTTGATACGCATAAAGTCCAGTATCATTACAAACAGATATCCGATCAGCACAAATGCAAACATTTTCACATATCCGGCTGGCTGGATCACAAATGCAAACCATCCACTGTAACTAAACAAGATCGCTTTCCATGCCAGATTCATAACAAACGCTCCAAATACAACACTGACCGCATCTTCGATCACAACCACGATCGTTGTGGAAAGCAGATACAGGCTGGCGATTTCTTTATTCTCATATCCAAGAATCTTTGTCATTGAAATTGCATTCTCATTTTTCTCAATGATCAGCTTTGTCAGAAGATAGATCAAAACTGCGGAAAGCAGGATACAAAGTATCTGGAAATAATCCATATAAGATCCCATGGAATGATCTAACTGGTCACACATCTTTGTGATATCACGCTCGGTGATCACCGTTGCAATATCATCTTCCGACAGATCTGCAAGCTCTTCATTTGAAAAATATCCACTAAATGCCTCTTCGTCCAGCTCAAATACCATGCGGTAATTTTCAATCGGCATAAATACTGCAATGTTTACGCACTGGTCATAAATTCCGGCTATCGTAAACGTATACTGTTTGTTTTCATATTTTTCATCCAGTGAAACGGTATCCCCGACATTAAGTTCATATTTTTCTGAAAATGATCTGGAAATATAAACTTCATCTTCCTGCAGGGACTGCATACCTTTTATTTCTACATACTTACTATTGTCTGAAATACCGTAAACAGAGACTTCCTCATCTATTACATCGCTTTTTTTCTGCAAAGAACACATACTGAATTTTTCTGCGTCTTTATTGTCCGTCGTCAGTACATTTCCATCTTCATCCTCAAAAGATTTCAGAACATACTGATACTTTGCAAACATCATATTTTTTGCATTTTCTTTGTAATAAGAAAGCGTATCCGGCATTCCCACTGCCATTGCAAGCATCACCATGATAAAGAAAATTCCCACAAACAGAATCAGATAATTTGCCACATTCTGAAACATGATGCGCAGACGGAATCTGTTAAAAAATTTAAAATGTGGCAGCCGCATTGCTTTTTTGCGTTTTGTTTTTTTCAGATCATGCCTCAGAAACTGTAACGGTGTATGCTGCATCATTTTAATAATGACGATCAGATTGACCATAAACATCAGCACGACCGGTATCAGGGTTGTCTTAAAAAATGCATCCGGATTCCAGATCGTCTCATAGGTCGGAAGGCTGTAACTGTTATAATACATGGATACCACAACATCTTTAAATACCGTATAGCCAAGCACATTTCCGACTAATGCGGAAATCAGGGTAACGATAACCGGCATAGACAGATAATGGCGTACCAGCTCCCCTTTCGTATAGCCGGACGCACGCAATGTTCCGATTGCAGATGACTCTTTTGTGATCGTATTGCTGATCGTAACTGCAAAAATAAATGCGATGATGACAATCAGAATATCAAGCAGCACACCTCCCATTGCCTCATCAGAGCCCATGTCGTCGGTTGCAAAATGAATCGCCGGATTCGCATATTTTGGCACATAATCTTCAATCTCATTGTCATTTACCACGGTCTGTGTGAGCAACGCCCGCATAAAATCATCCGACTGGTTTTTCTCTTCTTTTTCATCTGACGGCTCATTTTCATACTTCCATGCATAATCGTAATGAATCGTCTTATGTAACTTTGCAAATCCCTCATCTGTTACCATTGCAACGTTAAACTTTAAGGCATCAAACATCAGATCCGTGCTTTTTTCGTGCAGTGTGGAATAGTTGACATATGCGATCAGACCAACGACCTGATATTTTTCTTCTCCGACTGTGATCTCATCGCCGACTTTTATCCCGACATTGTCAGCATGCATACGGTCAATGGCAATTTCATCCTCTTTTTCCGGGAAACTTCCGTCCATCAGGCATGCAAAATTGATATCATCTGTCTTTGCAAAAACACGGACTGTTCCATCCGAAGTTCCGTCGTTGTCATGATCTTCCTCTTCATCCCTGTAAAAATTTTCATACAGATGAACCGGAGTTTCCTTAAAATCAGGATCGTTCAATTCATATTTTTCTTCTGCATCCGCATATTTCTCATTGATCTCATCTAAAACTTTATTCCAGGCTTCGTCGTATGCTTTCTCATATGCCTCGTCATGTGCCTCATCAAACGCTTTCTCATACGCCTCGTCATGTGCCTTAGGATATGCTTTTTCATATGCTGTATCATAGGCTTTGTTGTACTGCCCGGACTGTTTTGCCTGTGCTACTGCTGTATCAAGCATAACTCCCGCAGTTGTTTCATCAAGTCCCTGCGCCATCAGCATCTGCTTTATCTGTGCATTAAAAGAAACATCAAATTCTGACTGGAACTCTGCATCAAATTTTTCCCTAAATTCTGTTTCAAACTTCTCATCAAATTCTTTTTTGAACTTTTCTTCAAATTCACTATCGAACTTTTTATCCAGCTTCTTTTTTGCCTCATCAATGTAATACTGTCTGACATCCGCTTTATCGCCTGTCTTAATTGCATCAAGCAGTGTTTCGTCTGCTTTCTTTTTTAATTCAAAGTGTCCGTCTTCCAGCTTGTATCTGCCAACACCCTCATCAGCCGCTGTCATCATACTCTCGTTTGCAACATACATGCCTGACACAAAACCGATCATCAGAATCAGGAACAGACTTACCACAAGATACTTTTTCCAGTCTCCTGTCAGTTCCCTCGGTATTCGTCTGATAAGCGGATTTTTAATTTTTTTCTTTTTCATACTATCTCCATTCTTGCGCTGTTTTTAAGCGCATCACAAGTTTGTGCGCCAGTACAGCTCCCTACCACTCCAGATCTGCCGCTGAAATTTTATGTTCATTGATATCGTTATGACGCACTGCCCCGTCACGGAGTTTGATGACATGGTCTGCCATATGCCGGATTGCCTCGTTATGTGTAACCATGATAACTGTATTACCATATTTGACATTGACATTCTCAATCAGCTTTAATATTTCCTTGGAGGTATTGTAATCAAGTGCTCCGGTCGGCTCATCACAGAGCAGGATATCCGGATTTTTCACAATGGCACGCCCAATGGAAACCCTCTGCTGCTGTCCGCCGGAAAGCTGGTTCGGCAGTTTATGCCTGTGTTCATAAAGTCCCAGCGTATGTAATAAATCGTCAATATCGAGCGGACTGTCTGATAAATATGCACCAACCTCAATATTTTCTTTGACATTCAGATTTGCGATCAGGTTATACATCTGAAACACATAACCTAAATGCTTTCTGCGGTACTGCGTCAATTTCTTTTCCCCAAGCTCTTCCAGCTTATCACCGTTGATGGAAATATAGCCGGAGTCCGCACTGTCGATACCACCGATGATATTTAACAGCGTCGATTTTCCGGAACCGGACGGTCCAAGCAGCACACAGAATTCTCCTTTTGCCACGGAAAAATTCATTCCCCGAAGTACTTCCTGTCGGGTCTCCCCGCTTCCAAACCCTTTTTTCAGATCAACAATTTCCAAAAATTTTCTTTCTTCTTCTGACATATGTTCCCCTTTCCCATTGCAGAATTGTTCTTACATCCTTATCTATTCTGAATGGTGTTAAAGTCTTTTCTTACTTTTGTTAGTGTTATCTAACTTTTGTTTGTATTATATCACAGCTTTTCCAGATTACAAGCAAAAAGACGATTCCTTTTGTCAGAATCGTCTTTTTGCCTTACTATTATGTCTTTACTGTCTGTTTCACTGTAAATATTGTTCTATTTGTCTGACAGATTTTCCTGTTATATCTGCCATTTTCTCTATGGAATAACCATGCTGCTTCATATTGTAAATCATTTCTGCTAGAGTTTCTTCTCTGCCGATTTTGATTCCTTCACTTTTTCCAATCTCGATCCCATCACTTTTACCAGCTTCATATTCTGCCTTTCGGAGCTTCTTTTCTTCCCACTCTTTATCATACTCTAATATACTTACCATCTTTACCTCCGAGCGATTCTTCCGCAAGAAATCGACTAAGATTCCTTCTTTGATGCATTCCGTGATTGCCCTTTCAACTGCATCATTCAGATTCTGCGCTGATGCATATTTTCGGACTCTCGCAACATAAATGGCATATTCCTTCAATGTCTGACACTGTTCCATCAGGTCTTTGTTGTGTCCTTCGTTCACATTCAGCATCAGAACTTTTAACTCTAAATCCGGCTCTCCAGCCAGATGCTCATATGCCTCAGACAAACGCAGTTCGACCCAGTCGTCCACTGCATCCGTTCCATTATAAAACACCATAAACTTCGGTGCCGGAATCTTCTGCAGCTTTGACGAATATAGTGACTTATCATTCAGATACTGCTGATACTCGATTCCAATATAGATCAGATCCCGCAATGGTATATTTGGATTGATCGTCGACTGATGTTCATAGAGATAAATATTCGTCTCTAACATAAATGCCAGGTCATTTTTCATTCCCATATAGATTGCGTTTTCCAACGTGACGATCTTAAGGGCTTCCGCATTCTGATAATGGCTTCCGGTCACTGCGTTGTACAGGGATAAGAGATTTTCTTTCTCTGAGAACAGCATGCGGAATACAGTGTCTTTGTACTGACGGTTGGCTGTCGGTATCTTTTCTGATACCTGTGTGCTCTTCTTCATATTCGGTTCCTCCTGTGTGCAGGAGGCTCATCCAGATCTCCTGCTTTTCATTTTTGTGGATAAAAAGCATAGATTTCTGAAATGTTTTTTGAATTTTAGACGGATATATACATCCTGATAGTCATACAGACAGAATTGCCGGATTCGTAATTATAGCACCGGATAGATGTCTGCATCGTAGAAATATGCTTTGAGTTATTTTATCATACGTCATCCTTAGTATGCAACCAATTTGAAATTTCTTGTGCAGGTTGTACAAAAACAAAGTTACTGTTCACAGGTTACCCTGCGGACTGTAACTTCGCAGCCCCATGTAAAGTTTTGCTTCGCAAAAGGGGCTGCTCACCCCCACATCACGTTCATACGCACCTGAACAGTAAAGTAAGTGTTCAGGTGCCGAGCGAACAGTAACAAAACAAGCTGCTATTTTTAAAGAAAGACAGTGTCCGGCTGAATATCAATCCGGACACTGTCTTCCCTGTCATTTTCTGACAGTTACACACTTTAAATTTTTCTATTTACTGACCTTAACTTTTTTCATGGATGAATATTTTCCATACACTTTTTTGCCCTTGGAATCCATTTTATAAGCCCGGATGCGCACATAGTATATCTTTCCTTTTTTCAGTTTACTTATGGTATAGGATGTCTTCGCCGTATTTTTCTTTGTGACCGCCTTTTTGAATTTTTTATCCGTACTGTAAGAAATCTCGTAACCTTTTGCGCCGGATACTTTCTTATATTTCAGTAAGATCTGTTTACTCTTGCTGTTTTTTGCAGACGTAAGAGAAGCCTTCGCCACTTTTACTTTTGTCCACTTTGCATACAAAATGTAATCGGATTTTGCGCTGCTGCTGATACTTGTGATCTTCTTTTTAAATTTTGCATCCGTATACCAGCCTGCAAATGCGTATCCTTTGCGGGACGGGTTTTTCAGTGTTACTTTCTTTCCATAATAAGTTGACGGATTTGAGGCATTGTTTTTACCTTTATTCAGTTTGTAGGTAATTTTATATGGTACTGTAACCGTACAGGATGCCTGATAACTACTGTTTTCAGACGAAGTCACCGTGATCTTTGTTCTGCCCGGTGCCTTTGCTGTCACACTGCCGTTGGCATCCACGGTGGCAATCTTTGTATTTGCCGATTTCCAGACTACCTTTTTGTTGGACGCATAAGACGGTGATACAGTCACATTTAAGGTGAGTTTCTCTCCTCTTTTTACCTCTGCTGATGTCCTGTCTAAAGTTATTCCTGTTACTTTCGCCTTTCCGGTAACAGTCACATAGCAGACTGCATATTCATCACTGCCATCCGTTGCCGCCGCCCGGATTTTTGCTTCACCCTCCGATTTTGCAGTGACAAGTCCGCTTGCAGAAACCTCTGCCACTTTCGTATCAGAAGAAGTATATTTGAGTTTTTTATTTGTGGCATCCGAAGGTGAAATATATGGTTTCAACTGATAGGTTTGACCAGCTTTTAATTCGATCTCATCCTCATCAAATTCGATCCAGTCTATCAGCTGCGGTACGGTTATCTTACAGGCAGCTTTTACATTTCCAGCCGTTACCGTAATGACTGCTGTTCCAACACCACAGATCTCCACATATCCGGTATCAGAAACAGTGGCAACCTCTTCGTTGGAACTTGTCCATACCACTGCATCTGTGAAATTCAAAGGTGCGATCGTCGCTGTCAGCTGGAAATCGTCATAGCGCTCCGCCGTTTTTTCTGTAATATCCAGACTGACTGAGGTTGCATGAATATCCTGTGTGACATACTTAATCCCTTTTCCGCTCGCATAGGTCTTGGCATAACAGTCGGACGGACCGTACATCGTCATTTTCTTTGGATAAGAAAATGCATTTGATGCGATCGAAGTTGTGTTGCGCGGGACTGTGATCTGCGTCAGCTTCGTGCAGTTGACAAAGGCACTGTCACCGATCGTGGTCACATTGTAAGGGATCATGATGGATGGCAGGGCTGTACAGCCGTAGAATGTCTGGCTCTCAATTTTCTTTAACTTGCTGCCTAATGTAATGTCGGCCAGAGCTTCACATCCATAAAATGCAGAACTTCCAATAGACGAAACGGTATCCGGTACCGCTGCTTTTTTCATAGCTTTACAGTTTTTAAATGCATTGCTTTCTATTTTTTCTACCCCGGATGGAAGTATTGCTTCCGGTAGGGATTCACAGCCAGAGAATGCGGAGTTCCCGATCGTGGTCAGGGTGGATGGGAAGTTGATGGTGGTTAACTTTTTGCAACCGGAAAATGTGCTTGCTGGTATTTCTTTTAAGATATCTGAAAGGTGCACTTCTGTCAGGCTGGTGCAACCTTGAAAACTTGAACTTCCAATTGCCTTAACAGTATTTGGAATATCTATCGTTGTTAATGAGGAACACCCCTTAAATACAAAGTCTTCCAATATATCAATTCCGTTATTCATGGTAATTTTAACAAGATTTTTACAATTTCTAAAAGAACTATCTCCTATCTCTGTAATGGTATTTGGCAATTCTATTTTCTCAATACCATCACATCCCATAAACAATGCTGCACATACTACCGTGCTTCCCTCTTCAAATTTAACAGTTTTTAAATTACTGCAACCACCAAATACTCCGTATGATGTATTAGTACTACTTCCCCAACTTGTGTTAAATCCTTTTAATGTCCTTGGTATTTCAATTTTACCGATTGATATGCAATCCCCAAATACTCCATAACCAACAATTGTAAGATTCTCCGATAACTTTATATTTTCAAGCTTGTCACACTGATAAAATGCTTCAAATTCTATTGTTTCCACACTATCTGGTATATTAATACTTGTTATCTTACCACATTTATAAAATGCCCTTGAGCATATCTTATTTATGCCTTCTTGCATTTCTACATCTATTAATCCGCTACATTCTGCAAATGCTTGATTATCTATTTCGGTCACACTTTCAGATATTATAACCTTATTCAAATTCTTACAACTTTTAAACGCACTATTTCCTATTTTTGCAATTGTATCCGGCAATTCTATTTCCTCAATACCATCACATCCCATAAACAATGCCGGACATACTATCGTGCTTCCCTCTTCAAATTTAACAGTTTTTAAATTACTACAGCCACCAAACACTCCGTATTTTGTATTAGTTCCGCTTCCCCATGTACTATCAAAATTTTTTAAACTTTTTGGTATTTCAATTTTACTAATTGACTTACAATTTCCAAATACGTTGTAACCGACTGTTATTAAATTTTTTGATAAATCAATATTTTTTAAATTTCTGCAGTTATAAAATGCATCAAACTCTATTTTAACTATATTATCCGGTACAATAATTTCTTTCAATGACATACATTCATAAAATGTGCCTGTATTTATCACTGTAAACTTCTCATTCACCGGCAAATACGCACTCGCCAGTTTACTGCACTTCTGAAATGCATATCTGCCTATCTTCTCCACACTGTCCGGTATCACAACACCGAGCAGTGACGTACATCCATAAAATGCACTGTCTCCAATGCTTTTTACTCCATCCGGTATGCTGACTGAAACCATACTTGTATTATTTTTAAATGCCTCATCCCCGATTGCTGTTACTGTATCCGGTATCTCCACAAATGCTTGCCAGCCATTATATTTTTTCAGCACACCATTTTCTATGACAAAATTGACGGAATCATCATAAAACATTCCATCCCCGTCACCATAGATCTGGGCATAATTAGATGCACGGTACAGGGAAATTCCATTTTCACTGGAGCTGTCACTGGTGCCATAATATGATGCCCAGGTACTCCATTTTATCGTCCACTGATGTATCACACAAGATGGCTCTGAAGCACTTAACCTTGCATTACAGTCATATACCGTAACACCATTATCATCAGCGCTGACAAACACCATTGTATGCTGTCCACCATTGCCGCTGCCGCATGCCTGTATAATATCCCCGAGTTTTCCCTGCTGTAACAATGTTTTCGCGCTGCCTGCTGTCACGCTGTTTCCAGAAATCTGTCCTACCAGATCTACATTTTCTTCACTCTGATATTTATACCTTGCATTTCCGTAATAGCGGTTTGGCATATTACAGCCGAACAACTGATAAAATACCATTCTTGCAAATCCAAAACACTGGATTGCTCCACCCCAGTCGCCGTTCCAGGTCTGACCTGCATTCGGTTTGTACTGATTTTGGATAACCGCAAATTTTGCCTTGATGCTTGCTGTACTGTCATAATTTTCATCAATGACAGTTCCGTTATTATCTCTGATCGTTGCAGAATCATCCTTGATCGTCAATGTGCCAGCCTGCACCGCCTTCGTGGCATTTGAGAGACAGCTATTGATGTAAAGTTCATAATTTACTTCCGAGCCCATGCTGCTCTCCCAGCAGTCCATCTTTGTATATAATCTTTTATCCCTGTTTTTTACCAGATTTTTTGATTTTGACAGCAGCATTTTCGTACATGCTGCATTAAAATTAACTGCTGCCTCAAGATAACGGATATCATCTTTCGTCCCTTTTCCAGTGTAAAACAAATGCTGGTAATGTGCGACTGCCCTGTTTGAATCCATCCAGTACTGATATAACAATGATGAATAGACGATATCCGAAACAGATGGGTTGTAACGTTCATACACAGATGCAATCATCCCTGCTGCTTTATTCACGATTCCCCACGGCAGGCTGCTGTAATCAAACATGCCTGAGACAATGCTTCCGGCTGCTTTTTTTGCCTCTTTCTGCAGGGCACTGAGTACTTTATCTGACAGATAATGATCCACAATATACTGTGCCGGGTTTTCCACGATCTCATTCCGCAGTGCGATCAGTTCGTTATAAATAGACGGATCTTTGACATGTTCATGAATGATCATAAGATCGTCGATTGCCTGAACTTCGATCTCCTGTATTTCGATCATACCGCTGACCATCAGGAAAATTTCATTTGTATCATTTGTGAATTTCATGAACATGTCCATATTTTCATATAAACCGTCCACCATTTCCCCGATTTTTTCATCTGACAGTAATTTGTTTTTATTATTCTCCATCAGAGTTTTCCGATATGCCTCTTTATCCTTGTCTTTCAAAAAATCGTATACTTTATTGACAACCTTTAAGTTTTTCTCTACCTCTCCCGCTGTTTTGGTAAGGTTCTGATTTGCCTGCAAATATTCATATACAACCTTCCTTGCAGCCTGTTTTTCAAAACTTTCATAAGTGTTATCGCCAAGATTGCATTTTGACCAGAATTCACTCCACAAAACGCTGCTGCCTGTCTTTATGCTGTACATAAATGACGCAACTGTCTCATCGGTAGCAGAGACACTGTTGATTGCCTCTAAAGACATATCTCCACATTTTGCAATAATATCATCATATGATTGATTATTCAGATATGATGGCGCTAACATGCAAAGCTGTTCTTCTGTAAGACTGTACGAGTCAGACGCAGAAAAAAATGAGATCTCATCCATAACCTCCTGTTCGATCTGCTCCTGTTCTTCTGCGGTCAATTCAATACGCTCCGTTTCTTCCGTAACGTTCTCTGTTTCAGCCTGTTCTGGCTCTTCTGTGACATTCTCTGTTTCAGTCTCCTCTGTTTCTTCTGTAACAACCTTCGTTTCTGGCTCTTCTGTCTCTTCCGTGACGATCGTCGTCTCTGGCTCTTCTGTCTCTTCCGTGACAATTTCCGTCCCGGCCGCCCCAGACTCTTCTTCTGCCAGACGTCTGGCATTATGATCTTCTTCACCTGCCTGGTCTGTCTCCGTTTTCTCTGTCACTGCTGACTTTTCATCATCCTGTTCTACAGTCTGTGTTTCCACAGTCCCTTTCTCTTTAAAACTGTTTTCTTCCTGTGTCTGCTGTGCATTCCCTGCCACATCCGCCAGCAGCATCTCCGGTGCCGCGGTCAATGTCATGCAGGCACAAAGCAGCCATGCGATCATTCGTTTTTTCATAACTGGTCTCCTTTCGCAGATATCTCATTTCTCTTAATACGACCAAACGGTCTTATTATGAATTAAATTATAGCATTTTGATTATAATTTGTCTATTAAGTTAGAGGAGACACTCACGTGAAGTTTCAAAGAATTCAGGACTTGAGAATAGACAACGATCTTACTATAAAAGAAATCTCTGCCATGCTTGGTCTGCACCGGGATGTTTATTCCCGTTATGAAAAAGGGCTTCGTGATTTTCCAATTGACATTCTCATAAAGTTAGCAGATATTTATCACTGCTCAATTGATTATCTGGTTGGACGGGTTGATACGAAGTAATATAATACACAAAATGCCTACTCCGCAGACATTGATCACTATATATAAAGAAAAGACGATTCCACTCAGAATCGTCTTTTCTTTATAATATATGCTTATTTTTTCCCACGCAGCAGCTTAATGATCTTCCCCTCATACACCACTGTCACAATAACGATCAATGCAACCGTCACCAGACTATACCCTTTATTGATCTGCACCCCGGCAGCATCACAGATACTGGTAAATAAAAGACTGAGCACGAAGATCAGCTTGACTGCGCGCACCATATGAATCGTATATTTTCTTATTTTCCCACTACATATTTCTTTCGGCAGGTTATTTACCCTTTCCGGATAACGTGCAAGCAGCGTCAGTCCAACATATACAAGGATCAGGATCGCCGCATTTAAAATAATTCCGGTAAATGCCACTCCATATACGATTCCATAGTAGATCTGCAGTCCAAGATAGACCAGTGCAGCCACGATTCCCACTGCTTCAAGCAGGAAATCAACCGTTGTCATTTCTTCTTTTTTCAAATGTTTTCTCCTGTTCTGTTATTTCTAAATATGTTTCAAATGCCGTTTTCCATTCCGCCGTCAGCCGCTCTAAATTCCACGCCGCATTTGCGGGGCTTGTGGACGGCAGTTTTCCAAGCGGCGGCATTCCCTCTTTATGACAGTATTTTACAAAAAGCTGATGTGCTTTTCCACCATTTGCAAAAATTCCCTGTATTTTTGCATTTGATAAGATCAGATTCATATCATTTGGCACCACATTTCTGATGGAGCTGTCGGAAGATCCAACGATATCACAGGAATCGATCACATCCCACACTGCTATGCGATGTCTTAGCAGAAGATCCTCCTTTTCATCGATCGTCTGTGGCAGAGGTTCCTTGAAAATCCCTGCAATCACCTTCCAGAAACGGTTTTGCGGATGTCCATAATAAAACTGGTTCTCCCGCGACTTTACAGACGGAAAGGAACCCAGAATTAATATTCTGGATTCCTCATTATATACTGGCGAAAACGTGTGTTTTACATGTGTATATTCCATTTTTATGTACGCTTTCTATTCATAATTTTTAACATTAGAACTGTCTACTTTTTCAAATGGTACCCATACATATAAGCCATCTACGGTAGCTCCCTCTAAAGTCGTCACATCTTTTCCGGTTGCAAGTGCGATTGCTGCATAAACAGCACTCTCACCCTGTCCAACTGCGGACTGGTATACGGTAAAGTCCATCTTTCCATCTTCAATCGCTTTGCATCCGTCTGCAGTCGCATCGATTCCAAGTACCGTCACATCACTGATTCCTGCTGCATCACAGGCATCAATGATACCAAGTGCCATAGAGTCGTTGTGGCAGACAGCAACGTCAACTTTCTGTCCCGTCTTTAAAAATATATTGAACATCTCTTTCGCACGGTCCTGCTCCCAGTCGGCGTTATCTTCAAAGACATAATTGATCTTTTTCCCTGATGCATTTAAAGTATCCTTTAATGACTCAGATCTTCCTTTTGTCGCGGAATGTTTTTTCGGTCCTTTTAACAACACCACATTAATCTCATCCGCAGAAGCAAATTTATCTAGAATATACTCTGCCTGATACTGTCCTGCCACATATTCATCCGATCCAACATAAATATATTTCCCAGCCTGAAGTCTCGACTCATCCGGGCAGCTGTTAAAAAATACGATTGGTATATCACCTGCAAGCGCTTCTAATTCGAATGCCGTATCAGCATCAACCGGTCCGCATAAAATCACATCATAATTCTCACTGACCGCCTTTTTGATATGCTCCACCTGATTTTCAATGGAATTGTCCGCATCTAGCACATCCAACTGTACCCCACACTCTTCCGCAGTCTGCTGCGCCTGCGCCACAAGTACATTTCGGAAGGTATCCGCCTGTGATAACGACAGCAGCATTTTTAAACCTTTTCCATCAGCTGCGCCTGTCTGTGTATTTCCACCACATCCGGCAAGGCATCCTACAAGCAATGCCAGACACATGATAGTACTTATTAATTTCTTCATCGCACGATCTCCTCTCTATATCCGGAACTGTTTTACCTGTTCTGCAAGCTGATCTGCAGAAACAGCAAGGTTATCTGCTTCCTGTTCTACCTGGTCACTGTTCTTTGAAATATTCTTTGCCTGCTGTAACATGGATTCTGATGTTGCAAGGATCTCATCGGAACTTGCCGCCTGTTCTTCCGAAATAGCTGCAACATTCGTAGCAACCTGATCTACCTGATTGATCTTATCAACCACATTGCCGATCAGTGCGCTTGTCTCCTGGATATTCTTAAAGATCGTATCAAATGTATCAACTGCTGTATGGATCAGCTCTGCACTGCCGGAAATATCCTGTGCACTGTTTCCTGCCTGTCTGACGGCATCTTCTACCAGATTGTTGATTTCAGTGATCAGCTCTGTGATATGTGCTACCGAATCCGCACTGTTCTTTGCAAGTGTACCAATCTCAGCTGCAACAACTGCAAATCCTCTTCCTGCTTCGCCTGCGCGTGCAGCCTCAATTGATGCATTTAAAGATAACAGGTTCGTCTCGTCAGCAATATCGCCAATCAGTTGGATGATCTGCACGATCTCGCCGGAAGCTGTTCCTACCTTATTAACGGCTTCCTCTAAATTATGGATGGAGACTTCAATATCAGAAAGTGCCTCGCCGACACGCTCCATATCTTTTCTGCCTTTTTCAGAAACAGCAACTGTCTCCTGCATCCTGCTCTCGACAATGTCACTGTCACTCTTTGTATCTGCTGCCACACCTGCAAGCTGTGTCGCATTCTGTGCAATCTCATTTACAGATACCGATAACTGGTCGACTGTTGCATTCAGCTCGCTCATCGACTGTGACTGGATTCCCGCTGCAGAACTCATCTCACCGGAAACACCCTTACTTGAGTCAGCCTGATTCTTCAACTTGCCGGAAACATTTCCCATTTCGGAGATCATCTGTTTCATGGAAGCAATAAACTTCTCCACACTTTGGCTCATGACTGCGATCTCATCATTGCCTTTTGTCTTAATAGAAACCGTGAAATCACCGGAAGTCATCGCTGTGATCACTCTTGTCATTTCCTTGACAGGTTTGATTACAACATGAGTTACACGTTCGATCAGTACACAGAGCAATGCAATACAGATCACACTGATTACGATCATAATATTACGAAGCTGTGTCAGATCCGAAAGTACAATGCTGGTCGGAATATACGATATCAAAAGCCAGTTGGTTCCGTCTACTTCCTGAAATACCGTCATATTTCCATCAAGTGTAGCAAAATTATAGTCTTTCTCTGCAGCTTTCTCTGCCGTAAGCTGGTAAAAATGACTCTGTCCTTCTGCCCCGAGTGTCTGGGAAATAAGAGATGAATCACGGTTTGCCAGGATCACACCGCTGGTTTTATCAACCAGAAATGCTTCCGCATCATTCATTTCAATAAAGGAGTTTACGATAATTGCAATACGGTCTAATGTCATATCTGCTGAAATAACACGCACTTTATCAGATCCGTCATTTAAAATACCGGAGGCACTGATCACATTCACGCCATCTGCATTCTGATAAGCCGAACCAACTGCCATATTCACCCTGGTAAGTCCTTCTTTATACCAGGTACTGTTTGTTACATCTGATTCCTTTTTGGTTGATTCCGATGCCGTTATGAGCTGTCCTGTGGAATCTGCCACATAAAGTCCCTCCGGATAATTACTGTTATAGCCATAATAACCATCCAGTATTGTCTTTAACGCTGCATCATCCGGCTTTAAATTCTCAATTGTCGTCTTTACCATCTGAAATGACGCAAGGTTTTCATTCAGCCATGCTTCTATCTGGGATGCCTGGTTCTCTACCGAAGACTGCAGTAAATTCTGGGAATATTTTTTGATCGTCCCTGCAGATATCTGATAAGCAGCCACAACAAGTACCACAACGATCGCAATTACGACTGGTATGATCACACCAAGTAACTTTGCCTTAATCGACACCGTTTTTTGTTTTTTCATAAGCTGTCCTCTCTTTTTTACATAAAATTTACAACATAAATTATAAAATCTTCGTCGTTTTTCGTCAATATGTATCACAAACCGTTTTCGCTAAAATTTATATTGTATACATGTATTTTTCAAGAAATCGTATGATCTTTTCTTGAAAATGAGACCTGCTGTGCTATAATAAATTAGTGTGCCATTTTCTTTTTCATACATATATCAGGCACACGGGATTGGTATCATGCCGCTGCATGCGGTTTATACCAGAGAGGAGAACCTTAGATGGAACATTTAATCATTCCAAAAGATTATCATTCAGAATTAAATCTGCACGATACACAGATTGCAATCAAAACAGTAAAAGATTTTTTCCAGAACCTGCTTGCACTTCGTCTGAATCTGTCCCGCGTTTCAGCACCGCTTTTTGTTGATCCGTTATCCGGTCTCAATGACAACTTAAACGGTATTGAACGTCCGGTTACTTTCGATATCAAAGAGCAGAACGGGAAAGAGGCAGAAGTTGTACAGTCTCTCGCAAAATGGAAACGCTACGCTTTAAAGAAATACGGTTTCGACTACGGTGAAGGTCTGTATACCGATATGAATGCGATCCGCAGAGATGAAGACACGGATAACATCCACTCTATCTTTGTAGACCAGTGGGACTGGGAAAAAATCATCCATAAAGAGGATCGTAATATCGAGACATTAAAAGAAACAGTTAACACTGTTTATAACTGCCTGCGCAAGACAGAAAAATATATGGCGATCCAGTACGATTATATAGAAGAGATTCTTCCACATGATATCTTCTTTATCACGACTCAGGAATTGGAAGAAATGTTCCCTGACAATACACCAAAGGAACGTGAATATTATATTACAAAAACCAAGGGTGCCGTATGTATCATGAAGATCGGCGATACTTTGGAAAACGGAGAGCCTCACGACGGACGTGCTCCGGATTACGATGACTGGTCTTTAAACGCAGATATCGTTGTTTACTATCCGGTACTCGACATCGCACTTGAGATTTCCTCCATGGGTATCCGGGTTGACAAGAAAGCGCTTCTCTCCCAGCTCAAAAAAGCAGGCTGTGAAGAACGTGCAAAACTTCCTTTCCAGAAAGCAATCATCAACGAAGAGCTTCCTTATACAATCGGTGGTGGAATCGGACAGTCCCGTATCTGTATGTTCTTCCTTCGCAAGGCACATATTGGAGAGGTACAGTCTTCCCTGTGGCCGGAAGCTATCGCAAAAGAATGTGAAAAGAACGGTATTCAGCTTTTGTAACAGGAACGGGCATATGCTCCGCAGATATCCTGTCATCAACACTGATGCCTGATAAAAAACAGGTATGTTTCAAATGTCAGCAATGAGCTTTCCCTGCTCCCTGCTGACAAAAACATACCTGTTTTTTTCACCTTTCTGTTTTTTCAGTCCTGTGCGGTTTCCACTATCTTCCGGTCTTTTCAATCCCGTCTGGTTCTCACTATCTCCCGTTTTTTTCTCCTGCTATGATTCCGTAATATTCCGGTCTTCTGTCCCGGAAAAGTCCCCATTCCAGTCGTTTTGCCCGAAGTTCATCCAGTTCATAGGTCTGGCTCAGGATTTCTTCTTTATCTCTGGAAGCGCTTAAGATCACCTCTCCTGTTTCATCCGTCAGAAATGAGGAACCATAAAATTCCAGTGCCGACTCCTGTCCGCCATTTTCCGCACATGGCTGCACTACTTCCCTGCCGATCCGGTTTGCGGCAATGACAGGCATCAGATTTGCAGCCGCATGTCCCTGCATGCAGCGTCTCCAGTGCGGCATACTGTCACATTCTAAAATCGGTTCCGAGCCGATCGCTGTCGGGTAAAACAATAATTCTGCACCGAGCAGCGCCATCGCGCGCGCTGTCTCCGGGAACCACTGATCCCAGCAGATTCCAATACCGATGCAACCGTATTTTGTATCAAACACTTTAAATCCGGTATCTCCCGGTGTAAAATAAAATTTTTCCTGATAATAATGATCATCCGGGATGTGGGTTTTCCGATACACACCGAGGATCGTTCCATCTCCATCAATGCATGCGATCGAATTATAGAGGTTATTGACATCACGCTCATAAAAGCTGATTGGAAGCACCACGCCCAATTCTTTTGCAAGACGTACTCCCATTGCCACAGCTTCACTCTCCTCCACAGTTCTTGCATAGCTGTAAAAATCATATCTGCGCTGCTGGCAGAAATATTCCCGCTCAAAAAGTTCCGGCAGTAAAATGATATTTGCGCCTTCCGCGGCAGCTTTGCGGATCATTTGTTCTGCTTTTTGTAAGTTTTTCTTGTGCTCCAGGTCGCATTTCATCTGAATTGCGGCTGCTTTTATTTGTCTCATGCGTGTATCCTTTCTGTTCTTTTTATTTTTGCACAGTGAATTAATTCTCCTATGCGGAAAGTTGTACAATAAATTCCCTATAAGGGAATTTGCTGTGTAATACAGTGGATGTTTCCACCGCCTGTCAGTATGTCTCTTGCGTACACCGGTATGATTTTTCTGTCCGGGCAGAGTTTTGCCATAATCTGCTGTGCACGCAGGTCGCTTTCTTCGTTTTCTCCGCCAAATACAGGCATGACTACCGCATTGTTGGAAAAATAAAAGTTTACATAGGAGGCGGCGAGCCGTTCTCCGACTTCCCTGACATCTTCACCTTCCTCAAATTCGTATCCTTCGAGTTCTTCTTTGGTGATACAGACCGGAATATCCGGAATTGGAAGTTTGTGGATGATCAGCTTTCTGGCCTTTGCGTCCCGCACCGAACTTAGATAATCAAAACTCGCTTTCGACATCGCATACTGCGGATCATTCTGGTTATTGGTCCATGCAAGCACAACTTCACCCGGTCTTAGAAATGCACAGACATTGTCCACATGCTCGTTGGTCTCATCCTGATAGATCCCGCGTGGCAGCCATAAAACTTTCTCCACGCCAAGGTAACACTTTAACTGTTCTTCAATCTGCTCCTTTGTAAGCGATGGGTTTCTCCCCGCACTGAGCAGACAGGACTCCGTGACAAGCAATGTTCCCTCTCCGTCGCTGTGGATAGAACCGCCCTCTAACACAAACGGTTCGGCATCATAACAGTCAAACTCGAATTTTCTGCAGAAATTCCATGCAAACGCATTGTCTTTTTCATAAGAAGCATATAGTCCATCCACTTCACCGCCCCAGGCATTAAAAGACCAGTTTACACCGCGCACCTGTGAGTTTTTTACATCATCACCTGTCTGCGCCGTACCATTTCCTGCTGCTGTCAGGTCTGAAATCTTTCCATCCGTTCTGTTTACCAGAAAGGTCGGCGCAACATCCCGCGCCCAGGAATCATCGGTCTCCATCTCAAAGACAACCACCGGATGTAAGTTTTCTTCTTTTTTCAGACTTTCCGCAAATGCTTTTGCATGGTCAATCCCCTTTTTTCCGGCAGCGACATACACTGTCTCACTCGCGGCGATTGCACGGATCACAGCTGAAAACGCTGTTTCTGCTTCCTTCGCGCCATTTCTCCAGGAACCGGGACGCTCTGGCCAGATCATGATACATCCCTGATGCTGCTCAAACTCACCCGGCATGAAAAATCCGTCCTGTACCGGTGTTGTATCTTTTATCATCTCAGGACAGTCTGCCTTTGAAATCTTCATAACCAAACTCCTTTATCATCTCGACATCTCCATCTTCCCGTAAGACTGCAATTCCGGGCAGCGGCATCCCGTTAAATGTATTGTTTTTGACCATGGAATAAATTGCCATATCCTCAAAGACCAGACGGTCTCCCACCTGTTTTTTCTGTGCAAAGCTGTAATCACCGATCACATCCCCGGCAAGGCAGGTCATGGAAGAAAGCCGGCAGGTATGCGGCTTTTCGCCCGGCAGATAACCGTCTTTTAGCGGCGGTCTATATGGCATTTCAAGCACATCCGGCATGTGGCATGCCGCCGATGCATCCAGAATCAGGATATCCATTCCATTGTGTACGATATCCATAACCTCCGTGACAAGATAGCCCGCATTTAATGCGATCGCCTCACCCGGTTCCAAGTAGACCCGGACATTATATTTTCGCCTGATCTCACAGATTAATTTCTTTAGTTCATCCAACTGATAGTCTGCTCTTGTAATATGATGACCGCCGCCTAAGTTCAGCCATTTTACCTGTTTTAAATAACTGCCAAACTTCTCCTCAAACGCATGCCAGGTCGTGATCAGATCATCCGCATTCTGCTCGCAGAGTGTATGAAAATGTAATCCTTCGATTCCCTCCGGCAGTTGATCCGGAAATTCACTTTTAACCACACCAAGCCTTGATCCCGGTCCGCATGGATCATAGATCTCATGCCCTTCCTGTGTGGAGCACTCCGGGTTCACGCGGATCCCGGCACTTGCAGTGCACTCCTGCTGCAAAAAATAGTGCTGATACTTTTCATACTGCGCAAAGGAATTAAAAATAACGTGATCGCAGATCTGCACCAGTTCTTCCATATCTTTTTCCTTATAAGCCGGTGCAAATACATGATTTTCCTTTCCCATCTCCTCTTTTCCAAGGCGCGCCTCAAAGATTCCGCTCGCCGTCGTTCCGCTGATATACTGCCCGATCAGCGGATACAGTGAAAACATGGAAAATGCCTTCTGTGCCAGAAGCACATGGCAGCCGGTTTCCTGTTCCAAATTCTGCAATATTTTTAAATTTTGTTTTAGCTTCTTTTCATCTACCACATAACACGGGGTAGGAATCTCCTGCCATTTCATGATAATTCTCCATTTCTGCAAAAATCCGCTGCGCAAAAGCTGACAAATTAAAAATTTTATCCAACCCGTTTCACACATATTCTTATTTTATGCCACCGTCTGCGGATTTTCGTCCACAACCCATGGCAGACCATACTGGTTTAACATATCCATAAACGGATCCGGATCAAACTCTTCAATATTGAATACACCGTCTTTGTCCCAGACTTTATCGACAACTAACGCTGCACCGATCATAGCCGGAACACCTGTTGTATAAGAAATTGCCTGGGAACCGACTTCTTTGTAACATTCCTGATGGTCACAGACATTATAGATATAAATCGTCTTTTCTTTTCCGTCTTTTTTTCCCGTAAAGATACAGCCGATATTTGTTTTTCCAACCGTGCGCGGTCCTAAAGATGCCGGATCCGGAAGCAGTGCTTTTAAGAACTGGATTGGTACGATCTCCCTGCCCTCATACTCGATCGGTGATGTTGAGAGCATTCCGACATTTTCTAAACATTTCATATGTGTCAGATAGCTCTGTCCAAAGGTCATAAAGAAACGGATCCGCTTTACTCCAGGTACATTTTTTGCAAGGGACTCAATTTCCTCATGATGAAGCAGATACATGTCTTTCTCGCCAACCTGTGGGAAATTATATTCTCTTTTAATTTCCATCGGTTTTGTTTCTACCCAGTGACCATTCTCCCAGTAAGAACCGTTTGCGGAAACCTCACGCAGGTTGATCTCCGGGTTAAAATTGGTTGCAAACGGATAACCGTGGTCGCCGCCGTTACAGTCTAAGATATCAATCGTCTCGATCTCATCGAAATAATGTTTCAGGGCATAAGCGGTAAATACACTGGTCACTCCCGGATCAAACCCGCTTCCAAGCAATGCCGTAATTCCTGCCTCTTTGAATTTTTCACGGTATGCCCACTGCCAGGAATAGTCAAAATATGCTGTAAATCCCTCTTCTTTACAGCGTTTTTCATAGATGGCACGCCATTCTTTGTCATCCGTATCCTCCGGCTCATAATTTGCGGTATCGATATAGTCTACTTTGCATGCAAGGCAGGCATCCATAATTGTTAAATCCTGATATGGCAAAGCAACATTTAACACAGCATCCGGCTGATATTTTTTGATCAGGGCGATCAGTTCCTCCGTATTGTCCGCATCCACCTGTGCTGTTGTGATGACAGTGTCCGTTGTTTTTTCCAGTTTTTCTTTTAAGGCATCACATTTCGATTTTGTTCTGCTCGCAATGCAGATCTCCGTAAAAGTTTTGCTGTTCTGGCAGCATTTGTGAATCGCAACTCCTGCAACTCCGCCACATCCGATAATTAATAATCTTCCCATTTTAATCTCCTTTCCTGCGCTGTCTTTTTGCGCATCTCAAGTTTGTGCCGGGGCACAAATCTTGCGTGTGAAAAAATAAATTTTAATTTAATTTTTATTATTTCTTACGTCCTTCTTCTTCCTCTAACATATCCTCCACATATCGCGGCAGCATAAATGCTCCCTTGTGCAGATTGGTGGTATAATACCAGGTTTTTATCTTCCGCTCTTTCCAGCGCTTTGCATCCAGATCATCGAGCGGATGATATTTCTTTGACGCAAACCCGAACAGCCAGTATCCGGAAGAACACGTTGGTATATGTGCCTGATACACGCGGCTGATTGGAAAGCTATGACTCGCTTTCCGGTGCATACCGCGGCAGGATTCCTCATCTTCATCGTAAAACGGACTTCCATGCTGATATACCATGATTCCGTCATCTTTTAAGGCACGGAAGCAGTTTCCGTAAAATTCCTTGGTAAACAGTCCTGCAGTATGTCCAAGCGGATCAATCGCATCGTTGATGATCAGATCATACTCGTCATGTTTCATCCGCAAAAATTTCAATCCATCCTCATAGTACACCGTCACGCGTTCATCCGATAACCCGCATGCATTGTCCGGAAAAAATTCCTTGCAGACCTCGACAAATACACGGTCCGGCTCCACGACATCGATCTGCTCTATCTCATCGTAATAGCCAAGCTCTCGTGCCACGCCGCCGTCACCGCCGCCGATGACTAACACCTTTTTCACATGCGGATGCACCGCCATCGGAACATGCACGATCATCTCATCATAGACAAACTCATCTTTTTCCGAAAAAACAATACTACCGTCGGAACTTAAAAAACGCCCAAACTCATCCGAATCAAACACATCGATCCGCTGAAACTCGGTCTGTAAACCAAATAACTGTTTCTGCACCTTGACCGACACCTTGACTTTTTCCGTGTGGTAATCCGAAAACCAAAGTTCCATGATCTTCCCCCTTCTTTTGAAAAAATCTTCTTTTCACAGGAATCTTTATTTTTGCTGATCTATGCTGTTATTTCTTTGCAAGCACATTCAGATTTTCAACTTCCGGATCCTCCGTTCCCTGCATGGAGCATCCCTTTTCTTTTGCATAAACAATGTACTCAATGATCTCCGGCGTGATCATCTCACCCGGCGCTAAAATCGGAATTCCAGGCGGATAGCACATGACAAATTCACCGCAGATCCTTCCCGCTGTCTGACGAACCGGCATGGATTCCTTTTGCGAATAAAATGCCACCTGCGGCGACACTAAAACCTTCGGATTAATATATTCCGTATTCAGCATTTTTGCCGGATCTTTCGAATACAGCCGTTTGATATCTGCAAGTGCACCCACAAGCCGCTCAATATCCTGTATCCGGTCACCGATGGAAATATAGGCAAGAATATTTGCGATATCTCCAAGCTCGATCTGAATATCATATTCATCCCGCAGCAGATCATAGACCTCAATGCCTGCAAGCCCGATATCTCTCGTATATACAGACAGTTTTGTCACATCAAAATCATAGACACTGCCACCGTTTACCATATCTTTGCCATACGCATAAAATCCACCGATAGAATTGATCTCATCCCTCGCGTACTCCGCCATCTGTGCCACTTTCGCAAAAGATTCCTTCCCTCGCAAGGCAAGGTTTCTCCGCGAAATATCAAGGCTCGACATCAGAAGATAAGATGCACTCGTCGTCTGCGTCAGATTGATGATCTGGCTGACATATTCCCAGTTCACACCTTTTCCGGTCAGAAGAAGAGAGCTCTGCGTCAGGCTTCCCCCCGACTTGTGCATGGAGACAGACGCCATATCCGCCCCGGCATCCATGGCACATACCGGAAGATTTTCCCCAAAATACAGATGCGTTCCGTGTGCCTCATCCACCAGCACCAGCATATGATGTTCATGCGCCACTCTCACGATAGACCGCAGATCCGAACAGATTCCATAGTAAGTCGGATTGTTGACTAAAACTGCTACTGCATCCGGGTTCTCTAAAATCGCACGTTCCACCTCTGACACCTGCATTCCCAGTGAAATGCCAAGTTTCACATCAACCTCCGGATTGACGTAAACCGGAATCGCTCCACAGAGCACCAGTGCATTAATCACACTCTTGTGCACATTTCGCGGCAAAATGATCTTATCCCCTGCCTTACAGCAGGAAAGCACCATTCCCTGAACGGAGGAAGTGGTTCCGCCAACCATAAAAAATGCATGTTCCGCGCGAAATGCCTCCGCGGCAAGCTCCTCCGCTTCCTTGATCACCGAAACCGGATGACAGAGATTGTCAAGCGGCTTCATGGAATTGACATCCAGACTCACACATTTTTCTCCCAACAGCTCTACCAGCTCCGGATTTCCCCTTCCTCTCTTATGTCCCGGCACATCAAACGGCACCACTCTTCGTTTTTTTAACTTTTCCAGTGCCTCATAAACCGGCGCACGCATCTGCTGCTCTTTGTCCATGACTAAAAAAATCCCCCTTGGCTTCCATAAAAATCTGCATGCTCTGCTTTTCATCAAATGTTTTTCCCTGACATTGCCGTCAGGCTGAAAAACGCAAAAAAAGAACAGGCATCCATCACCTGTTCTTCTATCGTCGTTATCATCATAGTCATACTTTATGTAATCTATCTACATTTTGCAAAAACTATTTTCTCCAGAGTCCGCGTTGGCATCTTTGCCAGCAAATATTTGCGTATACTACTCTTATTGACCGTTTCACAAGTGATATTGGATTCCGGGTATCATCCCCGTAATCAACTTATAAAATTTGAGCTTCTAACTCAATCAATAACGCGGCTTACACCGCAATCGGCAGTTGCCCCGCCTGTCCGTATGGGCTTAACCAATCTCTTGGTGGGCAAACAATAGATCCTTTTCCATCTATTGTAACGAATATTTGCATGAAAACAATTTTCGCATTCATGTGATTTGAAGTATAGCATACACACATGGCAAATGCAATAACGTATTCTGTAAAATTCTGGTATTTTCTTTTTTATTTCGTTTTAGGATATGTTTATTTTCTATTCAGGTTTGCAGCGATCTTACCGCGTCCACTCCCGGACCATCTGTATCTCCCGTCTGTACCCCTCATCATCGTTCGGTGTCTCTAAGATAAACGGTCTTCCTTCTAAAAGCGGGTGCAATGCAACGCGCCGCATCGCCTCTGCACCGATCTTTCCCTCACCGATCTTCGCATGACGGTCCTTGTGGGAGCCACAGTCGTTCATGCTGTCATTAAAGTGAACTGCCTTCAGCCGGTCGAGCCCGATCACACGGTCAAACTCATTTAACACACCGTCAAGGTCGTTTACAATGTCATAACCGCCATCCCACACATGGCAGGTATCGAGGCAGACTCCCATTTTATCGTTTAATTCCACACGGTCTAAGATTTCTCTTAACTCCTCAAACGTTCTTCCAACCTCAGTTCCTTTTCCCGCCATCGTCTCAAGTAAAACGGTCGTTGTCTGCTCCGGTTTCAAGGCTTCATTTAATGCTTCCGCAATCAATGCGATCCCTTTTTCCGCCCCTTGTCCCACATGGGAACCCGGATGAAAATTATAATAATTGTACGGTGTATACTCCATGCGTTTTAAGTCATCAAGCAGCATTTCCTTTGAAAAAGAACGGACATCCTCTTTTGCAGCGCAGAGGTTCATCGTATATGGCGCATGCGCAACAATCTTTCCAAATTCGTGCTCCTTCGCAAAATTTAAAAACTTTTCCACATCTTTTTCATCGATTTCTTTTGCCTTACCGCCACGCGGATTTCTTGTAAAAAAAGCAAAGGTATTGGCATCTAACGCCAGCGCTGCCTTTCCCATCGCCGCATATCCTTTGGATGCGGATAAATGATTTCCTATTAACATATCAATCCTCATTTCTGCACTGCGCTTCGCGCACCTTAATTTTGTGCACAATAATACTCCTGTCTGTATACGCGAATGCTCTTTTATTCTGCCCGGTTCTTCTCCACGATCGTGCCCGCTCTGTATGCCGCGAGCAGCTCCTCAAGATCATGGATCGACTCTTTTAAACTTTTTCCTATATCTGTATCGGCAACCGTTTTTCTCCGCACGACCTGCTGCACCAGAACCGTATGGGATACGATATCGCTTCCGTCCTGCACCGCTTTTTCTACCGATTCAAACGGTTCATGCGCCGCAAGCACCAGACCATAAGAATTATAAATCAGCGTATATCCGGCAATCCCCGTCTTTGGCTGATATGCCTTGGAAAAACCGCCGTCAATGATCAGAAGCTTTCCGTTACATTTGACCGGAGACTCTCCTTTTTTTGCCTCCACCGGAATATGACCGTTAATGATGTGCGCCTCCGCACCTTCAAGCCCGAATTCCTCTAAAATCCGGTTGACCACTTCCTCTTTTTCAAGCAGCCTGTAATAAGGATTTTTCGGCTCCTGATGCGTTTTTTTATCTGCAATAAAATAACGCTCAAACGTCGTCATCTTTGCCTTTCCAAACACCGGGGAATTCTGGTTTTCCCAGATAAACCATAAAATGTCCTGTCCCTTTTTCTTCTCCTTCGGGTCGATCGCATAATAGCCTTTTCGCGCGTAGCCCTCAAGCACATCATAAAGCTCTTTTCCGGCATATTCTTTTCCAAAAACGTTAACTCTGGTAAACGTGCCATCCTCATTCAGCGGCACGCAGCCATGGTAGAGAAGGTTTCCATTATATACTTTGTAAAGACTTCCCTGTGTATACAAAAAACGCACATGACGCTGCAGTTTTTCACAGTTCACAAATGCAGTCACAAGACGCTCCATCACATCCGCCTCATCTTCTGAGAGACGATATGGATCTTCCCAGTCGATTGTCGGAAAACTGACATCCTTGAGCGGATACTCGGTTTTCTCCACACACACGGTCCCCTTTTCGATGTTGATCTTATCGAGAAGAAGTCTTTTCTCCATCTCAAATTCCGGGTGTTCTTTGATCAGCTGACCTTCCAGTTTAAACTGCATGATCGTGATCGCCTTATGCATTTTTTCATCTAAAAATGCGTCGTGCACATCATATTCATCTTCCCGGTAATCCAGCTTAAAACAGTCACAGGAATCCTTATCATACCACTTCATCGCAAATCTTGCCAGCGGCACCAGATTAATCCCGTAACCGTCCTCTAACAGATCAAGGTTTCCATATTTTGCAGAAATGCGGATCACATTACAGATGCATGCCGCACTGCCCGACGCCGCTCCCATCCAGTACACATCGTGATTGCCCCACTGGATGTCCACAGAGTGATGCTCCATCAGTGTGTCCATGATCAGATTCGGATATGGTCCCCTGTCAAAAATATCCCCGACCACATGCAGATGATCCACAACAAGCCGGCGGATCAGATTACAGAACGCGATCACAAGCTCCGCCGCCCTTCCGGTGCGGATGACCGACCGGATAATTTCATTATAATATGCCTCCTGATCGGATATCTCCTGTCTGCCGGTCAAAAGTTCCTCAATCACATAGGCAAAGTCTTTTGGAAGTGCCTTCCGCACTTTTGACCTTGTATACTTGGAAGATGCATTTTTACAGATGCGGATCAGGCGGTATAAAGTGACTTTGTACCAGTCCTCCAAATTATCTTCCGTCTTTAACACCTGTTCCAACTTCTGTTCCGGGTAATAGATCAGCGTGGCGATCGCTTTTTTCTCCGCCGCGCTGATTGCATTGCCAAATTCATCCTCTATTTTCCGCTTGATGGCACCGGATCCATTTTTTAGCACATGTAAAAACTGGTCGTACTCCCCGTGCACATCTGTGATAAAATGTTCTGTTGCTTTTGGCAGGCTAAGAATCGCCTGTAAATTGATAATCTCTGTCGCCGCTGTGGCAATGGTCGGATACTGATTTGATAAACTTTTTAAATAACGCAGGTCGGTCTGCCCCATAGTATTCCTCATTTCTTTTTCACGTTCATTTGCTGCTTTTTTATCTTATCATAGGAAATGAGCGGGGGCAACCAACGTTAATTTATTGTCAATGCTCTACGCGATCGTAGCCTTGATCACATCCCCCATATCATAGAATCCCGCCGGTTTTCCGGACAGGAATTTTGCTGCCTGCACAGCGCCCTTTGCAAATACACTTCTGGAATATGCAGTATGCTTAAACTCGATCACCTCGTCAAGTCCTGCAAAGATCACCTCATGTTCTCCTACGATGCTGCCGCCGCGCACTGCAGAGATACCGATCTCTGTTTTTTCTCTCTTTTTGCGCTCTTTGCTGCGGTCATAAGTATAGGTATATGCATTGCCAAGCGCCTCATTCATGGAATCGGCAAGTGCAAGTGCCGTACCGCTCGGCGCATCCAGTTTCTGGTTGTGGTGTTTTTCGACGATCTCCATATCAAAACCGGCCGGTGCTAAAATGGTTGCAGCCTGTTTTAACAGCTCCATTAACATATTGATTCCAAGCGACATGTTGGCAGATTTTAATACGGCAACTTTTTTCGATGCCTCGTCCACCTTTTTTAACTGCTCCTCAGAAAGTCCTGTCGTGCAGAGTACTACCGGGATCTGCTTGTCCACACTATATACCAAAAGATCATCCACTGCTTTTGCGTTGGAAAAATCAATGATCACATCCGCTGCCACATCACAGACAGAGATATTCGGAAATACCGGGTAATCGTTTTTGATGCCATCGTAGAGGTCAATTCCTGCCACGATCTCAATATCTGCATCTTCCTTGCAGATTCCTGTGATCACCTGTCCCATTTTTCCGTTGCATCCACTCATAATTGCTCTTATCATATTGTTTTTCCTCTCTTTTCTTTATTTAAAGCAACACCGGAAACGCTGCGAACCAACATTTCCGGTGTTTTTTCAAATCTGGCTTTCCGTGTTCCACTGCCCCTTACGCCAGCTTGATCCCATAATTCTTCATTGCTTCCGCAAGTTTTGCAGCATTGGCATCTGTCATCTCTGTGAGCGGGGAACGAAGCGGTCCTGCCTCCATGCCCATCAGATTCAGCGCTTTCTTAACAGGGATCGGGTTCACTTCGGAGAACAGCGCCTCAATGAGCGGCTGTGCCTTTAGCTGGATCTCCATTGCTTTTTTCGTATCTCCGTCAAAGAATGCCATACACATATCATGTACATCCTTCGGTGCCACGTTTGACCATACGGAGATCACACCGATTGCTCCGATCGACATTAACGGTACTACGATTCCATCCTCGCCGGAATACAGATCAAGCTTTCCATCCGTTAAATACATGGTCTTTGCTGCCTGTGCAACATTTCCGGTTGCCTCTTTGATCGCAACGATGTTTTCAACATCATGGTACAGTTTTGCAGCTGTCTCCGGAAGGATATTGCATCCGGTACGGCTTGGAACATTGTACATGATAATAGGAAGTTTTACAGAATTTGCAATCTCTGTGTAGTAGCGGATCAGACCTCCCTGTGTTGCTTTGTTATAATATGGAGTTACGCAGAGCAGTCCATCCACGCCGGCTTTTTCCGCTTCTTCCGAAAGGTGGATTGCCTCTCTTGTACAGTTTGAACCGGTTCCTGCAACGACCGGAATACGGTGTTTTGCAAATTTAACAGCAGCTTTGATCACCTCTGCATGCTCTTCTGTCGTCAGCGTAGAGCTCTCACCTGTTGTACCTGCGATAATGATACAGTCCGTTCCCTGATTGATCTGATACTCGATCATCTGCTCTAATCTGTCATAATTTACTTCCTCATTGTTTTTCATTGGTGTTACGATTGCCACACCGGCTCCTTTAAAAATAGACATATTAATAATCCTCCTGGTTCCTGTATTATGATACGTTAGGATACACTGCTTTGTGCACACGGTATTTTATTTATTCATAGGACGTAATTTCCCTATGAATTAAAAAAACCGACTCTGATGAGCCGGTTCGTAAATTCTAATCATATGTATTACTCAGTATATGTCGAATCCGATAGCGCCCCATCTTTCTGCCATTTCAGCTTAAGATGACAGTCATAAGGTTCTTTACCTTATGCCCAGGAACATATCCGCAGCAAATATACTCCTTCGGCGTTCTTTCCTTTTATCCTCCATCCTCTGCTTCTGCCACATCCGGAAAACTACTCTTAAAGCACGCAACCTCTATCAAGCAATATGTATCTTTTAGCAATCATAGCACCATCTATTTCTACTGTCAATCCAATTCCTCTAAAAAATCAATTTTGCTGACGGATACTTCGTATGCAACCCTTTTTTCCGTCTGCGTCTCCGATAATTTTTTGACATATTCGCGGCTCTGGATCCTGCCCCAGATCTGCACATGTCCGCCCACATCAAAACCGGAGGCAAATCTTGCATTTCGTCCCCAGCAGATGCACGGAATGTAATCTGATTTTCCATAAGAGCGGTTCACAGCGATCAGAAGATCTGCGATCTCTCTTCCAAGCGGTGTTTTCCGGTAAATTGGCTCCTTACATACATAGCCGTCTAAAAAGATCTGGTTGCTCTTTACCTCATCGTCAATCTCGTCTAAAAATTCCAGTTCTCTCACAAAAACGGAAAGTACAAGCCGGTTTTTCTTTTCCTCGTGCCGGTTGAATGAGCGGAACTGTCCTGTCACATAAATATTCTGTCCGACCATGTCCTCATTGACATCGATCAATCGTTCCGAAATCATCAATGGTATGTAATCCATATAATTGCTGAGACGGTTGACTGCCACGTCGACCATATAAAATCCCTCCCCGTACACTTCGTGGCTGAACCGGAAATCCGATACAATCTCCCCCACGATCGACACCTGGTTGTTTTCAAACATTTTATCTGCCATGAATATTCTCCCTTCCTTGCGGTCATACACCTATATATTTTTTTGTGCGTTTTTTCTTTTCGAACCGTTTCTGCCCGGTATGACCTGCCTGACATAATATTTTTACCATGTATCACATTCAAATTTTCATGGAACATGTCGATAAGAAAACGAATGTAATGACAACTTTTGTCAGGTTTTTGAATAAAAAAATATTGCAGAATCCCACAAATATGATAAAATATATAGGTTGGTTTTTTAACCTTATGTTACAGTTAATACATTTCACACAGGAAAGAGAGATTTTGTATATGAAAATGAAACGTGAAGATGTCCGTAATATTGCCATTATTGCACACGTTGACCACGGTAAAACAACACTGGTCGATGAGCTGTTAAAGCAGAGCGGCGTATTCCGCGCGAATCAGGAAGTTCAGGAACGTGTCATGGACTCTAATGATATCGAGAGAGAACGTGGTATCACGATCCTTTCAAAAAACACAGCCATTACCTATAAAGGTACAAAGATCAATGTCATCGATACTCCTGGTCATGCGGACTTTGGTGGTGAGGTTGAGCGTGTCCTTAAAATGGTAAACGGTGTTATCCTTGTCGTTGACGCATTCGAGGGTGTTATGCCTCAGACCAAATTCGTACTGATGAAAGCATTAGAACTTTCTCTTCCGGTTATCGTATGTTTAAATAAAGTAGACCGTCCGGAAGCCCGCCCGAACGAGGTTGTCGATGAAGTACTTGAGTTATTCATGGACTTAGACGCATCCGATGAGCAGTTAGACTGTCCATTCCTTTTTGCATCCGCAAGAGACGGTTACGCAGTACGCGAGATCGGTGATCTTGTAAATAACAAAAAAGATATGACACCTCTGTTTGAGACGATCATTGATTATATTCCTGCTCCAGAGGGTGACCCGGATGCAAACACACAGGTACTCATCAGTACGATCGATTACAATGAGTACGTTGGACGTATCGGTATCGGTAAAGTCGACAACGGCTGCTTAAAGGTAAATCAGGAAGCTGTTGTGGTAAACCATCATGAACCGGACAAACAGAAAAAAGTCCGCATCAGCAAATTATATGAATTTGACGGCTTAAATAAAGTAGATGTCGCAGAAGCAAAGATCGGATCGATCGTAGCAATCTCCGGTATCGCAGATATCCACATCGGAGATACGATCTGTGCACCGGAAAATCCGGTTGCAATACCGTTCCAGAAGATTTCTGAGCCTACGCTTTCCATGAACTTCATGGTAAACGACAGCCCGCTCGCCGGACAGGAAGGTAAATTCATCACTTCCCGCCATTTAAGAGACCGTCTGTTCAAAGAATTAAATACCGATGTTTCTCTGCGTGTAGAAGAGACAGAGAGTCCGGACTGCTACAAAGTATCCGGCCGTGGTGAGCTTCACTTATCCGTTTTAGTTGAGAACATGCGCCGTGAAGGTTATGAGTTTGCAGTCAGCAAAGCAGAAGTTTTATACCACACAGACGAGAACGGCAAAAAGACAGAGCCTATGGAGATCGCTTACGTCGATGTCCCGGATGAGTTTACCGGTACTGTTATCGATAAATTAAGCCAGCGTAAAGGTGAGCTTGTCAATATGAAACCGATCACCGGCGGTTACACCCGTCTGGAGTTTAATATTCCATCCCGTGGTCTCATCGGTTACCGTGGAGATTTCATGACAGACACCAAAGGAAACGGTATCATCAATACCATTTTCAACGGCTATGCTCCTTACCGTGGTGAGATCGCATACCGTAAACTTGGTTCCCTGATCGCATTTGAATCCGGCGAATCCGTAACTTATGGTCTGTTCTCTGCCCAGGACCGCGGTACTTTATTTATCGGACCTGGCGAAAAAGTTTATGCCGGAATGGTCATCGGTTCCTGTGCAAGAGCTGAGGATATCGAGTTAAACGTATGTAAGAAAAAACATCTTACCAATACACGTTCTTCTTCTGCTGATGAAGCACTGACACTGGTTCCGCCAAAAGTTTTAAGCTTAGAGCAGGCGCTTGACTTCATCGATGTCGATGAGCTTCTTGAGGTAACACCGGAGAGCCTCCGTATCCGTAAGCGTATCTTAGACCCAACCTTACGCAAACGTGCTAATATGAAAAAATAATTTTTCACTAACAAAAAAGATGATTTGTACTCCCGCAGGTACGAATCATCTTTTTGTTTATGGCAGCATTTTTTCTCGCAATCTGTAATGTCTATTATTTTCTCACGACTGTTCTTCCATATCGGCATCGTAAAATGCACGGCTGTTCTTTCCGTTTTTCTTTACTTTATACATTGCATGATCCGCCGCAGCGATCACTTCTGTACTGTTCTTTCCATCTTTCGGATACACCGCAATGCCGATACTCGATGCCAGATACTGCTCTCCACCGGCAATCCGATAAGGTATTTTAAATGTGTCTAAAATCTTCATTGCATAGGAATCTATCACTTCTTTCTGACCGCTTTGCACAATTGCAACAAATTCATCCCCCGCCAGCCGGTAAACCTCGAATATGTCATCCACCAGTGCTCCGGCACGCGCAGCCATTTCCTTAAGCACCGCATCCCCTTCGTTGTGTCCATAGACATCATTGATCCGTTTAAAATTATCCATATCAAACATGATCAGACCAAACGGTTCTTTCTCCCTGATCCGGTACTGCAGGTCTTCCATAAACACACGCCGGTTCAAAAGTGAAGTCAGCGCATCATAGCGCGCCATAAAATTTAATTTTTTATTGAGCGAGCTGATCGTATCGTTTACTTTTCTTTTATGCATATTATCCCGGACAAGCCAGATGATAAACAAAACCATGATCCCACCGATCACAGATGTGATACGGATCACTTTTCCATACTGCTCCATAAAAGTTTCTTCGTGATTGATGATCTTTGCATCATCCGGTAACATGCTGCGCGAAATTCCAAAACGCTTCATAACCGTCTCATCAAAGCAATATGTCATCGGTGAATCTGTTATGACATCCATATTCTCACATGGTTCACCATTTAAAATTTTAAGAGCCATCTCCCCGGCGATCTCGCCCATCTCTTCATGGGAAACGATCTCACCTCCAAGCAGTCCTTTCCCCATACCTATCGATATACCGGAAAACATGGGAATATGTGCCCGGCTGCTCAGCATCTGGACAGACTCTGCCGATGCATAAACATTTCCATCCTTATCATTACTGCATAAAATATATAAAAGAATCGTACTCTCATCGAAAGATTCTACGCTCTTAATCAGATCTTTCTGTGAAAATTCTGATGCATTGATATCACTAAACTCCAGATCTGGAAATTCATCTTTGTAAGAATAAAATTCCTTTCTTGCACTAAGCCCGGTTACCGTATTGTCAACAATTGCAACAATATGTGCTGCTTCCGGATATATCTTTTTGGCAAGTGCTATGGTATTTCCATAAGTCTGATTTTCTATGATTCCTGTTACATTGGGATTGTAATCCATCGCCAGCGCTTTTGAAACATTATTGACCCCTTCAAAAACAATCGGCGTATTCCCAAAAATTTTCCGATATACAAGCACAAAATTATACGCCGCATCATCTCCCACTATGACCACGTCATAAGCTGGTACCTGGCTTAAATAATAACTCAGGCTCTTGTAAAATAAATGTACATTTTCCGCTGTATCGACATTCTTAGTATCCATAAACTTATAGTCTATGGTCACATCATCCCCCAGTGATTTTCTGATTCCCTCAATCTGCTGTGGAATCGTCTCCCATGCATAGGAATAGGAACTGATGAACAGCACACGTCCTCTTCCTGTTTCTTTTGCATTGACCGGAAAACTTCCCCCTATCCATAGCAGTACAAAAAGAAGTGCTGCCAAAATACAGCCTTTCTCTACTTTATGATTTTTCATATGTGTCCCCCGATTTTTATGCAGCATAACTTTCATTCTGTATGTTTATATTTTAATTTCTTCAAACTATAATCTAAATTTTCCACCCAATTGTATAAAAAGTCAACATAATTCATCATTTTTTGTCACTTTTTTCCAATTTTTCTTTCTGTTTTTTCTCCCGCTGTAAATAATTTTCCTTCATATCAAAAGTCCTCTTCCACTCTTTCGTTCCTTTCACTTTGTGCACTTCGGAACGGTTTTTATATAAAAACCGTGTCAGATTATAACAGTCCACCCAAATCTCATGCCCACTCTCCCTCCACTCCTCATCAAAGATCAGTTCGAGTCCGTAATGAAGATGTACAGTATCTATATTATTGACATTTTCTTTTGTACTGTAACCGGTGTGCCCCATATAGCCGATCACATCCCCTGCCGTCACAAGATCTCCCTCTTTTAATTTTGCCTGATATGGATAATCCTGACGCAGATGCGCATAATAATAATATCGCTTTTTATCCGGACTGCGGATTCCAACACGCCAGCCTCCGTACTGATTCCAGCCCAGAGCCTCCACATATCCTGTTTCAATGCAAATCACAGGCGTACCGATCTGTCCCATCATATCATGTCCTAAATGCTGTCTTTTATATCCATAGCTTCTCGACACGCCAAAATCATCATAATCACTGTACGGAAATCCCTTTGCGATCGGGGAAAATGCTTTCAGTCCATATTTTTTCACATAGGGACCACCCTCACTCTCCTGTATCTCATACTCGCCGACCAGACCGCCAAGCACCGCCGAATATGCCTCCTTATAATAGGAAAAATACTTGAGCTTCTCTGCCGCCTCATCAAATGTCAGCTCCTTATTTTTCACTTTCTCTGCCGCCTCATTCAGTTCTGACACTGCTGTCGCGCCAAACTCCCCGCCATTTTTCGCTGCCACATAAGAAAGCAGGTCGATCCAGTCGATATGTATTGTCTCCCCATAACTTTCCACATCACATTCATATGCTTTGCACAATGCCTCGTAGGACACATTAAAGTCCACCCACCGGATTGTCCCGTCCGATGTCGCAGCGACCGTCTTTCCACCTGCACCTGCCGTATTTTCCCATAAAATAAAAGCAGCCACAAGAAGGATGGCTCCCTCCAAAATAATGGCTGCTTTGATACGCTGACACCAGGTTTTCTTACCAGTTGATAGCGTGTTCATGATGATCATCCTCCCATGCCATTCTTTTTATTATATGAGACAGGGATAAAAATAATCATAATACTTTCTTTTATTTTATAAGCCTTAAATCACTGCTTCCTTGTTTGATGCTCTACAACATTTACTATGTGACATAATGATAAATTTGCTGTCTTAACTTTTTTTACAAGTGATGGTGTATACTTTTGGGCAGCTGGCATATCAAATAACCATGCACAATCATGAATTGCAGCATTTTCAATCAAGTATAAAAACTCACGATATTCCGGTGATATAACACTATATCTATAATGTGTAAAATTAGGAATCGGATCATCAGGCTTCTTGGTATGTTGAATCATTCGTTCCTTCAACTGAATAGCCTTTCCAACATAAAACGAATTATTCTTTTCATCATACAGCATATACACACCTGCTTTACTTGCTATCTCTGATTCTTTTTCCAAATTTTTACGTTCTTTCCAAGCTGACATTCGTGTTCTATCATAAAAATCCTTAATGCCCTTTTCACTCTCTACAGAATATTGGTTAATTCCAATTGCCTCCACTGATAGAGAACCAACTGCATTTCTTGCATATTTATAATATGGATTATCAATAGGTTCATATACTTTTATATCAACTATCTCTACCATCTTTTTTCTAGTATCAAACTCAAAAATAATTTTTTCACTCTCTGGTATTTCTATCTTTTCTTTCTCATACACTAAAGTGCTAACAAATATTTTTTTTAATATCTCTGACAGATACTTTGAGATTCTGCATCTTATATACTGTTTTTTTCCTGCATATCTTTCGCTCTTATTATTTGATATTTCAAGTTTTGATTCCGACTTGCTCAAATCTTTCAAAGCACTCCCAATACTTTCATTTTTCTCAAACTTGTTCTCCACATTAGATGATATATATATCTTATATTCTCCCATATAATCATTTAAATGTTCATAATCCCAGTTTTTACGTTCCTTTGCATCAATTGTAAAATATTGATGCTTAAATAAGGTAGTTAGACCTCTATCTCCCATATCATATTCAATTTTAAATTTATTCATAGCCATCCTCAAATCATAATTTACCCTTCTACTAACATAACCTTTTAAATTAATATTTGTTGTTCTGTGGACTTATACTTTTCTTTTAAATAATCTTTATATTTCAGAAAAATTTCCTCGTATTTCTCTTTTTGCAATCTCATAGCATCATCTATAGTAATTTCTTCAAATATATCCTTAAACCGGATATTAGAAGGTAATCTATAACTTTCAGGACGATATAAATCTAAATTTTTCCACTTTATGTCTTCTTTAGATCCTTCTTGAAATTTTAATATTCTCTTCCAGATGTTTCTAATATCTTCCTCAATATCAAAAAAACCTTTTCTATCAAAGCTTTCCTTTCCTATAATATCCGTTATCTTTCCCTTATATCTAAGTATTATTGGATGCGGTTCAATTTTCTCCTTACACATAATCTTAATCTGTAAAAACTCCTCATTATTTAAAATAGATTGTGCAAAATTAGTACCATATATATTACTTAAAAGGTTAAATAGTTGGTAACCAACATATCCCACTTCACCTATATAAACTGCTTTTTGAGCATATTCCCTTGCTTTACTTACACTCTTCGTAACGTATATATTATCATACTCAAACCAACTTGATTTTTTAGCCATCATAACAGCAGCGCTTATTGCATATTCACTACTATCTTCACATTCTATTTTTTTATGAACTACTTCTTCAAGTATACCATTCTTAATTACACCATCAATAAACTTTAACCATACATCTTTTTTTTCTATTCTTTCATCTTGCTTCATATCCAGCACTCTTCGATCCGTTCCATGAAATAATAAAAAAGGTAATTCAAATCTATAATTCTTTAATTCACATAAAAAATCATCTATATCATTTTTCGTTGCAATCGATGTTAAATCTTCCACCTTTAGTTTTCCCTTCCTTTGATATTCGTTCTACAAAAAATTTTACTTATAAATTAATCAGACTGCTCAACCATACACATATTTTATATGCCTCTACATTACATAGAACCATACCATTCCTTTAAGTTGTTTAGTAACCGAATCTTTAATGCCCCATATCCCATTGCAGGAATATTCATCCCCATCTTAAATATCCTTAAATTAGCCTCTATCTCACGTACTGTATCATCGTCAACTACTTCTATATTTTTTTCTACAGCATTCTTATAATCTATATCATTTACTATGCCGTCTAGACACATTACTTTGTGCCCTTTCCTTTTCATCAAATCTAGCTGACGTATTATCTCATCTACTCTGCCATCCATACACTCCGCTATCGTATATCTGTTTTTCCAATCATGATATGTTCCTGTTTTTTTATCATACATAAGCCTCATTCCTATATTATTTATTTTAAATTATATATGTCTTTTTGACTATCTTTTTATATCTCCTTAAATGTCCGCAAAGCCTTATTTTATAGGCTCTACGGGCATTTTGCTTTTGTGGTAAACCTCACATATCTAGGTCTATCTTC